>Ga0307302_10001389_pt1 | contig 10677 bp, 12 predicted proteins | sample ER_DNA_183_FD_194490 | JGI IMG/M metagenome (GOLD analysis project Ga0307302, IMG submission 194490) | Bulk soil microbial communities from the East River watershed near Crested Butte, Colorado, United States - ER_DNA_183 | ecosystem: Environmental > Terrestrial > Soil > Floodplain | place... | reverse complement strand
TCGAACCGACGACCTCCTGGGTGCGATCCAGGCGCTCTCCCAGCTGAGCTATAGCCCCGCGAGCCCCTAGGGTAGCCGAATGGCTGACGTGCGCCCGTTCGAGCCCGGTGATGCCGAACGCGCCGCGGAGCTCCTCTTTCGGCTCTTGCCCGCCTCCGTCCAGACCGCGGACTCGCTGCGTCACCGCCAGGTCAGTGAGCCGCCGCGGGCACGCCGGAAGTCGTGGGTCGCCCTCGACGGCGACGAGCTCGTCGGGTTCGCCACGGCCAACTTCGCCTGGTTCGGCGGCGAGGCGGGAAAGGGCCGGATCTGGGTCGGCGTCTACCCTGAGCACCGCCGACGTGGGCTCGGCACAGAGCTTTGGCAGACCGCCGTCACGCATCTGGCCGACGCGAAGCGGCTCACGGTCGAAGTCGACGACGATCCCGCCGGCTTGTTCTTCGTCGAGCAGCGCGGCTTCACCCAGTACGACTCGGAGGTGATCTCGAGGCTCGACCCCGGCGAGGGCAAGGCCGAGACGAGGCAGAACGAAGGGTTTCGTATCGTGCCTCTCGGCGAGCTCCGGAGCCGCGAGCGAGAGCTGTACGAGCTCTACGGCAAGGCCGGCGGCATCCCGCCCGGCGATCCGGAGAACCGGCCGACGTTCGAAGAGTGGCGGGATTTCATCCTCGACAACCCGCTGCTGGACGACGAGGGCAGCGTCCTCGTCCTCGACGCCGAGGACCAGATCGTCTCGCTCTCGTGGCTCCTGGTCGACCACGTGCGGCGCCGAGCCGAGAACGAATGGACGGCGACCCTCCCCCGGTTCCGCGGTCGCGGGCTCGCCCGCCTGGCGAAGGCGGCGACGATTCGCTGGGCCGCCGAGCATGGCCTGACCGAGATCGTGACCGGGAACGACCCGGACAACCTGCCGATGCGCGAGCTCAACCGCCGGCTCGGCTACCAGGAGCTCTTCCTCCGCCGGGACCTCGAGCTCAGGACGAGCTAGGCGCTCGGCGCTCGGACGAGCCGCGCGAGCCTGCCCAGAGCCTTCATGACCCGTAACCGCGCGGCGACCTCCGTACAGCCGAGGGCGGTCGCGATCTCCTCGTAGCGACGCTCCTCGAACACGCGCAGCTCGAGCGCCGCCCGCTGGCCCTCCGGGAGCGTCTCGAGCGCGGCGGCGAGCTCCGGGCCGTCTGCGGACAGGCGTTCCTCGATCACCTCGAAGTCGGTCTCATACGAGCGGATCGGCATTCCGAGCCGTCGCCTCGCCTCCTGCTCGAGCCTCCCCTGCTCGTAGAACCGGCGCACCAGGTTCTTGCCGATCCCGTAGAGCCAGGGCCCTGCGGAGCCACCACCCTCGTCGCGGAAGCGCCTCAGATTGAGGGCGACCTGCGCGAAGAGCTCGGCCGTCAGCTCGGAGGCTTCCGACTCCGGAAGGCGCACCCGGAACCAGCGGAAGAGCGGCTCCTTCCAGCGCACGTAGAGCTCGGCGAGCGCCTCGGGGTCCTCGCGCGCGCGACGGATGAGCTCCGCATCGGTTTCCGGCACGTCATCCGCCTATACACCGGCGAGGCGGAAACGTTTCCGCCTCTGGCCGCATTTAGGGACAGGATGACCGTCACAGACACCCTCCAGCAGGACCTCGCAGCCGCCTACGGCCGGCATCTGGAGCGCCGCCGCGTTCGTCGGCGCACGATGCGCGCGGCAGCGATCGCCTGTGGCGCCGCGCTCTCGCTCACCGGCGCAGCCTTCGGCACGGCGACTCTCCTCGGCTGGCCGGCGCCCGAGCACGTGAAGAAGGAGATCGCCGCCGTCGACCGCGGTCTCCCGGAGGACCTGCGCCTGAACCCCGACGTCGAGCACGCGCGCGCGGTGGCGTCGACCGGATCCTCGACCCTCTACGCGGCTGACCTCCGTGACGGCGGCCGCTGTACCGAGCTCGTGACCGCGGACGATCGCGGCCGCGGCGCCACGTGCACCAGGGCATCCGATCCGATCGACATCAACGTCCCCTTCGACGACGGAGCGGGAGACGGTGCACCGGTCGTCCTCGCCGGACGCCTCAACGCTCCCGCGGGAACGAGCCTCGAGATCGCATACGAGGGCGACGGGAGCGACGAGATCCCGCTCGGCGACGACCGCTATTTCGTCTTCGAGGTGCCCCCAGAGCACCGGGCTGCTGCGCACGCGTCAGGGGTCCGCTTGATCGCGCGCGACGACGGAGGCTCGATCGTCGCGACCGGCTCCGTCCCCTCCGACTGGGACGACGAAGCCGTCCCCGACGAGGCCGCCCCGCTCTTCGTGAGCACGCGCTCCGACGAGTCCGACCTCACCAAGGTCTACGGTCTCGAGGGTCACGTCAGCGCGGCGGGGGCTGCCTCGCTCGAGCTCGACTACGGCGACGGTGACCGCGTAGTGATCGCGGTCCAGCCGGACGGCAGCTTCGCGTACACCGTCCCGCAGGAGCGGGTGGACGACTTCATGGAGCCGCGGCTGCTCGTCGCCCGTGACCAGGCGGGAAAGGCGCTTGCCTCGAGGCCAGTCGCCGCCGTCTCGTACTGGCGTGGTCGCGAGCGCGGCCGCTAGCGGAGCACGATTCGAGAGACCGTGCTCGAGCCTTCGTTCGCGACCCACAGGCTTCCGGCGCCGACCGCCAGCTGGCGCGGGCTGCCTCCCACCTGGTAGCGCGCAGTGATCGCGAGCGTGGCGGGATCGATCCTGACCAGCGTGCCCTGGTTGTAGTTCCCGACCCAGACCGAGCCGGCCGCGACCGCGATCCCTTGCGTTCCCGCCGCAACTCGGACCGTGCCGGTGACCTGGTTCGTCGCCGGATCGATCCGGGAGACGGCGGGCTGCTCGAGGCTCGTCACCCAGACCGTGCCCGAATCGTCGACGGCCAGATAGTCCGGATCACGCGGAACGCTGATGCGCGCCACGACGGCGTTCGTAGCAGGATCGATTCGCTCGACCGAGGCGTCCTCGTTCGAGACCCAGATCGATCCCAGGCCGACGGCGACGGCCTCCGGGAAGCCCCCGATCGAGATCGTCGCGACCCTGGTGTTCGTCGTGGGGTCGACGCGGTTGACAACCCCGCCCCGGAAGTTCGGAAACCAGACCGAACCGAAGCCGACTGCGGGGGTGAGCTCCTCGCCGCCGAGCTGGATCTTGACGACTGCGCTCGTGATGGGATCGATGCGCGACACGGTTCCGTTCGCGATGTCGCCGACCCAGACTGCGCCTTCCCCGTAACCGGCGCCGTAGGGTTGCCCGCCAACCGCGATCGTCGCCGTCACCCGGTTCGAGGTCGGGTCGATTTTCGACACGGAGCCCCCGGTGAAGTTCGCGGCCCAGACGGCGTTTGCTCCCAACACGAGCCCGATCGGCCGTGAGCCGACGGCGATCGTCGCGTCCGGGCGCAGGAGCGCAGGCGCAGGCGCGAGGATCACGACCGGCACCGAGGTCACTCGGCTCCGGTGGCCGCGTGGGTCGATTGCTTGGACACGCAGGAGGTGGCGGCCGCGCGCGAGCCGCTGGGAGTAGCGCGCGCGGCACCGATGGAGACGTCGCGAGTCGAACCCACAGCGAAAACGCATACGGGCAGCTGCGACCCCGCGCTCACGAGACGAGAACGTGAAGACGGGTGCCCGCCTCGTGGTTCTCCGCGGCCCCTTGACGCTCGGAGGGCTGGGAGCGGAGGCGAGAGCGATCATCGCTGTGACGGCCGAGAGAAAGCTCATACTCCGAAGTAGAATACTCCGAATAGGAATATGAGGGCAAGCGGCATCTCCAGCACGGAAGCGGCCATCCTCGGCCTCCTACGCTTGGGCGAGCAATCGGGCTACGACCTGAGCAAGTTGGTGCGGGGGAGCGTCGGCTACTTCTGGTCGCCGGCGCAGAGCCAGATCTACTCGATCCTCCCTCGGCTGGTGGATGCCGGCTTCGCGGTGCGCCGCGGCGTGCGCCAGGCGCGGAGGCCCGACAAGCAGGTCTACCGCATCACGAAGCGGGGCGAAGCGGCGCTCGACGGCTGGCTCAACGACCCCGAGACCGAGCGGGCAGCGGCCAAGAACCCGTTCCTGCTCAAGCTCTTCCTCGGCGAGTTCATGAGCCGCGATGCGGTTGTGGCGCACATCAAGAGGGCGCGGGCCGAGGCGACCGCCGAGCTGGCGGAGCTCGAACAGATCCGGCCCGACACGAGCGGGGCGCACCCCTACGACGGTCTCGTGCTCGAGTGGGGCCTCGTCCGCGCGCGCGCCTTCATCCGCTGGGCCGATCGCGCGGTCAGGCAGATCGAGGCGAAGGTCGAGCTGAAGCGCTAGGCCCTCTCACCGGATCGGCCAGGCGATCTCCATGCGCGGCTCCTCGCCCCGCGCTGGATCGAAGCGGTAGATCTCGCGAGGCGGCCCATCGAGCTCGCGGCCATGCTCCTTTGCCCAGCGAGCGACCGCGTCGTAGGCGCCGATGATCTCCGGAAACGCGCACTGCCTGCCGGTGGCCACGGTGAAGGCAACCTCGCTTGCCGGGAGCTGCTTGTCGCCGTCGGCGGTGGGAACGCAGACCTCGACCGGTCCGTCCGCCTCGTCGTTCACCTCACCGTGGTAGAGCGTGAACGCATGGTCGGTCGCGGCCCGCCCTTCCATCAGCTCGGTGATCGTCGAGTCGATGAAGGGCTCGAGCTCGGTGACCCGCACGCGCGTGGAACGGCTCACGTACCGCTGTCTCTCGACACGTTTCGTCCTGACATCGAACATGGGTATCTCCTTTACCAGTCGTCTGACATAGCCGAGGACCTGCCGCCGCTCCGCTAGCTCAGCGCCGAGCGTGAGCTCGTACTCGTCGAGCCGCGCTTCGGACCGGTCGACGAGGAAGCTCCTGATCTCGGCCAGCCGCATGCCTGTGCGTCGGAGGAGCCCGATCAGCGTCGCGTCGCGAAGCTGCTCGAGCCGGTAGAAGCGGTATCCCGAATCGGGGTCGACGCGCGCCGGGGGCAGCAAGCCGTTCTCGTCGTAGAGACGCAACGCCTTCGTCGACAGCCGCGAAGCCGCCGCGAACTGCCCGATCGGGATGAGGTCCTCCACGGTTGAGTCGATGATGAGCCCTCCCGCTAGGGCAGAGTCAAGCCGGATTGCTGGTGTAGCTTCGCGGCGAGATGGCACGGACGGAAGCGCGAACCCTCACCCAGCGCGAGCTCAACCGAGCGCTGCTCGCGCGGCAACTCCTACTCGAGCGGGTGCGCTTGCCACTGCCGCGCGTCCTGGAGCGCATGGGCGGGCTCCAGGCGCAGTACGCGCCGGCGATGTACATCGGTCTCTGGTCGCGCGTCGAACGCTTCGAGCGCAACGCGCTCACCCGCGCCCTCGCTCGCCGAAGTGTTGTCCAGGGCACACTCATGCGGACGACGATCCACCTCGTCTCGAAGCGGGACTACTGGCCGTTTGCGCTCGGCATTCGGAAAGGACAGCGGGAGTGGTGGCTACGAACACATGGGCGCAACATCAGTTCGCGGGAGATCGCTGAGAACGACCGCAAGGTGCGCCGCGCCCTCCGCGGCGGGACGCTCAGCCGCGCCGAGCTCGAAGAGATCCTCGGTCAACGGCTTGGCGTCGTGGGCCTCTTCCTGGATCTCGTGCGGGTCCCGCCATCGGGCACGTGGGAACGCCGCCGGGCCGACCTCTACGCACTCGCCGACGACTGGGTCGGCCCCGAGAACGTGAAGCTCGAGGATGCCCTCGAACATCTCGTCCGGCGCTACCTCCAGGCGTTCGGCCCGGCGCCCGCGAACGACATCGCGGACTGGGCGGGCCTCAAGGTGACGGCGATCAAGCCGGCGCTCGAGCGGCTCCGACTGCGCCGCTTCCGCGACGAGCAGGGCAAGGAGCTGCTCGACCTTCCACGTGCCCCGCTCCCCGATCCCGACACGCCGGCGCCGGTTCGCTTCCTGCCGGTATGGGACGCGACGCTGCTCGTGCACGCGCGCCGGACCGGCATCCTCCCGGAGCGCTATCGGTCGCGCATCTTCAACGTCAGGACCCCCCACTCCGTGAACACGTTCCTCGTCGACGGGCAGGTCGCTGGGACCTGGCGCTACGAGCAGGGCCGCGTGCAGCTCACGCCGTTCGCGCGACTCGCGAAGGCAACACGGGCCGAGCTAGAGGAGGAGGCGGAGCGGCTAGCCGCGTTCCACGCGTGAGCCCCCGACGATCGCCTCGCGGCCGTCGCCGAAGCGCACGAGCAGCTTGCCCTTGCCGTCGTAGTCGGGTGACCAGACGAGAATCGTTGCCTCCTCACCGCCGACCCGGCACGGCTCGTCTGCCGCCGGATCGAGGCCTCGCCAGAAGCGCAAGAACGGGTTCTTCTCCCACTCCCGGCCGATCGTCGTCTCGTCGGTGTGGCCGGGCAGGACGCGCGTCTCCGGCGGGAGCTTCATCAGCACGTCCATCACCGAGCGGCGGATCGCGGGGACGTCACTCCCGCCCCCGACCGCGTCCCGGAAGAGGATGTCGCCGGAGAAGCACGCCTCGCCGTTGACGACGAAGGCCAGATGGTCGTCCGAGTGGCCCGGCGTCGGGAGCGCTTCGATCCGCAGGCCGCCGACTTCGAGCGGCCCTGTGACGACTTCGGCACCGAGCTCCGCTTCGTGCGCCACGTGGTCCGGATCGCCGTGGGTTCGCAGGACATGAGTTGGTCTCACTCGCCACCGCTCGGCCGCGTCGAGCAGCGGCTGCATCGGCGCGCCCGAGTCGACGAAAACGGCGGCTCCACCCTCTTCGTCCGCGACGAGGTAGGCGTTCGAAAGCCACCCCGGATCGAGGCTTCGCTCGACTAGCACAGGCGGATAGGCTACTTCCAACACCGAAGAGGAGGACACGTTGGCAGGGCTCATGGACCGCACGCTCACGATCATCAAGGCGAGATGGAACAAGCTTCTGAACCGAGCCGAGAATCCGAGCGAGACGCTCGACTACAGCTACGAGCGCCAGCTTCAGCTGCTGCAGAACGTCAAGCGCGGCGTCGCCGACGTCGTGACGGCGAAGAAGCGGTTGCAGCTCCAGTCCGACAAGCTCGAGCAAAGCGTCCCGAAGCTCGAGTCGCAGGCACGGGAGGCGCTCGCTCAGGGCCGCGAGGATCTCGCCCGCATGGCGCTCGAGCGCAAAACGGCCGCACAAACGCAGCTCCAGGATCTCGACCGCCAGGTCGGCGAACTCGAGCAGCAGCAGGAGAAGCTCGAGGCGAACGAGAAGGCGCTCTCGACGAAGATCGAGTCCTTCCGGAGCCAGAAGGAGGTCATCAAGGCGCAGTACTCGGCAGCCGAGGCCTCGGTGCGAATCGGCGAAGCATCGACGGGCATCGGCGATCAGATGGCCGACACGGGCGCCGCCATCTCGCGCGCGCGCGACAAGACTGAGGAGATGCAGGCCCGCGCGTCGGCGATGGACGAGCTGATCGCCTCCGGCACGCTCGAAGACTTCACGTCAGGCGGCGAGACTCAGCTCGACCGGGAGCTCGCGCAGCTGACGTCGAAGTCGAAGGTCGACGAAGAGCTGGAGAAGATGAAGGCTGAGGTCGGCCCCGGCTCGGACCAGAAGGAGCTGCAGCAGTAGGACATGTAGTCCACTGGGACGAGGTCGAGCCCTCTCGGCGCGAGAAGGGCGAGATGGCTGCGGACTGGCAGCGGCTCGGAGCTGCCGCGGGGTGCGTCGGGATCGGCGTCAATCGCGTTCGGATCGACCCCGGGGGGCTGTCGACGCCGCCACACTCGCACGGCGCCTCCGAGGAGATCGTCTTCGTGCTCGGGGGCTCGGGCTTCTCGTGGCAGGACGAGCAGGTCTACGAGCTCCGGCCCGGCGACTGCATCGTCCATCTCGCCGACAACGAGGAGCACACACTCCGCGGTGGGCCCGAGGGTCTCGAGGTGCTGATCTACGGGACACGGCATCCGACCGAGCTCGGCTGGCTGCCCCGGTCGAAGGCAATCCGCCTCGGCTGGCCGTGGGTCGAGGGCCGGACCGATGACCCTTGGGATGTCGAGGCGCAGGCCGAGCCGCTGGCCTTCGGCGAGCCGGCGCCGCGGCCACAGAACATCGTCAACGTCGACGAGGCCGACGCGGAGGAATGGGAAGAGAGCGACTGCGGAGGCGTCGTCCGGTTCCTCGGCCGCGCCGCCGGAGCCGTGCGGACGGGGATGCGCCACGAGGTCGTTCCGGAGGGGAAGCTCAACTGCCCGCCGCACTGCCACGGATCGGAGGAGGAGTTTTTCGTCGTCCTCGACGGTGAAGGAACTTGTCTACTGGGTGACGAGGAGCATCCCCTGCGGCGTGGCTCGATCGTCGGGCGTCCTCCCGGAACAGGGGTGGCGCACGCCTTTCGCGGTCCGCTCACGCTGCTCACCTACGGCACGAACGAGCCAAACGAGATCTGCTACTACCCGCGCTCGAACAAGATCGGCTTCTTCGGCGTCGGCGTCATCGGCCGCATCGAGAAGCTCGACTACTGGGACGGCGAGGCGCCGCACTAGGCGAATCGAGCCATGACCAGGGCCAGGCCCTGGACGAGGCTCAGATGGGCGCGTCGAAGAGGGCTAGCCAGCGCGTGAGGTCTTGCTCGACCGGTAGCTCCTTCTCCAGCTTCGCCTTCAGCTCCAGCTCCTCGGCGTTGTCGCGCTCCTTGCCCTCACCGGTCGGGATGAAGGGCCAGAACGCGCCGCGCTTGAAGCCGTAGATCCAGTACACAGGGTGCTTGCCCCCGCTGAACTTGAACGCGGCCGCGAGCAGCCGCTCGCCGAACCCGCGCGCGACGAGCTCCGAGGCCACGAGATGCACGGTCGGAACGAGCTCCTCGAAGTCGTTGTCGCGGATGATCAGCCACTCGAACCCGAACTCATCGCCGCGCCGCTCGATCTTCGAGTGGGAGTCCCGGGCGGCGACATCGAGCAGCTCCTGGAGCTCGTTCTCGGCACGTACGAACTCGGCTGCGGAAAGCGGCTTGAAGACGACGGCCGCGTCGCCGGTCGGTTTCAACCCGAGCTCGGTCTCGAGCGTGATCCGCGCCGTCGTGATCGCGAAGAGTCTCTCTTGATCCGCCTTCTTGAGCTTCTTGCGCCCGAAGAGGACGTCTGTAAGACCCAGCTCGAGCCTCTACAACTCGACGGGGCGGCCCATCTCGCGGGCGATGTCCCCGAGGCGTGCGAGGCGCTTCTCGAGCGGCGGGTGGGTCATGAAGAGCTCGGCGATGCCCTTCCTGACGCTCGTCGGGACGATGAAGAACGCGTTCATCCCGGCGACCTCGCGCAGGTCCTGCTGGGGGATCTGCGTCATCCGGCTCGCGATCTTCTGCAAAGCGCTCATCAGGTGCTCCGGCGCTCCGGTGATGAGCGCCGAGCCCCGATCGGCCGCGTATTCGCGGTAGCGCGAGATCATCAGGATCAGCACGTAGCTGATCACGTAGGTAAGCAGGGAGACAACGAACATGATCAGCCAGACGGGCGCGCCCGAGCTCCGGTCGCGATCGCCGCCGCTGAACATGCCGCCCCAGAGGCCGAAGCGCGCGAGCGTCGCCGCGACCATTGAGAAGAAGCTCGCGATCGTCATGACGGCCACATCCCGGTTCAAGACGTGCGTCAGCTCGTGGGCGAGCACGCCCTCGATCTCCTGCGGTTCGAGCCGCTCCCAGAGACCCTGGGTGACGGCGACAACTGCATGCTTCTTGTTGCGGCCCGTGGCGAACGCGTTCGGCACCTGCGTCGGGATGACCGCGACGCGCGGCTTCGGGAGATCGGCCATCGCCGCGAGGCGCTCGATCATCGCGTGCAGCTCCGGCGCCTGGTCCGGCTGCACGATCTTGGCACCGGATGCGAGGAGGGCGATCTTGTCCGACGTGAAGTACTGGAAGAAGGCCAGCGCGCCGATGATCAGGACGACGACGAAGATCCCGACGTTGAGGACGTTGACGAGGACGACGAAAAAGGCGACGTAGATCAGCCCGAGGGTGAACATCGTCAGCACCAACCGCGTCGAGAGGCCGAAGTCGCGGCCGTAAGCACTTCGTTTCATCGAGAATCGCGCTCCTTGAAAGCTTGGGGTACGCCATTGATTCTAGCCGTGGGCCTCGGGGCCGCCGCGCTCCTAGCCGCTCCCGCGGCGCGCGCCGAGGGCGTTCGCGTCGTGCTCCACCCACCGACTCCGCGACAGAGCGCAAGTGGACTGCTCGTGCCAGGCCGTGGGCCGACCTTCAGCCGCAGGGAGACGCTCGACGCGCTCGACGATGTCCCGCGGGGCACGTGCCCGTGCGCATGGACGTTCTACGTCACGCTCCCGCGCGCTGCAAAGCACGAGTACGACCGGTTGGAGCGAGTCTGGATCGAGGGCCCCGGCTATCCCGCGGGCTCGCTGCTCGACTCGGACCGCACGCGAATTCCGGGGCTCGTCTCCGTCTACGACCTCGAGCCGACCGCGAAGGCTCTCCTGGAGCGGAAGGAGCCGCCGGTCACCGCACGGCCTGAGAACGATCCAGAGAGACGACTGGCTGCCCTGGAACGGCGGTTGGACCGCACGCACGAGACGAGAACGAAGGCGAGCGTGCTTCTCGGCGCCTTCATCGTGATCTTCGCGCTCCTGGCGCTGGCGCTTCGCTCTCGATTCCTCGGGCGCGCTGCGCTGCTGGCCGCCCCTGTTGGGCTCGCCGGCGCCCTCGGCT
>Ga0307302_10001388_pt1 | contig 10680 bp, 10 predicted proteins | sample ER_DNA_183_FD_194490 | JGI IMG/M metagenome (GOLD analysis project Ga0307302, IMG submission 194490) | Bulk soil microbial communities from the East River watershed near Crested Butte, Colorado, United States - ER_DNA_183 | ecosystem: Environmental > Terrestrial > Soil > Floodplain | place... | reverse complement strand
CAGCGCCCGCGTGGCAACAGCGAGGGCGCTCTTGGGCTCCCGAGCCATCTAGGCCTTCGAGGCGACCTCTTTCGGCGCCTCGACCGGCGCGGTCTCGACGTCGGCCTCCGCCTCCGGCGTCGGTACAGCCTCGAGGGCGGGCCTGCCGTCGGCCTGCTCGGCCGCGGTTGCAGCCAGCAACCTCGCAGAGATGACCTGGTCGGGGCCGGCAAGTGCCTGGAGGCGCTCGAGGATCTGGTTCGAGACGTCCGGGTGCTCACGCAGGAACGCCGTCGCGTTCTGGCGCCCCTGGCCCAGCCGCTCGTCCTCGAAGCTGAAATGGGAGCCGGACTTCTGCACCACGTTCTTCTCGATCGCGGTGTCGAGCACGGAGCCCTCCCACGAGATTCCGGTGCCGTAGATGATGTCGAACTCGGCCTGCTTGAACGGCGGCGCGACCTTGTTCTTGACCACCTTCACGCGCACGCGGTTGCCGAACGCCTCGACGCCGTCCTTGAGCGTCTCGATCCGCCTGATGTCCAGCCTGATCGATGCGTAGAACTTGAGTGCGCGGCCGCCCGGAGTCGTCTCGGGGCTGCCGAACATGACGCCGATCTTCTCGCGCAGCTGGTTCGTGAAGAGGCAGATCGTGTCGGTTCGGTTGAGCGTGCCGGCGAGCTTCCGCAGCGCCTGGCTCATCAGCCGCGCCTGGAGGCCGACGTGCGAGTCGCCCATCTCCCCTTCGATCTCGGCCTTCGGCGTCAGCGCTGCGACCGAGTCCACGGCGACCACGTCGAGGGCGCCGGAGCGGATCAGCAGCTCCGCGATCTCGAGCGCCTGCTCGCCCGTGTCGGGCTGCGAGACCAGAAGGTCGTCGATGTTGACGCCGATCCGCTTCGCGTACGCGGGGTCCATCGCGTGCTCGGCATCGATGAACGCGCAGATGCCGCCGCGCCGCTGGGCCTCGGCGATCACGTGGTAGACGAGCGTCGTCTTCCCGGAGGACTCCGGCCCGAAGACCTCGATGATGCGCCCGCGCGGCAGCCCGCCGATCCCCAGCGCGAGGTCGAGCGCGAGCGAGCCGGTCGAAATGGCACCGATCGCGACTTGGGCCTGGTCGTTCATGCGCATCACCGAGCCCTTGCCGAACTGGCGCTCGATCTGGCCGAGCGCGGTGTCGAGAGCCTGCTCGCGGTCCAACGTCATCTACCTCCCACTGCCATGGATTCGAGGACTTCGTATTGCGCCCCGCTGGGGCGTAGTCGAGACAGGAAAGCAGCCGCGTCGGACGGCATGAACGGTTCCAGGTCCGGCAGAACCGGCTGCAGCCTCGGACGCTTCCGGAAGCGCAGCACAGTCACGTGCGGAAGCCATTTCCGCCGCTCGGGCTCGTAGACGCCGAGCGCAGCAAGCCGCTTGTGGAGATCGACCGCGAGCGCCGTTGCGCGGCCGTCTGCATCGTCGAAGGTGAGCATGCCGACGCTCCGGGTCTCGCGGTACCCGCGCAAGGAGAGAAGCGGCGGCTCCGCGCGTGCGGTTGCCTCGCGCAGGGCCTGGAGGATTCCGTCGAGCTCCTCCACCGGCCGGTGGCCGAGGAACGCAAGCGTGAGGTGCAGGTGCTCGGGCGGAAGCGGCCTAACCTCGGGCACGCCGGCCAAGGCCTCGCGCTGCCACGTGGTGAGACGCTCGGCCGTCTCGCGCGGCAGGCGCAGGGCGCAGAAGAGACGAAGTCGCTCACTGTCCTCGACGCTAGCAGGAAGGCTCATGCGTGTTCGTGACGACTCTGTGCCAGAAGCGTCCGCACCAGGTGGAGCGCGGCGACCGCCGCCCTCTGCCGGATCGCCTCGCGCTCGCCCGGGAGGTTGAGCTCCTGCGGGAGGCTTCCGTCGGGGCCCTCGGCGTGCAGATAGACCAGCCCGACCGGTTTCTGCTTGGTGCCGCCACCGGGGCCGGCCACGCCGGTCACAGCGACCGCCACGTCGGCGCGGAGCTCCTCCCGGGCGCCTGCCGCCATTGCCGAAGCGACTTCGGCTGACACCGCTCCGTAGCGCTCCAGGACCGAAGTTGGCACACCGAGCTCCCCGGCCTTGACGGCGTCGGCATATGCGACCACGGCGCCGAGAAAGACGTCGCTCGAGCCCGGCACGGAAGTCAGCCGTGCCGCCACGAGCCCGCCGGTGCACGATTCCGCGGTCGCAAGGGTCAGGCCCCGCGCGCGGCAGGCCTCGAGCACCAGGGCCTCCACCGGCCGCTCATCCTCGGTGAAGAGGTGCTTGCCCACACGTTCCCTCAGGCTCGCGGCAAGTTCCCCCACGCGCTCCTCGGCCCCGGCCTCGACGATCAGATCGACGTGGATCTCGAACTCCCGGGCGCAGATCGTCGCCGTGACGCCGTCGCCCTCTCCCCCGGCCTCGTACAACGCCCGCGCGATCTCGGACTCGCTCGCGCCGTAAAAGCGCAGCACGCGGCGCTGCGGCGGTTGTGCCCGCTCGAGCACGCGCCGGACCGGCTCCGATTCGAGCGCTCGCGGCCAGAGGCGCTTCAGCTCGGGCGGCGGCCCCGGGAGCACCACGACGGGGCCGTTGCCACCCTCGACCACCAGCCCCGGCGCGGTGCCCGCCAGACCGAGCACGAGCGCGCCCTGCGGCACTGTCGCCTGCTTGCGCACTCCGGCTGTGAAGTCCGCGTACGGACGCCGTAGGCGTTCCGCGATCCGGCGCGAGACGCCTTCGATCTCCGACTCGAGCCCCGGCTCCACGACGAGTCCTCGGCCCGTGGTGTTGGCCACGACCTCGACGGTGCGGTCGTCATGGGTCGGGCCGAGCCCGCCCGTCACGAGGCAAATGTCCGCTTCGAGCCCTTCCCGAAGGGCCGCCTCCAGCTCAACCGGATCGTCGCCGACGATCGCGATGCGCGCCGGCTCCACGCCGAGCCGCAGCAGCTCCTGCGCCAGGAACGGCCCGTTCAGGTCGGTACGGTCGCCGCGAACGAGCTCGCTGCCGGTGACGACGACGAACCCGCGGGGGCGGCTCAAGCGGCCGGCGAGATTGCGCGCGGCGTGACGATGTAGGGGCCGCTGCGCGTGAGGCTGTGCCGCTTGCCGTTCAAGGTGATCGTGAGGTTCCCAGGGTTCCCGAAGTTGATCCAGAGCTTGCGTGCCCGGAAAGGCTGGGTCTGGCCGAGCTCGAGCGTGCCCGTGTAGCGATCTTGTCCATTCGCCGACCAGCTGCGCACCGCCATCCACGAGTTGCCGTGTGTCGCCCTGATGGTGAGCAGGAACTTCGCGGGAGCGGCCTTGTGCGTGGTTGGAGCCACGGCGGGCTTCGACGTCGACGTGGTGCCCGGAAGATTCGGGATCCGCTGCGTGCCCGTGTCGCTGAACTTCCAGGCCGCGATCACGAGCGCGAAGAGCGCGCCGATCCCGGCGAGCGCGAACACCACGCCGCGGTTCTCTAGCCTGCGCTGGTGCTGGCGGCGCACGTTGGACGTGCGACGCGACACGACCGGCTCGCGGGGCTCCTCCTCGCCCGCGCTGAAGCGCGAGTTGTACTCGTCCACGTAGAGCTGCCCGTCGAGCCCGAGGTAGTCCGCGTAGGTGCGCAGGAAGCCCTTGACATAAGTCTGGGCAGGGAGCGTGTCGAAGCTCTCCTCCTCGAGTGCGCGCAGGTAGCGGGCCCTGATCTTCGTCGCCTGCTCGAGCTCCCCGAACTCGAGCTGCTGGCGGAAACGGGCCTCACGCAGGCTGTTGCCGATCTCGAACACGTCACGATTGTAGTGCCGATTCGGATTTAACCGAAGAGGTTGAGCAAGCCGTAGAAACCGAGCGCCAGAGCTGCGGTGAGGCCCACGAATAGGGAGATTCCGCCCAGCAGGCGCCCAACCCGGGCCGTTGCCTCGCCGCCGATGCGCCCGATCGAGCGCTCGACGTTGCGACGAGCCCGGCGAGCGAGCGCGATCGCGGTCGCGCCGAGGACTGCCGAGCCGCAGGTCGCCGCGGTCGCCTGGATGAGCGTTACCTGGTCGAGCCTGCGCGCCGCCAGGAACCCCAGCGGCGGGATCGCGAGCCCAACGAGCGCGAGCAGGACCGACCCCCTGGCTGCGTCGTTGCGCCCGCGGGAGCTACTGCTTCTTGTAAGGCCGTCCAACAGCGGCAGGCGGGATCGTGCGGCCGATCACGCCGGCCACGGCGATCAGCGTCAGGACGTACGGCAGCGCCTGGAAGAGCGTCGCCGCGTTCGCCGAGTACACCGGCAGACGGTACGCGAGCGCGGTCGAGAAGCCGAACAGCAGCGCCGCCCCGAAGGCACCGAACGGGCGCCAGTTCCCGAAGATCAGCGCCGCGAGCGCGATGAACCCGCGACCGGCGGTCACGTTCTCGTTGTACGTGTTCAGGTAGCCAACTGTCAGGTACGCGCCGCCCATTGCTGCCAGAACCCCGGACAGGATGACCGAGCCGTAGCGAACGAGGTACACGTTGATGCCGACGGTATCGGCAGCCCTGGGGTGCTCGCCGCAGGCGCGGATGCGCAGACCGATCGGCGTCTTGAACATGACGATGTACGAGAGCGGAACGAGGATGATCGCGACCCAGATCATCAGATTCAGGCTCCCGATCGCATCGGCGAAGAACGAGTGGCTCGAATCCTTGGCGAGCTTCACGTCGGGGATCTGCGAGACGCCGGTCGGCACGTTTTCGCCGTGGTAGAGCTGAACGAAGAAATAGCCCGTGATGCCCAGGGCGAGGAAGTTCACCGCCACCCCACCGACGATCTGGTCGGCCCTCAGGTGGATCGCGAAGAAGGCGTGCACGAGTGCGAGTAACCCGCCCGAGGCCATGGCGATCGCCACGCCCCACACCCAGCTGCCCGTCTTGTCCGCGCCCCAGATCCCCCAGAAAGCGCCCATCAGCATCATGCCCTCGAGGCCGATGTTCACCACTCCCGAGCGCTCGGAGAACATCCCGCCGATCGCCGCGAACGTGAGCGGCGTCGCGAAGACGAGCATCGACGCGATCAGGCTCGCTGTGAAGACCTGGTCGAGGTGAGCCGTGCTCGAGCGCATGGCAAGCAGTCCGAGCCCGATCCCGACAAGGCCCGCGGCGATCGCGCCGAAGCCGACGCGCCTGGCACCCCGACTCGCGGCCGCCACCCCGAGCATCGTCGCGAGCAGCCCGAGGAGGAGCGGCCAGGCGAACGTCCGCACGTTCAGCGGGGGGATCGCAATCAGGAACGCCGCGAGCCCGAGCACGATGCCGAGCTTGCCGACCGACTTCGTGTCGAAAAGCCGCGAGCGCAGGCCGTCTACCGAGCCGACATACGAGCTCACGACGCCGCCGCCTGCGCCGGCTCAGCCGTTCCACGCTTCCGCCGCAGCCTACGACGCCAACCCCAGACGGAGAGGATCAGGACGTCGGCCCCCACGAAGAGGACGACGAGCCCCTGGATCATCTCGGTCAGGTGGCCGGCGAGGCTCGGGTCGATCGTGCCGGACTGGAGCCCGTGCGTCGTGCCGTACAGCAGCCCGCCGAACAGGAAGGCCGCGAGCCCGACGCCGAGGGCGGTGTTCCGACCGAGCAGCGCGACCGCGATCCCCAGGAAGCCGACCGACGCGACCTGGACGTCGGATGTGCCCACCTTGTAGAGGTAGCCGAGCATGTCGAGCCCGCCCGCGAGGCCGGCGAACGCCCCGGAGATCGCCATCGCCCTGACGTAGTTCGTGCGAACCCTGATTCCGCCGTACGCGGCGGCTGCCGGGTTGTAGCCCACGGCGCGCACCTCGTAGCCGAGCGTCGTGCGGTTCAGGATCAGCCAGAACACGACGAGTGCAGCGATCGCGACGAAGAACCCGATGTGCAGGCCCTGAAGCTGCGCGTCGCCCCAGAACACCGGCAGCCGAGCGCCCTCCACGATGTTCCCCGAGATCGGGATGTCGAGCGGCTTGTTCTGCGGGCCCTGCAGCGGCCCGCCCTGCTGAAAGAGGTAGCTCCCGATCCAGTACGCGATCCAGTTGAGCATGATCGTCGTGATCACCTCGTGCGCGCCCACGGTCGCCTTGAGGAAGCCGGCGATGGCGGCCCAGGCCGCTCCGGCCAGCGTCGCGAGGCCGATGCCGATCAGGATGTGCGCCGGCCGAGACATGTTCACGAACGAGACGCCGACCCAGTTGGCGGCGAAGAGCCCGACGAGGTACTGGCCGTTGCCGCCGATGTTGAACATGCCGCAGCGGAACGCGAACGCCACCGCGAGCCCGGTCAGGATCAGCGTCGTCGTCTGCAGGAGCGTCTGGCTGAAGTTGTAGGCGGCGGTGTCCGCGACGTCCGTGTGCGTGGGATGAGCAAGCCAGTTCAGCCCCGCGCCCTTCACGATGTCCCAGTAGGCCTGGAAGGGGTTGTGGCCCGTCCCGAGCACGAGCAGCCCGCCGATCAGGAACGCGAGCATCGCGGTGAGGACCGGGACGATGATCCCGCCCGCTCGCTGCGAGAGGGCCAGCCGGCTGGCGACCGTGGCCGGCGGGGCCTGCGCGATCTCTTCGGGCTCCTTGCCTCCTTGCGGGGCCAGTGGCTCGCTCAAGCTGCCGCCGGCTCCTTTCGGCCCCCGCCGAGCATCTCGAGCCCGATCTCCTCTTCGCTCGCATCCGCCCCGTGCTCGCCCACGACCCGCCCCTCGTACATGACGAGCAAGCGGTCGGAGAGCGACATCACCTCGTCGAGCTCGAGCGAGACGAGCAGGATCGCGCGACCCTCGTCGCGCTCTTCGACGAGCCGGCGATGCAGGAACTCGATCGCGCCGACGTCGAGGCCGCGGGTCGGCTGGGCGGCGATCAGGACCTTCGGGTCACGAGCCACCTCTCGCGCGGCGACCACCTTCTGCTGATTGCCGCCGGAGAGCGCACCCGCTCGCGTGTTCGGCCCCCCGCCCCGCACGTCGAACTCCCTGATCAGGTTTCGCGCGCGCTCGACGAGGCGGCGTGGAAAGAGCCAGCCCCAGCGCGAGTCCGGCGGGTAGCAGTAGTCGTGCAGCGCGATGTTCTCGGCGATCGTGAACTCGAGCACGAGCCCCCGTCTTTGGCGGTCCTCGGGGATGTGGCCGACGCCGGCGTCGAGCATCTTGCGCGCGCTCGCGTGGGCCATCACCTGGCCCGCCACGGCAATCTGGCCGCCCTCGGCTCGCCGCAGGCCGGTGAGCGCCTCGATCAGCTCGCTCTGGCCGTTGCCCTCGACCCCGGCAATCCCGACGATCTCTCCGGCGCGCACGACAAAGGAGACGTCCTGAACCACGGCCAGACCCCGGTCGTCGTTGACGTGCAGGTCGCGGACCTCGAGCAGCACGTCACCGGGCTCGGCGGCCTTCTTGTCCACCCGCAACAGCACCTCGCGCCCGACCATCATCTTCGCCAGCCCCGCTTCGGTCGCGCCCTCGCGCGGGACCGTGTCGATCTTCTTGCCGCGCCGGAGCACGGTGATCCGGTCGGCGATCTCCAGCACCTCGTTCAGCTTGTGGCTGATGAAGATGATCGAGGTGCCTTCCGCCTGGAGGCTCTTGATGATCCCGAAGAGCTCGCCGGCCTCCTGCGGCGTCAGCACGGCAGTGGGCTCGTCGAGGATCAGGATCTCAGCGCCGCGATAGAGGGCCTTCAGGATCTCCACCCGCTGTTGCTGGCCGACGCTGATGTTCTCGACCCTCGCAGTTGGATTGACGGCGAGGCCGAAGCGCTCCGAGATCTCGCGCACGCGCTTGACCGCCTCGTCGTAGTCGAGCAGCACGCCGGCTGTTGTCGGCTCGGTCGCGAGGACGATGTTCTCGGCAACCGTCATCACCGGAATCAGCATGAAGTGCTGGTGCACCATCCCGATTCCCCGGTCGATGGCGTCTTTCGCCGAGTGGAACGACACCTTCTGGCCCCGGGACCGAATCTCGCCCTCATCCGGCTTGTAGAGACCGTAGAGGATGTTCATCAGGGTCGACTTCCCGGCGCCGTTCTCGCCCAGCAGCGCGTGCACCTCTCCCTTGCGCAGGTCGAAATCGACATGGTCGTTTGCGACGACCCCGGGGAACCGCTTCGTGATACCCCGCATCTCGAGGACCATGGAGGCTTCCACTGACGCGTGATTCTATGAAGGAGCGTCGGGCGCGTGCCCGGCGAACTACTGCAGCGTCGCGGGAACCTTGACCTCGCCCGAGATGATTCGCTCCTTGAGAGCGTTCATCTTGTTGATCAAGGCTTGCGGCACCACGGGGTTGATCTTGCCGACAGCCATGCCACCGTTCTTCAGGTTGAAGAGCAGGTTGCCGCCGCCCTTGAACTTCCGTTCGGTGACCTGCGTGATCGCGTCGTAGACACCGGTGTCCACGCGCTTGACCCCCGAAGTGAGGACGCGCTTGGCGTCGTTGTACTGGTCCTTGTCGACGCCGATTCCCCAGATGTTGTGCTCGTCGGCCGCCTTCAGCGTGCCCAGCCCGCAACCGCCTGCGACCTGGAAGAGCACCTGCGCCCCTTGGGCAATCTGGTTCTCGGCAACCGTCTTGCACTTGTCCGAGGCGACGAAGTCCTGGGAGTAGCCGATCAGCACCGTGATCCCCGGGTTGAAGAGCTTGGCGCAGTACCGGTAGCCCGCGATCCAGATGTCGACCGGCGGGATCTTCAGCCCGCCTACGGCGCCGATGATCTGCTTCCCGCCCTGCTTCTTCACCATCTCCGCCGCGAGGTAGCCGACGAGGCAGCCGGACTCGTTGGCGGCGTAGGTCAGGCCCTCGACATTGGTCCGCCCGTTGAACGGCGTGCCGTTGACGTCGTAGTCGGTGATCGCGAAGCGCGTGTTCGGGTACTTCTTGGCGACCGTGTTGGTGTCGCCGGCGAGCAGGAAGCCCGCTGCGATCACCAGGTTGGCCTTCTTGCGCACTGCCGTGGTGAGGTTGGGGACGTAGTCCGAAGGCGAGTTTGACTGGAGCGGGAGCGTCTTCACGCCCAGGTCGGTCTGCGCACGGTCGAGGCCCTCCTTCTGCGACTGGTTGAAGGAGCGGTCGTTGAACTTCCCGATGTCGCTGACGAGAGCGACGACCACGTTCTCGCCGGCAGCGGCCTGCGTCGAGCTCGAGGCCTTCTCGCCTCCGCCGCCGCAGCCGGAGAGCACGAGCGCCGCTCCAAGGAACAGCAGCACCGGCGTAATCGACCGTCGCACGACCCCCACGACCGGTCTTCTACCAAAACGAGAGCGGGCCCCGAATGGCCCGCCGCTCGATACCGCTGTTCGGTCCGCCTAGAGCTTGGTCGGGACCTTGAGCTGCTTCTTGATGATCTTCGCCTTGACGGCGTTCATCCCGGTGATGAACCTCTTCGGCACGGCCGGGTTGATCTTGCCGACGCTCATGCCGCCGTTCTTCAAGTTGAAGAGCAAGTTGCCGCCGCCGACGAACTTGCCGTTCTGCACCTTCTGGATCGCCTGGTAGACGCCGTTGTCGACCCGCTTGACCCCGGACGTGAGGATCCGCTTCGCGTCCCGGTACTGGTCCTTGTCGACGCCGATGCCCCAGATGCCGGCTGCGGCAGCAGCCTTGAGGGTGCCGAGGCCACAGCCACCGGCGACCTGGAAGAGCACCTGCGCGCCCTGGGCGATCATGTTCTCGGCGACCGTCTTGCACTTGTCGGCCGCGACGAAGTCCTGCGAGTAGTCGACGAGAACCCGAATGTTCTTGTTCGCCTTCTTCGCGCAGAACTTGTAGCCCGCGATCCAGATGTCGACCGGCGGGATCTTCAGCCCACCGACAGCGCCGATGACCTGCTTGCCACCGTGCCGCTTCGCCATCAGGCCGGCGAGGTAGCCGACGAGACAGCCGGACTCGTTGGCCGCATAGGTGAGACCCATGACGTTCTTGCGCCCGTTGAACGGCGCGCCCTTGACGTCGTAGTCGGTGATCGCGAACTTGATCTTCGGGTACTTCGAGGCGACGGTGTTCGTGTCGCCCGCCAGCAGGAAGCCGGCCGAGATGATCAGGTTCGACTTGGCTCGGATACCTGCGGTCAGGTTCGGGATGTAGTCAGAAGGTGAGTTCGACTGGAGCGCCTTCGTTCTCACGTGAAGCTTGGCCCTCGCACGGTCGAGCCCTTCCTTCTGCGACTGGTTGAAGGATCTGTCGTTGAATTTGCCGATGTCGCTCACGAGCGTGACGAGAATTGACGCCTTGCTCGTTTTCGGCGACGCCTGGCTCGAGCTGCTGCCCACGAGCGCGGCAAGCGCCGCAAGGAGCACCACTACGAGCGCAGCGGCAACGATTGACGTACTACGTCGTGAAACCCTCACATGCCCTCCCTCATTGAAAAAACGCGCCTGTCTCCTAGGAAAAGACGACCGATGCTAACCCGAAGTTAGGTCTTCCGTGAAGGGCGAAGGGCTAGATCGCGTCGCTCATGCGGGTTAGCGAGGCTTCGTCAACGAGCACTCGGCGGGGCTTCGAGCCCTCGTAGCCGGAGATGATCCCGCGGCGCTCGAGCATGTCGATCAAGCGGCCCGCCCGGGTGTAGCCGACCCGCAGTCGGCGCTGGATGAGGGAAACGGAGGCGGTCTGCGTCTGGACGACGATCTCGATCGCCTTGTCCAGCAGCGGGTCCTCGTCGGGATCGAACTCTCCGTCGGGCAGGTCTCCGTCCTCGGCTGCCGCCTCGGGGGCCTCGAGCAGCGATTCGTCGAGCTCCTGCTCGCGCTGG
>Ga0307302_10001387_pt1 | contig 10689 bp, 12 predicted proteins | sample ER_DNA_183_FD_194490 | JGI IMG/M metagenome (GOLD analysis project Ga0307302, IMG submission 194490) | Bulk soil microbial communities from the East River watershed near Crested Butte, Colorado, United States - ER_DNA_183 | ecosystem: Environmental > Terrestrial > Soil > Floodplain | place... | reverse complement strand
GACGCCCGCTTGCTTTCATCGCGACGCGAACCAGAGCCGGACGGCGACAGCGTGGTCGGGGTCGCGCACGAAGCGCTGCTGCGGCAATGGACCCCCCTCAGTGATGCGATCGAGGCATCCCGCTCCAGCATTCGGATGCGGTCTGAGGTCGAGCGGGCGACGCTCGACTGGATAGCGCACCAGCGGGACGACTCCTACCTGCTGCGCGGCCGCAGGTTGGCTGAGCTAAGTTCCTGGGCGGAGCTCACCACGGACCTCGGCACGGAGGAACGGGCCTTTCTGGCTGCGAGCAACGCGCTCGCCGTACGAGAAGAAGTGCGGCTGCGCCGCTCCGTCCGTCGGCTCCGGCTCGTCGTAGCCGGGCTCGTCGGATTTCTGGTTCTGGCCCTGATCGCGACCGGCATCGCGGTCGAGCTGAACCGGCGTAGCCAGGCGAAATCGCGAGTCGCATTGGCGCGTCAGTTGAGCGCGGAGGCTGCAAGCATCGGCCTCAACGAACCGGATACCGCCATCTTGTTGGGACTGCAGGCCCTGAGCGCAGCTCATGCCGACGCCGACCGCCCGCCACCATCCGCGGGTTTGATCAGCGGGCTGGCCGAGGTGAGCCACGAGAGCACGCTGCTCACCGCGCACACCGACCAGCTACATGCCGTCGCCTACAGTCGCGATGGCCGGTTCGCGGTGACCGGGAGCTGGGACCGGACCGTGCGGTTCTGGGACCCACGCACCTATCAGGAGGCTGGTGCGCCGATCCAGTCTCCCTCCCCTGTGAATACGCTGGCGATCAGTCCAGACAGCCGCCTAATAGCTACGGGTGGACAAGACGGCCTTGTTCGGCTGTGGGATACCGCGAGCCGGGAGCCGGTCGGTAAGCCAGTGAAGGTGGACGGGAGCTATTTGTACAGCGTCGCGTTCAGTCCGGACGGCCGGTTGATCGCTGCTAGTTCGGATGCGGGCACCGTGGGCGTTTGGGAGGTCGCCACCGGTCGGCTGCTGCTCGGCCGGCCATTCGCTAAGCTCGGCGCTTCGGTGATGCGTGTAGCGTTCAGTCCGGACGGCCAGCTCTTGGCTGCTGGGGTTTGGGAGAACGATGACAGCGGCAGTGCACGGGTCTGGCGGGTGCGCGACGGCTCTCGGTTCGGGTCCCCGCTGACCTTCGCCGACCCGGTGCGCAGCGTCGTCTTCCAACCGACGGGCGGACTGTTGGCGGTGGCCGCCGGAAAGTCGGTGCGGCTTTGCGATCCGGCCACTGGCAAGGCTGTCGGTGCCCCCTTCACCGGTCACACCGACGACGTGCTCGCGATCGCCTTCACCAACGACGGACACACGATGGCCACCGGCAGCGTAGACAAACGGGTTCGGTTCTGGCAGGTCGGTTCCCGCAGCCCTCGCGGCAGCCCGGTCATCGGGCATACCGCAGACGTATCCGACCTCGCGTTCAGCCCCGACGGCGGCGCGTTGCTGAGCGGGAGCTGGGACACCACGGCCCGAGCCTGGCGGGTGCCCGAAACCTTCTCGGTGAGCCGATTCCTCAGCGGTCACGTCGGTGAGGTGCAGGGGATCGCGATCTCACAGTCGGGCGGACTGCTGGCCACATCAGGTGTCGATGACGACACCACCCGACTCTGGGACCTGCCCGACGGGCGGCCGCACGGGCATCCTCTGCGGCACGATAAGTACCCGCAACGGGTCGCGTTCAGCCCCGACGGCCGATTGATCGCAACCGCCGCGGGCGAGGGGGGCACTGTGACGGTCTGGGACGTCGCGGGTGAGCGGCGCCTCAAGACCATCCAGCTGCACGACCCGGCAGACGAGTACTACAGCGTGCAGGATCTCGCCTTCAGCCCGGACGGAAGGCTGCTTGCGACCGGAGACAGCGACACGCAGGTGCGATTCTGGCAGGTCGACTCCGGACGCGAATCGGGGAAGCCAATAACAAACCTCGAGGTCGTCAATACCGTCAAATTCAGCCCCGATGGAAAGCTGGTAGCCGCCGGGCTCTCGGATCGAACAGTCCACCTCTGGGACGTCAAGACCCGGCAGCCGTACGGGCCCGTGCTGCGCGGCCATACCAACGAAGTGTGGAGCATCGCCTTCAGCCGAGACGGGAAACTCCTCGCCAGTGCCGGAGATGATCGGACTGTTCGGCTCTGGGATACCGCCACCGGCCAGCCGCACGGACAACCGATTCTCGCCCATGAAGACGTCATCTGGCAGGTGGCGTTTAGCCCCGACGGCCAGACTTTAGCAACCGCTAGCGGCGACGGCACGGTCAAACTCTGGCGGGTCTCCGACGGCACCCAGATCGGGTCCGACCTCTCAGCCCACGAGGGACCGCTATACGGGCTGGCCTTCAGTCCCGACGGGAGAACCCTAGGAACCGTCGGTGCGAAAGGGGCGGTCAGGCTTTGGGACCTAACGTTTCACCAATGGCAGCCTGCGGAATGGCAAGCCGTGGGATGCCGACTGGTCCGGCGCAACCTGTCAATGACCGAGTGGCAGCAATTGGTGCCGGGCACGCCATATCAGCGCACCTGCGTGGAGTATCCCTCAGGACCCGGCGCCCCCAGCTCCGCACCCGCCGCGACCTACTCCAGCTGAATGGACGATGACTAGCAGCACCGAGCAATAGTCGAATGGGACTAATCAAGACGCGCTGTCGCGCTACCTCACGTGTCGGTTTCGGCCAGATGATCATGGCGTGGTTCGCGACGAGTGAGGCGGTAGCTGAAGGCGTAACAACGAGTTAGCCCAGATCACTGTGAGAGGGGCGCCGCGATGACCACGACGTTGGATTGCCACACCGTACCGTCAAAGTCAGCTGATGATGACGAGCCGGCCAGCCCTGGTCTGGTCGAAGATTTCCTCGGCATTGCGAGCGAATTCTTCTTTCGACATCACGTCGTTGGACTGCACGCGGTAGGTCAAGGTGGAGTGCAATCCTTTGACCTCGATGGCATCGCCGCGGCTCAAAGACCCGAGGTCGTCGAAGACGCCACCGCTTTTGTTGGTTACGGCGTGTCCGACCAGTACCGCTGATCCTTGCGGTTCGCCAGGGGCGGCGCCGTCGCTCCACCATCCGGCGACGCTGATGTTTCGTGGAGGCTGGAGTATCCCTTCCTCGTTGCTCTTGATGGGCATGACTAGGGCGTCCACACCGATTCGGGGGATACGCAACGCGAACGGGGCCTCGATGCCACCACCTTGCATCGGTGTCGGCTTGGGGGGCAGCTCGTTCGCGTCCGGTGACACGGTCGTCACTGACGACGGCGTGGCTGTGGACCCGTCTGTGGTGACGTGGTCGCCGCTGGTGCCGCAGGCAGCTGTGACGGCCACGAGGCGAAGCGCGGCAGTGAACCGGGCTGGCCTCCGTGGTGTCTAGCCAGCTGAGCGGGATGTGGGATCAGGAGTCATGCCGGAAGCGGCGGCGGGCAATCAGCACGGTTCCGGCCGCTGCGCCACTAGCGGCCAACGCCAGACCGATTAGCCAGGGCGCCGAACTTTCGTCGGCGGCATCCGCACCTGCAGGCCCCACGGTGGGCACACCGTGGGGCCCGGGTGGGAGCCACACGTCCCCCTTGCCGTCGACATTGTCTTCCGGCGGTAGACCGTTCCCTTCCTCATCCAGAGTAGTGGACACGATCTCGTTCACTTTGAAGACGCGAGTCTGCTGGTTCTGGCGGAACTGGCAGTTGAAGTGGGCGGCCAGAATGGCGCCTCGCCCAGTCTGGCCCGGCGGTAGGGACGGCGCCTTACCGTCCGAGCGGCATTTGAAGATGACCGGGGGCGGGATCGCAACGCCCACAAGGTCTGGGCCAGGCGGAGGATTACCGTCGCGCGTTAACACAGCGCCCAGAAGGAATGTAGGACTGCACGATCTAGAGTCGAATGTTGCCCTGACCAGGATGGGAACTGCACAGGACGCCACCAGGTGCACGGGGCTACACCATCGAGACCTGCCTGGGGGTCAAGGGGTCGCGATCAAATCTCGCCAGCCCGACCGAAACATCCCCTTGCCACAGGCACATTGCCCGTTCACAGCCAGGCCCATATCAGCCGCCCATAGCCTGTTGTGAGTGCACCGTGAGTGTAATCAGGTTTGCGGCACCATCCACGGCCCGCTGTCCGACACCGTTCAGCATGTGCGCATAGATGTCAGCGGTGATCGCAATAGAGGAGTTCCCGAGGAGCTTCGACACGATGGCGACCGGTTTGAGGCTGCGAAGATGTTGGCGGGTGGATCCCGTCGGCTCTCCGTTGATGAGGTGATCGCTCACGCTGCGGGACAGAACTGGCTGGTCGACAACGGCGGCCGGGTGCTGCCGGGTGAGATCTACCCGGAGCCGGATTCGTCTCTGCGGTACGCACCGATGGCTGGAGAGCTGCCCTCGAGGAGCGCCAGGTGCTCGTCTTCTCTCGCCCTGCGCATCTTCCCCTAGCAAGAAGACCAGCGCTTGTCGTCGTGCTGGCGATGATCGTGGGCGCTATCGTGTTGGTGCTGAAGAAGACCTGGCCTGGCGAAGACGGCGACGACCGTTAAAAAGCGAAGAGGAATCGTGCGGAAACTATTCGGGGCGCTGGTTGCTGCCGCCCTCACTCTCACCCCAACCCTGGCGTATGCCGGGCAGGCGCCGGATGTGCTGGTCGCCCACCGCGGTGTAGCGGGTACGGCGGAGCAGCTGAAGTACCAGCTGCCGGAGAACAGCATCCCGGCGTGGCAGTGGGCGATCGACAACTGCGCCGACATCGTGGACCTGGACGCCCAGGTGACCTCGGACGGCATGCTGGCGGTGATGCACGACGAAACGATCGACCGCACCACGAACCGGACTGGAGACGTCCAATCGAGGACGCTGCAGTACATCAAGGATGCGTACCTGGAGCTGCCGCAGGACTTGGACGGCAACGGCAACGACGACAACACGATCTATCACCCGCCCAGCTTGGACCAGGCGCTGGATTTCCTGAAGGGCAAGACGGACTGCAACGGCCAGCCGGTCAAGATCTGCATCGAGCTGAAAAGCCAGGGCTGGACCCGAACCATGGTGGGCCGGCTGAAGACGGTGCTGCAGGGCAAGGGTCTGTTCACGACCCGGGTTAATGTGCACTCCTCGAATCTGACGAACCTCGGCTATGCCAGGGATGCCGGGTATCCGAACCTCGGCTATGCGGTCACTTCTACCGCGGCCAACCCGTCCGCCGCCACGGTGAAGCAGTACGGCGGCAACGTGTTCGTGTGGGTGGACAAGACCACCGCGAGCAAGATTAACGAATACGACAAGGCCGGGATTCGGGTGTGGATGACGACGCTCGACGACACCGCCGACTACCAGAAGGCTTGGGATGCGGCCGGCCCGGACCACAAGGTGTACGCCTGGGTGGTGAACGATCTCCTGAACGCCAAGGACTTCCTGGCAGCGCAGGCATGACGACCGACCATTGGATGACGCTGGCTGCCTTGATCATCTCGGCGGTGTCGCTGGGCCTGAACTTCTATGTGCTGCGCTCCAAGTGGATGTCCATGTGCCCGGACTGTCGGTGGTTGGCCAGGCTGCTGGAAATCCTCGACCCGGCCCCAGTGTCATCGTTGGGCCAGTAGCCACTGGTCACTCTTCCTCCACCTCCCGGCCCTGGCTCAGAACCTTCGTCGGCTGCTCCGCACACTCCCGGCGGATCATGCGGATCAGGTAGCGAGTTCACACAGCGGCGTGACATGGCGACGTACGCGAAGGACCTGATGGAAGCCGTGGAGCAGACCATCGATGAGATCTGGCGGCGTTCGCCGACCATGTCCGGGATCGCTTTCGGACTACCGAATGAACAGTGGCTGTTCGATGTGACGGTCTCGCCAGGCTCGCGGACGTTCGGCTGGCTCATCTGCTCGACCGTATCGGACTGAACCTCAGCTCGAACTAGACAGGTCGGTCGATTGATTGGGGTCCAGGCGGACTGGATTATCGACTCCGGTCACGGGACGGCCCGAGCCGATTTATGCAGCAGTCCCAGTTGAATTCCGACCCGCCAGGCCCATGGTGCTGATGTACCTTCGGCCTTAGTGAAGATCTCACCAGATCGTCGTGTGTTTCGCGGCATGTGGCATCACCGGGCTCTTGGTGGGATAGCCTCCGGTCGCTAGCTCCAGCACTGCGGTGCTACATATCGCGCCCGGCTGACGAGTTCGGGGGTTCTTTCTTTTCGGCTTAGGTGGATTTATGAAGCGCGTTGTTACACGTGCCTTGATTGTGGTGGCGGCGATTCTTGGCATCGTGTTCGCCCATCTCGGCGTTCTCAGCGACGGCCGCTCCATGATCGCCAAAAGCGTTAGCCATGAGGTCACTGTGCTAAGCGTGGGCGACCCGAGCGAGGCGGTCAGCGCGAACACCAACCGCATCAAGGGTGACTGCGTGGGAACCACGCTCACCTTGTACGTGAACGATCGCAAGCTGATCGAGGTCGATGACCGCGAGCTCACATCCGGCGGCGTGGGCCTGGCCGTCGAGTCCGCCGACGTGATCTTCGACAATTTCCGGGTCCGCGCGCCACGTCAGTGAACCGCTCGCGTTCGCGAAGCCCACGGCGACACCGGCCCGGAGCGCCGACGGAGCGGTATGCGCTGTCAAGCACGGGCCGAATTGCTGATCCCTTAGCTTCCTTGCCAAGTGGAAGATCTCACCTTCGATGGTCGATGTGATACTCAGGGCAAGCTCCTGGTAAGCCTAACGAAGCGACCACTGGACTACCCGGGAATTCGGTCCGTAGCAGATCTAAGAGTGGCTCTAAGTCGCTGCCGCTACGGTGTCGCGATGGATGTTAAGCGTGCCGCCGACCTGTACGCCCAGGGTCGGACGCTGCGCCAGATCGGTGCCGAGCTGGGCGTCACGGCCACCACGGCCAGCGATCAGTATTTGCCTGAACGGCTGGTCGTCGTAGCGTGCGGTGCACGGGAATCGGCGCAGCTTCAGCTGCTCGGCTCGACATTGGCGAAGGCGTGGCCGTAACCGACTCGATGTAAGGCCTCGGTGATTTCCTCCAGGATCTTGGGGTCGTCGATCGTTGGCGGGACCGAGTACTGCTGATCGTCGGCGATTCGACGCATCGTGCCGCGGAGAATCTTGCCCGAGCGGGTCTTGGGTAGTCGTCCGACTATGACGGCGGTCTTGAAGGAAGCCACGGGCCCAATCCGATCCCGCACAAGTTGGACCGCTTCCCTCACGATGTGATCCTCTGGGCGATGCACACCAGACTTGAGGACGAGCAAGCCGACCGGCACCTGACCTTTGAGCTCGTCGGCGACCCCGATAACTGCGCACTCCGCTACGTCAGGGTGTGCGGCGAGGACCTCCTCGACCGCTCCCGTTGAGAGCCTGTGCCCCGCGACATTGATGATGTCGTCGGTACGCGCCATGACGAAGACATAGCCGCGCTCGTCGATGTAACCGGCATCAGCGGTCAGGTAATAGCCCGGGAACGGATCCAGGTAGGTGGCCCGGAAGCGCTCATCAGCCAGCCACAGCGTCGGTGAGGAACCGGGTGGCATGGGCAACTTCGCTACCAATGCGCCCGTCTCACCATGAGGTAGCTCAGTGCCATCGCTTCCCAGCACTCGGAGATCCCATCCCGGAGCGGCACGCGTCGGCGATCCGGGAACGATAGGCAGTCGCTCGATGCCGAGGCAATTTGCCACGATGGACCAGCCCGTCTCCGTCTGCCACCAGTGATCGATGACCGGCACGCCCAGCTTCTGCTCCGCCCACCGCAGCGTCTCAGGATCGCAGCGCTCCCCGGCGAGGAAGAGTGCACGGAAGCCAGCCAAGTCGTAGCGCTCGATGTGCTTGCCTTGGGGGTCCTGTTGGCGGATGGTGCGGAAGGCCGTGGGAGCCGTGAAGAGCGTGCAGACGCCGTGCTCTGCGATGACGCGCCAGAAGGCACCAGCGTCGGGTGTGCCGACCGGCTTTCCTTCGTAGAGGACCGTGGTGCAGCCATGGAAGAGCGGGCCGTACACGATGTATGAGTGTCCGACGACCCACCCGATGTCGGATGCAGCCCAATACACCTCGCCCGGCTCGACATCGTAGATGTGCTTCATTGTCCACTCGAGCGCGACGGCGTGACCGCCGTTGTCCCGCACGATCCCCTTCGGCTGACCTGTCGTTCCCGACGTGTACAAGATGTAGAGCGGATCGGTGGCTGCGACAGGAACGCAATCCGCGGGCGCCGCCTTGGCCATGGCATCCGCCCAGTCGACGTCCCGATCCGGGTCGAGGTCGGCCTCGAGCATGTCGCGTTGCAGGACGATGCAGTGTTCCGGCTTGGAGACGACCATGTCGATCGCGGCGTCGAGGAGCGGCTTGTAGGCGACGACCCGCCCGACCTCGATCCCACATGAGGCTGTGATAACGATCTTGGGCTTCGCGTGCTCGATTCGATTTGCAAGCTCGGCCGCGGCAAAGCCGCCGAAGACGACGGAATGGATCGCTCCGATGCGCGCGCACGCAAGCATCGCCATGACCGCTTCCGGAACCATCGGCATGTAGATGATCACGCGGTCGCCGTACTCGACTCCCTGCTCGAGCAACGCACCCGCAAATCTCGCGACCTCGTCGCGCAGCTCGCGATAAGTGAAGGACTTTGTCGTGCCAGTGACCGGGGAGTCGTAGATGAGCGCAACCTGGTCGGCACGGCCACGCTCGACGTGTCGATCAAGAGCGTTATAGCAGGTGTTCAGGCGGCCGCCGCTGAACCAGCGATACATCGGTGCCTGCGAGTCGTCGAGCACCAGCTTCCAGGGTTCCACCCAATCGATTGCCGCAGCGGCCTCGGCCCAGAACTCTTCCCTCTGCTCGAGGGAGCGCCGATAGACGTCGTCAAATCGGGACATAACAGTCCTCCTGTTCGAGACCGTACGCCTCGCATTGGTGCCGGTCAAAGGTCCCGCACCGCTTGGCTCGATGACGGTTTGACAGAGTTCCCACCCGCCTGGGATACCAACATCTCACCTAGTCAGAACACGGTTTCTCGTAACCGAACCAGAACCTCATGCAACACATGTGCAATAAGGAGGCGATAACAAGACCAACTAGCAAGCCAACCTAAGCGGGCCATCCAGGAGTGGCGACTCCCGACTGGCCAGAAACCCACTTACCTCAGAAGCGAGTCCCAATGAGCACCATAACCACCCTGGCCACCGGCCAGATCAATGCCATCGACACCATCACCGTCGAGCTAGTCGAAACCGACGAACACCCAACCGTCGTCATCATCCGCTGGCCCGACAAGCCGTCTGTAATCCACCCCAGGCGTTTCCCGATGTCGCAGCCGCGATCGCGCAATTGTTCGCGAGGGCCCACATGCTCGCCAGCCTGAAAGCACAGGGCCAATGAGCCGCCAGAACCGCGACGCGATCCGGCGTACGCACCGCGCAGCAGGCCCAGAAAGCCCGTGTGCGGTGAGACGTATCCGTGTGATGCCATACGCCTGCTCGATGATCTCGAACAGGTTGAGGCGGTGGCACGGTCGTATATCGACCAGACGGCTGCCCTGAGACGCCGCGTCGAGGAGCCGGAGGCCACCGCGGCGCGCTTCTGGAGCTGTCATGAGCGGCCAAGGCCCCGCCGAGTGGCTGTGGCTGGCCGTTGTCGTGTTGCTATGGCCACTCTGCTCGCCAGCGTCGTGCTCGGCCTCGTGTGGAGTACGCCATGATGACCACCGCCAACCCAACAGAAAGGGGAACCGATGATCTCCATCACCAATGTCGCCCCCGACAAGAAGAAGGGCCTGACGTTCGGCGAACTCCGGACCTTCGTCCAAGACTGCATGAACCGCGATGTGCCCGACGATGCCGAGATCAAGGTCGATGTCGGGTGGAGTCAGCAAATACAGAAGATCAGCGCAAGCGAAAGAGAGCGGTGAAGTGGGGTTAGTCGAGCTCGACCCATTCCTCGGTGCGTCGAACCAACGCCTACGACGGGTCACGGGAACATGCACCGCGAATCAGCCGAATCCGAGCAAGCAAGCGGCTGTAAACCCGCGCGGGCCGACAGGGCACAACGGCGACAGAGCCAGGGGCGACAGCTCAATGTTGGGTTGGGGTGACACGTGGAAGGTTTCCAGGGACGATCGGAACCTGTCCAGCCCACTCCTCGAGCTATCAGCCGAAGACGGTCGGACCGGCTTTCGTCGGCGTGATCCGGATCAAGCAGCGGCGCTGTTTGATCATGGCGGTCCGGTAGTCGTCCCAGTCCGGATGCTCCCCAGAGATGGAGCGGTAGTACTCAACCAGCGGTTCCATCGCCTCGGGCAGGCTGACGACCTCGACGTCGCCACTGAGCTGCGCCCAGTCGCCGAAGAACCTGTCATTGAGCACACACAACCAGGCTCGGGGGTCGCGCCGGACGTTCAAAGTCTTCATTGCGGATTCGCGGGTACTGACGACCAGACGATCCTGCGAGTCGACGCCGACGAGTACCGGTGACAACTGAGGCGTGCCGTCACGTTTCATGGTTGCAAGAACGGCATGTGGGTTCTTACGGGCGAACGCGAGCGCTTCTGCTGCATCCATATCATCGGCAAGTCAATCAGAATGCTTTTAGACCTACGAGGCGATACTGTCGCGAATATGTCGAGCCGTATGCAGACACACCGTCCGCGCAGGGTATTGGCGGTGGTGCTGGCCGCCGTGGCTGTCGGGCT
>Ga0307302_10001386_pt1 | contig 10690 bp, 11 predicted proteins | sample ER_DNA_183_FD_194490 | JGI IMG/M metagenome (GOLD analysis project Ga0307302, IMG submission 194490) | Bulk soil microbial communities from the East River watershed near Crested Butte, Colorado, United States - ER_DNA_183 | ecosystem: Environmental > Terrestrial > Soil > Floodplain | place... | reverse complement strand
GAACCTCTACTACCACGGCCGCTACTTCGGGATGGGCGCGAAGGCCTCCAGGCGCGTGGCGACGGATCTCCTCGAGGTGTTCCGCCTCGCCGATCGGGCGAAGGCGAACGTCTCCACCCTCTCCGGCGGCATGGCTCAGCGCTTGATGGTCGCCCGGAGCATCGTGCACCGGCCGCGAATCCTGTTCCTGGACGAGCCCACCTCGGGCCTCGATCCGCAGTCACGGATCGCGCTGTGGGAGATCATCGGCCAGATCCACGCCGAGGGTCAGACGGTCGTGCTCACCACCCATTACATGGAGGAGGCCGATCGCTTGTGCGAGCGCCTGGCGATCATGGATCACGGCCGGCTGCTCGCGCTCGACACCCCGGAGGCCCTGAAGCTGACCGTCGGCGGCGACCTCATCGTGCGTCTGCGGGCCGGCTCTGAGCCCGACCGTGTCGCCGCTCACCTTCGTGACCTCGACGTCGTGACCGGCTCGACGGTCGTCGGCGAGACCGTGCTCCTGACCGCCGTTCGGTCCGACGGGCTGCTGCCGCGCGTGATCGACGCCGCGGAGGCCGGCGGGTTCCAGGTCCAGGACGTGTCGATCGACGAGCCCACGCTCGAGACCGTCTTCATCAACCTCACCGGGAAGGAGCTCCGCGAATGAGCGCCGTCGCGCAGCGACAGACCGTGGCGTTGCCGAAGGTGGCGCCCTTCCGGAGCACGCCGTGGACGGCGTTCGGCGCCCTCATGCTTCGGGACCTGACCGTCCTGCGAAAGAACTTCGTCGAGTTCGTCCTTCGGACGGTCATGCAGCCGCTCTTGTTCGTGTTCGTGTTCACGTACGTATTCCCGCAGATCGGCCAGGGCGTCGGCGGCGCACAGGGACAGGCCGAGTTCGCGAGCATCCTGGTGGCCGGCGTGATCGCGATCGCGTGCATCTTCCAGGGGATCCAGGCCGTGGCGCTGCCGCTGGTACAGGAGTTCGGGTACACCCGCGAGATCGAGGACCGCGTGATGGCTCCGCTCCCCGTGTGGGCGGTGGCGGTCGGCAAGCTCCTTGCCGGCGCGGTGCAGGGGCTGATCGCGGCCGCGATCGTCTTCCCGCTCGCGCACTGGATCCCGATCACGCCCGTGCACCTGCAGATCGTGTGGGTACGCCTCCTCACGATCTTGCCGCTCGCGTCGGTGCTGGGCGCCGCGCTCGGGCTCGCGATCGGCACGCGCGCCGATCCGCGCCGGGTCCCGTTGATCTTCGGGGTCGTGGTGATCCCGATCACGTTCCTGGGCGCCACGTACTACCCCTGGGCGGCGCTCCAGAGCCTCCCGTGGCTCCAGACGATCGTGCTCCTGAACCCGCTCGTCTACATGAGCGAGGGGATGCGAGTCTCCCTCACCCCGTGGGTGCAGCACATGTCGTTGTGGGGGATCTACGGCGGGCTGATCGTGTTCACGATCCTGCTCGGCGCCTGGGGCATCCAGGGCTTCAGCAAGCGCGTGCTGTCGTAGCCGACGACGACGATCGTCTCCCGCCGGGCCGCGGGCCTTGGCCGACGGCGTTACCCGTGGTCGCCGCTCTCGGGACCGGGCTCGGCTGAGCCTCCCGCCTCCGGGCCCGAACGGCGGCGGCCCCACCGCCGTCGGTCGCCCTTGGGCGGGCCGGAGGGCGGCGTGTCGATCCTGGTCAGCGCGGACTCCGTGACCTCGTAGCTGGTCGAGTACTCACTCAGGAACGCTTGGATCGTCGCGGCGATCGGCAGCGCGAAGAACGCGCCCACCAAACCCCCGACCGCACCTCCCGCCAACGCGGCGCCGAAGGCGACGCCCGGATTGAGTTCGATCGTCTTCGCGGCGATGCGGGGGCTGAGGAAGTAGTTCTCCACCTGCTGGTAGACCACGATCTCGATCAGCACGACGATCGCCGCGGTGGGTCCCTGCTCGGCCAGGGCGACCACGAGCGGCAGGGCGCCTCCGATGTACGTCCCGACGATCGGGATGAACTCGGCGATGAACGCCGAGAGCATCGCCAGCGGCAACGCGTACGGAACGCCCAAGACCTTCAGCGTGATGTACATCAGCACGCCGTTGATGACGGCGAGCAACAACCTCGAGTAGAGGTAGCCACCCATCCTCTTGATCGCCGTCTCCCATGCGAACAGGACTCGCTGCTGACGTTCGGGCGGCATGCGGGACAGGAGCGCCCGCCGCATCTGGGGGCCCTGGGCGGTCATATAGAAGGTGAAGAGCCCGACGGTGAAGAGCGAGAAGATCGCGCTCACCCCGGACGCGATCCCTCCGAGGATGTCCGCCTGGTGCTCCTTGAGGTAGTCCTCGACGTGCGTCGCGGCGTTGGCCGCGGCGAGCCTCTGAGACGCCGAGACCACCGTCGTATCGAAATGGTCTCGCGTGAACGCGTTGATCTTGTCCACGTACGAAGGGAGCTCGCCGACGACCTGCGTGGTCTCGCGAGCCAGCACGGACGCCAACCCGACGACCAGCACGACCAGCGCCAGGAACAGACCCACCAGCAACAGGCCCGTCCCGCTTCCCCTGCGCCAGCCGTGCTTCTCGTGGAACCAGATCACCGCCGGCTCGAGAGCGAGCGCGATCAGCCCGGCCATGATCAGGTAGCCGACGAGACTCCGCTGCATATCAAGGAACCACAGCGCCGCGAGGGTCACCAGGACGGCGCCGATCGCGTACCGGATGCCGCCACGGACGAGCTCCGAGGTCGATGGGGGGGTCCCGTCTCCCTCGGCCGCTGAGGCGGCGGTTGGGGCGTCGCTGTTCGTCATCGGCCCGACTCCCGCCTGGATGGGGATGACCCCTGTTCCTTGCTCGCCACCGACTCGGCGGCAGGAGCCTAACGGGGGCCGGTGAGGCATTTCAACGCGACCGTAGATCGGCCGATGCGGCGACGAGTTATCGGCCCAGGAGCGAGAAGTCGGCGGCCGGACTCGAACGAGAGCTGATCGACGAGCCCTCACGACTACGGCTCGCGCGAGTGTAAGCCCACCACCGTCCCCGGCAGCGTCCTCCGCTATCGCTCGGGCACGTAGGTTGCCATCACGACCCCGGTCGAGGTCGTCACCGAGTCGGCGAGCTTCAGCGGCTTCCTCGGCACCTCTCGGAACAGCTTCTTTCCGCTCCCCAGGACGATCGGGTGGATCATGAGCGCGTACTCGTCCACAAGGTCGTTCTCGTACAGCGTCTGCACGAGGCCGCCGCTGCCGAGCACCACGATGTTCCCGCCCTCGCCCTCCTTCAGCTCGGCGACGGCCTTGGCGACGTCACCCTGCAGGAGCGTCGAGTTCTGCCACGCCAGCGGCTCGCCCAGCGTGGTCGACGCCACGTACTTCGGCAGGCCGTTGAGGATCTTGGCGAACGGGTCGTCGTCGGACTGGGTCGGCCAGTACGACGCGAAGATCTCGTAGGTCCTGCGCCCGAGCAGGAACGCTCCCGTTTGCGCCATCGAGGCGCCGATGCGTTCGCCGGCCACGTCGTCGAAGTAGCCCATCTGCCACCCACCGTGCCGGAACCCGCCCTCCGTATCCTCGTCCGCGCCACCGGGCGCCTGCATGACGCCGTCGAGGCTCACGAACTCCGAGACCGTCAGCTTGCGCATTTCACGCCTCCTTTGCGGTCGCGTTGCCATCTCTCGAGACGGCTCTGTGGCCGAGAACTCATCGGATCATCCCGAACCCGGAACTCGCTCATCGCCCACCTCCTCGCCCCGATGACTTCCGCTCCTTGGGTTCGTCATTCCCACGGAAGACGACCGATCAACATCCCGGGGCCAGGCACGGGCGCGGACACCGTGTCGCCACGCGTCCAGAAATGGCCTCTTACTGCTATGTCCCGGTGAGGGAGAAGTGCATGTAGTCAATAGGCCCTGGAGCAAGCGGCTTTTGCGTGCTCTTTGTGACAGCGTGTCACAAGTCGTGCCTGGCCCCAGTGTCCCGGAGTGACGCCGAGCCCCGGGACCCAGTGCACGTCGAGGCCGCACTTCGAGCAGTTGAGGACGAAGTCCTCGAGCTCGCGTTCGAGGTCGGCCTTCACCCTCAGGAGCTCGAGGCGGAGCATCTTCGCGTGGACGGTGACCGGGTGATCGCCTCCACCAGCAGCCTTCGCTTCGTCGACGAGTTCATCCGCCTCGACGGCCTGCTCGGCGACGGTCCGGACGGCGTGCTCAAGGATCTCGCGTTCTCGGCGTGCCATGGCAGGGATGCTAGGGCGTCACGCCGATCCTGCTGTTCGACTTGCACGAGGTTGGCTCCGAAGGACCAGTGAACTGCCCGAACCTCAAGATACTCGCGACGGTATCCGAGAATTTCTTGAGATTGCCTATGCTCAGAGTCCCTCTCTTGTGCGCTTGCGGCCATGCGGTCAGTTGACGTCGCGCCTCGTCGGCTTCCTCGCTCCACGTTGGCAGCGGTGCTCGTGCTCTAGTACGCGGCATTGATGGGCCTCAACGCCGCGTTTGGCGACCCAGGACGAGTCTCCTTCCCAGGAATCGCCGTCTTCTATGGGCTCTGGACCCTCCCGGGACTCGCTATTCCTCTGCGCTCTGCCTTCCGCTTCGGCGTTTTCAAAGCCCTGGCGCTGCCGCTGGGCACGATGACAGGGATGAGCGCCTTGGCATTCGCTTTGAGCGGGCTGCTCTCTTGCCGTCCAGGCGCGAGGCCGGACTTCGGACTGGTTCTTTTCTGGGGCACCTTCGCCTCCGCAGCTTGGTCGGCGGGGTGGATCTCGTTTCGGACGAACCGGCCAGCACGGCTGGCGGGACAGGTGGCGCTCGCCTTCGCAGCGCTACTTGGCCTTCTGCTGTTCTTCGGCGATCACTGCGACTTCGGTACAGCCGTTCACGGCGCCATCGTCACATTCTTCTGGCCGGTCTTGATGGTGTTCACGTATCCGGCCGCTCTGATTGGGGCCCTTCTTGGCGCTCTTGCCGATGCGGCCAGGCGCCGGGGTCGGATCGGCCATCGTTCGTTCGACTCTCGTTAGCAAACCGTTAGCAGCGGAGGCGAACATGCAGGTCAGAGGCCTGGCGGGTCATTGACGTGCATGTGAGTGGATGCTTCATGGTTATCAAGGCGAGTCGCGCCTTAAGGGGTGCTCGTTACTGACACCCCATGCCCTTCCAGGATGTCGCTTTGGAGCGAAACCGACATCCTCAGCGCTGTCGAGGTCAGCCCCCGGAGACGGGATCGGCCGCGTGCTCCCCTACCGTGAGGCCCGCGTGCCTCTCGGCCCAGTCGATCGCGAAGTCCGCGACCTCTTCCCAGCCGGGAGCACCCGGGAAGTGCGGCCGACCCTCGAACTCCTTGTATTCGGTGATTGATACGGAATCGTCGTACTTGCGTTCGTTGTGCATCGTCGCCTTCGGCGGGACGACGTGGTCCTCTTCAAACCCGATGAAGAGCAGAGGGATACGACCTTGTTTGGCGAAATCCACTTCCGTCGGTGGGTTGCGATGGAGGTTCGCGAGCGCGATGTCTGCGAGCACGTCAGAGGCGGCCGGCACGGCATAGCGCTCCTAGAGCGGCTTGGACTCCTCCTCGCTCATCGTGTTCGCGAAGGCGTAGTGGAACTGCGTCTCCGATATCGGCCCGGGTCGCCGCGCTTGAAGGGGTTCAGCGCCGGCCCGGCTGCCCTCAACGTTGACCACGGCAGGTCGCGGATCCCCTTGACGGTCGCCGCGGACACCCCGACGCCCACGCTTCCGAGACCGCGGTTCAACAGAACCTGGGTGATCGCGCCGCCCAGGGAATGACCCATGATGATCGGGTCGCCATCCAGTTCGTTGATGAACGCCTCGTAGGCGTCGATGACGGTCTCCGCCCCGAGGTCCTTCATGGGAGAGGGATCGGCGTTCAGCGCTTCGACCTCGCCTTCGAACCCGGGCCAGGCGGGAGCGTGGACGGTGTAGCCCCTTGCCTCGTAGGGCTCCTTCCAGTGCTCCCAGCTGCGGGGCGTCATCCACAGCCCATGGATCATGACGATGGTGTCTGGCTTGGCCGTTACGGTTGCCTCTGCCATGACGATCCCCTTTCGGTCGCCGACCGTACATCCTTCGTCAAGACGACAACAGGCGAGTCACTACGCCCCTCTAGCGTTCACATTGCGGCCACATCCGGCGCACCGGATGACGACCGCTCGCCGGGAGGTGTCGCTTTCCGCTGGAATCGACAGTCAGGGCCCTTCCTTTGGCTTGACTGGGTCGCCACTAGCCACAAGATGGAATGGACCGCGTGTCGTCCGGCCGGGCCATGGTCATCAGGCGAATGCGGGGCCAAGTGGAATCAGGTCGTCGATCGCTTGGAGCACGTCATCCGAGAGCACGACGTCGGACGCTTGAGCGTTCGCGCGGGCGCGATCAGCGTTCGCGGAGCCTGCGATCCCCGCGCTGACACCGGGCTGGTGGAGTACCCATGCAATCGCGACCTGCGCCGTGGTCGCGCCGACCTTCTCACCGATGGCTCGAAGAGCGCCGACCACTCGCTCCGTCCGGTCCTCGTTCTCGACCGACAGGAGGGTCCGGAAGAACTCCGAGTCTTCCCAAGGGGTGCCCATCCAACGCTCGCGCACCTGTGCGATCGGTGTGTCGGTGAGGATGCCGCTGGCGAGCGGCTCGTAGATCGTTACGGCGATCCGTTTCTCTCCGCACCATGCGATCGTGCTCCTGTCGTCGAGATGGTCGATGACGCTGAGACCCGTCTGGATGGCGTCGACCGGGCGCTGCTCGTGACACCGGGCGATGTCCTCGCGCTCATAGTTCGACAGCCCGATGGTGCGCACGAGCCCGTCAGTGACGAGCGAGGCCATCGCGCCCCAGGTGTCTCCAAGCGGCACGCCAGACTCATCGGGCCAATGCAAGAGATATATGTCGAGGTGATCACGGCCGAGACGGCGCAGACTGTCTTCACACGCTCGGCGGACCTGCTCCGGTCGGAACCCAGAACCCCCGCCGCTGCGCAAGGCTCCTGGAGCAACCTTCGAACACACCAAGAAGGAGTCGTTCAACTCATGGAGCGCGACGCCGATCACGGCCTCGTTGCCGGTGTCGTAGTAGTTCTCGGAGGTGTCGACCCAATTGACGCCGGTCTCGTCGACGGCCCGAAGGACGTCGGTGGCTCGAGAGACATGTGTTGCGTCATCGACATCGTGCCCGAGCCAGGCACCACCGAGTCCGACGACCGACAGACACACGTCCGTCGTTCCGACCTGTCGATGCTCCATCCGGAACCGCCTCTCCGTGATCGAAGGCCATGGTCTTCAACCGTCGGAGCGCCGTCAATGGCCTTCTCGGCCCGCACCGAGAACGTCCAGTTCCATCCCCAGTGGGGGATCCTGCTCAGCCGCCTCTGGGTCAAGTAGCCCGACGGCCATCTCGGAACCGAGTTCGGCGGAAGGTTCTTCCATTGCCGGCTCGAGACACCTTGTCGATGTCGGTTCGTGACGGGACCGACATCGAAGGAAGCGAGCGAAGCCAGAGACCAGAACTCCGTCGAACTCGTGATCGACAGCGAGGAAGACCGGAAGCTTCGGGCGGTGCTGGTCGGGATGCTGCGGGAAGCTGAACGATGAATCCATGACGCACGGCGAGCCGGCGGTCCAGGATTCTTCATTCCGCGTAGACACCTAGCGGTCTTCGTGCGTTCATGACGCGACGTGGACCAACGGGCCCTTCATCTCGCCTCGCAGCCCGCGGAGTCGGCCGCGGTCGCCGACGACTGGGACCTGGAGTTCGACAGCTTCTTCGAGCGTGAGAGGGCGGGGCTCTTCCGGGCGCTCTGCCTGGTAACCCGGAACCGGTTCGAGGCTGAGGAGCTCGCACAGGACGCCTTCCTGTCGGTGTATGAGCGCTGGAATCGCGTCGCCGAGATGGAGGACCCGACCGGCTATCTCTACCGGACGGCCATGAACACCTTCCGTTCCTGGCATCGCCGGTCCGCGCTCTCAGCTAAGCGGGCAATCGGCCTGACGCCGATCGACGACGCGATCTCGGGCATCGAGGAGCAGGACGTGGTGGTTCGCGCCCTCGCACCACTCACGCCCCGCCAGCGGGCGGCCGTGGTGCTCGTCGATCTCTTGGGCTACTCATCGGAGGAGGCGGGGCGGGTGCTGGGTATCGACGCGTCGACAGTTCGAACGCACGCCGAACGCGCTCACCGAGACCTGAAGACGAGGATGGATCGACCACATGAGTGAGCACACCAAGCTATTCGAACGCGCAGCGGCACGCTACGACGTGCCCGATCGCCTGTCGAAGGAGAGTTTCCTGCGCCACCGCGATCGCAAACGCCGGAATCAGCGCATCGTCGCGGGCGTCGTCGGGATCGCGGTCTTCGTGGCGGCGGTCTGGTTCGTGACCAGCGGCGGGTCGTCCGACCGCACGCAGAGGCCAGCCAACGAGCCATCGACGGTCAACCCGACCGATGCGGCGGAGGACGTTGTCCGCGGGTTCCTCGCGGCGTTCGGAGCCTTCGACGCGGAGACGGCGATGGCCTACGTGGCCGACGACGCCGATCTCAGGTCGCTGATCGATCTACAGGTGCCGGCGAACGAGAGGGGCATGTCCCTGGAGCTCGCGTTGAGCGAGGCTCAGCGCGTCCAGTTGAACATTACGTGGTGTGTGGCCTCACAGTTGAGATCCGGAGCGAGTGTTGTCTGCGGGTTCGACTTCCACGCAATCGCGTCCGACGTGCTCGGACTGGGTCCGTTCACCGGCAGCACGTTTAGATTCACGGTTCGTGACGGCGAGATCGTCGAGGCCGCGGCGTACCCGAACTTCAAGCAGTTCGCGTCTCAGATGAGGGCGCCCTTCGCCGAGTGGGTGGCTGCGACGTATCCGAGGGACTTCGAGGTGATGTACGGCCGCTCCGTTCCGACGCGCCCCGCGGGGTTCAGGCTGGTGTACGGCCGCCCCACCGAGGAGTCGATCCGGCTCTGGAGGCTGCGGGTCCCTGAGTACGTGAAGGCGGTGAACCATGGAACCGCATGAATACCTGCACCTCGAAACCTGCGCGGTAGCTCATTTGGGGGGTTCGGCCTTGACCGGTTCCAGAGGATGAAAGGGGTTCCCTCGTGAGGAACAAGACAAGGAGCATCATGCTGTCGTTCCTGCTCGCCGGCGGGCTGACTGGATGCTCGGGCGGAGCTGACCCGGCGGCGTCCTCGTCCCCCGACGCCACTGTGCCATCGCCTACCCCGACGCCGACCGACGCATCGGTTATCGAGGGGTCATTCGACGTCGGCGACCACTCGCTCTTCCTGGTGTGCGAGGGGGAAGGTTCGCCGACGGTCGTCTACTTCCACGGACTGGCCGAAGATCCCGGCAGCTCGGGCAAGGAGAACGGCGTCCAGGTCGCGGCCGCACTACGCGACGACTACCGCGTTTGCCGGTACGACCGCGCGAACGTCGGCGACAGCGACACGGTGGAGGGCGAGCAGACCGCCGACGATGCCGTCGCCGACCTGCACGCGCTCCTGCGGGCGGCGGACGTCCCCGGCCCGTACGTGCTCCTCGGCGCTTCGTTTGGTGGACTCGTGGCGTACGACTACGCCGTGACCTACCCCAGGGGCATCGAGGGGATGGTCGTCCTCGACCCGACGCTCCCCCGCGAGGACGTCGATATCGACCCGTACTACCACCCCGTCGACGGCCTGCTGACGGGCGAGGAGTGGAAGGACATCGCCGAGCACATGGACTACCTGGACAGCATGTCCCAAACGCAGGCGCTCGAGGGCCGGGAACCGGCGATCCCACTCACCTACATCGCCCTCAAGCACCCCGAGGTCTGGTGGTCACCGGTCACGAACGAGTCGATGAAGGCGTACCGGGCGATGCAGCAGCGATTCGTCGACCTCTGGTCGCCCGGAACGATGCTGATCCTCGACGTCCCTCACTTCATGGAGCCGATCATCCCCGACCGTATCGGGGACGAGGTGCGCGGTGTGATCGCCGCGGCCGAGGGAGGTCCCTAGCCCTCTTGACGAGCGACGAGCCGTCCATCGTCACCACTTTCGCCCCCGCCCGTTCTATCCCCTCAAGTGGAGGACCGCCCTCAGGCCCTCAAACAGACGGTACTGGTCACAAGCCTGTTAGTGAGAAGTGCATGTAGTCCTTGTCGCCGCTCCAGTTCCCGCCCCAGGACCAGCCGATCGCCGCGAACGAGCGGAAGACGACGTCGCCCTCGTGGATCATGCCCTCGAGGTGACGGCTCCGGTCCGTATACGGCTCGGCCGCCCGGTTGCGGACGAAGCCATCGGTGGTGACGTACGGGTTCTGAAGCGGGTTGAGGTCGATCGCCAGGCCATACGAGTGTTGGGAATAGTCGTCGCCCGGACCGAGCGCCGTCACGACCGGACGGCAGTTGAAGGACGCGGTGACGCTGCGCTTGCTATCGATCCGCCGGTGCTGCGCGAATGCCTCCGGGTGGAACGGGGTCGACAGGTCAACGCGCTTGATCGGGAACCGCGCATCGTAGAGCTGCCGGAACACCCACAGGACGTTCTCGGCCTCCGAGGCGTTGACGACCATCGGACCGCGCAGCAGGTTGCCGCCGAACCCCCAGTAGTTGAAGTGGAGCAACCGGAGACCCTCCAGGGGCACCGGGCAGCCCGGGTTCCACGTCGTCCCCCGCATCTGGGCCGCGAGCGACGCCGGGATCGGATCGATCTTGCCGTGGAACCCCGAGCG
>Ga0307302_10001385_pt1 | contig 10692 bp, 11 predicted proteins | sample ER_DNA_183_FD_194490 | JGI IMG/M metagenome (GOLD analysis project Ga0307302, IMG submission 194490) | Bulk soil microbial communities from the East River watershed near Crested Butte, Colorado, United States - ER_DNA_183 | ecosystem: Environmental > Terrestrial > Soil > Floodplain | place... | reverse complement strand
CGGCGCCACCAACCGGTCGGCCAGCAGCCCCGCCGGCAGGGCCCCGAGCCCATACAGCATGGTGCTCACCGTCGCCACCGTGCCCAGGGTGGTGAAGCTGGCGCCGAACTCGGTCCGCAGGCTGACCAGCACCGCCGGGAGGACGAGCACGAACCCGTGGCTGGCCCCGTGGGCGGAATAGATCGCCCCCAACCGGACCCGCCGGCCCTCGCCCGACACCCGCCGCGCCATGGCCCGAGCCTAAGCGGTCCGCGTCACTGCCGCAGCGCGACCTCGGCGCCCGCCAGGGCGGTGGTCTCGTGGTCGAGGAGCCAGGCCTTGCGGTGCACGCCCCAGCCATAGCCGCCCAGGCGGCCGTCGGCGCGGAGCACGCGGTGGCAGGGCACGATGACGGCGACGTGGTTGCCGGCGCAGGCGGCGCCGGCGGCCTGGGCGCCGAACGGGTCGGTGGCCGCGTCGGCCAGGCCGGCCAGCTCCCCGAGCTGGCGGTAGCTGACCGTCTGGCCGGCCGGCACCGACCGGAGGGCCCGCCAGGCGGCCTGCCGGGCCGGGTCGCCCGGCTGCTGGACCGCCACCTCGTCCAAGGCGTCGACCTCGCCCGCCAGGTAGGCGCCGACCCGGCTGGCCAGGGCGTCGGGGTCCGCGGCCTGTCTGGTGCCGGCCGTCCTTCGCCGGGGGTCCAGACGCCGTTGCAGGGTCTCGGGGCGGCCCGTGAACCCGGCCGCGCAGACCCCGTCGGTGTCGACCAGCAGCGTGAACGGCCCCACGGGGGTGGGAACGGTCGTGGTGTGCAGGTGCATGGTGGTCGCCTCCGCCGGGTAGGACTGTCCTTCACCGATGGAACACGGCCGGTCGCCGGACCGTTTCAGGTACCTGTGGGCTGGCGCCGGCCCCGGGCGGGTCTGACCCGCGGGGGGCGGACCGGCCGTCACAGGGACGGTCTACGGTGGCCGGACCGATGACCTCCTGACGGTGTCGCCGTCGCGACGGCGACACCGCTGACCAGCATGACAACGACGAGGGGTTTTGGCACGTGACTTCGACCGAGATGCCACCGAAGGCTGGACGACGCGAATGGATCGGGCTGGCGGTGCTGGCCCTGGCCTGCCTGCTGTACGTGATGGATCTGACCGTGCTGCACCTGGCCGTACCCGCGATCAGCGCGGACCTCCAGCCGACCAGCGCCCAGCTGCTGTGGATCATCGACATCTACGGGTTCTTCGTGGCCGGGTCGCTGATCACCATGGGCACCCTGGGTGACCGGATCGGCCGCCGCAAGCTGCTGCTGATCGGCGCCACCGCCTTCGGGTTGGTGTCGCTCGGGGCGGCGTTCTCCCCCACCGCCGAGTCGCTGATCGTGAGCCGGGCCCTGCTCGGGGTCGCCGGGGCCACCCTGGCCCCGTCCACCCTGTCGCTGATCTTCCACATGTTCCAGGACCCCAAGGAGCGCTCGATCGCCATCGGGTTCTGGATCGGGGCGTTCTCGGCCGGGTCAGCCATCGGGCCGGTGCTGGGCGGGGCCATGCTGGAGCTGTTCTGGTGGGGGTCGGTGTTCCTGCTCGCCCTGCCAGTGATGGCCGCCCTCCTCATCCTCGGCCCGCGGGTCCTACCCGAGTACCGCGATCCGGACGCCGGCCGCCTCGACCTGGTGTCGGCCGCCATGTCGGTGCTGGCGGTCCTGGGGGTGATCTACGGGCTCAAGGAGATCGCCCAGGACGGCCCGGGCGCGACCGCGCTGGCGGCGATCGTGCTCGGGATCGTCGTCGCGGTGGGGTTCGTGGTCCGCCAGCGCCGCCTGGCCGACCCGATGATCGACATCGGGCTGTTCAAGCTGGGCAGCTTCAACGCCGCGCTGGCGACCAACTTCCTGGCCATCTTCGTGGCCGTCGGCTACTTCCTGTTCGCTGCCCAGTACCTCCAGCTGGTGGTGGGGTTGTCGCCGCTGGAGGCGGGACTGTGGTCGCTGCCGTCGGCGGTCGCGTTCATCATCGGCAGCCAGCTCGCCCCCCGGGTCCTCCACGACGTCCGGCCGGCCTGGGTGATCTCGGGCGGGCTGGCCGTGGCCGCGGCCGGCCTGTTCGTGCTCTCCCAGGTCGGGGTCACGGATGGGCTGGTCCCGCTGGTGCTCGGCTCGGTGATCATCTCGCTGGGGCTGGCCCCGGTGTTCGGGCTGACCACCGAGCTGATCGTGGGCTCGGCCCCGCCCGAGCAGGCCGGCGCCGCCTCGGGGATCTCCGAGACCGGGGCCGAGCTCGGCGGCGCTCTCGGCATCGCCATCATGGGCTCGATCGGCGTGGCCATCTACCGCAGTGAGCTGGCCGACCGGCTCCCGGAGGCGGTGCCGGCCGAGGCCGCCGAGGCGGCCCGCGACACCCTGGGCAGCGCCGCCGCGGTCGCCGGGCAGCTCCCCGGGGAGCTGGGCGCGGCCGTGCTGGCCGCCGCCCGCGAGGCGTTCGTGGCCGGCATGCAGCTCTCTTCGGCTATCGCCGCCGGCATCGGGGTCGCCCTGTCCATCCTCACTGTGATCGCCCTGCGCAACCAGCGCCCCGCCGACCCCGACGGCGCCGATAGCGCCGACGAGGAGGACCTCGTCACGGCGTCCGCCACCCCCGGCGGACCACCCGATACTGTCTAGCGGGAGCTGAAGATGCGCCCGAGGCGGATGAACAGGACCGCCATCCCGAGCGGAACGAGCACGATCGCCGCGTAGAGGACGACGTTGACGACGAGTGTCATGCCTGCCTCCCGCATGTCCGGATCGAGGTCAGTGTATCCCCGACCGGGCCGCGGCCGGGTCGTGACCCTGGCCCGGTAGGGCGATGCTTGAGCCGCCGGCGCTGGCCGAGGAGGCGATCGCCGGGGCGCTGGAGGCCGGCTTCGGGGTCCAGGTGGCCGGGCTGGTGTTCCTGCCCGTCGGCAACGACGCCGCCTCGTGGGCCTACCGGGTCGAGGTGGCCGGGGGGCCGTCCTGGTTCCTCAAGGTCCGGGCCGGCGCGGGCGCCATGCCGGGTGCTGCCGTCCCCGCCTACCTCCACCGCCACGGGGTCCCTCTGGTCCTCGCGCCCCTGCCCACCGGCAGCGGCGCGCCGTTCGTCGTCGTGGGACCGGTTCGCGCTCGCCGTCTACCCCCTGCTGGACGCCGCCATCGGCGCGGAGGTCGGGCTGTCGCCGGCCCAGTGGCGCGAGCTCGGCGCCGCCGTCCGGCAGGCCCACGCCCTGCCGACGACGCCCGAGCTGGCCGCGCTGGCCGGCCGGGAGACGTTCCGGCCGAGCAGGCGCGAGCTGCTTCCCGCGCTGGAGGCCGCGGTCGCCAGGGCCGAGGCGGCCGACCCGGTGGCGGGCGCGCTGGCCGGGTTCTGGAAGGCGCACCGGGACCTGATCGACACCCTGGTGGACCGTGCCGACCGCCTCGGCCGGCAGCTCGCCCCCGAAGGGCTCCCGGCAGGTGCTCTGCCACGGCGACCTCCACGCCTGGAACGTGCTGGTCGTTTCCGACAACCACCTCTGGATCGTGGACTGGGACGAGGCTGTCCTGGCGCCGAGGGAGCGGGATCTGATGTTCGTGGTCGGCGGCATCGGCCACGGCCTGGTCCGGCCGCACGACACCGAGCGGTTCCTCCAGGGCTACGGCGAGACCGGCATCGACCCGCGCCTGCTCGCCTACTACCGCACCGCCTGGGCGGTGCAGGACATCGCCGCCTACGGCGAGGAGGTCCTGCTCACCCCGGCCCTCGGCCAGGGGACCCGGCGCGCCGCCCTGGAAGGCCTGATGGACCTGTTCGAGCCAGGCAACATCGTCGACCTGGCCAACCGATTTGCCGGGAGATTCGGTCCTGGATAGGCTCCGCCGTGCTTGCCATGCCTGTCCGCTCTCGCCGACCACAGCGCACATCGCGCACATCGCCCTGGAGGTACGGATGCGCCGCCTTCGGCTGTCGCTCGGCCTCGCCGCGCTCCTGCTGCTCTGGGCTACCCCGGGGCGTGGCGCCGAGACCCTCGAGATGAGCTGCCCCGTCTGCGACCACGTCGACGTCGCCGGCCACGGCCTGGAGGCGAACGCGACCCTGACCCTGATCATCCGGGACGTCCGCACCGGCCAGGCGGTCCTCCCAGAGACTCAGGTGACCACGGACGGCTCGGGCTCCTTCGAGCGCGAATTCGACATGGACCTGGCCAAGCACCCGGCCCTGCTGGCCGACCTGTACGAGCGGAACGGGGCGACCCTGGTCCTGGCCGCCCACACCAGAGCGCAGGCCCCGGCCCACTGCAGGCGGGCGACCTCCCTGCCCTACACCGGTGCCGGCACGACCTCGACGGGGATGGTCGCCGGCGGGCTGCTGGCCGCCGGAGGGCTGCTGCTGCTGGCCACCCGCCACCGTCGGCACGGGTCGCCGTCCCCGAAGTCCTGACTGGTCGGCGTCGCCGCCGGTCAGGACCCCGTCCGCACCGCCGTGGGGCCGCTGGCGGCGGCCGAGCCCGCGGAGCATCATTGGCGCCTTGGGGTCCACAGGCCGCGGCCGAGGGATAGGCGGACCGCGCCCGGTGGGGGTGGGAGCACGGTGGGTGGCGACGGAGAGCTGGCGCGAGGCCGCGATGCCGCCGGGCGTCTGGCGTGGGCCGACGCCTACGCCGCGTTGTCGCTGGCCGACCGGTCGTCGTCCCTGGCCGGGGAGGACCTGGAGCTGCTGGCGACCGCGGCCTACCTCCTCGGCCGGGTCGAGGACTGCCTGCGGGCGCTGCAGCGCGCCCAGCAGCTCCATGCCGAGTCCGGCGAGCCGCGGCGGGCCGCGCGGTGCGCGTTCTGGCTGGCTTTCCACCTGATCAACCAGGGCGAGCTCGCCCAGGCGAGTGGGTGGCTGGCTCGGGCCAACCGCCTGCTGGAGGACGAGCAGGAGTGCGCCGAGCGCGGCTTCGTGCTGGTCCCGGTGGCGCTGGGGCAGGCGGTGGCCGGCGACTACGCGGCGGCGGGGCGGACGGCCGCCCGCGCGGCCGCCATCGGCCGGCGCGCCGGCGACGCCGACCTGGTGGCGCTCGCGCTGAGCGTCCACGGCCGGACCACGGTGCGAGCAGGACGGGTGGACGAGGGCCTGGGGCTGCTGGACGAGGCCATGGTGGCGGTCGTGTCCGGCGAGCTGTCGGCCCCGGTCGCCGGCGCGGTGTACTGCTCGGTGCTCGACGCCTGCCAGGAGAGCCTGGAATGGCGCCGCGCCCAGGAGTGGACCGCCGCGCTGGCGGCCTGGTGCGACAAGCAGCCGGACATGGTCACCTTCACCGGCCAGTGCCTGGTCCACCGGGCCGAGATCCTGCAGCTACACGGGGCCTGGCCAGAGGCGGTCGAGGAGGCCAGACAGGCCGGTGAGCGGCTCGCCCAGGGCGCCGACAGCTACGCCATCGGCGCCGCCCTCTACCGGCAGGCGGAGGTCTACCGGGTCCTGGGGGACTTCACGGCCGCCGACGACGCCTACCAGCAGGCCAGCCGCCGGGGCCTGGAGCCGCAGCCGGGGCTGGCGCTGCTGCGGCTGGCCCAGGGCAGGGCGGAGGTCGCCGCGGCGGCGATCCGCCGGGTCGTGGCCGAGACCTCCGCGACGTTCCGGCGGGCCAGGCTGCTGCCCGCCCAGGTCGAGATCCTGCTGGCGGTGGGCGAGGTCGAGGCGGCGGCGGACGCCGCCGGCGAGCTGGCCGAGATCGCCGCCGCCTACCAGACCCCGGCCCTGCGCGCGGTGGCCGACCACGGCCGCGGTGCGGTGCTGCTCGCCAAGGGCGACGCCCGCGCCGCCGTGGTCGCGCTGCGCGCCGCCGGCCAGGTGTGGCGGGAGCTGGACGCGCCGTACGAGGCGGCCAGAGTGCGGGTGCTGGTCGGGCTCGGCTGCCGGGCCCTGGGGGACGAGGAGGCCGCGGCGATGGAGCTGGACGCCGCCCGCGGCGTGTTCGCCCAGCTCGGCGCCACACCCGACCTCGCCCGGCTGGAGACGCTCGACCGGCGGGAGGCCGCCTCCAGGAGCCACGGGCTGACCACCCGTGAGCTGCAGGTGCTCCGGCTGCTGGCGGCCGGCAAGACCAACCATGCCATCGCCACCGACCTGGTCCTGGCCGAGAAGACGGTCGACCGGCACGTGAGCAACCTCTACACCAAGCTGGGCGTGTCCTCGCGCGCCTCCGCCACCGCCTACGCCTACCAGCACCGGCTCCTCTAGCCGCCGCCAGCCGACCCCGATTGCCGCGGCGTCGCCGACTTCGTCCTGCCGTTAAGGTAGGCGCAAGGCGGGCAGACCCAGCATGTCCAGCGTGGAGGCCGGGGAGATCGGAGGGGCCGATGCCGAGCGAGCGCGACCGCCAGCCAGGGGGGCAGGAAGCTGATGGCGGCGACGCGGCACGACCGTCCGACATCCCTGCCCGCGGGTGGCTCGACATCGTCAAGCGGACCCGGAAGGAGATCAAGGACGACAACGTCACCCTGATCGCGGCCGGGGTGGCCTTCTACTCGATGCTGGCCATCTTCCCCGCCCTCATCGCGGTGGTGACGATCTATGGCCTCGTCGCCGAGCCCACCGACGTGCAGCGGCAGGTCGACTCGTTCGCCGAGAGCATGCCGCCGGGGGCCGGGGATCTGCTCACGGCGCAGCTCGACCAGATCGTCCGGACGAGTGAACGGAGCCTGTCGATCGCGCTGGCGATCAGCCTCGCGGCCGCGCTGTGGAGCGCCTCGGCCGGGATCCAGTCGCTCACCAAAGGGCTCAACATCATCTACGACGAGCAGGAGACACGGGGCTTCATCAAGCTCCGCGGGCTGGCGCTGGTGCTGACGATCGGGGCCATCGTCGTCGTGCTCGGCGCGCTCGCCCTGATCGCCGTGCTGCCGGCCGTGCTGCGCGAGGTCGGCCTCGGGCGCGCCGGCGAGCTGGCCGTCTCCATCGGTCGCTGGCCGGCCCTCGTCGTCCTGGTCGCGGTCGCCCTCGCCGTGTTCTACCGCCTCGGTCCCGACCGGGCCAACCCGCGGTTCCGCTGGATGAGCTGGGGCGCACTGGTCGCCGTGGTGCTCTGGGTCGCCGTCTCGGCCGGGTTCTCCTGGTACGTCAGCAACTTCGGCAGCTACGGCCAGACCTACGGCTCGCTCGGGGCGGTCATCGTCCTGCTGCTGTGGCTGTGGCTGTCCGCGCTGGCGGCGCTGATCGGGGCCGAGCTGGACGCCGAGATCGAACGCGAGGCGGCCAGGCACACGACCAGCCCGGAGGGTACGACAGGCGAACGCGAGGCCACCGCCGACCCGTTCGGGGAGTCCCCACGCCGGTAGCGGGGGCCCGCGGCGGGACCTCAGTTACCGAGGGCGTCGATCACGTCCTTGGAGTGCGTCAGCGGCAGCCGGTTGCCCTCGAGCTCGATCCGGGAGCCGCTGGCCGTGTCGATCAGCTCCAGGACCCGCACGTTCACCCGCTGATGCACCTTGGCGGTGAGGCCCGCCTGCGGGACCTGGAAGACAAGGTCGCTGGGCTCGCTGTGCCGGGTGGCCGCAGCGAAGCCGTACACCATCGTGGCGGAGACGCCGACGAGCATCTCCGCGGGGAGTCCGGAGCGGGCGTCCGCGGCCTCCATTCCCGCCAGCGAGCCGACCCCGACGCCCGCGATCTCCCCCGCCCCACCGAGCAGATCTCCGGCCGTGCCGCCGACGAGCCCACCGGAGAACATGCCCCCGCTGTGCCCTCGTGGGTTGAACTGGCCGACGGCGAGCACCTGATCCTCGATCCCGCGCGCGGCGAGGGCGCCCTGCACGAGCTCGGTCATCCGTTCCTCTGACATCGCGAGCATCCTCCTCGGTCGCTCAGCCATCACCAGCATGGGTGAACCCGAACGGACAGTCCAGGTTGACGAGGATCCCCGCGAGCCGGTCCGGCTGCGACACGTTCGGGCAATGCCCCGACAGGATCTCCATCGGCTCCACCCCCAGGCGTTCGCGCGCCATCCGTCGCTGCCACGCGGGCCGGATCGTCCGGTCGTGCGCGGCGACGACGTAGGTCGACGGGATCTCCGGCGCCAGCGGGAGCCGCTGGCCGTAGACGCCGCGCGGCAGGAACGGCCGGCGGGTCGAGAGCGCCCACTCGAGCGTCGCCTCGTCACAGTCGTGGTACAGGAACGCCGCCGCGACGGTGTCGTCCTCGGTGGGGTCCTTCCCGATCCAGGCAGCATGGAAGGCGTCCCGCGCGTGGCGGTCGATGTCCTCGACGAAGCTCGCCTCCGGATCCGGCACCCAGGCCGCGAGCCAGACCTGGTGGCAAGCCCCCAGCGCACGTGCGGCCGCCGGGAGCCTCCCAGCCGGCGGCGCCCTGCCCGGTGCTGTGGATGAGGACGATGTCGTGCACCATTGTCCGACTCTACGGAACGTGGGCCGGGGGAGATCACCGGTTCCGCCATGAGCGCAACGGCGCCGGGACTTGACACCCGTTCCATCACGTCGTGTTGTTGCAACCGGTGCAGGAGCTCGTTGCGCTCACCGCCTGGTGAGGCGGCCGATTCCAGCGGCCTGGCGGGGAAGCGACGTCGCGCAGCCTGCCCAGGAGGTGATGTGAGGTGGCCGAGCCCCACGACTGGCCGCTCGAACAGCCGGCCAAGGGGACGGTGCGTCCCTGGTACGTGACGGCCACGGGGTACCTGGCGGTGCTGTTCCGGGAACATGAGGAGGCCGAGCGCGCCCGGCGCGGTCTCCAGGAGCATGGCGTGCCGGAGCAGGACCTTCGACTCTATGGGGCCGAGGAGACCTTGCGTCTCTGGTCGCGTTTGCAGGAGGAGCGGTCCATCCTCGCCAAGGCGGTCGCCGCTTTTGTGGCCGACCGGCCGGCCCGGGAGCGCTATCTGAGCAATGCCAGGTCGGGCGGCTCCGCCCTGTGGATCGATGTCCCGACCAAGGAACGCGCCGACCGGTTGGTGGGGCTACTCGCCGACTGGCGGTACGTGTCGATGCGGTACTACGGCGAAGATGGTTTGGAAGACATCGTTGGGGAGATCGGCTGACGCCGGAGGGGAAGGAGACCGTCATGACCCGCCCCGAGTCCAGCACCTCCACGAACGCCAAGACGATCACCGAGCACGAGCTCGAGCAGTGCCAGCGCGCCAACCAGACCGGCCGCCAGCCGGTGGTGTTCATCCATGGCCTGTGGCTGCTGCCCAGCAGCTGGGACCGCTGGGCGAAGGTCTTCGAGGACAACGGCTATGTGGCCCTGACCCCTGGCTGGCCCGACGACCCCGAGACGGTCGAGGAGGCCGCGGCCCATCCCGAGGTGTTCGCCGGCAAGTCCATCGGCCAGGTGGCTGACCATTTCGAGACCATCATCCGTGGCCTCGACCAGAAGCCGGCGATCGTCGGCCACTCCTTCGGTGGGCTGCTGACCCAGATCCTGGCCGGGCGGGGCCTGGCGGTCGCCTCGGTGGCGATCGACCCGGCACCGTTCCGGGGGGTCCTGCCGCTGCCCATCTCGGCGCTCAAGTCCGGGTCGCCGGTGCTCGGCAACCCGGCCAACCGCAACCGCGCCGTACCCCTCACCTTCGAGCAGTTCCGCTACAGCTTCGCCAACGCCGTCAGCGAGGAGGAGGCCAGGCAGCTGTACGAGGAGTTCGCGGTGCCGGCGCCGGGCAAGCCGCTGTTCCAGGCGGCCGCGGCCAACCTGAACCCTTGGACCGAGGACAAGGTCGACACCAAGAACCCCGAGCGGGGGCCGCTGCTGATCATCTCGGGGGAGAAGGACCACACCGTCCCCTGGGCCATCGCCAACGCCTCCTTCCAGCAGCAGGAGGGCAACCAGGGCGTGACCGAGATCGTCGAGATGAAGGGTCGCGGGCACGCGCTGACGATCGACAGCGGCTGGCGCGAGGTCGCCGACACCGCCTTGGCCTTCGTCAAGCGCTTCACTTAGCGGGGTTGGTGTCGAGGCCGACGATCTGCCAGGCCCATGCGGTTCGGTCGGCAGGCAACCGGCCGGTCGAGCTCGAGTGCAGGAACGACCGCCAGTCAAGCTCGAATGCGGCTGAGTTTCAGTCGCAGCCGAGTGTGGCCGCGGCGCGGAGCAGGGTGGCCGCGACGGCCGGGTCGCCCTCGACCCGGTGGGGGACCGAGTCCGGGTCGCGCCGGTTGCCGAGCAGGTAGCAGAACTCGACGGCGTCCATCGTGACGGTGGCGTCCGGCGGGCGCGCCGGGGCGCGCTGGACGGCCGGCGAGATGGTCCAGTCGCCACCGGCGGGACCGACCAGGACCAGGCGGGCGCTGCGGGGCCGCCGGTCGGCGCCGGCCAGTCGCAGGGCGGCGGGCAGCAGGTGCACGCCGAACCCGACGATCAGCGCGACGTGCCGCTCGTCGGGCGGAGTGGGCGGGCCGCCCAGGACCCTGCCGATGTCGTCGGTGTGGATCCAGGTCTCGAACAGGCGCTGGACCAGGGCGGTCCGCAGCGGCTGCCGGGGCAGGCGCGGGTCGGCGAGGCGCACCTGCCGGTCGAGGGCGCCCAGCTCGCCGACGTCCTGCAGCAGGCGGTCGGCCTGGGCCCGCCACGCCGCCCGGGTGCGCCCGGGAGGTCGGCCACGGTGCTCGCCGATGGCCGCGGCGGTGCGTCGCGCGGGCAGCCCGCCGTCGAGCTCGGCGTGGTCCTCGAGGGTCTCGTCATCCGCCGAGTCGAGCTGGGCCGCCAGCAGCTCGTCCGTGGCGGTCAGGTG
>Ga0307302_10001384_pt1 | contig 10695 bp, 7 predicted proteins | sample ER_DNA_183_FD_194490 | JGI IMG/M metagenome (GOLD analysis project Ga0307302, IMG submission 194490) | Bulk soil microbial communities from the East River watershed near Crested Butte, Colorado, United States - ER_DNA_183 | ecosystem: Environmental > Terrestrial > Soil > Floodplain | place: USA... | reverse complement strand
CCTACTTCAACCCAACCCCCTGACCGGTCCCCTCGACGCTCACTGGACCGAACCCAGCATCGCCCGGACCCCTGATGGGATCCGGGCGTTCTGGCGTATGGCCCGGCATCGGGTCGAAGTCGGTGACTGGCAGCAGCATGTCAGCCCGATGAGCACGCGGCGCTGGTCGACCATCGCGGTCGCCGGGCCGTTTCGAGGATGATGTTGCGGTGGTTCGCCGCCTGCGTCGCGGCGGGCACTCCCGGCGCCCCTGGGCGCCGTGGCTGCCGGAATCCCGGCCTTCGCCCGGGAACTGGGGGAGGCCGCCGAGGGTCAAGAGGAGAAAGCACCTCAGCACGCCGGGATCAACGCTAGGCGGGTCCGGTGCCGCCAAGGCGACGGCGGCACCGGACCGTACGGGAACTGCAGCGAGGGTTAGCCTGCCGCCTGGATGGCGCCGAACAGGCCGTGGGCTTCGTCGTCGATGCCGGCGGTGAACAACAGGGTGGTCGGGGTCCCGGTGACGCCGTTGCCGAAGCGCAGCGCCCACAAGCCCTCGATCTGGATCGGGCTGCCGTCCTCGTGCCGCAGGCGGCCCTGGAACGCGCCCGTCTCGGGGTCGTAGGCGTTGATGCGACCGTCGCCGAAGTTGCCCACCAGCAGGTCGCCGCTGAAGCGGCCGAACCCGCTGGCCGGCGCCAGCGCCAGGCCCCAGGGGGCGTCCAGCTGGCCACGGCGGACCAGGCGGCGCAGCAGGTGACCGCTGGTGCTGTAGACGTCGACAAAGCCCCGGCCCGGGCCGGCGACCTCGTCCTCACGGGCGGCGTCCTGCTTGGCGTAGGCAACATACAGCCGTCCGCCGAGCTCCTGGATGTTGAAGGGCGCATACCCTGGTGGCAGCTTGGGGTCGCGGAACCGGCCCGCCAGGTGGACTCGGTTGAAGCTGGAGTCGAAGACGTCGATGCGCGCGTGGTGGAAGTCGGCGGCGTACAGGAAGCTGCCGGCCGGGGTGGTGGCGATGGCCAGGCCCTTGTAGATGGCGTGCGGGACGCTGGCGCCGACCTGCGCCTGGGTTGAGGGCGGGGGCGGGGGCACGCCCGGGTTCCAGCCGGTGACCAGCCCGGCCTCGGAGTCGAACAGGAACAGCGCCGGCCCGCTGGCCGCACCGTCCTGGACCTCGAACCCGGCTGTCCCGTTGAAGACCTGCCCGGTGGGGGCGCCGCCCGGGATGTTCACCACCAGCGGGGCCTTGGTGATCGGGCTGCCGTTGACGAAGCCGGGGTAGATGGTGGCCTTGTCGGTGCCGTTGTCGGCGACCCACATCGGGGTCGTGGGGCCGGCCGCCAGCCCCCAGGGGTTGACCAGGTCGGAGTCGGTGAGCTGGGCTAGGCCGGGCAGGTCGGAGACCAGGTTGGTCTGGTGATAGGCGTTGGCCGAATGCGATGCGGCGGCGGGCGCCGCCGGGGCCAGCGCGACCAGCGCGGTCGCCAGGGCGAGGGCGAACACGCCCAAGACCAGGCCGAACCTGCTCGGACGACGGCGGGACGATGGACCGGTTGGAGCAGACATGCTGCCTCCCTGAGGGGTCGAAGCATCCTTCCCACCTCATAACCGCAAACGCGGCTTCCTGATTCACCGGTCAAGCCTCGCCACGGAGCGACGTCAGCCGACTAGCTCAGTCCTGACCCTGGTGGGGTGGGGCACTAGCCGGCGTGGGTGGGGCCGGCGTGGTCGATGGTCAGTCGGATGAGGACCCGCCGCTGGTCGACCATGGCGCGGCGGTAGTCGTCCCAGTCGGGGTGCTCGCCGGAGATGCGGCGGTAGTAGTCGATCAGCCCGTCCATGGCTTGTGGCAGGGGGACGATCTCTGTGGTGCCGTCGATCTGGATCCAGGGGCCGAAGAAGCTGTCGGTGAAGACGCACAGGGTGGCGGTGGGGTGGCGTCGGAGGTTGCGGACCTTGTAGGCGGTCTCCCGGCTGCTGATGACCACCTTGGCGTCGCTGTCGATGCCGACGATGACCGGGGAGGTCTGGAGGCCGCCGGCGGATCGGCGGGTGATCAGCACCGCCTGGTGGTTGTTGGCCACGAACTCGCGAGCCTGGTCTGCGGTCACTGGGCCTCCTCGTCTTGGGCTTGGTCGGCCGCCAGCCCGCAGCTTGCCGCAGTTCGGCCAGGAGGTCGCCTCGAACTTGCGGGCGGCTACGCCATGACCAGGGCTGGGAATCAGGTAGCCGTGCTTGCGCGTAGCCATGGAGAGGGTCAAGGGAGGACCACCTTGCCGCCCTTCGGGACAGCCTATCGGTCCGTGGGTCGGGCTTCCCAGCAAAGCATGGCCCAGGTTGCGGCTCCGGGGGGGCATCCCCTGACCCCGGGGCCGCAGCGCAACGGCGGGCGGCCGAATCACTACACCACCCTGCAGGCAAGCCGCAGTCTCGCGACCGCGCTCAAGGTCCATCGGATGCTGCACAACGCCTTTGTACTCGTCGTCGGCTGGGTTGCTATGCCCAGAGCAGCCGCCGTGATCCGCCCGTGGTGCTGTCGTTGCTGTCGACCGCCGTCCATTCGGTCTTACGTCGGCAAGACGACCCTGGTCATTGCTACCGAACGGCATCCGACCAACAGCAGCCCCAGGGCGTCAGCGCGGCAACGGTGGGCCGGGAGGGCCGGGCTGTCATCGGAGCGTAAGCCCTGTAGGGGTGGGGTCGGTCACGTGCCTGTATCAACACGAGCCTCTTGAGCCTCTAGATATTGACGTTCGAGACGATAGGGTTCTCGAACCGGGACATGGAGCTGCTCAGCTTGACCAAGGTCTGAGGCTCTCGAAGGGTAGATGGTCGGACGTGAGACCCCCCCCAAAGCCATCTTCGGCACATCGGATATCGGCCGGGACGAGTGTCGCGGCCTGGCCCACACCCCTGTCAGCGCCCAGCAGCGGGCGGGACACCCCATGAGCCTCGGAGCCCTCTCCATCCTGCTGCTGGTCATGGCCGCCGGCCTCGCCCTCGGCCAACTGCGCGGGGGTGACCTGGATGGCCTGCAGGCCGTGCACGTGAAGGCCCTGCCCCTCGCCGTGGCCGCCTTGGTCCTTCAAGTGCTGCTCGGGTTGCAAGGGCTGCCCTTGGATGGGGCCCTGGGGATGATCGGCTCGGTGCTGCTGGTGGCGTCGTTGCTGCTTGGGCTCATCGTGGTCTGGGCCAATCGGCGCCTGCCTGGGATGCTGCTCATCGGGCTCGGTCTTGTGGCCAACCTGGTGGTGGTCGGCATCAACGGCGGCATGCCGGTATCCACCGCGACCCTCGAGCGGGCCGGGATCTCCGCGACCAGCCCCGACCTCGGCGAGCTCGGTCCCAAGTACGTCCTGGAGCGGCCTGGAACCCGCCTGGGCGTGCTGGGGGCTCGGCTGGCCATCCCCCCCGGCCGAACCATGGTCAGCATCGGCGACGTCACCCAGTACGCCGGCCTTGTCGTCCTGGTCCAGGGCCTCATGGTGGCCGGCACCCGGCGGCGTCTTGAGGCCTTCCCAGCAAGGAAGCTCGCCGGCTTCGGAAGCGATGGGCCTGCGTCCAGCAACGGGAGCGCAGCGGCTCCAGTCAACGACCAGCCCAACGCGGAGACGGGGTTGCAGGTGTCAGCCGGCTCCAAGGCGCTGCTGCTGCGGGTAGCGTGGCTGGCCATCCTACTCGGGCTCCTGTTGCAGCTTGCCCTGCTCCTCGCAGCGGCTGGACTCGGGATCTTTGCTGGTCTTGGACCGCTGGTAGCGGAGACGGCAAGGAACCTGGGCTGGTCGGTGCTGGTCTGCACGGGCGTGGCGGTGGGGCGGGTCGCGGCCAAGGGTCGCCCACCCCTGATGGGCATCGCCGGGCTCCTGGCAGCTCCCCTCGCCCTGACCATCGCCAACACCATCCAAAAGGGCATGGCCGCGGCGCTGAACCTCCCCCAGGCTGCCGGTACCGCCTCAGTCTGGGTGCTGGGGCTCAAGGCGGCCGAGTACGGGTGTCTAGCAGCGGCCCTCGGATGGATCGGACGACGGGCCTGGGCCGGCGCACCCGCCTACGCGGCGGCGGGGCTCCTTGCCGGCATCGTCTTTGGAGGCGCGGCCCTGACGGTGGTGGCGCAGTCGGCTCCCACAGCACTGTCAACTGCCGCACTGATGGTCAAAGGCGTTAACGAGCTGGTGTTTCCGGTCGGCTGCGCGCTAGTCATCTTCGCCGCCGAGGTCCTCGGAAAGCGCATCAGTCCACGACGCACCCAGCAGCCACCCAGCGTCCCGTACGCCAAGACCGCCTAGCAGGACCCGTTCGTGTTGTGGGTCGGCGTCGGCTCCTGCCGGTCACCTCTCCATCGACCCTGGCGGCAACGTCAACCGTGGCCACCGGGCGGCGTACGGCCGATGGCCTTCACGGGCACAACCACGCTGCCACCTGAGGCCGGCGCCGGGATGACCGTCTGTCGCTGCCGGCGCGAGACGGCCGAATCGTTACCTCGGCCCGGCACCGGCGTCGCCGCCCAGCGCTAGAGTTGGATGTATAGGCAGGAACCTGCATACCTGCTGGAACGGCTGAACCTGCTGATTCGCTTGTTCCTTCGAAGGCTGCATGGCGCAGGCGTGAGCGGCCCTGGGGTGGCCCCCCCTCCCGGGGCCGCTCACCATATGGCGGTCACCTTGGCGGTCAACCACCGGCCCTGTCGCCGGTTGCCGCAGCTCACCGGCATAATTGGGCCGGGTGGACTGGCGCTCTCGTAAGCTGCGCCGTCAGCATCCCGGCTCGGGGCTGCTGCTGCAACACGAGCGGCGCGCCGCGGCGTTGGCGAAGTGCCATTCTTGGGCGGGGATCTGCCACATCCTGATGTGCCACCCAGCTTCATCGGGTCGAAACGACAGCACGCTGGCGGGGTCGCCAGTCGCGGCCACCCTCACCACCTACCGCAAGGGGCGGCCTGAAATCGGAACGTCGGCCCGCTTAGGCGCAGAAGTCATCGGGGCCGATCCGCAGCAGCTCCACCGGCTCCCCGCCCACTAGGTGTTGCTCCACGAGCTGGGGAACGTCGGCCTCGGTGACCCCGCCGTACCAGACGTTGTCGGGGACCACCAGCAGGGCCGGCCCGGCCAGGCAGGCCTCCATGCAGCCGGTGGCGACCACCTTGACGCTCGTCAGCAGCCGCCGGCCCTGCTCCTCCCGCAGGGCGTTGAAGACGTCGGCCGCCCCTCGGTCCAGGCACGACCCCTTGGGGTGGCCCTCGGGGCGCTGGTTAAGGCAGACGAACACATATTTTTCTGGCATGGCCACGGAACACGTCTCCTGAACGACTCGACGAGTGCACAGGCTACAGTTCCCCAGGGGAGTGGCGTGCTGTCCCGGTTACGCGCCAGCGGGGCAGTCCAAGTCCGCTACACTTGTGCTCGTCTTGCTAGCCGGCTGCCCGACCCCAGAGCCGCCAGGACGCCCACGACAAATGGCGAAGGTCATATCAGGGTTTCCGTTCGTCCTCCTCTAGGAGCGGCCAGCGAACCTCCAGCCCTGCCAGCTCGAGCCGCACTGCTGCGATTCGGCGCTCCCGGCGCCGGCTGCGGTCGTCACCTCCGAGCAATGCAAGGAGCGCGGCGCGGACGCTTGGATCGGCGAGTGCACGGCGCGCCTTGGCGGCGTTGCGCTCGATCCATCTCTGCTGGTCGGTCACTGGCTTCTCTCCGCCGTGTACGGGCAGCGCCGCCGTCGAGGACGCTCCCTTCGCGCCGCCGCTGTTCCTCCCTATGATCGGGCATCTGCCCGACAGCCTAAATCCGGCTCCCAAGGAAACCGGCCCGGCTGACCGCCCCTGATGGTCTGCGGGGTCTTCTGGCAGCCCGTGTTCATGGCTCGGCTCATCCGCTTCCGCTGACCGGCACAGATCCAGGATCCGGCAAGGTGGCATGCCGGCGGCTTGGCGGATCGGCCGCCGACCAACCGGACCGTGTCGTCCACGCTCAGGCAGCCGGCGCCGGCTGCCGGTTCAGATCCGCCAGCTGGTCGCCCAGCCCTGGGCGCGGGAGGCGTTCCCGCGTCGGCTCTGGTGAACATTCTGGCTTGATGGGACCCGAGCCGCCTACACCTTCCAGTCCGGGTCGATCAGATCAGGATCGAACGGTGCCAGCGACCCCTGCGGATAGACGATCAGCTTGTTGAGGACGGCGCCGACAATTGCTCGTTTCCGGTCCAAGCCGTAGTTGGGCCACTCGTCGCGCAGGTTCCGGGGGATTCCGGTGATCGCACGCGCGTTACCGAGTTCGACGAGCCTCAGGCGCGTCTCCTCCATCCGGTTCTCGATCTCGGCCTGCTTGCGCTTGACGAACTCGGCGGTGATCAGTTCCTCGGCGACCTTGTCGGCCAGCCGGTCCAGCAAGCCCTGGTCGTGGGCCAGTGATTCACAGATCTCTCGAGCTGGAACGTCAGCATGGTTAGACGCAAGTCGGTCGAAGTCATCTGACTCGATGGCCACAAACAGTGCTTCTACGATTAGATTCTCAATCGTCTCGGCGTTGCGGCTCACCGACCACAGCCACCGTAGGCTGGGCGAATGCTTGCACTTGTACGAGCGGACACGTCTGCCGCCGCCGCGGCGATTGTAGTCGACGACCATCCGGTGACCGCATACACCGCAGACCACGAGCCCCGTGAGCAGGGAGCCTGCGGGATGCCCACGCCTGCCGTTGGACCGAGCCGGGTCCTCCAGCAACGCTTTGAGCAGCTCCCACTGCTCGCGCGGAATGATGGGCTTCCACGTTCCCTCGATCAGATTGCCGTGATGGGTCCGGTAGCCGGCGATGCTCGGGCTCAAGAGCATCTGGCGGAGGTTCTGTGGCGACCAGAAGTTGCCGCTGGGAGTGCGAATCTCGCGTTGACGCCACTCGGTCGCAACGCCGTTCAATGACTGGCCCGAGAGCACGCGGGCTGCCACATCTCGGATCAGCTCGCGCTCTTGCTCGACCTGCTCTGCGGTGATCCCGTTCTTGCCAGCACCAGGGAACCCGAACCCCCGCCGTCCGCCTCCATGAGGCTCGCCGTTCTGCGCTGCTTGAAGCCGCTGGCGCAGGACACGCCGGCGGAGCTTTTCAACCTCCGCCTCGGCCATCGCTGCCTTGATGTAAAGCATCGTCCGCTGCTCAGAGTCGGACAGGTCGAACTCGCCGCCGATGCTGGCGATCCTTGTGACGCCAGCGCCGTCGCACACCTTCAAGAACTCGGCCAGTTCGAGCACTTGCCGCTGTAGGCGGTCCTCCATCCAGATCGCGACTGCGTCGATCCTTCCAGCCTCGATGTCGTCGAGCAGTCGGAGGTACGGGATGCGGGCTTTCCGCGAGTACTGAGAAGCTGAGAGGTTGTTGTCGATGTACTCAGCGACGACGGTCCATCCTCGGCTCGCGGCCAGGCCAAGGCAGTCCTCCTGTTGCCGATCAACGCCGACCGCGCGCGCATCTGGGTCGTAGCTGATCCTGGCATAGATCGCCGCCCTGATCATGGGCCGCCTCTGTCCGCGATGATTCAGCGGCGGGAGCTACCAGACTATTCACTCTTGGACTGAGCGAACACGTACCGCTCTGGCTGGGCCATTGCCGGATCTCCTGGATGTGTGCGACGGGCCTCAAGGCTACCGCGGCTACCAACGAGCGGGCTGCTACCATCTAAAGCCATTTTAGTGGTAGCATACGAGGATGGACGTTGCCGAACTGCCGCTGGTCGGCGGGCACCCGGCGCTCGACCTGGTCAACACCGTGGAGCGGGGGACGCCGACGCCGGGGACCCGCCCGCGCGACCATCTGGCCGACCCGCCGGCCTTGCTGCGCTGGGTGCGTCGGGCCGGCCTGGTCGACGACGCCGAGGCGGCGGCGGTGGCCGAGGACTGGGGTCGCGACCCCGGGTCCGGAGACGCCGCCCTGGCAGCGGTCCGGGACGTCCGCGAGGCCCTCCAGACGGTCCTGCTGGCGGCCACGGGCACCGGCCCGGCCAACCCTGGGGTGGCCGCTGCCGCCCTGGAGCGGCTGTATGGGCGGTGGGCGGGGGCGGTCGCGCGCTCGCGGCTGGTCCTCGAGCCCGAGGGGAGGTCGGCGGCCCGGCTGGCCGTCGGGGGGGCGCCGGCCCAGCTCGTTCCCGACCGGGCCGCCGACGTCGCCGTGGACGTGCTCCGCGGGGCCGACCTGGCCCGCCTGCGGCGCTGCCCGCCCGAGGCCGGGGGGTGCGGCTGGATGTTCCTGGACCAGAGTCGCAACGGCTCGCGCCGGTGGTGCCGGATGGCCGACTGCGGGTCGACGGTGAAGGCTCGCCGCCTCACCGAGCGCCGGCGGGCGGCCAGGGGCCGGTAGGGCTACCTGCAAAGTCATGGACGGAGGGAGCATGACCGAGCAGCGCTCCACCAGGACGGCGGTCGTCGCCCTGCTGGCGCTGGCCGTCTCGACCTTTGTCTACGTCACCACCGAGACCCTGCCCATCGGCCTGTTGCTGCCCATCGCGGCCGATCTGGGGGTCGGGCCCTCGGCCGCCGGCCTACTGGTGACCTGGTACGGGCTCGTGGTCGTGGCCGCCTCCATCCCCCTCACCCAGCTGACCCGGCAGGTGCCACGGCGGCCGCTGCTGTCTGGCCTGCTGGCTGTGTTCGTCCTCGCCACCTGGGGTTCGGCCTTGGCCTCCAGCTACGAGGTGCTCCTGGCGGCCCGGGTGGTGACCGCGCTGAGCCAGGCGCTGTTCTGGTCGGTGGTGGTCCCGACGGCCGCCGGGTTGTTCCGGCCGCAGGTGCGGGGCCGGGTGGTCGCGGTGGTCCTCGGCGGAGGCTCACTGGCCGCCGTGCTGGGCCTTCCCATCGGGACCTGGCTCGGTCAGCAGTTCGGCTGGCGGACGGCCTTCGTGGCCCTGAGCGGGGCGGGCCTGGCGGCGATGGTCGCTACCGCCCTGTGTTTACCGGCCGGACGACCGGGTCGCGGCCACGCCGCCCGCGGCACCGACCCGGACGCCCGCCGCTACGCCAGCCTGGTCATGATGACGATCTTTGCCACCACTGGCACCTTCGCCGCCTACACCTACATCACCCCGTTCCTCATCGAGGTCGGCCGGTTCCCGGCGACCGCGACCGGGCCGCTGCTGCTGGTGCGCGGGGTCGCGGGCGTCGTCGGGGTGGCCGCCGGCGGAGCGCTGGTCGACCGCCGCCCTGGGGTCGCGATCATGGTCCCGGTTCTCGCCCAGGCGGTCGCGCTGCTCGGCCTCTACGCCGCCGGCGGGACCCGGGCCGCGGCGATCGGGTTGCTCGCATTGTCCGGGCTGTCGTTCGCTGCCCTGACCACCGCCCTGGCCAGCCGGGTGCTCCAGGTCGCGCCGGGCAGCGCCGACCTCGCCGCCGCCGGCATCTCGACCGCGGTCAACGTCGGCATCACCGTCGGCGCGTTGCTCGGCAGCATCCTGCTGCCCGGCCTCGGGATCCGAAGCACGGTGCTGGCCGGCGGGCTGCTGAGCCTGGCCGCGCTGGCAGTCGCCCTGGGCGAGCCGCCGGCGCAGGCCTCGTCGGGGACCCGGACCACCATGACGGGCACGCCGGAGCGGTGCCGGAGCCTGTAGGGGCCGAGCCCAGCCCGCCAAGGCAAGGCGAGGACCTCCGCCGATCCCCACGGCGGAGGTCCTCGTTGGGTGGAGCAGGGTATCCATCACCCGGCCGGGTGATGTCAGGCGCCGCGTGCGCCATCCCCATCGCTTCGCGGCCCGCCAGGCCTCACTCTGGCCTGTTCCCCGCCTCACCAGGAGGGGTGGGACTCGACTGCGCTGTGGTCACGCCGGAGCGGGTCAGGTGGTCGTCGGCGGTCCGCCATGGCCGTGGCCGTTGCCGGGGCTGGCGGGCGGTCCGGTGGTGGGGGGCGCGGTCTTCGCCCGCCCGCTGCCGGGAAGGGTGGCCGGTCGCTGCCCGTCGGTGGCCGAGCTGGCGGCATCGGCCTCACAGTAGGCGGCGACCTGGTCGGCACCGCTCCCGGCAGGCGGCCGACAGCGTCGTCCACTACGTGCCCACCGCCGGCGGGGTGGTCTTCGGCGGCTACGCCATCTGCGGCGCCCACCGCTGCCCCAACATCCTGGTCCGCTCCGACCTGTCCCCGAGTCTGGACCGTGACCCCTACGACCCGAGTACCTCGGATGGGTGACGCAGCATGAACTGGGTTACGCCCTGGGGCTTGGGCATAGCACCAACCTGCTGGACAGCTATGACCTGATGGGCTACGGCTGGCGGAGCTCGGCGACCCGGTGCTGTCGCATGCGACGTGAACGCGCTCGCGTTCGTCTTCGCCTGGGCGCTGGAGGGAAGCGACCCCTACCCGCCCGCCGAGGGCCCCTACGTGTGCGACACCGCCTGATCGGGCGCGGAGCACGGGCAGGCTTCCGTCGCTAGCGCCGCGCTCCGCCGTCACGTTGACAGGGGCGCCGGTGACGTCGACGATCCGGCGGTGAGCGGCCACTTGGACGAGTTCGACCTGGACATCCGCCTGGGCGGGATCCCGGTTGGCAGCGGTCGGATCGTGCCGCTGCTGCGCGACACCGAGGCCCAGTGCCCCGACACCGACCTCCAGTGCGTCGACACCGACCTGGAGTGCGACACCGACCTCGAGTGCGAGGACACCAGGGTCGACTGCGCCCCCACCGGCCTCGACTGCGCCGACACCCATATCGACTGCATCGACACCGACGTCGACTGCGACACCGACCTGG
>Ga0307302_10001383_pt1 | contig 10696 bp, 11 predicted proteins | sample ER_DNA_183_FD_194490 | JGI IMG/M metagenome (GOLD analysis project Ga0307302, IMG submission 194490) | Bulk soil microbial communities from the East River watershed near Crested Butte, Colorado, United States - ER_DNA_183 | ecosystem: Environmental > Terrestrial > Soil > Floodplain | place... | reverse complement strand
ATGCTCCGCGACCAAGGCCTCGACGCCACCGAAATGCTGGACCTGCTCCTGGCCGAGGTGGCCGACCTGGACGAGCTGGCCGGCGAGGTGCTGGGCGACCGCCACGGCCGGAGGGCCGAGGCCGAGCCGGGGCCGGAGGCGGGTGCGCCTGACGTCGCTGCGACCGTGCAGGCGGCGGCCAGGACCGTGGCCGTGGCCCGCGGGGCGACCGTCCGGGTCCAGGCCGGCGTCCAGGCCGACGTCGACGGCAGCCCGACCATGCTCCGCCAGGCCATCGAGAACCTGATCGACAACGCGGCAGTCCACGGCGGGCTCGACGGGATCGAGGTCGACGTCCGGGCCGACCCGGCGGGCGGGCAGGTCGAGGTGGTCGTGTCCGACCGGGGCGCCGCCGCCGAGGTCCCCAGCGGCCACGGCATCGGGCTGTTCGTGGTCCGCCGGTTCCTCGACGACGCCGGCGGCCGCTCCTGGGCGACGGTCCGGGAAGGCGGCGGCACCCAGGTCGGGCTGCGCCTGCCGCTGCGGCCCGACGCCGAACCGGATCCACTGGACATCGCCGTCATCAGCTGATCGGCGCTCTCGGGCAGAGCCCCCCCGTGAGCGCTCACTTGCGGGCGTTGGCCTCCTCGATCACCTTGGCCGCCATGTGCGGCGGCAGCTCCTCGTAGTGGGAGAAGCGGCGCGCGAACGACCCCTTCCCCCTGGTCATGGAGCGCAGGTCGATCGCGTAGCGGATCGCCTCGGCCTCGGGCACGGTCGCCCGGACCAGCGTCTTGCCGGTGCCGACGGGGTCGGTGCCGACCACCCGCCCGCGCCGCGACGACAGGTCGCCCAGGATGTCGCCGACGTACTCGTCGGGCACCAGCACCTCCAGCTCCAGGATGGGCTCCAGGAGTGCGATGTCGGCGTGGGCGGCGGCCTCCTTGAGGGCCATGCTGCCGGCGATCTGGAAGGCCATGTCGGAGGAGTCGACCGAGTGGAACTTGCCGTCGTACAGGGTGACCCGGATGTCGACCACCGGGAACCCGGCGACCAGGCCGTCCTCCATGGCCTTGCGCACGCCCTTCTCGACCGAGGGGATGAACTGGTTGGGCACGGACCCGCCGTAGATCTTGTCGGCGTACTCGAACCCGCTGCCGCGGGGCAGCGGCTCGACCTCGATGTTGCAGATGGCGTACTGGCCGTGGCCGCCGGACTGCTTCACGTGCCGGCCCATGGCCTTGACCGGAGCCTTGAAGGTCTCCTTGTAGGGCAGCAGCAGCGGCACCTGGGTGACCTCGACCCCGTACTTGCGCTTGAGCCGTTCCAGGGTGACCTCGATGTGGTTCTCGCCCATGCCCCACAGGATCGTCTGGTGGGTCTCGGCGTTGCGCTCCACCCGCAGGGTCAGGTCCTCGGCCTCGGTCCGGGCCAGCCCCGAGGAGAGCTTCTCCTCGTCGCCGCGTGACTTGGGGGCGATGGCGATCGGCAGCAGCGGGTCGGGCATCACCGGGGCCGGCAGCACCACCGGGTCGTCCTTGGCGGTCAGGGTGTCGCCGGTGGCGGTGTCGGCCAGCTTGGCCACCGCCCCGATGTCGCCGGCCACCACCTGGTCGGCCGGCTCCTGGGCCTTGCCGCGGACGGTCAGCAGGTGGCCGACCCGCTCGTCCTTGCGCTTGGTGGCGTTGAACACGGTCGAGTCGGCCCGGAAGGTGCCGGAGACCACCCGGAACAGGTTCATCCGGCCGACATAGGGGTCGGCGATGGTCTTGAACACATACGCGGCCAGCGGGCCGTCCGGGTCGGCGCGGCGGCCCTCGACCTCGGGACGCTCGGTGGGGGAGGGGAAGGCCTGGGTGCAGACCTCCAGCAGCTCGACCACGCCGATGTTGCGGATGGCCGCCCCGGCCAGCACCGGGAACAGCCGCCCGGCGGCCACCGCCTGCTCCAGGTCGCCGATCAGGTCGGTGGGGGCGATCTCCTCCCCGCCGAGGTAGCGGTCCATCAGCTCCTCGTCCTCGGACTCCTGGATGACCGCCTCGATGAGCTGCTCGCGCAGGCTGGCCGCGGTCTCGGTCAGGTCGTCGGGGACGTCGCCCTCGGTCCGCTTGCCGCCCTCGTGGGTGAAGGCGCGGCCCGACAGCAGACCGACCAGGCCGCGGAGCTCCTGCTCCTCGCCGATGGGCAGGTACAGGGGCGGGCAGGCCTTGCCGAAGGCGGCCTGGATGCTGTCGAGGCAGCGGGAGAACGAGGCCCGGTCGCGGTCGAGCTTGTTGATGAAGAAGGCCCGGGGCAGGCCCAGCTCCTCGGCCATGGTCCAGACGACCTCGGTCTGGGTCTCGACCCCCTCGACGGCCGAGACCACGAACAGCACCGCGTCGGCGGCCGGCATGGCCGAGCGCACGTCGCCGATGAAGTCGGCGTAGCCGGGGGCGTCGAGCAGGTTGACCTTGAAGCCGTCGTGCTCGACGGGGGCGACGGCCAGGGAGACCGAGATCTGCTTGCGCGTCTCCTCGGGCTCGAAGTCGGTGACGGTGGTGCCGTCCTCGACCCGGCCGAGGCGGTTGGTGGCCCCGGTGGCGTGGCACACCGCCTCGACCAGAGAGGTCTTGCCGGCTCCCCCGTGACCAACGATCAGGATGTTGCGGACATGATCGGTGGGATAGCTCTTCACAGGCTGCCAGCCTCCCTCGATGTCGCCAGGTGGCGGCGATGCTACCACCGCATATTGCCGTAACCGGTCGCCGTTGAGCCGGGTCTGTTAGGAGTGCTAGCCTCCCCAAGGTCAGCTATGGGCGTTCTCCCCGGGGGCGCCCCCGGAACGACAGGTAACCCTCGTGCTCTCGTCCAAGGCCCGTGACACCTTCCGCCACGTCACCGAGCCGGCCGGCCACGCCCTGGCCAAGGCCGGCATCACCGCCAACGGCCTGACCGCGATCGGGCTCGCCGGCAGCCTCGGCGCCGGCGCCCTCATCGCCACCGGCGAGCCCGTGCTCGGCGGGGCGGTCAGCCTCCTCTCCGGCCTGCCCGACATGCTCGACGGCGCCGTCGCCAAGGCGTCCGGCCGGGTCTCGCGCAAGGGCGCCTTCCTGGACTCGGTCGTGGACCGGCTCTCGGACGCGGCCGTGCTGTCGGGCGTCATCTGGTTCGCGCTGGTCCGCGACCTGGGCGTCATGGCCATGCTGGCCGCGGTCGTGCTCGGCCTGTCGCTGATCGTCTCCTACATCAAGGCGCGGGCCGAGTCGCTCGGGTTCGCCTGCAACGTCGGCATCGCCGAGCGGCCCGAGCGGGTCATCGTCCTCGGGTTCGCCCTGCTCCTGGGGCACGCCGAGGCCGGCCTGTGGGTGCTGGTGGCCGGCACCGCCATCACCGTGGTCCAGCGCATCCTGGTCGTCTGGCAGCAATCCGACGTCAGGCCGGACATCGGCAGGTGATCTCCAACAGCCAGGCGGCCTCTCGCCGCTGGCTGGCCGCCTGGAAGCTGGTCCGCAAGCTCCCCGAGCCGGCGGCGTTCGGCCTCGGCCGGGTCGGCGGGCGGGTCTACCAGCGCCTGGACCGTGACCGCCGCGAGGCCCTGACGGCCAACCTGGCCCAGGTCCTCGGCCCGGGCACCGGCCGCCGCGAGCTGCAGCGGGCGGTGCGGCGCGGCTTCGCCAGCTACGGCCGCTACTGGGTGGAGGCGTTCCGGCTGGAGGACCTGACCGCCGCCGAGATCCGCCGGCGCCTGCGCATCGAGGGCCGTGAGCACATCGACACCGCCCTGGCCGGCGGCCGGGGGGCGATCTTCGCCAGCCCCCACATCGGCAACTGGGACGCCGGCGGGGCCTGGCTGGCCGCGGTCGGCTACCCGGCCACGGCGGTGGTGGAGCGGCTGCGCCCGGCCGAGCTGTACGAGCGCTTCGCCGTCTACCGCCGCGCCCTCGGCCTGGAGCTGCTGCCGCTGGACGACGGCACCGAGACCCTGCGCGGGGTCATCCGGGCCCTGCGCGCCGGCCGCCTGGCCTGCCTGGTCTGCGACCGCGACCTCTCCGGGGGCGGCCTGGAGATCCGGCTGTTCGGGGCACCGGCGGTCATGCCGGGCGGTCCGGCCTCGATCGCCCTCCGGGCCGGGGCGCCGCTGCTGCCCTGCAGCGTCTACCACGACCGCCGGCCCGGGCACTGGCGGGCCGTCGTCCACCCGCCGCTGGTGCCCGAGCGCTCCGGCGACCTCCGCAAGGACACCCAGGCCCTCACCCAGCGCCTGGCCTGGGAGTTCGAGGGCCTGATCGCCGCCGCCCCCACCCAGTGGCACGTGCTCAGCCCCTACTTCCGAGGCCCGGAGGGGTCCGGGGAACCCCATGGGGGTGCCCCGGTGGATCAGGTCTCGTGAACATCGGCCTGGTCTGCCCGTACGAGTGGACCGTGCCCGGCGGGGTCGGCAACCACGTCCGGGCCCTTGCCGGCGAGCTGCGCCGGGCCGGCCACCGGGTCGACGTGCTCGCCCCGGCCGAGCGGCCGGTGGCCGAGGCCGGCTTCGTCGGCCTCGGCGGGTCGCTGGCCGTGCCCTACAACGGCTCGGTGGCCCGCATCGCCATCGGCCCCCGGACCCTGGTCCGGGTCCGGCGGGCCGTGCGCGAGGGCGGCTACGACCTGCTCCACGTCCACGAGCCGCTGTCGCCCAGCGTCGGCCTGCTGGCGGCCACCCAGGCCGGCCGGGGGGACCGGGGGGTGCCGGTGGTCGGGACCTTCCATGCCAACCTGGGCCGGTCGCTGGCCCTGGAGGCGGCCGGCCCGCTGCTGCGCCGCGTCTACGACCGGCTGGCCGGGAGGATCGCGGTCAGCGCCTCGGCCCGCGACACCTGGCAGGGCCACTTCGGCGGGGCCATGGCGGTCGTCCCCAACGGGGTGGCGCCCGAGTTCTTCGCCCGCCCCGACCCGCTGGAGGGCTGGAAGGGCGACGGCCCGACGGTGCTGTTCGTCGGCCGCCTCGAGCCCCGCAAGGGCCTGGCCTACCTGGTCAGGGCGTTCCTGCGGCTGAAGCCGGCCTTCCCCCGGCTGCGCCTGCTGGTGGTGGGCCGCGACGACCGGCACCAGCGGGACAAGGCCATGGCCATGGTCCCGCCCCGGCTCCGGCCCGACCTGGTCTTCGTCGGCTCGGTGCCCCAGGCCGACCTGCCCTCCTACTACGCCTCGGCCGACCTGTTCTGCGCCCCGTCGCTGGGCGGGGAGTCGTTCGGGATCGTCCTGGCCGAGGCCATGGCCGTCGGCCTGCCGGTGGTCTGCTCCGACATCGGCGGCTACCGCGACGTGGTCCGCGACGGCGCCGACGGGCTGCTGGTCCCGCCGCGCGACCCCGAGGCCCTCGCCGCCGCCATCGCCGGCCTGCTCGACAACCCGGCCCGGCTGGCCGCCATGGGCGAGGCCGCCGCCACCACCGCCCGCCGCTACGCCTGGCCGGTGGTGGCCGGCGAGGTCGCCGAGGTCTACGAGGCCGCGCTCACAGGCTGATCCTTTCGGTACACTGCGCCGGCGGAGCGGCGAGTCGAGGAGGCGGCGTGGACGTGGCGGCGGCCCTGTGGGGCGGGATCATCGGGGCGATCGTGGCGGCGACGGTGTACGCCGGGTTCCTCGGGTTGCGGCTGACCCGGCTGGACCTGCTCCGGTTCGAGGGCGGCCTGCTGGTCCGGGACCGCAGCAGCATGGTCTACATCTACGGGGTGACCGTGCAGGTCGTGGCCGGCGCCCTGCTGGCGCTGGTCTACCTCCAGGTGTTCAAGGGGATCGAGTCGGCCACCTTCGTCGGCTGGGGGGCCCTGCTCGGCCTCGCCCAGGGGGTCCTGGCCGTGCTCCTGCTGCCCGTCCTGGGCATGCTCAACCGCAACGTGCGGGCCGGCGACGAGCCGCGGCCCGGCCAGTTCGGCCGCGCCTATGGCAGCCTCACGCCCGTTGCCCTGCTGGTCGCCTCGGTGGTCTTCGGCACCTGGGTCGGCATCGTCCTGATTCCTTGAGCACCATCCACCTCCTGCGGGAGCAGATCGCCGCCAACCGCCGCGCCTACCAGCTGACGGTGGCCATCGTGGTGGCCGGCCTGGCCCTGTTCGGGCTGCTGGTCACCCTGGCCCTGGGGCTCGGGGTGAGCGGGCTCGGGGCCGGGCTCGGCCTGGCCGTACTGCTGGTCGCGTTCGCCCCCGGGGTGGGGGAGCGGGCCGCCCTGCGCGACGCTGCCGCCGAGCCCGCCGACCCCGGCCGCTGGCCGCGCTACCACAACCTGGTCCAGGGCCTGAGCCAGGCCGCCGGCCTGCCCCCGCCCCGGCTGTACGTTGCCGACAGCGACGCCGCCAACGCCTTCTCGGTCGGGCGCGACCCGGAGCGGTCCGCCCTGGTGGTCACCCGCGGGCTGCTCACCACCCTGAACCGGGTCGAGCTGGAGGGCGTGCTCGCCCACGAGCTCAACCACATCTGGAGCTGGGGGGCGCGCCTGGCCACCCTCGGGGTCGCCCTCGGCCGGGTGCCGGGGCTGCTGCGGCTGCTCGCCCCGGCCCGCCGCGAGTTCGACGCCGACGAGGGCGGCGCCCGCCTCACCCGCTACCCGCCCGGCCTGGTCTCCGCCCTCCGCAAGCTGTCCTCGGGCAGCCAGCCGCCGGGCCAGCCCGGCCTGCGCCACCTGTGGATCATGGCTCCCGGGGACGCCACGCATCCGCCGGTGGACGAGCGGATCGCCGCCCTGCAAGAGCTGTGAGGGGCCGGCTCAGGCCGGTCCGGAGGGGCTCGGAGGCCCGGGCCAGGACCGGGCCGGCCACGGCCAGGATGAGCACGTAGGCGGTGGCCAGCGGGCCGAGCTCGGGCTGGCGGCCGGCGGCCACGGCCAGGCCGGCGATCACGATGGAGAACTCGCCCCTGGGGACCAGGGCCGTGCCGGCCCGCCAGCGCCCCCGGGGGCCGACCCCGATCCGCCTGGCCGCCCACCAGCCGGTGGCGATCTTGGTGGCCGCCGTGACCAGGGCCAGGGCGGTGGCGGCGAGGGCCACCGGGGGGATCGAGCGGGGGTCGGTCTGGAGCCCGAAGAACACGAAGAACACGGCCGCGAACAGGTCCCGCAGCGGGGTGAGGAGGTCGTGGGCGGCCTCGGCGGCCCGGCCTGACAGGGCGATGCCGACCAGGAACGCCCCGACCGCGGCCGACACCTGGAGCTGCTGGGCCAGCCCGGCCACGACCAGGGCCAGGCCGAGGATGACCAGCAGCAGGACCTCGTCGCTGGGGGAGAACACCAGCCGGCTCAGGGTCTCGCCGTAGCGGATCGCGACCACCAGCACCAGCGCCACCGTGGCCAGGGCGACCCCGACGGGCACGGCGCTGGCCAGCAGGCCGCCGCCGACCAGCAGCCCGGTGATCAGCGGCAGGTAGGCGGCCATGGCCAGGTCCTCGACGACCAGGATGGACAGGATGACCGGGGTCTCGCGGTTGCCGAGCCGGTTCAGGTCGCCGAGAACCTTGGCCACGATCCCCGAGGAGGTCACGTACGTCACCCCGCCCAGCACCACCGCGGCCAGCACCGACCAGCCGAGCAGCAGCCCGGCGAGCAGGCCGGGGGTGAAGTTGAGCCCGAGGTCGACCAGGCCGGCCGGGGCGGCGGCGCGCAGGCTGTCCATCAGCTCGCTGGCCGAGTACTCCAGGCCGAGCAGGAGCAGGAGGAGAATGACCCCGACCTCGGCCCCGACCTCGATGAAGTCCTGCGCGGTGACCAGCGGCAGCAGCCCGCCCTCGCCGAAGGCCAGCCCGGCCAGCAGGTACAGGGGGATGGCCGAGAGGCCGAGCCGGCCGGCCAGCCGCCCCAGGATCCCCAGTCCCAGGATCACCCCGCCCAGCTCGAGCAGGACGGCGGCGCCGTGGTCCACGGCCGGTCAGCTCCCCAGCAGCTTGCTGAGCTCCTTGACGCCCTGGGCGGTGCCGACGACCACCAGGATGTCGCCGGGCTCCAGGCTGGCGTCGGGGGCGGGGGCCGGGATGGCGCCGTCGCCCCGCACGATGGCCACGATCGACACGCCGGTGCGGCTGCGGGCCTGGGTGTCGGCGATCGACCGCCCGGCAAAGGGGCTGCCGGGCCGGATGGGCAGCCAGTCGATGGCCAGGCCCTCGATCCGCTGGGTCAGCGCGGCCAGGTGCTCGACCAGCCGGGCCGCCCCGAGCAGCTCGGCCAGGGCGTCGGCCTCGTCGTCGGTGAGCTGGATGACCTCCTGGCAGGCGTCGGGGTCGTCGCGGTCGTAGACCAGCAGGTCGCGTCGGCCGGTGCGGTGGGTGACGACCCCGAGCTGGCGGCCGGCCCTGGTGGTGAAGTCGTGGCGCAGCCCCACCCCCGGCAGGTTCGTCTCCTGGATGTCCATGCGGGTGCCGCTCCCTCTCATCGATAGCCCTGGCGTTCCAGCTCCACGGTGACAGCCTCCGGGAGCTGGACGGTCCAGCCGCGGGCGGCCAGCTCCTGGCCGCTGACAGGCTGGCGGAGCAGCTCCTGGCCGCCGTAGCTGACCACGAAGGTCCAGCTCCTGCCCGGGTCGGCGACCTCGTAGAAGGTGGTGGTGGCCCGGGGGCCGGCCTGCCCCAGGCCGAGCCGGCCGCCATCGGGTCCGGCGGCGTCGACCTGGAGGGGCAGGCCGGCCCGGTTGTCGACCCGCACCGTCCGGTAGTCGGGCCGCCCGCCGACCGCCGTCGGGGCCAGCCACAGCGCCCCCAGGGCGGCCGCCACGACGGCGAGCATGGACAGCACCACCAGCGGCCGGTCGATCTCGGCCCCGGGTGGTCGTAGGCGAACGCTCATGTCGGAGAACCTCCAGCCTCGGCCGCGCCGGCGGGGCGCCGGGCGGCACCGTCAGATCGGTGCGGGCTGGAGCGACGGGGGAGCGCGGGCGCCGGCCGCTGGGGCGGCGGCGCGGCGGGGCGGGCCGTCGGTGCGCCGCCGTGACGCCAGGGCGGCGACGGTGGCCAGGGTGGCGGCGAGCACCCCGGGCAGCGCCGGGCCCGGCCGTTCCCGGTCGTCCCGCTTGGCCCCGGGCGCCACCAGCGGCCCGAGGACCCGGTCGCGGAGCAGGGCCTGCCCGAGCCCGTCGGGCGACCCGCCCAGCGCCGCCGCCGCTGTCTCGGGCCCCGCCGCCCGGACGGCGACCCCGGCCGGGACGAGCAGGCCGAGGCAGCACACGACGGCCAGTCCCAGCCTGGCCGTCCGGGTCGGACGCCACACGCTCATCCCGTCCGACAGTAGCGGACGGAGGCCCAGCCGGCAGCCCATCGGTCCCTCACGGCGGTTGGCGCAATCCCCCCGATCCAGACAATCGTGCCACTATACCAGGCCAGGCTGGGCAGGTCCGGGGCCCGGGGGGACCTTGTCGAGACACGATCGGCTCGAGGAGCTCCGCGGTCGCGGTGCCGTGGTGACGGGCGCCTCGTCGGGGATCGGCGCCGAGTTCGCCCGGCAGCTCGCCGGCGCGGGCCTCGCCGTGGTCGCCGTGGCACGGCGCCAGGGGCTGCTGGAGGCGCTGGCGGGCGAGATCCATGACAAGGGTGGCCGCTGCGAGGTGCTGGCCGCCGACCTCACCGATGCCTCGGACCGCATGCGCGTCGGCGAGGTCATCGCCCAGCCCGATGTCGCGATGCTGGTCAACAACGCTGGCGCCTCCACCCACGGCGAGTTCCTCCAGGTGCCATGGTCGCTGGCCGGGACCATGGTGACCCTCAACGTCGCCGCGGTCGTCGAGCTGAGCAGGTGGGCGGCTGATGCGTTCGCCGCCCGAGGGCGTGGCGCCATCCTCAACGTCAGCTCGACGGCCGCGTTCAAGCCCATGGCCGGGCTGGTCGTCTACGGGGCGACCAAGGCGTTCGTGAAGGAGTTCTCGCTCGGCTTGCGCCTGGAGGTCGCCGCTCGGGGTGTCGACGTCTGTGTCGTCTTCCCCGGACCGGTGCGGACGCCGATGATCGAGTCCGCCATCGGGCGACCGATCGCCCCCGCGGGTCGTGTGGGCCACTACCTCGAGCGCGCCTGGTTCATGATGCCTCGGTCTGCGTGGACAAGGCCCTCGCCGGGTTCCGCATCGGCAAGGCCTCGGTGGTGGTCGACCCGGTCGACCGCACCGTTGTCCGTCTGCCCCGCCGCGTCATCCGCCGGCTGGACAACTGGGCGCTGCGCCATCTCACCGGCTCCTGAGCCCAGACGCGGCGTTGAAGCAGGCGAGGTCGCTGGTGTAGCCTTGGAACCCGAAATGCGCCCCTGAGCAGGCAAAATGGAGCCGCTGGATGGGGCTCGAAGGCCAGTCGAGGAGTTCTCCACCATGGAGCCCAGCAACCAGGTCACCGGGACCGCGCGGGTCAAGCGCGGCCTCGCCGAGATGCTCAAGGGCGGCGTCATCATGGACGTCGTCACCGCCGACCAGGCCAGGATCGCCGAGGAGGCCGGGGCCGTCGCCGTCATGGCCCTGGAGCGGGTGCCGGCCGACATCCGGACCCAGGGCGGGGTGGCGCGCATGAGCGACCCCGAGCTGGTCCACCAGATCATGGACGCCGTGTCGATCCCGGTCATGGCCAAGGCCCGCATCGGCCACTTCGTCGAGGCCCAGGTGCTCCAGGCCATCGGGGTCGACTACGTCGACGAGTCCGAGGTGCTGTCGCCGGCCGACGAGGCCCACCACATCGACAAGTGGCAGTTCACCGTGCCCTTCGTGTGCGGGGCGACCAACCTGGGCGAGGCCCTGCG
>Ga0307302_10001380_pt1 | contig 10708 bp, 11 predicted proteins | sample ER_DNA_183_FD_194490 | JGI IMG/M metagenome (GOLD analysis project Ga0307302, IMG submission 194490) | Bulk soil microbial communities from the East River watershed near Crested Butte, Colorado, United States - ER_DNA_183 | ecosystem: Environmental > Terrestrial > Soil > Floodplain | place... | reverse complement strand
GTCCGCGAACGACGGAGCGTCGGCCAACGCGAGATCGCTCGCCTCTTGGGCCCGGCGATGGACCACGATGGTGACGAACACGGCCAGCACCGCGACGGCGAGGGTGATCCAGACGAACGTGCCCGACAGGGCGATCGCCGACTGGACGAGTCCCAGTCCGACGATGAGGGCGATCACGATCGTCATCACCCTGCCCACGTTGGACTTCGGCCAGTGGACCATGGCTGCCTCCTCGGTCTCAGGGAACCGGGAAAGGCAAGGTCGCGAGGATCCTCGCGCGTGCGCCCCGTCTTGGGCGGTTCCACCAGTGGTGGAACATCCAGCCTAGCACCATGGGCGCCGGGTACCGAGCAGTTGTGCGTGGGGCGTTCGTCCCATTGCGCGCTCGGACAACGTGACGTAGCGTGGGCGAGCGGACCCCACGATCCCGGCCCGCGAGCGCTTGCTGACCGAGCGCATCGGAGCCCAGAGACTCGCTCCCAGGCCGGAGGGCACACGCCCTCCAGGAAGGGAGCCGCGATGCTGGTTCCCTCGGAGGCCTCCTCCGTGCTGGTCGAGCCGTCGAACGGCGCCGCCCACCTCCGCCAGTCCGGGCGCTTCGACGTGGCTGCGGTCCGGGCGCTCGACGACCTGATCGGCGTCACGCAGCGGCTCGATGTCGTCATGGATCTCGGCGACGTCACGTTCATGGACGGCGGCGCGTGGCTCGCGGTGATGGACTTCGAGCACCGGGCGCATGACTGGGGCAAGGAGCTCCGGCTCATCGAGACGCCGTCGCACGTCCGCAGGATCTTCGAGCTCACGGCGACCGAGTACCTGCTCTCGGACACCGATCGGTCGGCGAACGGGCGCCAAGCCGAGCGGACCGCCGTGAAGAGGTGATCGGAGGAGACCATGGATCGGATCACGTCCCCACCCGCGTTCGAAGGGCTCCGCGACGAGACCGAGCGCCTCGTCCGTCAGGGGAGCGATCTCCCGGCGTTCCAGGCACGCACGTGCACACACTGCGGGGACCTGACGACGTTCGCGCTGCAGGATCGGGCGGGTTGGTACGCCTGCCTCGCGTGCGGCCGGTTCGCCTAGGGCCGATCGAGCTCCCCTCCCGAGCCTCGATGTGACCGACGACGTCCTCGGTGCGCCGGGGGAGGGCGAGCCCGGAGCCGCCGCGCCCAAACACAGGAGCCCGGTGTGGCGCGTGGCCCAGATCCTGCTCGCCGTCGCGGTCGTCGCGATCAGCTTCTTCTACGCGATCCCCAAGATCGCGAGCTACTCCGAGGTCTGGACCGAGGTCAAGGCCATGACGCCGCTCGAGATCGGGTTCCTGCTTGCGGCGACCGCGCTGAACCTCGTCACCTACTGGTGGGCGAACATGGTGTCGATCCCGAACCTCGGCCTGTGGCAGGCCGCGGTCAACAACCAGACGTCGACGACGGTCGCGAACACGATGCCGGGTGGCGGCTACATCTCCATCGCCGTGAGCTACGAGATGTACCGCGCCTGGGGCTTCTCCAAGACGGACGTTGGCCTGTCGGTCGCCGTGACCTCCGTCCTGAACATCTTCGCGAAGCTCGCGCTGCCGGCGATCGCGCTGCTCCTGATCATCCTGTCGGGCAGAGCCAGCGGCTCGCTGGTCGGTGCTTCGATCGTCGGGATCGTGATCCTGTCCGCGGCGGTGGTGCTGTTCGGGCTCGTCATGTGGAAGAAGCGCTTCGCGAGGGCGATCGGGTCCGGGCTCGGCCGCGCGGCGACGTGGGTCGCGCGCCGGTTCCGCGGTTCGCGGACGTTCGATTGGGGGGAGGCAGCGGTCCGGTTCCGGCGCAACACGATCGACTTCCTCGTCGAACGCTGGTTCTGGCTGACGAGCACCACGATCGTCAGCCATCTCTCGCTGTATCTCGTGCTGCTCCTCGCGCTCCGCTCCGTCGGCGTTTCGGATGCCGAGGTGAACTGGGCGCAGGTGCTCGGCGTCTTCGCGTTCGGCCGGCTCCTGACCGCGCTCCCGATCACGCCGGGCGGGCTCGGGATCGTCGAGGTCGCGTACATCGGCGGGCTGATCCTCGCGGGCCGTGGTCACGCCGACGTACCGGCGGACGTCTTCCACGCGCAGGTGACGGCGGCCGTCCTGGTCTTCCGAGCGCTCACCTACGGGATCCAGATCCCGCTCGGTGCGCTCACCTACGTGATCTGGCGGACGAACACGAGTTGGCGCAAGCCGTCGCCCGCGGCCGCCCCGATCCCCTGACGTTCGCGGCTCAGGTCGCCGTCTCGTGGGTCCCCTCGAGGAACGCCGCCGCCACCTCCGTCAGACGCAGCCGCGCGAGCGACAGGTAGTGCCCGTCGACGAGGTCGCGCACGGACGCCCGGGCGTCTCGCAACATCGCGACCGTCGCCGGGTACCCGGGGTGCGTCGACAGACCCGACAGCACCTGGACGCCCGGCTCGACCGCTCGCGCGAGGCGAACGGTCTCCGCGACGAACGCGCGGTAGCGGTCCGGCTCGCGCTGGAGCGTCTGCGCCTGCGTCTCGATCACGTCGGCGTTCGCGGCCGCCACCTCGACGATCCCGGAGCGGAGGTAGGCGGACCCGCGCGTCTCGCCGTCCGTCGGCGCGTGCGGGCTCCCCGGGACCGACACGAGGTTCGGATGGGGGGTGATCAGCACGGTGTAGCCGAGCGATCGAGCGAGCTCGCCGAAGCTCCGGATCGACGCGTGTGGGTCGAGCCGTTCGTCGGGCGGTGTGGCATCCCAGTGCTCCGGATCGTACATCGCGACCTCGACGTCGTCCGCGATCGCGCCGTTCGCGACGTCCTGCGCGAACCGAACCGAGCTGGCCCACGACCGACCGGTCGTCGCCCCCGGCCAGCCACCGAGCGCGATCGCGTCCCGTGATCCGAAGACGCGGACGGCGAGGTCGTGATCGATCTCGGCGATCGCTCGGATCGTTCCCGCGGCCGTCACCCAGCGTGCTCCCATGTCAGGCGATCGGGCGGGGACCGCTGGCACCGGGGTCGAGCCACTCGAGCTCGAACAGGCGCTCGTACCGAACGACGATGTCGCCCGCGACCCACAGGTCCGAGGTCCACTCCGATCCCCGGCCGGAGTCGAGCGCGGTGAAGCGCCACCGCGTCGCGTCGAACGAGCCGACCGGCGTCGCGACCCGCTCGTCGCCCACGAGCTCGTAGCGCTGGCGGACGCGGCTCGGTTCGAGCGTGACCGGTTCGAGGTAGACCACGTCGATCTCGGCCGTCCCCGTGAGGCGGTGCGTCGTGATCGCGTTCGTGGTGGGCGTGAAGTAGTCGAGGTGGACGTCGGGGCCGTACGCGATCTCGATCGGCCGCCGGTCCCGGAACCCCGTCAGGGCGTCGCCGCCCGGCGTGGGTTCGAGCAGGAGGTCGTGCTCGCCGGTGTCGATCCGGAGGCGGGCGAGCCGCCACGCCGCGTCCACCGCGAAGTCCAGCGTCTCGGCGTGCGGCGACGGGTCCGAGGTCTGGACCTGGCTGAACGAACGCCAGCCCATCGGACCGGGGGCGCACCGGAACTCCTCGGTCCCGACCGGCTCCCCGTCGTCCAGCACGGTGTAGCGACCGAACGGCATGAACCCAGCGTATCGGCGCGTCCGACGACCCGTGCGTCCCCGCGGGGCCGCGCGTATCGTGAGCTCGGTGGAGGGAACGGCGGCGAGCGATCCGGAGGGAGGCGTCCAGGTCGCGCACGGCGCCGCCGGTCTCCGGGTGCTGGTGTCGTTCGCGGCGGGTCTCGCGGCGTTCGGCGTCGCCTGGCTCGCGACGTCCTGGCAGACGGCGTCGCTGATCGGATGGAACGTCGCGGCGTCCGTCTTCATCGTCTGGATCTGGCTGATCGTCCGGGGGATGGACGGCGCGGCCACCGCGCAGCACGCGGTGATCGAGGACCTCTCGCGGCGGACGGCCGACCTCGTCCTGATCCTCGCGAGCGTGATCAGCCTCATCGGCGTGGGGCTCTCGCTCCTCGAGTCGTCCGACACCGGGGGCCTGGAAAAGGCCACGATCGTCGGGGTGGCCTCGGTGAGCGTGATCCTGTCCTGGGCGACCGTCCACACGGTCTTCACGCTGCGGTACGCGAGGCTCTATTACGCGAGCGGAGGCGGCATCGACTTCAACGAGGACCGCGCGCCCGGCTACATGGACTTCGCGTACCTCGCGTTCACGATCGGGATGACGTACCAGGTCTCGGACACGTCGATCGGCTCGAAGACGGTCCGCCGAACCGCCCTGCACCACGCGTACATGTCGTACCTGTTCGGCACCGTCGTCGTCGCGATGACGATCAACGTCGTGGCGGGACTGCTCCGGCGCTAGCCGCGCGCGTGCCGCGTTACATCGGGCTGACGAGCTGGAAGTAGTTGTCGTCGGGGTCCGCGAACGTGGCGACCGACATCTCGGGTGCCTCGGGCGCGTCCCCGGTGTCGGGTGCATACGGCTCCTGGATGACCCTCGCGCCGGCGGCCTTCAGGCGTTCGAAATCGCCCTTCACGTCGGCGGTCTCGATGTTCCAGATGGTCCGCCCGGGGCTCGGGTTCTTGCCCTTGACCTCGCTGTGCTGGGAGACGGTGAACCCGCCCGTGCCGAGCTGCCACCAGGTGTACCCGCCCTCGCTGCCGGACGGTGCCCCGAAGAGCTTGGTGTAGTAGTCCACCAGGGGCTTCGGATCCTCGCTCCCGATCAGGACGCTGTTCAGGTTCATGCGGTCCTCCTTCCTCGCGAGGGGCCCGCTCGGTCGAGCGGGCCATCCCTCGTTGCGAGCCTCTGCCTACGGACCGAACGGGGTCTCGGAACTCATCGGTGATCCGCCGCCTCTCAGGCTAGACGTTGCAGGAGCCACGTACCCACGGAGCCCGCGTTCCGAACGGCCCGACCCGCTACCAGGGGACGCCGGCGGCCGACGCGAGGAACGTCATCAGCGGCGAGATCCGCTCGCAGTCCTTCACGAACGTCGCCATGAAGGTCGTCGAGGTGACCTGCTTGTCCGTGAGCCGGACCGACCCCGTGAAGCTCTTGCGCTTGATGTCCTCGATCATCGGGTGATCCGCGTCGAAACCCCTGGGCGGCCGCTTGAGCGTCTCCTCGGAGTGGTCGAGCTTCCCGTGGGCCTTGGACCATTCCGACGGCTTGTCCGCGATCCGCTGTCGGATCGCCTGGAGGACCTCGGGTTCGGGCATCCACATCCCGCCGGCGACGAAGCACTTGCCCGGCTCCAGATGCAGGTAGTAGCCGGGGCCGTGGACGCCCTTGCCGCCGAGCTGGAAATGCGCGCCGGCGTGCGTCTTGTACGGGCTCTTGTCCTTGGAGAAGCGGACGTCGCGGTGGATCCGGAACAGCGACCCGCCGGACGGCCGCGGATCGGCGACGAGGTTCGGGCTGATCGTGCGGAGCTCCGGGCCGACGTCCGAGATGAAGTCCAGGAACGGCTGCCGGAGCGACCGCTCGTAGCGCTCCTTGTGTTCGTTGAACCACGCTCGGTCGTTGTGGCGCTTCAGGTCATGCAGGAACGCGAGCGCGTCGTCGTCGAAGTACCTCATCCACACCTCCGCGGCTCACCCTTCCGGGACGATGCCATGATGGCAGCCCCGGCGGACATGGCCAGCGGACATGAGTGGAGACGCAGCCGATGGCGATCACGGACGAACGGACCTTCGGCGGACAGACGCAGGTGGCGCCGCTGCGCCGCGTGCTCGTGCGCGCCCCCGAGCCCGCAGCGCTGGCGCGCTGGCGCGGGTTCGGGTGGCTCGCCGAACCCAACCCCGCGATCGCCGCCGAACAGCACGAGGCGCTCTGCGAACTGCTCCGCGGCGCGGGCGCCGAGGTCGTGTACGCCGAGAGCGACGTCGCGGACGATCCCGACGCGGTCTACGTGTTCGACCCGGTGATCGTGTCCGACCGCGGCGCGCTGCTCCTGCGGCCGGGCAAGCAGAGCCGTCGCGTCGAGCCGCCGGCGATCGCCGAGGACCTGCGGGCGCTCGGCGTGCCGATCGCGTTCGAGATGCGGGAGCCGGCGACCGCCGAGGGCGGCGACACGATGTGGCTCAACGAGCGCTCGCTCCTGGTCGGCCGCAGCTACCGGACCAACGACGCGGGCATCGACGCGCTGCGCCAGGCGCTGCCCAACGTCGAGGTGCTCGCGTTCGACCTGCCGCGGGTGCAGGGGCCCGACGCCTGCCTCCATCTGCTGTCGCTGCTCTCGCCGCTCGACGTGGACCTCGTCGTCGCGTACCCGCCGCTGATGCCGATCCGGCTGCTCGAGCTGCTCGCCGAGCGCGGGATCTCGATCGTCGAGGTCCCCGAGGAGGAGTTCGGGTCGATGGGGCCGAACGTCCTCGCGCTCGCCCCGCGGGTCGCCGTGGCCGTCGACGGCAACCCCGAGACGCGCCGGCGGATGGAGGCGGCGGGCGTGGACGTCGCGGTGTTCGAGGGCTCCGAGATCGCGCACAAGGGCGAAGGCGGACCGACCTGCCTCACTCGGCCAGTGCTCCGCGGCTGACGCCGAGATTCGAACGCGGGCCGGCGGGGAACGAGGAAGCCATGGGCAAGGTGGTCGTGAACACGAACGTGACGCTCGACGGCGTGATGCAGGCGCCGGCGGGTCCCGACGAGGACCCGCGTGGCGGGTTCGAGCACGGCGGGTGGGCGACCCCGTACTTCGACCAGGTGATGGCCGAGCAGGCGGGGCAGGGCATCGCGCAGGGCGGGGCGTTCCTGTTCGGGCGGCGCACCTACGAGCACTTCGCCTCGGTCTGGCCCCATCAGCCCGACGACGACATGTTCGCGAAGGTCCTCAACGGGCGGACGAAGTACGTCGCGTCCCGGACGTTGGCCGAACCGCTCGAGTGGGAGCACTCCACGCTCCTGCTGGGTGACGCGGCCGACGCCGTGGCCGAGCTGAAAAGGCGGCAGGACAAGGACCTCGTGATCCTGGGGAGCGGCGAGCTGATCCGGTCGCTGATGCCGTACGGCCTGATCGACGAGTTCCGTCTGTTGATCCACCCGCTCGTCCTTGGCTCGGGCCGCCGCCTGTTCACCGACGACGGGACGCTCTCCACGCTCCGGCTGGTCGACACCACCTCGACCACGACGGGCGTGGTGATCGCCACCTACGTGCCGGGCGAGCCGCCGGCGCCGCGGCCCGCCTGATCCGGTCGTCCGAGCCGGAGCCGCGGGCCACGTAGACTTCGGCCCGTGGAGGTCCGCAAGACGGTCACGGTGCTGTTCGCGGACATCTCCGGCTCGACCGCGCTGGGCGAACGGCTCGACCCGGAGTCCCTGCGCGGCATCATGTCCCGCTACTTCGAGGAGATGCGCTCGGCGATCGAGCAGCACGGCGGGACCGTCGAGAAGTTCATCGGCGACGCCGTCATGGCCGTGTTCGGCGTGCCGACGGTCCACGAGGACGACGCGCTCCGCGCGGTGCGCGCCGCGTCGCAGATGCGCGAGATCCTCGCGACCCTGAACGCCGAGCTCGAGCGCGACTTCGGCGCCCGGCTGCAGATCAGGATCGGGATCAACACCGGCGAGGTCGTCGCCGGCGACCCCTCCGCCGGTGAGACCTTCGTGACCGGGGACACGGTCAACGTGGCGGCGCGGTTCGAGCAGACGGCCGAGCCGGGCGAGATCGTGTTCGGCGAGGAGACGCACCGCCTGGTCCGCGACGCCGTCCAGGTCGAGCCCGTCGAACCGCTCGAGCTCAAGGGCAAGACCGACCGGGTCCCCGCGTTCCGGTTCGTCGACGTGACGCTCGGCGCGCCGGCGTTCGCGCGGCGGCTGGACTCGCCGCTCGTCGGTCGCGAGGAGGAGCTCGGCCGCCTGCAGCGCGTCTTCGACGAGGCGGTCGCAGAGCGCGCGTGCCGGATGGTCACCGTCCTCGGCGACGCCGGGATGGGGAAGTCACGCCTGGTGACCGAGCTCGTCGCGCGCGTCGGCGATCACGCTCGGGTGCTTTCGGCCCGGTGCCTGCCGTACGGCGAGGGCATCACGTTCTGGCCGGTCGCCGAGCTGGTCAAGGAGGCCGCGGCGATCGACGAGACGGACGCGCCGGACGCCGCGCGCTCCAAGCTGCGCGCGCTCGTCGCGGACGCGGAGGACGGCACCGAGGTCGCCGAACGCGTCTCGGCCGCGATCGGGCTCGGCGGGGACGGCGCCGGTGGCGGCGACATCCAGGAGACCTTCTGGGCGGTGCGCCGCCTGCTCGAGATCCTCGCCGCGGAGAAGCCGCTGGTCGTCCTGTTCGATGACATCCACTGGGCCGAGCCGACCTTCCTCGACCTGCTGGAATACGTCACGAGGTTCAGCGCCGAGCATCCGCTGCTCCTCGTCTGCACCGCCCGCCCCGACCTCCGCGAGACCCGTCCGGACTGGAACACCCTGGGCGAGACGATCGTCCTCGAGCCGCTCAGCCAGGACGAGAGCGCCCACCTGATCGCGAACCTGCTGGGCTCGGTCGGGCTCCCCGCCGACGTCCAGGCGCGGATCACCGACGCGGCCGAGGGCAACCCGCTGTTCGTCGAGGAGATGCTCCGCAAGCTGATCGACGAGCGGCTGCTCGAACGCGACAACGGCCACTGGTCGGCGCGCGGCGACCTCTCGGAGGTCGCGGTGCCCGGCACGATCAACGCGCTGCTCTCGGCGCGGCTCGATCAGCTGGAGCTCGAGGAGCGCGCCGTGATCCAGCGGGCCTCGGTCGTCGGCAAGGTCTTCTGGTGGGGCGCGGTGACCGAGCTGTCTCCGGAGGACGACCGGCCGCGCGTCGGCTCGAACCTGCAGACGCTCCTGCGCAAGGAGCTCGTGCACCCGGACCGCTCCGGGTTCGCCGGAGAGGACGCGTTCCGGTTCAGCCACATCCTCGTCCGCGACGCAGCCTACGGTTCGATGCCGAAGCGGTCGCGGGCGGATCTGCACCGGCGCTTCGCGGGGTGGCTCGAACGCAAGGCGGGCGACCGGATCGCCGAGTTCGAGGAGATCGTCGGCTACCACCTCGAACACGCGTATCGGTACGAGGCCGAGCTCGGGCCGGTCGGCGACGAGGCGCGCGCGGTCGCCGAGGCAGCCGCCGAACGGCTCGCGGCGGCGGGACGCCGGGCGCTCGCGAACTGGGACCTCTCGGCGACCGAGAACCTCCTGTCGCGCGCCGTGGATCTGCTTCCCGCGACGGATCCGCGCCGTCTCGACCTCCTGCTCGACCTCGGGCTCGCGCTCGCGCAGTCGGACATCCCGCGGGCGGAGGCCGTGCTGAGCGAGGCGGTCGACGGCGCCCGGGCGGTCGGCGATCCCGTGCTGGAAGCTCGCGCCGGCCTTCGGCGGGTGTTCGTCCGGATGCTGCTGGACCCGAACATCATCCAGCTCGAGGCGCTCGACGAGGTCGAGGGCTACCTGGCGCGGTTCGGGGAGTGGAACGACGACCTCGGTCTGGCCGAAGGCGGCAGCCTCGTCGGGATGATCCGGTTCTGGCAGGGACGAGCCGCCGCCAGCGAGACGGATTTCGAACGCGCGCTGGAGCACGCGCGGCGGGCCGGCGATCGCCGCGTGGAGGCCGAGATCCTCCGGAGGTTGGCCCTCGCGATCGACCAGGGCTCCACCCCCGCCGAGGAGGGGGTTCGCCGGTTGGCCGCTGTCTTGGAGCAGAGCCGCGGGGATCGGAAGGTCGAGATCGGCGTGACTCGCGCGCGCGCCGGGCTCGAGGCGATGCGCGGGCGGTTCCCCGCGGCGCGCGAGCACATCGCGCACGCGGCGGCGATGGCGCGTGAGCTGGGCGACCAGGTCGCGCTCGCCGCGGTGTTCCGCGACGCCGGACACGTCGAGACGCTCGCGGGCGACCCGGTTGCGGCGGAGACTGAGGATCGCGCCGGGTTCGAGATCCTCGAGCGGATCAGCGATCTCGGCCACCTCGCGAGCGCCGCCCCCGATCTCGGCGACGCGGTCTACGCGCAGGGTCGGTACGAAGAGGCCGCCGCGATCGCGGCGTACGCCGAGCGGATCACGATCGAGGGCGACGTCGACGCCCAGGTTCGGGGGAAGCAGCTCGCCGCGAAGGTTATGGCTCGGCGCGGCCTCCTCGACGAAGCGGTGGCGCTCGCCGAGGAGGCGGTGCTTCTGGTCGCCGAGACCGACTACCTCGAGCTCCACGCCCACGCGCTCATGAGCCGGGCGGAGGTGCTCAGGCTCGCCGGCCGTACCGGGGATGCGGCGTCGACCCTCAGGGACGCGATCGAACTCCAGCGACGGAAGGGCAACGTCGTCGACGAGGCCCGCGCGATGGCCCTGCTCGATGAGTTGGAGAGGGATCCGGGCGCGTGATCCCTCGGTGCGACCTCGCCGCCGGCCGGGCAGCCAACGATCAGAGCTCGTGGATCTCGGCTGCCGCGGCGAGCGCGTCGGCCCTGGCTGCGTCGAGCGTGCCCGCGCCGGGGAGCTCGGCGTTCGCGGCCGCCGCGCCGAGCGCGAGCCGCAGCGCGTCCGGCCAGGGGTCGCCGCGCTCGAGCCCGACGACCAGACCTCCGAGGAACGCGTCGCCGCTGCCGACCGGGTAGCGGCCGCGCTCGTACAGCACGCTTTCGAACACGGTGCCGTCGGGTGCGGCCGCCGTCACCCCGTCCGCCCCCCGGGTCACGATGCCGGCGTGGCCGTCGCCGCCGGCGAGCGCTCGGAGCTTCGCACAGGCGGCCAGGGCGTCCTCCCGCCCCA
>Ga0307302_10001379_pt1 | contig 10711 bp, 9 predicted proteins | sample ER_DNA_183_FD_194490 | JGI IMG/M metagenome (GOLD analysis project Ga0307302, IMG submission 194490) | Bulk soil microbial communities from the East River watershed near Crested Butte, Colorado, United States - ER_DNA_183 | ecosystem: Environmental > Terrestrial > Soil > Floodplain | place: USA... | reverse complement strand
TACAGCCGGTGAGTCCTCAAGGCGGAGGAGCTGGATGACGAGCTGATCGGTTGTAGTGAGCTGCCCGAATGCCAGCTGGACGATATCCCGGCTCATGCGACACCGTCCCGACCAGCCGGTCGATCGTGCCGCTGGCGAGATGGATGGAAGACTTGTTCATTGGAGGTCAGTTCCTTTCAAGTGGTGATCTCCGGGCCCGTCGGGAGGGTTCAGCTCCTGGCGGGCCGCTTCATGTCATGAGATTTGTCGTGGGCTAGTTGATCTTGGGTATCTCCTCCCTCGGTGTGTGCAGCTGTGAGAGCAAACTGCTGGATATGGACGAATACGACCGATCACCAACGGTCATGGAGCGGGCTCAAAGGAGAGTCGAAGCGACGTCCCGTTCGACACTGCGGATCCGCTGTTCCGATTCGGCGACGGCATCATTAGCAGTAAGTGAGCATGTCTCAAGGCAGTGCCACGTGACACCTTGGCCTTCCTCGGCCCCGACGGGGGTTGGCAATCACGGGGCGCGCGCCATGGGAGTGGGGCGAACTACGGACCAACTACGGACCATAACGGCCGAACTCAGCGCACCTCAACGGCCAACCATGGACACCAGCGATAAGTGGTTCACGCTCGACGACCGTGGAGGCCCGATCTGGGGGTCAAGGGGTCGCGAGTTCAAATCTCGCCAGCCCGACGAAGTAAAAGACCTAGTCGGATGCCAATTTCGTCAGTCGAAGTAATTATGTTTCAAGATCATCTTTACGTTTGACCACCTTTTTTGACCACCTTTTCTCGAGAGGGCGTCGCTGAGCCGAGTCAACGCCTCCCGCGAAACGTCTGGGCTGACGTGCCCGTAGATGTCTCCGGTGATCGCGACGCTGGCGTGACCGAAGACCTCAGAGACGACCTTGAGCGGCACGCCAGCGGACAACATCACCGAGGCAGCAGAGTGCCGCAGTGTGTGCAGCCCGATCGAGGAAGGCAGCCCGGCCCACTTGGCTGCCGTCTTCAGCGCCCGCAGCGCGTTGCGAGGATCGCAGGGCTCGCGCAGCTCCGTTGTGAAAACGTACGGGGTCGGCTGCCACATCGAGCCAGCCATCAGCCGCTCAGCCCTCTGCCTGGTGCGCACGTCCGTAACCGCCACCGCAAGATCAACAAGCCGATGACGAGGTCTCGGCTGCCAGGGGTCGCAGCAGCATCGAGACACGAACAAATCGTGTAGCGGAGAATCTTGCTCGAAGGTGTCTGTTTGCTGCGGCGTCTGTGTGGTTGGCTCATGGCCGGGTGGGGGGAGCCGACCCCTGGGCACAAGCCGATGTTGTGTGTGTGTCATCCGCTCTCTCAACAGCGTGACACACCCCACTGACAGACCGCCGTGCACGAACCAGGTGAACGTCAGGTGACAGCGAGTGATGGTGCCGCGGCCATAATCAGCTCAGCTCATGTACGTAAGGGGATCGGCTTGCGTGCGTGCGGGCGGGTTCTCGTTCGGCGGTGTGGGCGCCCCAGGGCGCTGACGGCCAGATGCAGGTCCCTAGAACTCAGCACGTTTCCGGGTGTCGAGAATGTGGCGCTGGCTCCGTCTAGGTACACCAGTGGCCACGACGGGCCGCGCGACGAAGAAGGAGAGCCACCATGACGATTCAGCGGATGGACCACGTGGGCGTCGTCGTCGACGACCTCGAGGCTGCTATTGCGTTCTTTGTCGAACTCGGTATGGAGCTGGAGGGCGAGGCGCCGATCGAGGGACGTTGGGTGGACCGTGTCGTCGGACTCGACGGCGTCCGAGTCGACATCGCGATGATGCGGACCCCGGACGGCCACGGCCGGCTTGAGCTGACGAAGTTCCATACCCCGACGGCGGTCAGCGCTGAGCCGGAGAACGCACCGGGGAACACGCTGGGCCTACGTAGCATCATGTTCGCCGTCGACGACATCGACGCCACTGTCGCCGGCCTGCGAGCCCACGGCGCGGAACTCGTTGGAGAGGTGGCGCAGTACCAGGACAGCTACCGGCTCTGCTACGTCCGCGGCCCCGAGGGGATCATCGTCGCGTTGGCCGAGCAGCTCAGCTAGCAGCCCGTCGCGGCCGACCTGCGACCAACCAGAACGATCCGCTTGGATGGACCGAGAACGACAACGGGAGGAATAACCGTGCAACCGAACGAGATCACCGAGGTTCTGAACCGACCGATCAGTCAGGAACTGTTGGCTCGCGACGTGACCCGTTTGGCCTACGTCGCCAAGGACGGCACACCGCGGAACGTCCCGATCGGGTTCACCTGGAACGGCTCGGAGATCGTCATGTGCACTTCGAAGAACGCTCCGAAGCTTCGGGCCTTGGGCGAGAACCCGATGGTTGCCCTGACGATCGACACCGAGGTGCACCCGCCCAAGATTTTGCTCATCCGCGGCCGGGCCGAGCTGGACTTCGTCGATGGCATCCCGGACGAGTATCTCCGGGCGACCAGCAGCTACGAGATGACGCCCGAGCAACGGGTCGAGTGGGAGGCGGAGGTGCGTTCGCTTTATCACGACGGCATGGTCCGGATCGTCGTGACCCCGACGTGGGCGAAGCTGATCGACTTCGAGACGACTCTGCCGAGCGCGGTCGAGGAACTGGTCCAGCAGCGGGAGGAGCGTCAGCGCGGCTGAGCGGCGCGCGGTCGGTCGGATTGGGTGGATCACCCACGCCTCAACCCCACCGCGGTACGCGGAGTCTGTGAAGTCCGCCAGGAAATGTCCCGGTGGGATGTCGAGAACCCGCGCGCGGCTCCGTCCCCGGAGTGAACACGGCCACAATGGGCCGTACCGCACCAAGGAGAAACATGATGGCCAAGTACCTGCTGCTCAAGCACTACCGGGGTGGCCCGGCCCCCGCCGTGGAGTGGGCGCCGATGGACCAGTGGACGCCGGACGAGGTCGACGCGCACGTGCAGTTCATGCGCGACTTCGCGGCCCGGCTGGAGGAGACGGGCGAGTTCGTCGACACCCAGGCGCTGGCGCCCGACGGCGCGTTCGTGCGGTACGACGGCGAGGGGCGGCCACCGGTGACCGACGGGCCGTTCGTCGAGACCAAGGACCTGATCGCCGGGTGGTACATCATCGACGTGGAGTCGTGGGACCGCGCGGTACAGCTGGCGGGGGAGCTGTCGGCGGCCCCCGGGCCCGGCGGCAAGCCGATCTACGAATGGCTGGAGGTTCGGCAGTTTCTGGCCGACTCGCCCACGGTCACCGAGTGAACGAGCCGCTGCTGCGGGACCTCGTACCCGCGGTGATCGGTGTCCTCGTCCGGCGCGGAGCCGACTTCGCGGCGGCCGAGGACGCCGTGCAGGACGCCCTGGTCGAGGCCGTGCGCGGGTGGCCGGATGATCCGCCGCAAGACCCCAAGGGCTGGTTGGTCATCGTGGCCTGGCGTAAGTTCCTCGACGCCGCCCGCGCCGATACCTCCCGACGGCACCGCGAGGTACGCATCGAGGGCGCGCCCATGCCCGGCCCGGGCGAGGCGGTGGACGACACGCTCCAGCTGTACTTCCTGTGCGCGCACCCGTCCCTGACACCGGCCTCGGCCGTCGCGCTCACGCTGCGCGCGGTCGGCGGCCTGACCACGCGTCAGATCGCACAGGCCTACCTCGTGCCGGAGGCGACCATGGCCCAGCGGATCAGCAGGGCCAAGCGGACCGTCTCGGGCGTCCGGTTCAACCAGCCCGGGGACGTCGCCACGGTGCTGCGCGTGCTCTACCTGGTCTTCAACGAGGGCTACTCCGGCGACGTCGACCTCGCCGCCGAGGCGATCCGGCTCGCCCGCCAACTGGCGGCCAAGACCAACCATGAGGAGGTGGCGGGCCTGCTTGCGCTCATGCTGCTCCACCACGCACGGCGCCCGGCACGGACCCGCACCGACGGCAGCCTCGTGCCCCTCACCGAGCAGGACCGCAGCCTGTGGGACACCCGCCTGATCGCCGAGTGCGTCGACGTGCTCCAGGCGGCCCTCGCCCGCGACCGATTGGGGGAGTTCCAGGCCCAGGCCGCCATCGCCGCGCTCCACGCCGACGCACACACGGCCGAGGAGACCGACTGGGTGCAGATCGTCGAGTGGTACGACGAACTGGTGCGCCTCACCAACAGCCCGGTGGCCCGCCTCAACCGGGCCGTCGCTGTCGGCGAGGCCGACGGCCCGCGGGCCGGCCTGGCCGCCCTGGCAGAGCTCGACCCCGCCCTGCCCCGCCACACCGCCGCCGCGGCGTACCTGCACGAGCGTGACCGTGACCCAGTGACCGCGGCACGGCTCTACGCCGAAGCCGCCCGATCAGCGCCCAGCCTCCCCGAACGCGACCACCTCACGCGACAGGCCGCACGGCTCAACGCGCAGCTGCGCAGTTGAGCGGCCGGCGCCAGGCATTCACGGCCCCGATAGGGACGGTCTGCTCACCCTGTTGGCCGGCCGGACCGCGTCACTTGCCGTTCAAGAGGCCGATATCCCGTGCACCTCGCTCCTGACCAGCGATCACCGCAAGAGGATCGCTCACCGGGCAGGAGCCGCTCAAGCAGCTGCGGCTCCTGGCCTCCACGAGGTGCTGGCTGTGCGGAACGAGCAGGCTGCCGAACTGGAGCGGCGATCGAGCCTGCCTCGGAAGTGGTGCGTCACCTTGGACCAACACTGCCAATCACCAGTGGTCATCAGCGCACACCAGTGGACAATGACGAACAACGTCCGCGCCTCAGATCCGCCCAGATCGGGGCCATCGCCAAATTGGGGGTCAAAGGGTCGCGAGTTCAAATCTTGCCAGCTCGACCAGACGATGGCGGATTGTCACGCCTGATCAGACTCGCGTTCATCCGGCGACCGGGCCATCCTCGGCAAGCCTCATTGCCGAGGAGTTAGGCCAGATTGGGCTGACCAGCGCGAGTACGTTACTCCGACGTCGAGGACCAGCAGCCCGTCGCGCACCGCCTCGTCATGCACCAGCACCAGGGCCGCGACTGTGTTCTTGACCGTCGAGTCCCGTACGCCGCCTCCCACTGGTCAATCGCCCAATCGATCAGCCCGCCTGGCGCCACTGTTGTTGGAACTTCCTGTGTGCTCGAAGTACATCGACTGCAGCTTGTGGAAGTTCCAAGGTGCGCCGCGATTTCTCGGTCTTGGTGTCCCCACCGCGACGCACGGAACGCTAAAGCGAAACGCTGGGCGGCACGGGTGGCTCACTGTCGGCGTTGCCTTCGAGATCAACCAGGCTCCACGTCAGGGCATCGCGGAATTTAGGCCGCCAGTGTCAGGCAGACTCGCCGGCAAGGTACGCGTGGATCAGGCGGACGGTGGTGGCACCTTCGCCCACCGCTGCTGCCACCCTTTTGACTGACCGAGACCGCACGTCACCAGCGGCGAAGACTCCCGGCACACTGGTCTCGAGGAGCATTGGCGACCGCTCGAGCGGCCAGGCGGGGGCGGCGTCGATGGCCGCTGCGAGCTGGCCCGTAAGCAGATAGCCCTGAGGATCGCGCGCCACCGTACCGGCGAGCCAGCCGGTGTGCGGCTGGGCCCCGATGAGCACGAAGAGCGCCGTTGTCGGAATGGTCGTAGCGCGTCCGGCGGGGTGGTCGATCACGGTTAGGGTCTCAAGCCCCCCTAGTCCGCCGCCGTCGACAATCTCCGTTCTCGCCCGTACGGTGATGGCGGGGTTGCTCGTGATCTCGGTGATCAGATACTTCGACATGGTGGCAGCGAGGCCGGCACCTCTCACCAGCATCGTGACCGAGCGCGCGTACCGAGCGAGATGGACCGCGGCTTGGCCGGCTGAGTTGCCACCGCCGACGACCACCACGTCGCGGCCGCGCATGGCTTGAGCCTCGGTTCCGGCGGCTCCGTAGAACACCCCGGCTCCAACGAGTGCCTCGAGGCTAGGAATGTCAAGGCGGCGCCAGGTTACGCCCGTCGCGAGCACGACGGCCTGTGCCGCAACGGCGCTGCCGTCGCTCGTATGGACGATCCGGTCATCGCCCCTCAGCTCGAGCTTCGTCCCGCGTTGAGCCAGCACGATGTCGGCCCCGAAGAGCCAAGCCTGTTCGCTGGCGCGGCCGGCCAGTTCCTCGCCGCTCACGCCATGGCGAAAACCCAGGTAGTTGCGGATCAGTGAGCTCGTGCCGGCCTGACCCCCGGGAACCTCTGGTTCGACCACCATGGTGCGGAGCCCTTCCGACGCGGCGTACACGGCTGCGGCCAGACCTGCCGGTCCGGCACCGAGAACCACGAGGTCGCAGGACGTGGTGCTGGGCCGGATCGTCATCCCGAGTTCCTCGATCACGTCCGCGTTGCTCGGATCCACCAGGATGTTCCCGGAGTAGAAGAGCATCACCGGCAATCGGGTGCCGTCCTCGCCGGCCTCGGCGAGGGCTTGGCGGCCTGCCTCGGTCTCGGGTTCGTGGAACCAGAAGGGAACCGCGGCTCTGGTCAGCAGGTCGCGGACCTGGTGCGACCTCGCGGCGGCGGGGCGACCGACGATTCGGACGGCAACGTTGTGGGCGTCCTGCGAGGTGTCCCAGGCGGCGAGGAACTCGCTAATGCCGGGATAGAGGATCCGCTCGAGCGGAAACCAGGGATCGAACAGGTGGTAGTCGACCTGTCCGAGGGCCATCACAGTCACGACTGGATGGCGGGAGGAATAGTTACCACGCTCGATCAGCAGGATCCGCTTCGCCTGAGGCTCCAGCTGATGTATGCGGCGCAGGAAACCGGACGGCGGCGGGTTCCCGAGCCGCTCATCGACAATGACGAGCGCGGTAGCGGTGCCGGACGAAGCCTGGGAATCCAGCCGGTCCAGCGCGGCATCCGTCGTCGCCGCCGCCGCTACCGTGTAGTCCGCTCCGAAGCGGTGGGCGATGTCGTGGACGAGTTGCTGCCGGACAACCTCATCACCGGACACAACAAGAATCAGCGGCGGCGAGCTGCTTGTCATGCTCTCATTCTGTGCACAGGATGTCCCGAGATGGCCGCCAACTATGAAGAAGATCATGATCGTCGTCTCAGCCGCGTCTGGAGAGTTCGGTCGTCTCGTCGTTGATCAACTGCTGAACCGGGTGCCGGCGTCGGATGTTTGTCAAGCAGATTGACACGCAAGGCCTCAGCTTGCAAAGGGGCAGCATGCCCCGTAGAGAGGGCGGCTCCAAGCCTGTCGAGACGCATCTGGACGACGCTGGACGTGTAGAGCTGCGCCGCCGTTGCTGTACTTCGCTGCTGTACTGGCGCTCGCTGGGAGGGCACGTACTGACGCGTGTATCGTGCCAAGAGTTAGGATGTGCGGCGTGGGTCGACCGCTGGGCAGGCGGGCAGCGGGTGCTCGCGACTGCGCTTGCTAATGCGGGCCGTTATCGCGGCCCCGCATTCTGTTAAGTGGTCGAGACGGTCGCCGATACGGCGGGCCAGGTGCAGGACCGCGTACGCGTCTCGGAGATGGCGAAAACCTCCACCCTTACCTCACGATCCCCGGCTGCTATTTGGGTCGAGGGATCGTGGGCCCGTGGATCGATTCAACGAATCAGGTCCACGGTTGCGGTGTAGCCCTCGAGCTGTGCGCTATTCGGGATGGGTGTCGGCCACTCGCCGGTCTGCCACCCCGTTTGCGGTTTGTTGCGTTGTAACCGCCAGAACTTGGGGTTCGTTGGAACTGGGCCCGCGGTGTTGATGGTGGCATCGGAGGCCGGCGTGACCGTCACCTTCATCGGGTCGAGCCCGTCGAAGACCACCTCGACCTGCTGAGTGCCCTTGGGTAGCGCGGGGTAGTTCGTTACGACCGTGGCCACCTTGTCAGGTTGCCGGAGCACTGCGGCCCAGACCCGCAGGTCAGTGCACAGGCACTCATCGGCCTTGCCCGAGGTGAGGCGGTTCGTCACCACCCGCGCCTGCAGGATGGTCCCGTCGACGCCGACGCGGAGCACCGGTCCACTAGCGGCCACGGGGTTGTAACCGGTCACTGTCGCGGCGTCCGCGCTGGCGAACGGCGGGGCCGACGCGGCGTCCACCCCGTCCCCGCCGGTGACCGACACGATCGCCCACTCCAGCGAGGTGAAGGTGCCGCCCGCAATCACCCGATGGACGTGTGCCCGAAACACCTGCTCGCTCGCGCCGTAGCGGAACATGTCCGACCTGGCGACCCGAGGGTGCACCTCGGCTGGCCGCGTCAGGTCCGTGGGACGGTTGGCGAGCGGGACGTGGCCAACGGGCGTGACGGGGACCCGCCAGAACTGGGGCACGGTCGGGATGTCCACATCGACCGTACGCAGGGCATCCGGTAGCTCTGGGAACGCAACCTGCAGCAAAGTGGTGACGCCGACGCGGAGGCTGCGCTGCGACAGCCAGATCGGCGTACACAGGCAGTAGTCGGAGTCCGGGGCGCGTACCAGCGGCCGATAGACCGTCCGTCTCCGCGCGTCGACCAGGAGGACGTTGGCGCTGCTCTCCCACCGGCGGGACAGGCCGAGGTCGACCGAGTCGGGCAGGGCGTCGCCGGGTCGCCGGTTGGACGCGCGAATCGGAGTCACCGACCAGTCCAGCACGGTCCCCCCGTCGACCCGACGGACGGCGTGCACAGCGAACCTGACCTGGACGTCCAGACCATCGGCCGATGTCCAGACCGCCTCGCCGGCCACCGGGAGTTCCGGGTTCGTGACCGGGAGGGGCCTCGCAGTAGGAGGGCTCTTACTGCTCGGCGGCCCGACGGTCGGCTGGGGTGCATCTCGGTCCAGCAGACCGGGCTCCCGCTCGGAATAGGTGCAGCCGACGACGACCAACAAGGCGGCGGCCACGGTCGGTGCCATCCGGCACCATCCTCTGCCGCGAGCCCTAGTGGCGGCCATGATCGATGATAGGTCCGTTCGTCGTCCTTCCCCTTCATGCGCGAATCTGTCCCCTTTGGCGGCGATGCGGCGCAGCAGGAGGGCGGCGCCAAATCGCCATGGCCGGGGCCGCTACGGCGCTGATGGCAGCGCTGAGGTGGATGCCCTGAGTGAAGGCTTCGCGGGCGGTGTCAAGGAGCTGGCTCTTCACAGCGATTGGTTGTTGCTCGGCGAAGCTGATCGCTCCGGCGAGAGTGTCTTGGGCAGTGCTTGCTTGGTCGTCGGGAAGGGGCCCCGAAGGAGTTCATACTCGGGCTCGTGGGCGCAGCCGTCCCACTTGCTGCGGCTATCGCACCGGGGTCATCCAGATTTGCCACGCCGGTAGGGATCGCTAGCGGGAGTAACAGCGGCAGCTGGCCAAGGGATCTACTCGATGGTGAACGCCATGTTTGGGTGGCCGCAACTAGAAGGCTCCAAGCTCGTCATCTCAGGACTGATCGATGGCGCAAAGGATCAAACCTCCTCGCTTAGCTTGGCTATGGGTCTGACCACCATTTGGGTATGTCCACCGACATGACTGGGGTGATCTCGGAGGCTTAATCTGTGGGCGACAACCTGTTGGACTGTGCCATGGATGTGCGTTCGTCGGCCAACGGCCCGTCGAGCTGAGATTGAAGGAAAACCGATGAACCACAAGGCATTCCGATCCGGCAGAGCAGAGCGCACTAATGCGGCTGCTTTACCGCCACTGGCGCACGACGCGCCTTGGCCGGCGGCTCAACCGGTTTTCAGGCTGGTGGTTCGGTCTTGGGCTGCCGCCGAGGTTCCAGGCCGTCCTGGAGGTTCGTGGTCGCGAATCTGGCCGCAGACGCTCGAACCCTGTGGTGATCGCAACCGTGGATGGCAAGCGTTACCTGGTATCGATGCTCGGTCCCGGGTCTGATTGGGTGAAGAACGTCGAGGCAGCGCGTGGCGACGCCGTGATCCGCTAGGGACGTCGACGCCCCGCTCACCTCGTGGGAGTGTCGCCGGAGCAGAGGGCACCAATCCTGCGAGAGTACGTGCGAATCGCATCGAGCGGCCGACAGCACTCCCGCTTCCCGTCGGCGCGCCGCTGTCCGAATTCGAGGCGATCGCCGGACGTTATCCGGTGTACCGGATCGATCTCTCATGAAGGCGACTGCTCCTGGCGTGCCCTATTCATCAAAATCGCAATCGTGTTCTAATCAGATGTGGATCTCAGCGACGACGACGTGCAGCAGCGTGCCGAAGCAGATCGCCGGGTCCGTCGGCGGGGCTTGTTCTCTTTACACGCTCGAGCCGATCCGCGTAGCGATCGCGGCCGGTCTCGATGTCGCGGCGCCCGGGTGAGTTTGCACCAACTCGTCTGCGGTCAAGGAGTCGTTGACCGTGCCGGTGGTGCTGGTCGGCGTGCTTGGCCGCCGGTTTGGCGAGGACGAGTCCGATCATGGAGACGGCGGCGCCGGCGATCATGAGGGTGGCCATGGGGATGGCGGTGTGTTCGCCGCCGAGGCCGGCGATGGGGGCGATCCCGCCGACCCCGGCGATCACGTTCAGCACCCGGACAAGCTGGGCACCGGTGGCTAGGTCGACGATCACGGCGCGACCGATGACCATCGCCCATCCTCCGCTGAAGCCTTGGACGAACCGGGCGGCCATCATGACTGTGATGGTCGGGGCGATCGCACACGCCACCGACGCGAGCGCCATCAACATGACTGCGGCGATCAGCAGCGGGCGCCGATTGCGGTCAGAAAGATTACGGTCGCGACCCGGGTCGAGGTGAGCCGAGCCCGGTTCTGGTCGCCTCTCGGCACCGATTCTGGCCAGTCACCCAGATACTCACAGTCCGGGGCCAAGTGAGGCACCGCGG
>Ga0307302_10001376_pt1 | contig 10713 bp, 10 predicted proteins | sample ER_DNA_183_FD_194490 | JGI IMG/M metagenome (GOLD analysis project Ga0307302, IMG submission 194490) | Bulk soil microbial communities from the East River watershed near Crested Butte, Colorado, United States - ER_DNA_183 | ecosystem: Environmental > Terrestrial > Soil > Floodplain | place... | reverse complement strand
CCGATCCAGCCGGCGTCGGCCTGGGGCGGGATGGTGTAGCCGAGGTGCTGGAGGCTGTAGAGGAGGTTCATGGCGCAGTGCTTGACCCCGTCCTCGTTGCCGGTGAGCAGACAGCCGGCGACCCGGCCGTAGTAGGCGTACTGGCCGGCCTCGTTCAGCAGGCTGGAGCAGGCGTAGAGCCGCTCGATGACCCGCTTGGTCACCGAGCTGTTGTCGCCGAGCCAGATGGGCCCGCACAGGACCAGGATGTCGGCGGCCAGCACCTTTTGGTAGATGGCCGGCCAGGCGTCGGACGGCCAGCCGTGGGTGGTCATGTCGGGCCAGGTGCCGGTGGCGATGTCGTGGTCGACGGCCCGCAGCTCCTGGACGGCGACCCCGTGGCGCTCCATGATCGAGCGGCTGCGGTCGATCAGCCCCTGGGTGTGGCTGCGCTCGGGGGAGCGCTTCAGGGTGCAGTTGATGTACAGCGCGTTGAGCCCATCGAACCGCCAGGCCGCGGCGTCGGCGTCGAGCTGCCCGGTCACGGGTACCCCCCTCGGTGGATGACGTCGCTCCATAGTCTCGCCCTCGCCGGAGTTCGTTACTGTCGGCGGGTGTGACTACCGTTGGTGGGTACAGGAGCCCAGGGTGAGCAGAGGAGGACCATGACCACACTCCAGAACCGGCCGAACACCGCACTCCTCGTCGTCGACGTCCAGAACGGCGTCGTCGAGGGGACCCACCAGCGTGACGCGGTCGTCGCGAACATCGGCACCCTTGTCGAGAAGGCGCGGCGGGAACGGGTCCCCGTTGTCTGGGTCCAGCACTCTGACGACCAGCTCGCCAGGGAGAGCGACGAATGGCGGATCGTCCCCGAGCTGGCTCCGGGCGACGCCGAGCCGCTGGTCGAGAAGCACTACGGCGACGCCTTCGAGGACTCCACCCTGGAGACCGTGCTGTCGGGCCTCGGTGTCGGGCGGCTCATCCTCGCCGGCGCGCAGACCGACGAGTGCGTCCGCTCGACACTCCACGGCGCGCTGGTCAGGGGGTACGACGCGACCCTGGTCAGCGACGCCCACACGACCGAGGACCTGACGCAATGGGGGGCGCCGCCGCCGGACCAGGTCATCGCCCACACGAACCTGTACTGGACCTACCACAAGGCGCCGGGTCGGACAGCCGGGACGGTCGAGACCAAGGACGTCAACTTCGACAGCACGTCCTGAACCCTCCCCGGCGGGTGGACCAGGCGGCGGGGGTCAGCAGCCCTTCGGCGCGTAGGCAGGCGAGGGCGACGGTGGCCAGCTCCTCGGCTGTCTGCACGGCCAGGTAGCGGGGTTGCCAGGCCGGGGCGAACTTCTTGTTGAACTGGTAGAGGGACTGGATCGGGAACCGGCGTGACAGCTGGCGTAGTCCCCAGCGGGCGGCCCGCAACGACAATCCCAGGTCGGGGCCGGCGTCCAGGATGGCGCGGAGGAACGAGAAGTTGAGCGACAGCCGCCGGATCCCGAGCGCTGGCAGCTGCCTGGCCGCCTCGACCACCAGGAAGTCGTTGAGGATGGTGGGGGCGTCGCGGTCGCGCCGCATGGCGTCGAGGCTGGCCCCGTCACCGTCCCAGGGGACCAGGTGGAGGAGGCCGAGGGGGTGGCCGGCGGCGTCGCGGCCGACGACCAGGAACCCGGCGGCATCCCGGGGGTCGAACAGGCGCCCCAGGGCCATGGAGAAGCCCCGCTCGGGCGTGCCGCCGGGCCAGTGGGCGGCCAGGACGCGGAGGCGGGCCAGCTCGTCGGGGTCCAGCCCGCCGACCCGGCTGACGGTGGCGGTGAGCCCGGCCCGCTGGGCCCGGTGCCAGCTTTGGCGGGCGATCCGCACCGCGCGGCCCTCGAGGGTGAACCGGTCCAGCTCCAGGACGGCCTCGTCGCCCAGGTAGAGGGTGGTGAGGCCGGCCGCCTGCCAGGTGCGGGCGGCGGCGGCACCGCAGCCGAGCGCGGCCGCGGTCCGGCCCTGGGCGGCCGCCTCGGCCAGGAACGCGGCCACCGCGCCCGGCCATCGGGCCGGCGGGCCGAGCGGGTCACCGGCGGCCAGGGCGACCACCCCGACCGGCGCCCACGACACCAGGGCATCGCCATCTCGGACGCTCATCCGGTCGTCGCGGAGGGCGAAGTAGGCGAGCGAGTCGCCGGAGGCGGCCACGGCGTCGGCCAGCCCGGGGTCGCGAGCCGGCCGGACCAGGGCCGGGGCGAGCGCGCGGCCCACCACCACCAGCGCGCCGAGGTAGAAGACGGCCGCTACCGAGGCGGGAAAGACGCGGCCGAACCGGCCGTCAAACGCGATGCCGGAGCCGAGCCCGACCGCCATGCGGCCGGTCTCACCCGCGATCCGGGCCACCGTCAACGGCCCGGCCACGTCGTCGGCATTGGCCAGCAACCCGAGCGCCGAGTAGCCGGCGGTGGCCAGCACGACCAGCAGCGCCGGGCGGAGCGCCGCCCGGCGCTCCAGCGGCCCCGGCCGGGCGGTGAACCGGCCGGCCTGGCTGACCAGCAACCCGGCCAGGAACGCCTCGACCAGCGCCTCCTCCACGTCCAGGCCCTTGGCGACGTTGAGCACGGCACTGCCGCCCAGCAGCGTCACTGTGGCCAGCCAGGCCAGCCGCTGGCGGCGCCGGAGCCCACCGGCCAGCAGCAGCAGGCCGATCCCGGCGGCCGCGGTGGCCGCGGTGGCGCCCACCGACACCGCTCCGGGGACCAGCTCGTCGAGGGCTCGCAGCCGGTCGGCCCCGGCCGGGAGCAGCGCCGACACCAGGTTGAGCACGCCGGCCAGGGCGGCCAGGGCGGCGGCCAGCCGGGGGGCCGGCCAGGCACGCCGCACCCGGCCGCGCCCGGCCGCGGATCCATGCACGGCCGCCGGGTCGGCCCGGGCGGCCGGGACCGCGGTCGTGTCGCGGGCCACCATGGATCCGGTCCTCCTCGTCCGGGAGCGGGATAGTTCTACCGCGAGCTCGATGAGAGCCGGGTGAGATCGCCCGGGCCGGGCAGCCATTCTCATGGTTCTCTCACACCAGATCGGCTGGGCTGGTGGACCATGAGGAGGGAGGAGATGAGCATGCGAGTGCTGCTGGTCGAGGACGAGATCAAGATGTCCCGGGCCATCCGGCGTGGGCTCGAGCAGGAGGGCTACGCGGTCGACGCCGCGCTCGACGGCAACGACGGCCTGCACCGGGCCACCGAGTGGGACTACGACGCCATCGTGCTCGACATCCTGCTCCCCGGCCTGGACGGCATCGAGGTCTGCCGGCGGCTCCGCCTCGCCGGGCGCTGGGCGCCCGTGCTCATGCTCACCGCTCGCGACCGGGTGGCCGACCGGATCAGCGGCCTGGACGTCGGCGCCGACGACTACCTGGTCAAACCGTTCGCGTTCGGGGAGCTGCTGGCCCGCCTGCGTGCCCTGGTCCGCCGGGGCGCCCGCGAGCGGCCGGCAGTCCTCACCGTCGGCGAACTGGTCCTGGACCCGGCCGCCCACGTCGTGAGCCTGTCGGGCCGCCCGGTGCTGCTGTCGGCCCGGGAGTTCGCCCTGCTCGAGTTCCTCATGCGCCGCCCCGGCCAGGTGGTCAGCCGTACCGAGATCCTCGAGCACGTCTGGAACTACAACTATGACGGCCTCTCCAACGTGGTCGACGTCTACGTCGGCTACCTGCGTCGCAAGCTCGAGCAGCCACCCGGCCTGGTGTGCATCCGCACCGTCCGGGGCGTCGGCTACGGGCTCGAGCCGGCGTAGCGGCGTGGCCGGCTGGCTCGCCCGCCTCCCTGTCCGGGCCCGCCTCACGGCCTGGTACGTGGCCCTGCTGGCGGTGATCCTGGCCACGCTCGCCTTCTTCCTGCTGTTGCGCCTGCGTGCCGACCTGGTCGCCGAGGTCGACAAGGGGCTCGACGCCCAGGCGGCCGGGGTCCTGGCCGACACCGACGGCGGCGCCGCCAGGTTGTCCGAGGACAGCCTGGCCGGCCTGTCCCGCGGCGCGACGGTCGCCCAGCTGCTGTCCTCCGCCGGCCAGGTCCAGGACCGGGCCGGCACCGGGGTACCGGCCCGGTCCCTGCTCACCCCGGCGATGCTGCGGCAGGTGCTGAACGGCCACCCGGCGCGGGCCGAGATGCGCCCGGGACCGGACAGGACGCGCTACCGGGTGCTCGGCCTGCGCCGGACGCCGCGGACGGTGCTGGCGGTCGCGGCCCCGCTGACCGAGGTCGACAAGTCGGTCGAACGGCTGCGCCTGCTCCTCCTCGTCGCCGGCCCGATCGCGCTGGTCCTGGCCGGCGGGGGCGGGTGGCTGCTGGCCAGGGCGGCGCTGCGCCCGGTCGACCGGATGGCCGAGCAGGCCGGGGCGATCGGCGCCAACCGGCTGCACGACCGGGTGTCGGTGCCCGACGCCGCCGACGAGCTGGCTCGCCTGGCCGTCACCCTCAACGGCATGCTCGACCGCATCGAGCACGGCGTGGCCGAGCAGCGCCGGTTCGTCGCCGACGCCTCCCACGAGCTGCGCACGCCGCTGGCCGTGATGCGGGCCGAGCTGGAGGTGGCGCTCCGCGCCGACGACCCGGCCGCCGGGGCTTCCGAGGTGCTGGACAGCGCGGCCGAGGAGGTGGCCAGGATGAGCAAGATCGTCGACGACCTGCTCACCCTGGCCCACCGCGACGAGAACCGGCTGGAGCTGCTCCTGGAGCGTTTCGACCTGGGCGAGGTCGCCGCCAAGGTCGCCACCCAGCTCCGCCCGCTCGCCGAGAAGGCGGGTGTCCAGCTCACTGTGGATGCCTCGTCGGCCCCGGTCGTGGCCGACCACACCCGCATCACCCAGGTGGTCACCAACCTGGTCGACAACGCGGTCGAGTACGCCGGCCCGGGCGCCTCGGTCCAGGTCCGGGTCTGGGACACCGCCGACGGGCCCGGGCTGGCCGTGACCGACACCGGCCCCGGGATCGCCCCCGAGCACCTCGCCAAGGTGTTCGACCGCTTCTACCGGCTGGACGCGGCCAGGACCAGAGCCCGCGGAGGCAGCGGGCTCGGCCTGGCGATCTGCAAGGAGCTGGTCGAGGCGCACGGCGGGCGCATCTCGGTCAGAAGTGTTCCCGGCGCCGGGTGCACCTTTGCCCTGACCCTGCCAGCCGAGCCGCCGGGCGAGGCCCCCCGGAGAGCGCGATGAGCGGGTTCCATCCACCGGAGACGCCGCACCCCGTCAGCCGGCGGGCCCTGCCCCAGCTGCTCCTCCTGCTGGTGGTGGCCAGTGTGGTCCTCAGCAGCCTGGCCCTGGCCGGGGTGCTGCCGGCGGCTCGGATGGCCACGGCCGCCGCCCTGGAGGTCGGTGGCGACGCTCATCCGCTCGGCCGCCTGCTGGCCCCGCCGCCGGCCCGCTCGGTCATCCGCGCCGCCGACGGATCGGTCCTGGCCGTGCTCCACGGCGACCAGGACCGGGTGGTGGTCCCGCTGTCGGCGGTGCCGATGACGGTCCGCGACGCCGTCCTGGCGATCGAGGACGCCCGCTTCTACGCCCACGGCGCCCTCGACCTGCGCGGCATCGCCCGGGCGGCGGTCGCCGACGTGGCCAGCGGCCACATCCGCCAGGGAGGCAGCGACCTCACCCAGCAGTACGTCAAGAACGTGGTCACCGGAGACCGCCGCAGCCTGCACCGCAAGCTGGTCGAGGCGCTGGATGCCATCCAGCTCCAGCGGCACCTGAGCAAGGACCAGATCCTGGCCGCCTACCTCAACCGGGTCTACTTCGGCGACGGGGTCTACGGGATCGCCGCCGCCGCCGAGCACTACTTCTCCCGGCCAGTCGGGCGCCTCACCCTGGCCCAGGCGGCCTCCCTGGCCGGCACCATCGCCAACCCCGAGCGGTACCGGCCGACCGGCGGCCCGGTCGCCCGGGCCCGCCGCGACCAGGTCCTGGACCGGATGGCGGCGGTCGGCTTCGCCAGCCCGGCGCGGGTCGCGGCGGCCAAGCGGCAGCCGCTGCGGCCAAGGCCGCACCGCGAGGCGGTCCACTTCCCCTATTTCGTCGACGACGTCACCCGCGCCCTGCTCGACGACCACGCCCTCGACCGAGCCCTCGGCCCGGCAGGCTCGGCGGCCCGGCGGCGGGCCGTGTTCGAGGGCGGCCTTCGGGTTGCCACCACCCTCTCGCCCGCCGACCAGCACCTGGCCGAGCAGGCGGTCACCGGCCGGTTGGCCGGCGTCGGCCTCGGCGGCGCGCTGATCAGCCTCGACCCGGCCAGCGGGGCGGTGGTGGCCATGGTCGGCGGCCGCGACTTCGCCAGCTCCAAGGTGAACCTGGCCACCGGTCAGGGAGGCGGTGGCTTCCCGCCCGGCTCCTCGTTCAAGGTCTTCTACCTGGTCTCCGCCCTCGAGCAGGGCATCCCGGCCAGCACCAGCTTCGACACCGCCTCGCCGACCACGGTGACGGCGCCGGCCTGCCCGGCCGGCTACAGCGTCCACAACGCCGAGCCGGCCTCGCCCGGCCGCATCGCCCTGGCCCAGGCCACCGCCGAGTCCGTCAACACCTACTACGCCCAGCTGATGGTGCGGGTCGGGACCGCCAACGCGATCCGGGTGGCCCGGCGCATGGGGATCACCTCGCCGCTGCGCGACTACTGCTCCCTGGTCCTCGGCACCGAGAACGTGACCCCGCTGGAGCTGGCAAGCGCCTATGCCACCCTGGCCGCTGGCGGGATCCACTGCCAGCCGGCCACCATCACCCGGATCACCGGCCCGACCGGCCGGGTCCTGTTCGACGGCCGGCCCTCCTGCCGCCGGGTCCTCGACCCACAGGTGGCGGCGGCCGCCGTCGACATCCTGCGCGGGGTCGTGGGGCCGGGCGGGACCGGCTTCCGGGCCGCCATCGGCCGGCCCGTGGCCGGCAAGACCGGCACCACCACCAGCTTCGCCGACGCCTGGTTCACCGGCTTCACCCCCCAGCTGGCCACCTCGGTCTGGGTCGGCGACCCGCTCAGGCAGACCCCGATGGCCGGCCAGTTCGATGGCGGCCCCGTCTACGGCGGCACCTTCCCCGCCCTCATCTTCCACGACTACATGGCCGCCGCCCTGGCCGCGCCACTGCGCCACCAGCACGGATGATCATCGCCGGCCGGGTGATGGCCTACCAGCGTCCGTTCCTGACCGCGGTCGCCGGCGACGGCCTGCTCGCCACGGCCCCCGCCTCGGTCTCGTTCCTGCTCGCGACGCTCGTCGTGAGCGCCCTGTGGCACGACCCGGCGGGCGGGCACCGGGTGGTGGCCTCCTGCTGCGCCTGGCGGGCCACCGACCTGCCTCGAGGCCCGCTGCTCCCCTTGCTGGGGAGCGCCTTCCTGATCCGGCGGCCGGTCGAGGCGGTCTGGACGGTGGCCGCCACCTGGCTGGTGCTCGGGCCGCTGGAGACGGCCATCGGCAGCCGGCGGCTGCTCGCCCTCGGCGCCGTCGGCCACGCCCTTCCCACCGCCCTGGTCGACCTGTGCTGGCTGGCCAGCGGCAGGGCCGGGCAGGGGCTGGCCGGGCTCGATGTCGGGACCTCGGCGGTGGTGGTCACCGCGGCCGCCGCCCTGGCCGTTGCGACCCGGTCGCTGCCGGTGGCCGCCGTGCTGGCAGCCGGGCTGGCCGTCGACGTCGTCGTCGCTGCCGACCTGGCCACGGCCGAGCACCTGCTCGCGGTCCCCATCGGGGTGGCCCTGGCCCTGGTCTTCTCGCGGCACCGGCCCCCGGGTCCTCCCACGGCTCGAGCTCAGTGGCAGGTCCGGCTGCCGTGGTCGGTGAACGGGGCTCCGGCGGCGTGGACGAAACGCCACCGGTAGCCGCCAGGCTGGAGGGTGAGGCGCAGCACCCCGAACGTGCCGGTCATTCGGCTCCGGCTGTTGGCTGCGACCGTCCGGAACGGGAGCCATGGCGCGCCGCCGGTGCCGACCACGAGCTCGCGCAGGCCGTTGACCGGGTCGGGCCGGCCAAGCGGTTCCTGGAGGCCGAACCGCTCGTAGTCGTGGTCATGGCCGTTGAGGACCAGCTCGGCCCGGGCGCTGTAGAGCGCGTCCCACAGGGGGCCGACGGCCCTGGTCCCGCCCTCGTGGCCGGAGGAGAACCGCGGGTGGTGCCAGTAGGCGAGGGTGCAGCGGGCCGGGTGGGTGGCCAGGTCGGCGCGGAGCCAGGCCGCCTCGGCCGTGCAGTCGACCGCCCCGCAGTTGCTGTTCAGGGCGACCAGGTGCCAGGAGCCGAGCCGGAAGGAGTACCAGGGCCTGACCGGCGCGGCGGCTCGGGAGCCGAAGTACCGGAAGTACCCGGCCGCCCCGCGGGTCCTGTACTCGTGGTTGCCCGGGGTCGGGTAGGTGCGCTTGATGAACCGGCCCCAGCTCGGCTGGTAGGACGCCCGGTAGTTCCACAGTGCCCCGTCCCGGTACTGGTTGTCGCCGAGCAGGAGCACGGCCCGCGGGTGCTGGGCCAGAACAGCGCGGGCGGTCGCCTGCTGCTGGCAACCGGCCGGCGTCGGGGGCAGCCCGGGCCGGCACGCGATGTCCCCGGCCGCTACCACCACGACGCCGCCGGATCGGACGGTCGCCGGGCGCGCCGCCCGGGTGGCGGCGCGAGGCGTCGCGACGGTGTGGCGGGGCGGCGGGGGTGCCGCCATGACGGCGGCGAGCGCCATGGCGAGGGCCGCGGCAGCAAGTGATGACAACATGGCGCGGGTCACGATCGGCCTCCGGCGGAGGCGCTGGCGGCGGCTCCCCGCGGCGCCCGTCCTCCTGGCACCGTTGTACGGCGGCGAGCGTGAGCGCCGGATGAGTTTGGGACCCCGCGCGGGGAGCTCTCACTGCGCCCTCATCAGGCTCGACCGCGGGCGGCCAGGTTCCTTGGCGTGGTTCGCTGGATGCGCTATGGTCCCCCGACGATGGGGGGGAGCGGGCGGCCGCAGTTCATCAGGACCCTGGTGATGCTTGCCGCGACGCTGGTGTCGCTGTCGGCGGGCGCCTTGGTCGCGCCGGCGGCTGGGACTCCAGCCAACCGTGTGACCCCCAGCCTGGTCCAGCTCGGGATCGAGCCGGGTGCCTTGCAGCCGGCCGGTCCGGTGCTGCAGCCGCCGGTCGAGGCCCCCGGGCCGCGCTCACGGCCGGTCCTGCTGCTCAGCCTGCTGGCGGTCCCGCTGCTGGGCGGCGTCTACTGGGCGCAAGCGCGACGTGCGCCGGCGGTGGGCCCGGCTCGCCTGTGGAGGCGCAGCTGGTCGGTGCGGCTGCCGGCTCGAGCGCCCCCGCACCCTACCGCCTGACGTCCACCCGCGGCCTGTTCTGACCGCCGCTGGGTGCTGCCCCGGTCAAACGGGCCAACAGTCACAGATCACTGGCGGACAAGGAGCTTGCGATGCGAGCCAGCCTGCAGCGGGTTCTCCACGCGCTGACCGGCCGCAGACCCGCTGCAACCGAGGCCATCACGATCGGCGTCCTGCCAAGCATGCGGCGTCGGCGTGGCTGGGCCCGGTCGGTGGAGCGGCTGCTGGCGGCAGCCGGGCACCGGCCAGACGGTCGGCAGTTCCGGCACCCGGACTGGGAGGCGCCCCTGATGCTGCGCACCCAGGTCGTCCTGGTCTGCCATGCGGAGCTGGCGGCCATCAACGCCGCACTCCTGGACCAGCGCCAGCCCATCTCGGCCCAGGCGCTGCGGCAGCTCAAGCCGTTCCTGAACGACCCGAACGCGTCGCCGCTGTTCGGTGAGGACCCGGCGCTCGCCCGCAAGGCCGCCGAGCAGCTGCAGTGGAGCTTCACCGGACGGCCAGAACCCTGAGCGGCCGTTGGGGTCGCGATGTAAGGTGCAGGCCATCAGCTGTCCCTGCCGGTGGCGGAGGATGCCATGGCTGCCAGAAGACAGTGGAGCGATCTCAGCCAGCGCACCCGCGGACTGCTCATCACCGCGGCAGTTGCCGAAGGCATCCTGAAGGTTGCCGCCCTGATCGACATCAAGCGCCGGCCGGCAAGCCAGATCCGAGGGCCAAAGTGGATCTGGGCCGCGGTCGTGGCCGTCGTCAGCTCCGCCGGGGTCCTGCCAATCTCCTACTTCATGCTCGGGCGGCGGCGGGACCCGACCCGAGCCGGCGGGGGAGATGCAGGGCGCTAGCCACGTCCCACAAACGGCATCCTGGTCGCCATGACCGTCATGGTGGCGACGTTGGCGTCCAGGGGCAGCCCGGCCATGTAGCACACGGCCCGGGCCACGTCGGCCACGTCCATCCTCGGTTCGGGCCGGACGCTGCCGTCGGCCTGGGGCACGCCGGCCGCCATGGGCTCGGTCAGGTCGGTGGCGGCGTTGCCGATGTCGATCTGCCCGCAGGCGATGTCGTGGGCCCGCCCGTCCAGCGACGTCGACTTCGTCAGCCCGGTGATCGCGTGCTTGGTCGCGGTGTAGGCGACCGACCCGGGCCGGGGGACATGGGCCGAGATCGAGCCGTTGTTGATGATCCGGCCGCCGTGGGGCCGCTGGTGGCGCATCACCCGGAACGCCTCCCGGGTGCAGAGGAACGCCCCGGTCAGGTTCACCGCCACCACGGCGTCCCACTCGGCGAGGGGGACCGTGTCCAGGTCGCGGGCCGGCGCGCCGGTGCCGGCGTTGTTGAAGAGGAGATCCACGCGGCGATGCCGCTCCACCGCCCGGTCGAACAGCGCCCGCACCGAGGCCTCGTCGGTGACGTCGGCCGGTACCGGGTCGAGCATCCCGGGC
>Ga0307302_10001374_pt1 | contig 10716 bp, 12 predicted proteins | sample ER_DNA_183_FD_194490 | JGI IMG/M metagenome (GOLD analysis project Ga0307302, IMG submission 194490) | Bulk soil microbial communities from the East River watershed near Crested Butte, Colorado, United States - ER_DNA_183 | ecosystem: Environmental > Terrestrial > Soil > Floodplain | place... | reverse complement strand
CGGTGGTCGCCGTATCATTAATCGAGGATAAGACTAAAAGACCGATCATGACAAGCCGTGGCGCGACCATCGGAACTCTCCATCCCTGGGATACGAGGCTCTTGAATGGGAACGGCCTCATGTAGGCACGCGCCGTGCCAGTGGCGTCTCCTCGGATTTCCGGTTTCGACAACCCCGACATTGATCACTTAGAAATGGTTACCTGTTCGCGCTGGGCAGTTCGTGTCTGCATAGCGTGATCAGTTGAAGCCGAGAACTGATCATTCTGATCAGTTCTCGTCCCGCATAGTCCGCAACCTGACGCGAAGCGTGCACAAACACCCCGTAAAGCGAACCGGCTGTTGGCACACTCCCTGCCTACATCACAGACGTCCTTCGTATGCAAAGGGATCGCCGTGGCAAGTGCACTGAGCTCGCAGCTATCGCTCCCCGACTCGTTCGAGGCCTGCTACCTCGAGTACAACCGCATTCTTCCTCTGGAGACCACGGAGACGCACGTCCGCGTCGCGGTCTGTGGCGACCCCGATCCCGATGTCCTCGATGACTTGTCTCGCGAGTTTGGCCGCCCCGTCGAACTCGTCCCAGTCAGCGAGGAAGAATTGGCCGACGGCATCCGCCGCGCTTACGCGGCCGCCGAATCGATGGTAGAAGTCGTGAACGATCTACGAGAAGGAGAAGGCTTTTCCGGTACCGACGATCGCGAGCTGGCAGATGCCCGCGACCTCGCGAGTCAGCCTCCGGTCGTGAAGTACGTGAACCTCCTGATCAAGGAAGCACACGACGCGCGGGCGTCCGATATCCACCTCGAATCGACCACGCAAGGACTGCGCGCCCGGTTCCGCGTGGACGGCGTGCTCGCCGACGCGCCCGCACCGCCGCAGCAAGCACAGAGCGCGATCGTGAGCCGCGTAAAATTGCTGGCCGAGCTCGATATCGCGGAACGGCGCGCACCCCAGGACGGGAGCTTCCGGATTCGGCTGGAATCGCGCGAGCTGGACATCCGCGTCTCTACGGTACCGACGCTGTACGGCGAATCCGTGGTGCTGCGCCTCCTCGACCGCGGCGGCCAGCCCGTCGGGCTCGACGAGCTCGGCATGGCACCCGCGACCCTCGAGCAGTTCCGCCGCATCGTCGCACGCCCCACCGGCATCGTGATCGCCGCCGGGCCCACCGGCAGCGGCAAGACGACGACGCTCTACAGCGCGCTCGCCCTCCGCGACACGACCGCCGAGAAGGTCATCACGGTCGAAGACCCGGTCGAATACCACCTCGGCGGCGTCACCCAGATCCCCGTGAATCGCAAAGCCGGCATGACGTTCGCCTCGGCGCTGCGCAGCGTGCTGCGCCAGGATCCGGACGTCATGATGGTCGGCGAGATGCGGGATCCCGAAACGGCTGAGGTCGCGGTGCAAGCCGCCATGACCGGCCACCTCGTCTTCTCGACGCTCCACACGAACGACGCGCCCAGTGCGGTCACGCGGCTGCTCGACCTACAAGTCGCCCCATACCAAATCGCGGCAACAATCAATGGCGTGTTGGCACAGCGCCTGGTGCGTCGGATTTGCCCGCATTGCCGCGAACGGTATAGTCCCGATCCGCAGGTCGTGTCGTTCGTCTCCGGCGAGCCTAAAGGGAAGCCGCAGCTGGTGCGCGGGCGCGGCTGCGACGCGTGCCACCGCACCGGCTACCTCGGCCGCATCGGCATCTTCGAGCTGCTCGTCGTCTCCGAAACGTTGAATCGCGCCATCACGGCCCGCGAATCGCTGGCCCGGCTGCGCGAGTTGGGCGAAAAAGAGGGGATGCAGCTGATGCGGCACGACGGCTGGGTGAAAGTACAGGCGGAAATCACGACGGTGGAGGAGGTCCTGCGTGTCACCGCGCACTAGAGGCTTCACGCTCATCGAGCTGCTCGTCGTGATCACCGTGATCGCGATCCTCGCTAGCCTGGTGGGGCCGATGGTGTTCCGCAATGTCGGCGACGCGAAGGTCTCAGCCGCACGTGCGCAAATCGAGCTCTTCGCCCTAGCGCTCGATCAGTATCGCCTCGATAACGATTTCTATCCAGGAACGACACAAGGCCTCAACGCCTTGCGCGACCGACCTGCCGGCGAGCCGCAGGCACGCAACTGGCGCGGCCCGTACTTGCGCAAGGCTATCCCCCTCGACCCCTGGGGCAGGCCCTACTCCTACAAATCACCGGGCGATGTGAACGCGGAGAGTTACGACCTCCTCTCGCTCGGTCGCGATGGGCAACCCGGAGGCACGGGCGAAGATGCCGACGTCACCTCGTGGGAAGGGAACGCGCGACGTCCATGAGCGCCTACTCCTACCGCGCCGCGCGCCAGGACGGCGCGATCGTCACCGGTGCCATCGAGGCCGAGAGTCACGGGCACGCGTCGGCAACGCTTGCCAGCCGCGGGCTCTTTGCGATCGCGGTCGCGCCGGCGGTGGAGGAGCATCGTCCCGCGGCAAGCCGTCGCGACCTGGCAATCGTCTTTCGCGGTATCGCGGCGCTCGTCTCCTCCGGTGTCCCACTCGAGCGCGCCATCGCCGCGAGCGAACCGCTCGCCACGGGGCCGCTCCGACAGACTCTGGCCGCGGCGCGTGAACGCCTGCGCGAAGGGGCGAGCTTCGCCCATGCACTCGCCGCCGGACGCGGTGTCATTCCCGGGCTCGTCATCGGGATGATCCGCGCCGGCGAACGCGGCAGCCAGCTCGGCACCGCGCTCGAGCAGATCGCGGCGCACCTCGAGCAGGAAGCCGATCTTGTCGCCCGGGTGCGCCAAGCGTTGACCTATCCGCTGTTCCTCGCCGTGGCGGGCTCCGCCTCCGTCTTGGTGATCACGACGGTCGTCGTCCCGCGTTTCGCCGCGATCCTCGGCGACCTCGGCCAGCAGCTCCCCCCGGCCACGCGACTGCTCCTCGGAATGTCAGAGCTGTTGACGCGTTTCTGGATTCCGCTGCTTGCGATCGCTGCGGCGGCCGCGTGGAGCGCGGTCGAATGGATCCGCCGCCCCGCGGGACGGAAGCGAGTCGAGGAACTGCTCCTCAGACTGCCGTTCATCGGCGCGGTGCGACGGGCGCTTGCCACCGCGCGTGTGATGCGCGCCCTGGGCGGCATGCTGCGTGCCGGCATGCCGCTCTTGCTGGCGCTGGACGCGGCGCGCGACGCCGCGGGCGATCTCGCCATCGCCGAGCGGCTCGAGCGGAGCCGCGAGCGCGTGGTGCAGGGCGCCCCGCTCGCGAGCGCGTTGGAGCGGGAGGGCGCGCTCAGTGCGAGCGCCTTGCAACTGGTCAAAGTGGGAGAGTCGAGTGGTCGAGTGGCAGACATGGCGTGGAGTGCCGGGAATCTGGCGGCGCAGGAAGCGGAGCGCGGTCTGCGCGCGCTCGTCACGGCCCTGGAGCCCGCGCTGATCGTTGCCTTCGGTGGCATCGTCGCATTCACCGCGGCGGCGCTGCTTCAGGCAGTGTACTCGCTCAGGCCGGGCATGTAAATGCGTGCGTCGTGCGTCGTGCGTCGTACGTCGGGAGTCACACTGCTCGAGCTGCTCGTTGTGCTGACGGTGCTCGGGCTCGTCTTGGGTGTGACCGGGCTTGCAATCGAGTCACTGCGGCCTCCGCGCGAATCGGCGCAGGTGTTGGATCTCAAGCGAGCCCGGGCGGACGCGATTCACTCGGGCGCACCCCGCACGGCGCACGGCGTGCGCTTTTTACCTGACGGGCGAGCGATCGGCCCTGGAGCGAATGGTCTGACGGGAGAGCCGCTTGCGAAATGAACGCGGGGTCGTGCTGCTCGAAGTGCTGGTCGCGGTTGTCGTTTTTGCGACAGCCGGCATTGGCCTCATCGAGCTCGTGGGTTCCGGCCTGCGTGCCGAGCGTGAGGCGCGCCTGCGCGAAAGTACGCTCGCCACGGAGGAGCGGCTGCTCTCAGCGCTGACGCTCCTTAATCGCAGGGAGCTGGATCAACGCATCGGCCGCCGCCAGATCGGCGAGTTCATCGTCGATGTGCAGCGACCCGAGCCGACGCTGTACCGCATTGTGCTGCTTCAAGAGCAATCGCCGCAGGTGGAAGATCTCGTGACCGTCGTGTACCGCGCGGAGACCAAGCCGTGAGGCGCCGCGACGGCTTCACGCTCATCGAGGTGATGGTCGCCATGGCCATCGCCGGACTCGTCATCTTGGCGGCTCACCGGATCTTCACCGGCGTCGCTGACGGCGCGAGAGCGGTCGCCGTCGCGCGAGAAAGTCTGGATCGCAGCGCAAATGCGCGCCGGTGGCTCAAAGCCACGTTTCTCTCGCTGGAGCCGCCGTTTGAGGGACGCGCGAATCGCGCGTCCTTCACCTCGTGGCAGCTCGTGCCCGGCGGGTGGCTCGAGCAAGAGCCGACCCAACTCTCGCAAGACGGCAGTCGTTTCGTCGGCGCTACGGGGGCCGAGCCGCTTCAGCTCGCGGACGGCGTGAGCGATGTCGCATTCGACTACCTGCTCGATCCGGGTGCGGAGACCAAGTGGGTGCGCGAGTGGATCTCGCCCGTGAGCGCCCCGCTCGCCGTGCGCCTGCGCATTGCGGGATGTGGGAGACGCGCCGCGGGATGCGTAGACACGCTCCTCTTCCTTGTAAAGGAGCGGGGATGAACCGGCATGGCTTCGCACTCCTCGCCGTGCTGTGGGTGCTCACCGCGCTGACGGCGCTCACCGGTGCCGGCCTGCTGGTGGCGCGACTCGGCAGCGAGACCACCCGGAACCGCATTCTCCTCGCGCGCGCGGAATGGGCACGCGAAGGATGCGGTGAAATCCTCTCGGCGCGTTTCGCCGCGGACCCCACGATCCGTGAGCTCGAACCGATCGATCTCGGACGGGGGTCGTGGTGTCGAGCGTCGCTGGACGATCCCGCCGCGAGACTCAATCTCAACACCGCGGACCGCGAGGGCCTCGCGCAGCTCTTCAAAGCGCTTGGCCTTCAGCCGGCGCTCGCGGAATCGGTCATCGTGCGGCGAACGCGCGGCGCGATCTACGACGTCAGACAAGTGCCTGGCGTCGACTCCGCAGTCGTCGCCCATTTGACGCCGTTCGTGACGGTGCGGGGAACCGGTGTCGTCAACGTCAACGCGGCGCCGCCCGAAGTACTGCGGACGCTTCCCGGTATGACTGAAGAAGGCGTCGTCCTGCTGACGAATCGTCGTGGTCTGCGGCCGGTCCATAGTGCGGATGAGCTGGCGGGCCTTTTGTCCCGTTCGTCGCGAACAGTGTTTCTTGGCAGCTATGCCGAGTTCGTGCGTGCAGCGGTGTTCGACCCCCCCCAACTCATCGCGACCATCGAGGGCGGAGTCCGTGGAACGCCAATCGTGGCGCGCGCAACGCTCACGACGGTTCCGGTGCCCGGTCGTCTTGCCGTCATTCGTCGAGAAACAGAATGAAATCGATACCCATGCGGGCACCCGTACTCCACCTGATTGTGGGCGACTCCACGGTCCGCGCCGAGGCGATCCGCGGGGGAGCCGCGGTTTGGGCGGGCGAGGCCACATACGATTCACCGAACGACCTGGCTGAGGTTGTTGCTCGGCTTGCGGCGGCACCCACTGAACGCTGCCGGCGACTCCGCGTGACTCTGGAGCGCCCTCCGGCTCAGACCCGCACGCTCACCGATCTGCCTCCCGTGCGTCATCGTGAGCTCGCATCGCTCGTAGCGAACCAGGCGGGACGGTTCTTTCGCCGTAATGGGACGGCGCTCGTCACCGACGCCACCTGGGTCACGAACGCTGTTGGGCGCGTCACGCATGCCACGGCAGTGGCGGAACCGCTCGTCCTCGCGATTGTGGCCGGAGCCGCCGAGGCAGGCCTCGCGGTCGAATCGATCACTGCGGCGGGGATGTCTCCGCAGCTGCAGCTCCTGCCGACCGCCGAGCGCGCAGTTCGTGGGCGGGCCCGTCGCCGGACGATCCTTTGTCTCGCCGTCGCGGCGTGCGCAGCATGGCTGCTAGCCGGCGTGCTCTTCGGTGTCCGCCTCATGATCGAGCGGCGTGATGTGGAGACGGAGTTGGCGTCAGCCGACGCACCGCTCGCCGCACTGCGTGATGTGCGCCGCGAGATGCGGACGGCCGAAACGATGGTGCTCAGCCTGGCCGAGGCACGGCGCTCACGCGGACAGGCGCTCGCGACGCTCGCGCGTGTGAACGGCGCGATGCCCGATTCGGCGGTGCTCACCTCCTACACGTGGCGATCAGACGCGTCAGGCATCCTCGCGGGCGCAGGTCGACGGGCCGCGGATGTACTGGCTGGCGTCGAGCGGAGCCACGCCGTTCCCGATCCCCGCATCGAAGGCGCAATCGTGCGCGAAGCGTTCGGCGGGCACGACTGGGAGCGCTTCACGATCATCTTCGGCCCGAGAAACCCATGACGCCGCGAGATCGCCGGGCGCTGCTCGTGGGGGGAATCGCCATCGCGGGGGCGGTCTTTGGACTGCGCGTCTTGCCGTGGTCGGTGCGGCGCGTGACCGCGGCCCACGCCGTGCTGCGCGAGCGTGCCACATTGTTGGCGCGTACCCGCGACGAAATGGCTTCGCTTCCCAAGCTCCGCGATTCGGCGAACGTCCTTTCCCAAGCGCTACTGGCGTTGGCTCCGCAAGTGCTCTCCGGCTCGACGCCGGCCGAAGCCGGCGCGGATCTGTCGGGCAGGATGAACCTGGCCGCCTCACGCGCGCCGGCCAAAGTCGAGCGGATCGATCCGCTCCCGGACTCGAGCGGCGAGGGCCGTCTGGGTCGCGTGCGCGTGCATGCGGCGCTCGAGACCGATGTGCGCGGGCTGATCGCCCTGATCCGTGCGATCGACGGCGGTGACGAAGTCCTGAAGCTGGACGAGCTCCACGTCGAGTCGCCCGAGCCGGGCACCGTGCAGCGTGGGCCAGAGATCCTGAAGGTGGAAGTAACGGTCAGCGGCTGGTACATCAGGCCGCGCGCGACGGAGAAACGCGAAACATGACGACCGATCTCCGATTGCCGCTGCTGCTGGTCGCCGTACTCGGCGTCACGGCGTCGGTTCGCATCGCGACACGACCGATCGTCACTGTTCAGCTGCCGCGCTCACCGGTCGGCGATTCCGGCGGGCAGGCGGCTGGTCCACGAGCTCGGATCGCAGCTGAGTCTGTCTCTACGATCGTGTCGCGAGATCCGTTTCGAATCGGACGCCGCCCGCTCCTGCCAGCCTACGACCCGATGCGGCTCACCGAGCAGCTCGCTCCACCGCCGCCGAAACCAACCCTCATTCTCGTCGGTGTGGTGAATGGCGTCGATCCTTCGGCAGTGATTGAAGGCCTTCCGGGAGTTGAAGGCTCGCGCGTCGTGCGAGTCGGAGATGTTGTTGCCGGGCTGCAGGTGAAGAAGATCACTGATAGTCGGGTTTTCATTGCTGGAATGGATACCACCTGGGTGCTGGAGGTGCGGGAGCCATGGAAACCGTGACGGGCAGACGGGCGGATGGGCGGACGGGCGGATTGATTCTGGCGCTGCTCTGCGCGGTCTCGATACCTCTCACCGCCCAAGACTCGTCCGGGGTGCGATTCACGCACGACAGCATCGCGGTGCGGTTCGTCGAGACCGACATTCGCGCGGTGATCCAGGCCGTCGGACGTTATCTCCCCAAGCCGGTGCTGGTTGGTCCCATTCAGCCCACGCGCGTGACGCTCGAGACGCCCAGTCCAGTGGACCGAGCCACGTTGTTGTCGTTACTACGGGGGCTGGTGCAATCCCAGAATCTGGAATTTGTGGAAGACTCGTCGTTCTATCGGATCGGGCCGAAGGCGCCACAGGAACCGCGCGCCGCGCGAGCATCCACGGATTCCGGTCCGATGCAGCTGTTCGTCATCCGCCTCCGTCACGCTCGTGCGTCCGACGTCGCGGCTACCGTGAATCAACTGTTCGGTGGCAGCGGCGCATTTTCGGGCCAGAGCGGGTTGTCCGCGGGCACTCTGTCAGACGAGTTGCGGCGCAACGTCGTGCCTCAAGCGGGGGCGCAAGCTCCTGCGAACCAGCCGAACGTGCGCCAATCATCGCTCGCGGGATCGGTGACCATCGTGCCCGATGAGCTCACCAACTCGTTGCTGATTCGGGCCTCGGAGCGGGACTACGATGTTATTAAGGAAGCGGTCGATCAGCTCGATATCCGCCCGCTGCAGGTGCTGATCGAGGTGCTGATCGTCGAGGCGCGGCAGGATCGCAGCTTTTCGTTCGGAACATCCTTCTTTGTGCCCCAGCAGTCGATCGACAAGGGCAATGGCACGGCGGGAGGGAACTGGATTGGGGCGGGGCTCGGCGATCTTGTCGTTCAGATCATGAAGCTCGGACGGGCGAACATCGATGCCGCGGTGTCCGCCGCCGCCAGTCGCGGAGATGTGCAGATCATTTCCCGGCCCGTTCTCCTCGCCTCCAACAATCAGGAGGCGCGGTTTCTGGTCGGCTCACAGCGTCCGTTCGTGCAAGTCAGTCGCAGCCTGCCGACCGACACGCCGACACGCGATCAGGTGATTCAGTATCGTGACGTCGGGACCAAGCTCACCGTGCGGCCCACGATCAATCAGGACGGCTATGTCTCGTTGCTCATTCAGCAGGAAATCAATCAGGCAACGAGCGAAGTGCAGTTCGATGCCCCGGTAATCTCCACCCGTGAGGCGGTGACGCAGGTGCTCGTGAAGAACGGGCAAACGATCGTCATCGGAGGATTGCGCGATCAGCAGAATGATAGGACGCAGGGCGGTGTGCCGATTCTCTCCGGGATCCCGCTGATCGGCGGCTTGTTCGGGCACGCCGAACGCAAGTCAACGCGCACGGAGCTCTACCTTTTTCTTACGCCGCGGATTCTCAAGACGGACGCCGATGCGGACAGCGTGACGGCACCGCGCCTACTACGGACCGGCGTGCAATGAGCGCCCACACTCTCGCACCGATTGTTGGTGTGTCACAGGCAATCAAGAGCGCGACTGCGTTGATCGACCGATTCGCGCCCACTGCGTTGCCGATCCTGCTCATTGGCGCGACCGGGACGGGCAAAGAGCTCTTCGCTCGCCACATTCACCAGCGCAGCGGGCGCCGAGGGGAGCTGGTGGACGTCAACTGCGGTGCGCTGCCACACGACATCGCCGAGAGCCTCTTGTTCGGGCATCGGCGTGGAGCATTTACTGGCGCGGTGGAGTCCGTCGTTGGCCACCTGGAGCGCGCCGACAGGGGGACTCTGTTCCTCGACGAGGTGCTTCATCTCTCGTTGTCAGCTCAGGTCAAATTGCTCCGCGCGCTAGAAACCGGAGAGGTGCAGCCGCTCGGCGCGGGACGCAAGCAACGGGTGGACTTCCGCGTGGTGTCGGCGGCGCAAGAAGACACCCCCGAACGGCTCGATGGCGGCAAGTTCCGCCATGATCTGTTTCAGCGTCTGGCGGGTGTCGTGATCGACTTGCCTATGCTGGCTGATCGTCCCGAGGACATCGTGCCGCTGGCGGAGTACTTCGCGGCGGGGCAGGGCCAGAGGCTCGAAGTCGGAACGACGGAGGTGCTGGAGAGTCATGCGTGGCCCGGCAATGTGCGCGAGCTGCGACTCGCGATCGAGCGGTCGGGGTGCCTCGTCGAGAACGGCACACTGCCGCCGGGTGCGGTGCGCGATGCGATTGCCCTGGGGTTGCCGCGAGTGCCGAGCAACGATCGGCGTACGGCCGAGCGTCGGGGTCGCGCAGCGGATCGGCGTAGGCGCGCGATGCCCCGACGTTCGTGGGATGATCTCATCGCGCAGTGCGCGGCGAACGGATGGGAAGCCCGTCGCGTGGCCGAGAGTCTCGGAATTGCGCGTTCGACTCTCTATGACCGTCTGCGGGCCGCGGGCATCTCGCTGCGGGTGCTGCGGAAATCCGGAGCGCCGGAATTCCACCGTAATTCCACCGTAATTCCGGAAAATCAGGACACGTCAAACTTGTAAGTTGCTGTAGCTACTGCACAACGGAAAAGAGATCGCGGCACATCGCGTGCTTATTGGCGCGGGCGAACCTTCCTCGGAGCCGCCCGTGTTCGCTCGTCAGGTCACCCTGTTGGGTCTGTGCGGTGTTCTGCTGTCGCCGGTCGCTGCGGCCCAAGTCACGATGGACCCCTCCAGCGCCGACCTGGGGCCCGATCTCAAGAACAGCGGCCCGCACTACCTCGGTATCACGGTGAGGAACGAGAACCCGGGCGTCGTCTGGCCCGATGCGGAGCTGTTTCGCGTCAGCTGTACGGCCTCCGGCGTGACGATCACCAACGTCCAGCCGAATGCCTTCTCGCTATCGTATGAGGACCAGAATGAAGTGATTGTCACGTATATGGACGGCGCTGTAAACGGCACCATCCACTGCGTCGTCTCGGGCTCACCGTACGGCGACGTAGCATCCGGCGATTACAACGTCACCGTGGTCGGCGTCTCGGCGACACCGGACGGCGGGCTGGTGGTGGTGGGCGCCAACACTACCGATACGGTCGGGTTCACCGTCCAGAACACTGGGCCGGGCACCAACACGTTCGTGCTCACCTGCTCGAAGACCGGCGGACCCACGTGCGTCTCCGTGTTCTCGCCGGGACACGCGCCGCGCACCGCCGATACGGTCCAACTCGGGGGGGCTGCCTCGACGGCGGCGTCGATCGTGTACACGGTCGGGACGACAGACGGAAGGGTGATCCTGCACGCCACCGATGAGGCGGGGATTGCGAGC
>Ga0307302_10001373_pt1 | contig 10717 bp, 10 predicted proteins | sample ER_DNA_183_FD_194490 | JGI IMG/M metagenome (GOLD analysis project Ga0307302, IMG submission 194490) | Bulk soil microbial communities from the East River watershed near Crested Butte, Colorado, United States - ER_DNA_183 | ecosystem: Environmental > Terrestrial > Soil > Floodplain | place... | reverse complement strand
GCCACCTAGCCGCCGATAACAAATGGGAGGATCACGATGAGAAAATGGCTTCTGGCGACGCTTAGTGCGCTCGCCATCACTGCAGGCACAGCCGTCGGCTACCCCACTTTCGCCCGGGCCGAATGGGCGATCGACAAGGCCGCCGCGCCTTACAAGGGCACCGAGATCAACATCATTTTTCTCGATCGCCCCGGCTACCGCGCCATCATCAAATTGCTGCCGGAGTTTGAGAAAAAAACCGGCATCAAGGTCAACTACGAAATTGTCCCCTACGAGAACAGCCGCGAGAAGCAGGTGCTCAACTTCAGTTCGAAGGGCGACCTGACCATGGCGCTGGTCGACCTCGTGTGGATCGGCGAATTCGCGGAGAACGGCTGGATCGTTCCGATCGAGAAGTTCTCTGGCGACGCGTCCATCACCGATCCCGGTCTTAATCTCAAGGGTTTCTTCCCGCTGCTGCTCGACGCCTTCGGCTCGTGGGGCGGCAAGGTCTACGGCCTGCCTTTCGATAATTATTCGGGCCTGCTCTACTACAACAAATGCATGCTGAAGGACGCCGGGTTCGACAAGCCGCCCGGTACCTGGGAAGAGCTCTATACCAACTACGCCCCCAAACTGACCAATCCCGACAAGAAGCAGTATGCCTTCGCCCTCCAGTCGCTGCGCGGCGAAACGCAGTCGGCCGACAGCTTCATGCGCGTGCTCTGGCCGTTCGGCGGCTCCCTGCTCGACAAGACATTCCATTCGAACCTGATGTCGAAGGAAAGCCAAACTGGCCTGAAGTTTCGCCAGGACCTGATGAAGTACATGCCGCCAGGCATCGTCTCCTATGACCACAACGAGGCGGTCAATGCGCTGGCGCAGGGTCAGGTGGCGATGATCACGGAGTGGTCGGCCTTCTATGGCACGCTGACCGACCCGAAGACCTCGAAGCTCGGCGATTGCCTCGGGGTTGCGCCCGAGCCCGCCGGACCCGCCGGCCGCCTGCCCGCGCTCGGCGGCTTCTCGCTTGCGGTCGCATCGCAGGCCAGCCCGCAACAGCAGAAGGCGTCCTGGCTCTTCATCCAGTGGGCAACCTCGGAGGACATCGCCCGCGCCTATGTCGAGGCCGGCGGCGTCTCCGGCCGCAGTTCGGTCTACGAACAGGCGGATATCAAGGCGAAGTACAAGTTCGTCGAGCCGATGGTCGCCTCCTGGCAGAAAGGCGTGCCCGAGTTCCGTCCGCGCTTCCCGGCCTGGGCCTCCATCTCCGAGATCATTGCCGAAGTCGGCTCGAAGATGATGCTCGGCGGAGTTTCGACCGAAGACGGCGCCAAGCAGATCGGTGCCCGGATGGAGGATATCCTCAAGAAGGACGGCTATTACGACGGCAAGAAAGCCCTGCGGCAGTGAGCCGCCTGACAGCGAACGCGTTTTCCCCGCGTTCGCTGTCCTTGCTCCGGGCATTCGCGGGCCACGTGGATGCCACTGCTCGGAGGTCAAGTCATGACGACGCTCTATCGCGCAGCGCTCGACGAACTCGCGCGCGTATTCGACCGCATCGATGAAACCGCAGTCGAGCGGGCAATCGACGAGATCGCCATGGCGAAACGCATCGCGCTTTACGGCGTCGGACGCGAAGGCCTTCAGATCAAGGGATTCTGCATGCGCCTGTTCCACCTCGGCCGCCAGGCGGCTATGGTCGGCGACATGACGACACCACACCTTGGGACAGGTGACCTCTTGATCGTCTCGGCGGGTCCGGGCCAATTCTCGACCGTCGCGGCCCTGATGGGCGTTGCGCGCCGCGACGGCGCCCGCACCCTGGTCGTCACCGCCCAGCCGAACGGCGAATGTCCGCGCGCGGCCGACATCGTGCTGCCGGTTCCGGCACAGACCATGGCCGACGATACCGGCCCGTCGGGCTCGGTGTTGCCGATGGGCTCGCTTTTTGAGGGCGCCCAGTACATCCTGTTCGAGATCATGATCCTCAGGCTGCGGGACCGTCTCGGCGTCATCCCGGAGGCAATGCGCGCCAACCACACCAACATGGAATAGTGCCTTGACGTCGATACCGCAGAGTTTGTCTCCGCGATCGGCTCCGGCCGAAATCGGCGGCGCGCGCCGCCATCATCCCGGCTACAGCCGCTGGACACCTTTCTTCTTCCTCGCACCGGCGGTGCTGGCGCTGTTCTCGATCGGCATCTATCCGACACTCTTCGCGATCGCGACGTCGTTCCGGCGCTATAATATCACGCGACGCGCCGACCAGCAGGACGGTTTCCCCTTTGTCGGTTTCGACAACTATATCGCGGTGCTGCACGACAGAGGTTTCTGGGACAGCCTTCTGCTCACCGGCAAGTTCTACCTGAGCGTGGTGCCGCTGCAGATCGTGCTCGGCCTCGTGATCGCGCTGATGCTGCACAGGCCGGGCTGGGGCCTGCTGCGCGCGATCACCCGCGTCTCGCTGGTGGTGCCGCTGGCGACGACCTATGCTGTCGTCGGGTTGATCGGCCGGCTCGTCTTCAATCGCGATTTCGGCGTCGCCAACCAGTTCATGAGCTGGGTCGGCATCTCCTCGTCCGACTGGCTTGGCAATCCGACCGGAGCCTTTGTCGCAATCGTCGTGATGGACGTCTGGCAGTGGACGCCGTTTGTAGCACTGATCTTCCTCGCGGGCCTGTCGATGGTTCCGGTCGAGATCGAGGAGGCCGCCCGGCTCGAGACGAAGAGTCCCTGGGCGCTGCTCCGCCACGTACAACTTCCCTACATGCTGCCGGGTCTGACCGCCGTCCTGATCCTGCGCTCCGCCGACGTGCTGAAGCTGTTCGATACGGTATTCGTGATGACGCGCGGGGGACCGGGCACCGCGACCGACCTCATCTCGATCTATGTCCAGCGCGTCGGCTTCAAGGTCTTCGACCTCGGGCTTGCCTCCGCGCAGGCGATCCTGCTGCTGATCCTCACCATCGTGCTCAGCCGCCTCTACATTCACATCTTCTACCGGGAGATCGAATGATGGATGCAACACGCATTCGCTCGCTGCTACACGCGCTCGGCCTGTTCGTCGTCCTCGCGTTTGCGCTGTTTCCCTTCTACTGGATGGTCACGTCCAGCCTAAAGGACCAGACCGAGCTGCTCGCCTCGCCGCCCGTCTGGTTCTTCCACCCGACGCTCGCGAACTACATGGACATCTTCGCCGACACGAAGGTGACCGCCGCGGTTGTTAATTCACTGATCGTGGCGGTCTCGACCACGTTGTTGTCAGTCGTTCTCGGCACGCCAGCGGCGTACGCCCTTGCGCGCTTCGAGTTCCGCGGCAAGGCTGATCTCTGGTTCTGGTTCATCTCAAACCGCATGATCAGCCCGATCGTGCTGGCGCTGCCGGTCTACCTGCTGTCGAGGCAGGTCGGCCTGCTGAACACACACCTCGTTCTCGTCCTGATCTATCTCACCTTCAACCTTCCGATCGTCGTCTGGATCTGCACCGACCAGTTCCGCTCCATTCCGCCTGATCTGGAGCAGTCGGCCCGCCTGGAGGGCGCCTCGCAGTTCGACATATTCTGGCGAATCTACCTGCCGCTCGGTCTCCCCGGCGTCGCCGTTTCCGCCATCTTCGCGTTCATCTTCTCCTGGAACGAGCTGCTCTATGCGCTCGTGCTGATTACGAGCCAAGGACTCAAGACCGCACCGGTGGTCGCCACGAACTTCATGTCGGGCTACGAGCTGCCGTGGGGAAAGATCATGGCGACCGGGACGGTGATCGTGCTGCCGGTGACCATCTTCGCAATGCTCGTCAGCCGCCACATGATACGCGGACTGACCATGGGCGCTACCAAATAACAGGAGATTCGAGGCGATGCCGTTCGGCGTGAATCTTTCGTTCTGCGTCAAGCGCTGGGTGACGCCGGAGCTCTGGGCCCCGCTGGTTCGCGAGGATCTCGGTCTCGACACCGTGCAACTATCGTTCGATCTCGTCGACCCTACCTGGCCCGACGATCTCTTGGAATCGCTTGCCCAAGACATCCGCCGATGCACCGACGAGGCTGGCATCAATATCCACAGCGCTTTCATCGGCCTTGCCCACTACACGTTCAACCAGCTGCTGCATCCGGATCCGCGCGTCCGCGACGTCGCCGAAGCCTGGCTGCGGCGCGCCTATCGCTTCGCTGCGAGCGCAGGCATCGCGCGTGTCGGCGGACCGCTCGGCGCGATCGCCTCGCAACGCGACGGCCGCGAAGCCGAGAACCTACCGGCGGCAGACTATGAAGACCTGATCGTGCGTATGCACAGGCTGGCTGAAGCCGCCAAGGCCGAGGGAGTCATCGAACTTTACGTTGAGCCTACGCCGATGCGGCGCGAGTGGCCTTGGACCGTCGATCAGGCGCTCACGATGGCCGCTGACCTCAAGATGTCGGCCGTGCCGTGGAAGTTCTGCCTCGACTGGGGCCACGGCACGTTCGAGCCGCTGTATGGAAGATATCGGGCCGGATTGGCCGACTGGTTCGCGGCGCTCGGAACGAATGTCGGCCTGATCCACGTACAGCAGACCGATTTCCAATATGACCGGCACTGGGATTTCATGGAGCCTGGTCGCATCGATCCGGCCGCGACGGCTGCGCTGCAAAAAGCGCACGGGCTCGGCCGAACGCCGGTATTCCTCGAGGTGTTCTATCCCTTCGAGCGCGACGATGCCTCCGTGCTCCAAGGGGTCAAGCGGTCCGTTGCGCTGTTGAAGCCGGCATATGCGTGAGGTGGGGCCATGAGCGAAACACGCAACAGCGACACGACAATGCGCATCAATGGGGAGGACCTGGCCGAAGCGCAAATCCAGGCTCGAGCCTGTTGGTACTACTATGTCGGCGCGATGACGCAGCAGGAGATCGCCGATCGGCTCGGGCTGACGCGGCTCAGGGTCAACAAGCTACTCGGGCAGGCGCGGCAGGACGGGCTCGTCAGCGTCGAGATCAAGTTGCCGCTCGCCGACTGCGTTGCGCTGGAGGAGAAGCTGAGGGCGCGCTTTGCGCTCGATGATGTTTCCGTGGTGCCGAGCCTGCCCGATCCCGATGCGCTGCAACAGGTGGTCGGCGAAGCCGCGAGCACGATGCTTCATCCCTTGCTGAAGGATGGCATCGGCCTCGGCGTCGGCTGGGGCCGTACCCTGAGGGCGGCTGCACGTGCGCTCAAGCAGCGACGTTTCGCTCAGAGTTGGGTGACTTCGCTGATGGGTGGCATGACGCGCGGCGCCGGCACCAACACGTTTGAGGTCGCGACCGAATTTGCGCGCGTGATCGGCGCCGAATGCTACTATGTCGCCGCACCGATCTATTGCCCTTCAGTCGAGAGCCGTTCGACACTCCTGACACACTACGGGCTTGCGGACGTCATGCGCAGGGCTCGCGAAGGCCAGATCGCGCTTGTGTCCTGCGGTGACCTGACACCACGTTCGCTGCTCGCGTCGACCCATATCGTGAGTGAAGCGCTGGACGGGCTGCGTAAGGCGGGTGCAGTCGGCGACCTGCTCGGAACGTACCTAGACGAATACGGCCGACCGGTCGACCATCCGCTCAATTCCCGCGTCATGGCGCTGAGCCCGCAGGAACTGAAGGCATACCCGATTTCCATCCTTGCTTCGGGCGGCCTGCCCAAAGCGCCGGTGATCCGCGGCATTCTGAACGCGCGCTATGTACGCTGCCTCGTCACCGACGAATCCGCGGCGGAGGCGCTGTTGCAATGAGCCTGCTGCTCGCCATCGATGTCGGTACGCTGTCGGCTCGCGCCGGCCTGTTCGACGCGTCAGGCCGGCTGGTGGCGGCGTGCAGTCACCCGTTTGAGCTGCTGCGGCCCGCGGAAAACCACGCCGTCTACCGGATGGACGAGATCTGGGCGGCCGTGTGTGCCGCGATTCGCGCCGCCATCGCCGATGCGCCTGGCGCGGCGGCGGCGATCGCAGGCGTCGCAATCGACGCGACCTCCTCTACCTATTTCGAGACGAAAGGCGGACGGCCGCTGCTAGGCGATGCGGACGTCGTTTGCTGGATGGACCATCGCAGCGAACGCGAGGCGGAGGAGATTGGAGCTTCCGGCGACCGCTATCTGGATCACGTCGGCGGCACGGTCTCGCCGGAGATGTATCTGCCCAAGATTCTCTGGGTGAAGCGACACACGCCGGAGGCGTGGGCGCGCGTCACCGCCGTGCGCGATCTATCGGACGAAGTGGCCCGCCGCGTCACCGGTGTCGATCGACACTCCGTCTGCGGGCTTGCCTGCAAATTTCCCTACCTGCCCGCCGATCCCGATCCGTGGCGCCGCGAGCTGCTCACAACGCTCGGCCTTTCGGATCTTCTGCAGCGCGGCAAGCTGGCCGACCCGCCCGGGCTGGTCGGCGAGGTTCACGGAACGGTTTCCGCCGATGCCGCGAAGGCGCTTGGCATCGCACCGGGTGCGCCGGTCGCCGTAGGGTTGATCGACGCGGAAGCAGGCGCTCTCGGCGTCATGGGCCACGGTTTTCGTGACAGGATGAACCGCACACTGGCGCTGATTGGCGGCACCTCGAGCTGCTACATGTGCTGGGCGGAGGATGAGCGGCGTATCTCCGGGGTCTGGGGTCCCTTCAAGGACGCAGTATTTCCCGGCTACTGGATGCACGAGGCCGGTATGAGCATCTCGGGCGCCGCGCTCGACACTGTGCTGGACCAGCATCCCGCAAGTCCGGGCAAGGCGTCGGCGGCGCGGCACGCGGAAACCGCGCGCGATATTCTCGCCCTGCTCGATCTCGAAGGCCCCGCCTTCGGCGCACGTCGGCATATCGTCCCCGACTGGCTCGGCAATCGCGCACCCCATGGCGACGGGGCGGTGCGTGCGCTCGTCAGCGGCATCGGCCTGGAGACGAGCCCGCGCTCCTTCCTCGAGCATTACTACGCGACAGCCCGCGCGCTCGCGCTGCAAAGCCGTCATATCCTCGAGCATCTCAACACGCGAGGCTATGCGATCGACCGCGCCTGTCTCTCCGGCGGACACGCTCGCAATCCGCTGATGGTGCGCCTTTATCGCGATGCGCTTGGCGCGGACCTCGTAATCTCCCACTCGCCCGAACCGGTGCTGCTCGGCACTGCGATGGTCGCCTCCGTCGCGGCCGGGCTGTATCCGGATCTGTTTGCGGCGCTGGATGCGATGGCGCCGGAGCAGACGATCCACAAGGCCGACCCGTTATGGACGGCAGCCAACGACGCCGCCTATTCGACCTATCTCAAACTGTTCGCCATCCGCAACGAAATCGAGGCCGAAGGCAGGCGACCAGCTGGCCGCCCGTCCGCGTCCGCAGGAGCATTCTGACCCGATGTCCTTTCTCAAGCTCGACAATGTCGTGAAACGTTACGGCACGGTCCCCGTGATCCACGGCGTCAGCCTGGAAGCGGAAAAAGGCGAGTTCGTTGTCTTCGTCGGCCCTTCGGGCTGCGGAAAATCGACGCTGTTGCGGATGATCGCCGGCCTCGAGGAAATCTCCGCAGGCGATGTCTCGATCGACGGGCGGGTCGTCACCAGCGTCGCGCCAGCCGATCGTGAAGTGTCGATGGTGTTCCAGTCCTACGCGCTCTATCCGCACATGACCGTATTCGACAACATCGCCTTCGGCTTGAAGATGGCGAAGATGTCCGCCGACAAGATCGCCGCACGCGTGGACGAAGCGGCCAGCATTCTTCAGATTGGCCCGCTTCTGTCACGCAAGCCCCGCCAGCTCTCCGGCGGCCAGCGGCAGCGCGTCGCGATCGGCCGGGCGATCGTGCGCCATCCGAAGCTTTTTCTCTTCGACGAACCGCTTTCCAACCTCGACGCCGAGTTGCGCGCGCAGATGCGGGTTGAGATCGCCAGGCTGCACCGCAACCTCGGCGTCACCATGGTCTATGTGACGCACGACCAGGTCGAGGCGATGACGCTCGCAGACCGCATCGTCGTGCTCCGCGCCGGCCAGATCGAGCAGGTCGGCTCGCCGAGCACGCTCTACGACGAACCGGCTAACCGCTTTGTCGCGGGCTTCATCGGCTCGCCCAAAATGAACTTCATTGAGGCAAGGATCGGCGCCGTCGCCAACAACGCGATCATGCTCTCCCATCCTGCCTTTGTCGGGGGAACGCTGACGGTCGAACGCACGCCGCAGCGGACGATGTTGCCGGGTGCCCCCGTCACGGTGGGGCTGCGGCCCGACAATCTCGCGATCGGTGGACGCGACCCCATTCTCAATCTGACCGCCGATTTCTCCGAAAATCTCGGCGGCCACAGCCAAGTCTATGCCACCGCGCCCGACGCGCCCCAGATTGCGATCCTGGCGAGCGGACGGCCGGCTATCGTTCGGGGAGGCGGATTGCAAGTCGGCCTCGCCTCCGGGCGGGTCTATCTGTTCGATGCCGACGGGGTCGCGATCTGATCGCGGCAACGCAGAGAAGACGTACGGGAAGGAAGCTGACGTGACCAGCCATCTCGGCATCGACATCGGCACTTCGTCGGTCAAGGCGGTCCTCATCGACTCGCGTCAGAAACTCATCGCCGAAGGCTCGGCTCCGCTGGATGTCGATCGGCCGCGCCCATTATGGTCCGAGCAGGATCCAGAGAGCTGGTGGACCGTGACGCAGACCGCCGTCGCCGCCTTGCGCGCCGCGGCATCGCACCGATGGAACGAACTTACCTCGATCGGCCTTTCGGGCCAGCAGCACGGCGCAACCTTGCTGGATGCGGCAGGCAAGGCGCTGCGGCCTTGCATTCTCTGGAACGACGGACGCTCAGGCGCCGAATGTAGGGAACTGCTGGAAAGGTTGCCGGACTTCACGGCGCGCGCCTGCAATACCACGATGCCGGGCTTCACCGCGCCGAAGCTGCTGTGGGTCGCGAAACACGAACCGGAGGTGTTCGCGAAAACGGCAATGATTCTCCTGCCGAAGGATTACGTGCGCTTCCGCATGTCCGGCGAATATGTGTCGGAGATGTCCGACAGCGCCGGCACCTTGTGGCTCAACGTCGCCGAGCGTCGATGGGACGCCACCCTGCTCGCCGCCTGCGGCCTGAAGGAAGCGCAGATGCCGCTGCTCGTCGAAGGCTCGCAGGTCTCGGCCTTCCTCTCGGCGCAGGTTGCGGCCGAATGGGGACTTGCGGACCGCAAGATTCCCATCGCGGGCGGCGGCGGAGATAACGCTTCCTCCGCCGTCGGCATCGGTGCTGCGCGCGCCGGCGACGGATTCCTCTCGCTCGGGACATCCGGTGTCATCTTCGCTGTCACCGATCGCCCGGTGGCCCTGCCCGAGCGCACGCTCCATGCCTTCTGTCATGCGCTCCCGGGTCGTTGGCACGGCATGGTCGTAGCCCTCTCGGCAGCGTCGGCGCTGTCCTGGATCGCCGCGATCACCGGCGTGGGCGGCGATATCAAAGGATTGCTTGCGCGCGTGGAGAGCTTTGCCTCAGAGGCGAACAGGCGCGCACGCGCACCGGTCTTCCTGCCCTACCTGACCGGCGAGAGGACGCCGCACAACGACCCCCACGCGACCGCCGCGTTCGGTGGGCTCACTGCCGATCACGGTCCTGAAGCGATGGCCTACGCCGTCGTCGAAGGTGTTGCGTTTGCGCTTCGCGACTGCCTTGACGTGCTCGTCGAAGCAGACGCTGCGCCGAGTTCCTGCCTGATGGTCGGCGGCGGCTCGCGGAGTCTCTACTGGGCCCAGTTGATGGCAGATGCGACCGGCCTCATCCTCGCACTGCCGGAGAGCGCCGAACTTGGCGCGGCCTTCGGGGCAGCACGTCTCGGCATGATCGCTGCCGGTCTCAGCGAGCAAGAGGTGTGCATCAAGCCGGCGATCCGTGCGAGCTTCGTGCCAGACCGAGCCAACGAACCCGTGCTTCGCGAGCGCGCGGCGCGCATGCGGGCTTTGTACCGCAGAGACTAAACAGATGAGCTTTGTTCGGATCGTCGTACCGTTCAGAGCTTCGAAGAATCAGTGTCAACGTCGTCGGAGGCGCAGCATGCTCAAATCGATCGATCCAATCCTGAATGCAGACGTCCTTTATGCGTTGCGCGCCATGGGCCATGGCGACGATCTCGTTCTCTGCGACACCAATTTCCCAGCCGACGCGGTTGCCCGTCAGACCGTGCTGGGCCGCCTCCTCCGCATCGACAATGTCACCGCAGCCCGGGCGGCGCGAGCCGTCCTTTCAGTCCTGCCGCTCGACTCCTTTGTCGAAAAGCCCACTTTGCGGATGGAAATCGTCGGTCAGCCCGACGAGATCCCTCCCGTGCAGCTCGAAGTGCAGAAGGAGATCGACGCAGCGCAAGGCCGGCCCCTGTCGATGGGCTCGGTCGAGCGATTTGCCTTCTATGAACGTGCGAAGAATGCCTATTGCGTGATCCAGACCGGCGAACGGCGCTTCTACGGCTGCTTCATTTTCAAGAAGGGCGTCATCACCCCCGACACGACATAAGCCTTTATTGGCAGCAGCGGTCGTGCCGTATCGCGGCGACGCCCGCAATCTCGGGCTCGTCAGCCCCAGCCCAAGCAGATCGGCTTACTCTCTTACCGAACATTCTCCTCTAAGTTGCCAGAACTGGGGAAGCTGATCTCTGCTGCATGCGAGGATTGCGGATGCCTTCTCGATCGGCTTCGCCTTGCCTCGCGAAGGCAGCAAGTTGACGAAGTTGGGCAAGTGAAACGTTTTGAACGCGCCCGGCCTAGCCCAATCGACCAGGCGCAGAGAT
>Ga0307302_10001372_pt1 | contig 10718 bp, 14 predicted proteins | sample ER_DNA_183_FD_194490 | JGI IMG/M metagenome (GOLD analysis project Ga0307302, IMG submission 194490) | Bulk soil microbial communities from the East River watershed near Crested Butte, Colorado, United States - ER_DNA_183 | ecosystem: Environmental > Terrestrial > Soil > Floodplain | place... | reverse complement strand
AACGCGAACTAGCACGCTGCTCTGCCAGAGATTTGCCAGAAACTACGCCACGCGCAACCTCGCCCCGCCCCACAACGCAACCCGCGACAGTGTCTCCCACCGGCGGCGATGTGTGGAGACGTGAGGTGGTGCACGGCGTGAACCCCCGCGCATCGATGGTAAGGATGGGGTCGCCGGTTCGATTCCGGCGGGGGGCTCCACCCCAAACCAGCAGCTCAGGCCGGGTCCAACACCCGGCCTGTTCCATGTCCAGGGATGGGCTGCGGGGCCGGCGTGCCATCTCCGTGCCATAGCGGCGCTCATGTGCCCCTCGAATAGCCGGTTCAGCTCCCGGGCGATGGCGGCGTCCCGGTCGGCCATGACGTGCTGGTAAGCGCTGGGCGCGACCCGCTATGACCATTAGCAAGAGCGCGGCTTTGACTTCTGGTCATGCGCGACCCCTGGGACAACGAGTTCTGCGTGCTCCACCCGAACTTCCCCGAGCTGCTCGCCCGACGCCGGCGATGGACCAGCTAGTGCAGCTCCGCGTTAGTTGTTGACGTATGGTGAGCTCCTCAGTGACCCAGCATGAGGAGCCGCTACGTGCCGACCGTGCCACCGCTTGGGATCACCGACGCCGAACGCGCCGAGCTGCAACGCCGGGTTCGTGCCCACACCACCCCACAGCGTGCCGCCAAGCGGGCCCGAATCGTGCTGCTGGCCGCCGACGGCCTCCCCAACCGCCAGATCGCCCCCATGGTGGACATGAACGAGCACACCGTGGCCCAGTGGCGCCGCCGCTTTGAGACCGAACGCCTAGCTGGCCTCCAAGACCGCCAGCGGCCGGGTCGCCCGCTGGTCTATGACCACGATCAGCGGCTGCGGATCGTGGCCACCGTGACCCAGCAACCACCCGACCCGGCCAGCCACTGGAGCCATTCGCAGCTGGCCAAGGAATTGGCGGACATGGGGATCTCCGCGTCCCAGATCGGGCGGATCCTGGCCGACCTGGACATCAAGCCGCACCGCGTGCGCAGCTGGATCACCCGCCCGGACGACCCCGGCTTCTGGGAGCGGGCCGCCGACATCTGCGGGCTCTATCTGGTCCCGCCCACCAACGCGCTGGTGCTCAGTGTGGACGAGAAGACTGGCATGCCCGCGCGCAGCCGGACCCGGCCCACCACCGGACCGGCGCCTGGCCGCCCGGCTCGCCAAGAGCACGAGTACGTCCGCCACGGCACCGCCATCTTGCTGGCCGCCCTGGATGTCCACGGCGGCGGGATCTTCACCGCCACCGACCTGGACCGCAACACCGCCCGGAACGTCATCGCCTTCCTCGACGACCTGGACGCCAAGGTCCCTGCCGGGCTCCAGGTGCATCTGGTGCTGGACAACGGCTCCTCCCACATTGCCCGCGACACCCGCTGGTGGTTCGTGGACCACCCCCGCGTCCACCCCCACTACACCCCCAGCCATGCCTCGTGGCTGAACCAGGTGGAGCTGTTCTTCTCGATCCTTGCCCGTCGGCTGCTCAAGCGGGGCGATGAACCGGCCTGGGTTCGGTAGAGACTCCGGCGGTTGGTTTCAGGCCGCGGTAGTTGGCTCCGGTTGACGATAGTAGGTGGCCTCGAGTTCAGCGGGTGGGATGTCGCCGATCTCACCGTGGAGTCGGTGGTGGTTGAACCAGTCGATGTAGCCCAGGGTGGCGAGTTCGACCTCCTCGAGGGTGCGCCAGGGGCCGTGGCGGCGGATCAGTTCGGTCTTGAACAGCCCGATGGTCGTCTCGGCCAGGCTGTTGTCGTAGCTGTCGCCGACCGTGCCGATCGACGGGGCCGCCCCGATCTCGGCCAGCCGGGTGGTGTAGCGCAGGGAGGTGTATTGGCTGCCGGCATCCGAGTGGCAGACCAGTCCGTCCAGGATGCCGGCGCGCCGCCAGATGGCCATCTCCAGGGCGTCCAGGACCAGTTCGGTGCGCATGCTCGCCGCCGCGCGCCAGCCCACGATCAGCCGGGAGAAGACGTCGATCACGAACGCGACGTACACCGTCCCTGACCAGCTGGCCACGTAGGTGAAATCGCTCACCCAGAGCTGGTTAGGCCGCGTCGCCGTGAACTGGCGGTTGACCAGGTCCGGCGCCCGGGCCGCGGCCGGATCGGGGATGGTGGTGCGGCGGGGCTTGCCGCGGACCGCGCCGGCGATGCCAAGGGTGCGCATCAGCCGGGCGACCCGGTCCCGGCCGACCAGCTCGCCCTCGCGGCGCAGCTGCTTCCAGAGCTTGCGGGCGCCGTAGACCTGGTAGTTGTCGTTGAACACCTTGAGGATCTTGGGGGCGAGCTCGGCGTCGCTGCTGGCCCGTGCCGACGGCGGCCGGCACCTGGCGGCGTAGTAGCTGGACGGGGCGACCTGCAGTGCACGGCAGATCGGCTCGACCCCGAACCGGGTGCGGTAGGTGTCGATGTAGCGGGTCATCTCGGACGCCGGCCGTCGAGCTCGGCCGCGAAGAAAGCCGACGCCGTCCGCAGGATCTCATTGGTCCGACGCAGCTCCCGGACCTCCCGCTCCAGCGCCGCGATGCGCTCTTTGTCCTGGGAGCTCGTCCCCGGCCGCAAGCCGCCGTCCACCTCAGCTTGGCGCACCCAGTTGCGCAGCGACTCAGTGCCGATCCCCAGCTGCCGGGCGATCCGGGTGATCACCCCGGTGCGGGTGCCGGTCTGCTCGAAGGTCTCCAGGACCATGCGGACCGCCCGCTCCCGCAGCTCGGGCGGATACCGCCGCTGGGACGGGTGGGTTCCTCTGCTGTCTGCCATGGCTCCATCTTCCCTTCCAAGCGATGGAGCCTCCAGGAATCCCAGGGCCGTTCAGGACGGTCCGGGCCGAGTGCCTTGACTGGCTGCTGATCGTCGGGCGAGGGCACCTGGAGCGTGTGCTTGGGGACTATGTCGACCACTACAACGGTCATCGTCCGCACCGGGCGCTTGGGCTGGAGCCGCCGGATCCACCCGCCGGTCCGGACGTCGTCTGCGATGGCCAGCGAGGTGAGGTTTGCCGCCGCGATCGGCTCGGCGGTCTCCTCCATGAGTACCGCCGAGCTGCATGAACCCATATCCGCACCCCACGGGCTCGCCACGGCCGCCGCTTCCCTGGTCGCCGCAGTCCTTGGTAGCCGGGGCCTGGTCCCGGTCTGGAGCACTAGTGAGCACAACCGGCCGGCGCAGCGCGTCGCTGACAAGCTCGGCTTGGTGGAGGTCACCCGCCGGGTCATCCTGCACCACGCTGAGTGGTAACCAGGCCGGCTGAGATAGCCGCCGAAGGCGGCGCGGACCGTAGGTTCGCTGAAAGGCGCGGACGTGCCGATGAATCAATCGCGCGGAGCGCACCACCCGGCGTGGCCGCTCCATTCCCCCGAGGGGCCGTCAAGAAGAGGTGCTTGGGATGGCGCAGAGGGCCCTGAAGACAGGGTCAAGCACAAGCTGGGCGTAGTCGCTGCTCCCGTCGCCGGCGTTGACCATCATCACCACCTGGTCCTCGCCGTCGCTACTTGCGAGCGCCCAGTTCTCGTAGCCGGGGAGGCCTCCTTCGTGCCCCCAGACGGTGCCGCCGCAGGGCAGCTCGATCGAGGCGAGACCGAGCCCGTACTGCAGACCTGAGCCGGTGTCAACGGTGGTCTGCATCGCCCGCAACAGGCGAGGTGGCAGCAGCCGACCGCGCAGCAGCGCCCGGTAGAAGCGGGCCACGTCATCGACGGTGGACACCATGTTGCCGGTCGCCCAGGCCCATGACGGGCTGAGCCCGGTGAAGTCCAGCGGAGTGCCACCTGGGCCCGCGCCGAGCTGGTAGCCGTGAGCATGCGGGCCCACGATGTGTGGGTTGGTGACAGGGAAGCTGGTGTGCCGCAGCCCCAGCGGACGCAGGATCCGCGTCTGGAGCTGCTGCTGGACGCTGCTGTCGGTGGCGGCCCTGATGATCAGGCCAAGCAGCACATAGCCGGTGTTGGAGTACGACCAGCCGGTGCCGGGTGGGAACAGCGGCGGGTGCTCGGTGGCGATGGCGACCAGCTGCCGGGGTCGCCACACGAAGTCGAGGTCGCCCTGCAAATAGGGCTCGGCGATCCTGGGGTCCTCGTCGTAGGTGAACAGGCCGCTGGTGTGCTGGAGCAGCTGACGGATCGTGATGTGGTCACCGTTTGGCACCAGCCCGGGCAGCCAGCGCTCGACCGAGTCGCCCAGCCTGAGCTTGTGCTCGCCGACGAGCTGGAGCACGACGGTGGCGGTGAACGTCTTGGTGATGCTGCCGATCTTGTAGCGCAGTCCCGGACGCATCGGTTGCTCGGGGTCAACGATGGCCAGGCCGCTGGCGCCACGCCAGGTCTCCTCGCCGTGGCGTGCCAGGCCGATGGCGCCGGGCTGGCCGGTGGCGACCAGTCCGTCGAGCAGCTGTTGGAGTTCGCCGCGGGGTAGCTTGGCGCGGGGTGCTTGGCTGCCCGCGGCGGGCGCTGCGGCCGCGAGCAGCAGGAGCGCGGCGAGGGCCATGGCCAGGACCGACACACGCCGATGTGGCCGGCCTTTCGCCGCCGGAGGCTCGCCGTGGTGGGCTCGGGCGGCGTGCCACCGTTCGAGTAGGGCGTTGTCTGCTGCGGGTGGAGGCGGTGGAGTGTTGCTTGCTGGTTGTGGCAGCCGGCCTTGTCCCGAGCGCCTCATCGCGGCCTCCTAGCGCTTGCACGGACCGGCTTCCCAGCCGGGCGGGACGTCGGGCAACGCTACGCGGGCTGGATGGAAGGGTCAATGCGGTCAATGGCGCCTGCGACGCGGGACGGGTCAGTCGACAGCACGCTGCCGCTGCTGACCGCGATCGGCACTGTTGCGTTGAGGCCGAGGGCGTCGTTGAAGCTCGGCGCAGTGGTGAGCTTTCTCTGTGTCGAGGCTGAGAACGGCTTGAACCAGACGATCATGCACACGATCGGGCCCATTTCAACGCCCAAGTGGAGAGCATCAGACCGGCCGATCGCTCTATGCAACAGTGCCCCTGGTAGTGGGTGACCGTCGATTCGCCGACGAGGTAGCGCGCATCCTCCGGGTAGAGGACCGCGGCGTCGATGTCGTGGCCGGCGAAGGCGCGGATGGCGTCGACCGAGTCCCACAGCGACAGGTGATGAACTCGGTGCGGTCGCCGTCGTCGTGCCGGAGCAGCCATGCGCCGAGGTTGCCGGGAGTGTGGCCGTACTCGGCGAAGCCGGTCGCTGTGATGTACTCGGCGTATTCGTCGGCATCGGCTCGGTGGACCGTGCCCGTCCAGGTGCGCGCGATCATGGCTCCTCCGCTCGCTCGGTCAGGAAGTCGATGACGATCCTGGTATCGATGCCGCCGTGGCCGGTGCCGGGTAGCACGGCCAGTTGCGCGTTGGGCAGTCCGCGGTGGAGGGCGAGGGTGTGCTCGATGGGGATCTCCTCGTCGCTGTCGCCGACCATGACGAGCGCCGGGCCGGGGTAGCCGGCGAGGTCGGCGACGGTGATGGTGGGCTCCTCGCGGTGCATCCGGTCCAGCTTGGCCTTCACGACCGGGAAGTGCTCGGGTCCGTCGGGGGCGACGGCGCCCCAGTAGTCGGTGAAGAAGGCGATCGTCTCGTCGTCGAGATCGATCGCGCCTGGCGCCCAGCCGTCGTGGTGGAAGACACCGGCGCTGAGGACCAGCTTGCGGACCAGGTCGGGTCGCTTCAGCGCGGCCAGCAGCGCCACGGGTGCCCCGTCGCTGTGGCCCAGCAGGGAGGCCGGGCCGCCGACGACCTGCTCGAGGAAGGCGATCGTGTCCTGGGCCATGAGCGCATAGGTGATGGGGCCTTGGACGTCGGGGGTGCGTCCGTGCCCGCGCCGGTCGGGCCGAAAGAGGTGGAAGTGCTGGGCGAGCTCGGGCACGTAGTCCTCGAAGGCCCGCGAGTCGGCGAGCCCGGGGTGTAGGAGCACGAGCGGCTCGCCCGCGCCGTCCTCCTCGTAGTAGGTGTGTACGTCGCCGAGCTGTATGTAGTTGGACATCTGCTTTGTCCTCTCGTGGTCGAGGTCTGTGGGCGGCTGCAGCGAAGCAGGCCCATCGCGTCGCCGATTGTCCACGCTTCGACGAGTGAGAGTCCGAGCGGCATCTCGAGCTCCCAAAGAATGCGGCCCTGCTCCCGAGGGCGACGGGATTGACAAACCTTGGTCATGGGCCAGGCGATCTCGAGCGCCAGGTCACTCCCTCCGCTGCTTGACAGGTCCCCGGGCTGGCGGTCGGATCAACAGCCCGTGGCGGTCGGTGCAGGAGCGGAAGGAACGACGAGTCGTGGCCCATCCGTTCCTGGAGCACGACGGGCCGCTGGCAATCGCCCACCGCGGCGGGGCGCTTGATGGGCGGGAGAACTCGATGGCCGCCTTCGCACGGGCCGTCGAGCTGGGCTACCGCTACCTCGAGACCGACGTGCACGTGACCGCCGACGACGTCCTGGTCGTCTTCCACGACGACCGCCTGGACCGGGTGACCGACCGGACCGGTGAGATTGGGTCGCTGACCTGGCGAGAGGTACGTGCCGCCCGCATCGGGGGGACGGACCCGATCCCGGTATTCGCCGATGTGCTGGCGAGCTGGCCCGACGTCCGTGTCAACGTCGACCCCAAATCCGACCGTGCGGTCGGACCCCTAGTACACACGATCCGGGCTGCCGGCGCCCTCGACCGGGTCTGCATCGGCTCGTTCTCGGACCGCCGCCTGCGGCAGGCACGAGCCGCGCTGGGGCCACGGCTGTGCACGTCCATGGGGCCGGGCGAGGTCCTCCGGCTACGCCTGGCCGCCTGGGGACTGTTACCCGCCAGCGCGGTGCCAAGTGCCCCGGCCTGCGCCCAGATTCCTGTACGACGCAGGTTCGTCCCCCTCGCCGAGCAACGGCTGCTTTCCTGCGCCCACGAGTTCGGTCTACCGGTCCACGTCTGGACGGTGAACGACCCCGGCCAAATGCACGATCTTCTCGAGCTCGGTGTGGACGGCATTGTCAGCGATGACATCGTCGCCTTACGTGCCGTGCTACGAGACCGCGGCGAATGGTATCCGCGGTGAACGCACCAGGCTCAGGAGGTGGCCAATCAAGGCCCAAGCGCTGTGCCGAGAACGCATACCAGTGGGCCGATCGAACGCATACCTTTGGCTCCGACGGTCGGGAGCGACCTGCGCAAACGGCGGTCCCCACACAGCGGTTACCGGCATTTATGATAACTGGTAAGGAGGAGGCCGGAGGTTCAAGTCCTCCCAGACCCACCGCTGGCCCTGACCAGCGCAAACGCTAGTCGTCGTATCCGGGGTTTCTTTCGACGACGCTGTGCCGGGCAAGACCTCTTACCTGGTTATCGTTGCTGGTCATGGACATGTTGCTCCAGGTCTCCGCACGGACCCCGTTGTGTGCTAGCTCGCGCAGCGAGAACGACCCCAACCGGACCATCGACAACCTGTTGGGCCGCCGTCGCTAGCCCGACCTTGCTGCGTAGCTCGCACAGGAGATCGAGACCGCCACGGCGCAGGACGCGTCAGCCGTGCCTTCGGATCGCCGGCCGCACCCAGACCGTGCCCGGCAGGCCTACCGGCGGGGAGTACGGTGGAACCGCGATACGGCTCCGGCTGGGCCGTGCCCACCGGCTCGGTGGGTTGGTTGGAGCCTGGCAACCAGGCCAAGGGCGGTGAGGCCTCGTGAGGCGCCGGAAGACGCGCCGGCCCGGGGAGATCGCCATCGTGCCCGGCTCGGGGATCGACAAGGCCCGCCGCTGCACCTGCTGGCCGAAGCCCGACGACCCCCGTCCGTGCACCCCCCAGACCTGCGATTTGGCGCTGTCGGGCGTGCCAAGTCCAAGGGCGGCCGTTCTACAGCCACGGCGACTTGGAGTATTTGGAGCACGGCACTGGGCCGCTGGCGGCGGAGTTGGACCGGCTGCGGCGGGCCAAGGGGACGATGAAGGGCGGCACTGCCCGAGACGCAGCGGCCCATGATGGTGACGGCTGGCGGGCGCTGCCGCGGGGAGCGGCCGGGTTGGCGCCACGCCGCCCCCATGTTCGTCCGGTGACAGAGCTGTTCTACCCGGGCTTGCAGGACCCTCCGCCAGGCCATGACGGCCGTAACGCCGGCGGCGGGCGATAGCTGGAAAGCTCCTTGCCACATCGCCGAGCTGCCTTGCCGGGCTGGGGTGCGCCGTCCGAACCAGCTTGCAGCAGCTGCCGGCCCGTGGGGTGTCAGAAGTCGGCTCGTCACTGCTGGCCACCGGTTACCAGCAGGTCCGCTCGGTGGTGGCCGTCCTGGCCGGGGACCGGGCCGGCGCCGCCCAACGCGACCAGGGGCCGCCGGCCGCGGCCATGTCCGCCACCAACCGAGACCTGCTCGCCATCGCCAGCCGCCGCCAACTCACCCGGTCCGTCCCCGAGCGCTCACCGGTACGGCGGCGGCCGGCAGCGCGGCGGACTGGAGGGCTGAGTTCCTAACCGTGGCGCGGCCAGCGGGGATCCAGCGCGGGACCGTGGGCTGGTACTCCAGGTAGGTGCCGCCGAAGCGACGGCGCAGCGTCGGCTCTTCGTAGCCGGTGACGAACAGGTGGAACAAGACCGCCATGGCGGCGGCGTAGGCCAACAGCGGCAGCGACATGAACAGCCACGCCTCCCCAGGACGATCAGGAGCGCGGCGAGGTAGATCGGGTTGCGCACCCAGCGGTAAGGTCCGGCCGCGACCACCCGCGACGGTGCGTCCCACGGGCCGGGCGTGCCACCTCCCACCGCCGCAAAGTTCCAGACACACCACACGTACAGGGCCGTCCCGGCCGCGATGATCGGGACCCCCTCCCACGCGGCCGGAGTGGCCGGTGTTGTCGCAGGTCACGCACCTCCGTACGTGGCGAAGTTATGAGGTCAGTTGCGGTGGTTGTAGCCGAGCGCGATCGGGCAGCTTGGAAGCTCACGAGCCTCCTGGCTCGCTGGGGTCGGGCGTTGCGGTCGACAACTCTGACCGAACCGCCACGGCACGCCGCGAAGGCCAACGACAGCGTGCCCGCTCCACCCGCTGACGGCGGTGCCCAGCTGCTGTGTTGACTCGATCCCGCCCGTAGGTGACGTCGCAGCCGGCGGTGCTGTCGGTGACAACTCTCATGCCAGCGCGCCTAGCCGCCAGAACCCGACCAGTCCGGCGGAGGCGCTGATCGCGCCGTCGAGGGTGCCGCCCATGCGGGCGCTTTGCAGGGCGGCCTGTTCGCTGTCGGTCAGCTTGCGGTTGAAGATGGCGACCCGGCTGTTAGCTCCTTGGAAGAAGCTATTGAAATCGCGGGTACCGATGCGGACCGGGGCGTCGCCATGCTCGGGGGTGATCGTCACTCCACCGGTGGTCGAGCAGGTCGCTGTCGCGCAACACCCCATCCCGATGGATGGACACCCGGGTCGCGTCCCAGGCCCCCGCAATCAGCAGCCACTGCCTTGGGGTCAGCTCGTCCTGGAAGTGGGACCCGATGCCGAACCGGGTGCCGCCCGCCCTGGCATCGAGGTTGAACCCATAGCAGGAGATGCGATTCTGTCGGTCTTCGGTGTTGCCGAGCTGGTACATCCTGAAGGTCCACTCGTCCTGCCCGGGAATGCCCTTGCCGAGCCAGTGGACGTAGCCGGTCCGCTCCTGGGAGGGCATCTCCAGCGAGTCCGGGCGGATGAGGGCGACGACCGTCAGCTCGCCGGTGGTAGCGATGGAGTAGTCGGGGTGGTCGGCGATTTCGACGTAGTCGTCGACCCCCGTCGAACACTGCCGCATGCTCGGTCATCGCTGGCTCCACTACTAGCCTCCGGCAGATACCGGTTCTCGACGATCGTCTCGTTGTAGGGCTCGGAAGGGCTAGCGTAGCCGTCGGATCGATCGCAAGCTCATCCAGCCTCAGGGCGCTGTTGCATCTGGACGATCCGAGGCAGGCTGAAGCTGGGTCCACTGTCTTGGATCAGATCGCCAAGGCGAGGTCGTCGAACGCGACGGTCAGCCGCTGGCCGGCCGGCACCTCGACCGCCAGCTCATAGTGGCCTCGCCGGATGTTCTGCACGAACACATGGCCGGCAATGATGACCCTGGCGCTACGGTCCTGCTTGAGTCCTCGCATTGGTCGCAGCCGTGACTTCAGGCGGCCGTATCGGCCTCGACCTGGTTGTTGGCGTGCTGCTCGGTGCGGTGCCAGGCCGCCGGCAGCGGGTCCTCCAGCACGACCGGGTAGGTTGCCGCTCGGTCGGTACTAACCTCCACTGGCATCACCTTGGTGGTGTTGAAGGCCCGTTCGAAGAACCGCCCGGGCTGCCTTAGCGCCGCGCTGTGGAGTGACGAACACGTCGATGACCTGCCCGAACTGGTCGACCGCGCGGTACACGTAGCGCCAGCGACCGGCGACCTTCACATAGGTCTCATCGACCTGCCAGCGGTCCCCGACGCTGTGGCGACCTGGCCGGGCGGCGTCGGCCAGCAGCGGCGTGAAGCGCTGGACCCACCGGTAGATGGTGACGTGGTCAACCTCGATGCCGCGTTCGGCGAGCAGCTCCTCCACGTCGCGATACGACAGGCCGACGCGCAGGTACCAGCGCACCGCCAGCACGATCACCTCGGGTGGGAAGCAGAAGCCAGCGAACGCAGAGTGTGCGACAGCGGCGGAGCGGGGACGGCAAGGGCTCATGGCGGCAGTCTGCCTGCTCCCGACTCGATACAGCAGCTGCAACAGTGCCGGTGAT
>Ga0307302_10001371_pt1 | contig 10722 bp, 8 predicted proteins | sample ER_DNA_183_FD_194490 | JGI IMG/M metagenome (GOLD analysis project Ga0307302, IMG submission 194490) | Bulk soil microbial communities from the East River watershed near Crested Butte, Colorado, United States - ER_DNA_183 | ecosystem: Environmental > Terrestrial > Soil > Floodplain | place: USA... | reverse complement strand
TGGGTGCAAGTCACCGCGCGGCAGGACTGTGAGGAGTCACGACCGCAAGGTCGGACAGGCTTCTGATCAGGCCAGCGATGTGGTGGGCCAGGCCGGTGCCGGCAGCTTGAGGGCACTTCGCGGCAAAGGCACGTCCAGGACGGCCGGTGACGAGTGGGCCACTCGCGCTGCCAGCGCCAACCTTCCACTCAACACCGCCAGCAGATCAACCGCTCGTTCCAGGACGGCCGGTGACGATCAGGGCCACCCTCACTGCCGGCACCAACCTGGCCCAACCCAGACAGGTACCGCTGAGAGCATCACAGTAACGATCCGTCCACTCGGCCCCCGCTGGCCGGTGTGACGATTCGACGAGCACGCCCCCGCCCGAGGGCGTGCGCTATGTGGACTTTGGCCAGTGGCAGCTCAACGGGTTCGCCAGCGCGGTGCGGCTGCTTGAGGCCCGCCGAGCGTTGTGTCGGGCATTGGAACTTGTCGTGCTTGGCGACATGGCTGCCCTGGGACAGACCACCGGCAGCGTATCGTTGCGGCATGGCGTCGAGCACAGCGCTGGGCGAATACCTGCGGGCACGACGTGAGCTGGTGCGGCCCGAGGACGTGAGCCTGCCGAACGTCGGCCGTCGGCGCGTTCCGGGGCTGCGGCGTGAGGAGCTGGCGATGCTCGCCGGCATCAGCTCGGGCTACTACCTGCGGTTGGAGCAGGGCCGCGACCATCACCCCTCGGCACATGTTCTCAACGCGCTCGCGCGGGCGCTGCAACTCGACGAGTACGCCACCGCCCATCTGCATTCGCTGTCGCAGCCGACCGTGGCCAGGCGCAGAACCGGCGAGTCCGAGCGCGCCCCGGAGTCGGTCACCCGGCTGATCACGTCGTGGTCGACCACACCGGCGTTCGTCCAGGGCCGCCACATGGACGTCCTCGCTGCCAACGCCTTGGCTTCGGCGGTCTCGCCCGTGTTCAGCCCCGGCGTCAACATCGTGCAGGCCACATTCTTGGATCCAGAGGTACGCAGGCTAGTGGGCGATGACTGCCCCTGACCGCCGGCACCTTCACTTGGGCATCCCACGCCCTCGGGACGGCTGGGACCAGTGCAGCGTGCCGTCGCGGCGGTCCAGCACGACCAGGGCGCCGCGGTCCCCGACGGCGACGATCCCGCCGTCGGCGGTGGAGGTGTGCTGCCAGGACAGCGGCCCAGGCTGGGGCGGGTACTGCCACCGCACCCGCCCGCTGGGCGGGTCGACGCCGAGCGGGGCGGCCGCGGTCCAGCGGGCCGACCCGCACCACCAGGACCCCGCTGTGGATCGAGGCGGCTCGGCCAGAAAGTTCCCGATCATCTGCGCCACAGTATCGGCACGGGCGACCGCCACAGCGCGGCGGTGGGGCGGGCAGGAGCGCTGAACTACGTGCCACAGCGCGCCGATACGGAATCCTGACCTGCCGCCATGCACCTCCCCGCCGGTCCTTCGGCTACCGAGCAATACAGCCTCCGGTGCGGCTCAGGAGGCTGCAGTGCCCGCGCCTCGCGGCTCGCGGACGGCCGCTACCACCTCCCGGCGATTGAGCCGGGCCCCGGCGGCGAACACCTGGTCGAACCGGTCCACGTCCAGCGCCTGGCGGAACTGGGCCACCATCTGGGCCTCCCCCTGCCGTTGCAGCGGCCACGCCCGCAGGCCGACCCGCTGGCGCAGGCCCTCGGCCGCCCCGGCCAGCAGCGCCGCCCGTTCCCCGTCACCCTCAACGAACGCCAGCTGGGCGAACGCGGTCAGGCACAGGGTCACGTTGCGGGTGCTGTGGGTCGCCAGGCTCAGCTCCAGCCCTTCGTCTAGCAGGGCCCGGGCCTCCTCCAGCTGACCCATCACCAGGGCCAGGATGCCCAGCTGCACCTGGGCCCAGGCGCTGAGTCCGGCGTGGTCGAACCGCTCCGCCAGGTCGCGCGCCTCGTGCAGGTGGCCGAGGGCGGCGTCGTGGCGGCCCATGGCCGTCTCCACCAGGCCGGCGGTAAGGACGGCCACGGTCGTCCAGTACGGCTCGTCCTGGCCGCGGAGCTCCTCCAGGGAAACCAGCTCTCCCCGCAGGGCGCCGTCGAAGTCGCCGACAATCGCTGAGATCCCCGCCATGGCCAGCTGGGACACCGCGTGCAGGTAGGGGTCTTGGATCCGCTCAAGCAGCGATGCCAGGCGCTGGCTGGTTGCCAGCGCCGCCACGTCGTCGCCCACCACCTCGAGGGCGGTCACCACCGTCGTCCACAGCAGCTCGGCCTGGGCCTGAGGGTCGAGGGAGTCGGCGGTGGGCAGCAGCCGGTCGATCCAGGTGCGGGCCTCACCCAGATGGTCCCGCAGCCCCCAGTACATCCACAGGACTCGGAAAAGGTGGGGCAGCGGTCCAGGGTTGTTGGCCAGATACCACTCGACGGCGGCGGCCAGGTTGCCCGCCTCCGTCTCTAGCCCCTCGGCCCAGTGGTCCTGGTCGAGGCCCCGTAGCGGCCGGTCGGCCTGGGTAGCCAGGGCCTGGTAGTGGTCGGCGTGGCGGCGCTTGATCTCAGCGACATCCGGTCGGGCCGCCAGCCGCTCGGCGACGAACGCGCGGACGGTCTCCAGCATCCGCAGCCGCGGGCCGAGGTCGGTGCGGTCGAGCTGGATCAGGCTGTGGCGCTCCAACGCCTCCGACATCTCCAACGCCCGGTCCTCGTCCAGCTCGGCGACCTGAGCGGCGGCCTCGATGGTCCAGCCGTCCACGAATACCGCCATGGTCTCCAGCAGCGACCGCTCGTTGTCCTCGAGCAGGCCCACGCTCCACTCCACAGTGGCGCGCAGGGTGTGCTGCCGCTCGGGCAGGTCCACCGCCCCGGTGCCCAGCGCGTCCAGCGACCTCCACAGCCGGCCCAGCAGGGCGTCGGGCTCCAGCAGCCGGGTGCGGGCGGCGGCCAGCTCGATCGCCAACGGCACACCTTCCAGGCGCCGGCAGATCTCCACCACGCCCACGCGTTACGGTCGGTGAGGGCGAAGTCACTGCGGACCGCGCGGGCGCGATCCACGAACAGCGCCACCGCCGGCGAGGTCGCCAGCACCTCTGCCGGCGCGCCGGCGGGGTCGGCCGGCAGCAGCAGCGGCGGGACCGGGTACACGTGCTCGGCGCGCAGTCCCAGCACCGTGCGGCTGGTCGCCAGCATCGCCAGCCCGGGACAGCGAGACAGCAGCTGGTCCAGATCACCGGCGGCCTCCAGCACCTGCTCCAGGTTGTCCAGGACGAGCAGCCAGCGGTCATCGCCCAGCCGCTCGGCCAGCGCCTCCAGCGGTGAGCCGGTCTCCCCGAGGTCGGCCCCCACCGCCCGGGCGATGCCGGGCAGGACCTGCTCGGGCTGGGTGACTCCGGCCAGGGGGACGAACACCACGCCGGCGTTGAAGCGGCCACGCGCGCGCTCGGCCACGGCGAGGGCCAGGCGGGTCTTGCCGATCCCACCCGGACCGCTGAGGGTGAGTAGCCCGGTCGTGTCGAGGAGGCGGGCGACCTCGGCGATCTCTTCCTCCCGGCCCACCAGCGAGGTCAGCTGGACCGGCAGGGTGTTCGGTCTGGCCCGCAGGGTCCGTGGGGGCGGGAAGTCGGCCGGGAGCCCCCCGATCACCAGGTCGTACAGGTGCTCAGCCAGGGCGAGGTCCTTGAGCCGATGCCAGCCCAGGTCTCGGAGCGACACCCCTTGGGGCAGGGCATGATCGACCAGGGCTCGGGTGGCCTCAGAGACCAGGACCTGCCCGCCGTGGCCGGCCGCGGCGATCCGGGCCGCCCGGTGCACATCCAGGCCGACATAGTTGTCCCCGCCCCGGACCCCGTCGCCGGTGTGCAGCCCCATCCGGACCCGCAGGGGGGACTGCATCGGCCACTGGTGGGCGGCCAGGCCCCGCTGGGCGGCCACTGCCGCCTGGACCGCCGCCACCGGACTCGGGAACACCGCGAAGAACGAATCGCCCTGAGTACCGACCTCCACGCCGCCGCCGTCGATGGCTTGCCGCACGATCGCCGCATAGGCGTCCTGGACCGCCCCATAGCCGTCGCCCAGGCGCTGCAGCAGCCGGGTGGAGCCCTCGATGTCGGTGAACAGGAAGCTGACGGTCCCGGTCGGCAGCCCCGTCACCGGTGCGCGGGACACCGGCACCGACCCGAGGGCCACCGCTTGGGAGCTGGCGGTGAACCGCTCGCTCAGTAGCGTCGCCAGGTCGTCACCGACCAGCCGGCCCAGCTCAGCCGGGGTGCGGAAGTACCGGTAGCAATCCGACCCTTCCTGTTTGATGCGGGCCAGCAGCTCGGCCAGGCGGGGCTCACGGTCGGGCGCCGGCGTCTTGACATACAGCAGCCGCGGCAACCCCTCCGACAGCTGGAGTTCCTCCTCCAACCCCGAGACCTCCATGCCGGGGCCGACCCGCCCATAGCGCTGCCAGTACAACCCAACAAAGACGTCGCTTTGGGCCAGGTAGGCCCGGTACAGGGCCCGCGGCGGGTACGGCCGCGCCCCCAGCTCGAACAGCACCGGGGTCAGCCGCAACGCCGAGATGGCCCCCAGCACCGCCTGCCGCTCCTCGGCCAGCTCGCCCGCCTCGCCCACCGTCGAGCTCACGAACACCCGCAGCCGCTGGTCGGGAGTCCGGATCACCACGTCAGCCCCATCCTTCGTTCACTGATTGTCCCCGGTCGGCCCAGGCCAGTCTGGAACGAGCCGGCTCGCGCCGCCAATGCCCAGTCCTTCATCCTCCGCCGGGACCGGTTCGATGCCGAGGTTGGCGGCGTCCTGGCGGGCGAGGGCGTCGGGGTCGCGTGCGATCAGGATCGGCCGGGCGGGTCAGCTGTCGAGGCAGGCCTTGACGGCGTCGGGGACGGTGGCGGCGCCGCTGGGAAGCCGAACAGGATGCTTGAGCCGCGGCGCATCAGCCAGCGCAGCCCCAGGTACCAGACGCCCGGCGCCGCCGCGGCGGCGTCTTGGCGCCTTGGTTACCCGTCCGCGTCGAGCACGGCGGGGTCAGTTGTCGTGGGCGGTCCGCAGACCGGCAGGGAGAGCCGTCACTCGGCGAGGAAGGTGAGCAGGGCCGCGTTGACCTCGTCCGGATGGGTCCACGCGATGTTGTGCGGTCCGCGGTCCAGGGTGACCACCCGGACGTCCTCGATGAACCCCGGCAACCGCTCCGCCGTTGCCCTGACGGGCAGGATCCGGTCATCGGTGCCGTGGATCACGAGGGTGGGTACGTCGAACCTGCGCAGGTCAGGCCGGAAGTCGGTGAGCCAGGTGTCGACGCAGGCGTGCGTCGCGTACGCCGACGCTCCGAGCGCGGCGATGAAGCCAGCGTGCCAGGCCTGGTCGCTGATGCGGCTCCCGCCGAGGACATCCGCGTTGTAGGAGTCGTTCAGGAAGGTTTCCAGATACGCGAACCGGTCGCCGAGAATCGCGGCCTTAATGCCGTCGAAGACCTCGCCGTCCACGCCCTCGGGATTGTCGTCCGTCTTCAGCAGGAACGGCGGCAGGGCGCCGAGAAGAGCGGCCCTGCGAACCCGGGCTGATCCCCGGGTGCCAAGGTATCGGGTCACCTCGCCGGTGCCCATGGAGAATCCGACCAGGTTGATGTCTGTCAGATCGAGGTGGTCGATGAGCACGGACAGATCGGCGGCGAGCGTGTCGTAGTCATAGCCGATGGTGGGCTTGCTGGACTGGCCGAACCCCCGCCGGTCGTAGGAGATGACCCGGTATCCCGCTTCGAGCAGTACGCGCTCCTGGCGTTCCCAGGACTGCCCGTTGAGCGGGTAGCCATGGATTAGCATCACCGGCTGCCCGGACCCGTGATCCTCGAAGTAGATGTCGATGTCGGAGCCGTTCTGGCTGCCGACTGTGACCACAGACATGACGGTCTCCGTCCTGACGGGACAACGCGTCCCAGTCAGGCGACTGCTTTCGCCGCCTTGAGGATCACGTCGGTGACCACGCCCGGCTGCGACATCATCGGCACGTGGGACGCGTCGACCTCGATGATCTCCGCGCCAGCCCGCCTGGCCATGGACAGCACGACATCGGCGCCGGCTGCCTTGTCCTTGGTAGCCACGACCGCCCACGACGGCAGCTTCTTCCAGGCCGGCGTGCCGGTCTTCTCGCCAAATGCAGCAACCGAGACGGGCCGTTGCGACCGGGCCATCACTGCCGCCTGCTCCTCGGGCAGGTCAGCGGCGAATGCCTCGTGGAACAGGGCCAGGTCGATCGACAATTCGCCCAGCACATCGGAGCCGGATCCCACTGGGTAGTCCGTCTGCCGCAGCGCCGAGGGGAGAATGCTGTCCCGGGAGCCGCCCTCGATCTCCTGCAGGCTCTCGCCCTCATCCGGCGCGAACGCGGCGATGTAGACGAGTCCTTGGACATTGTCGGCCATCGAGGCGGCGTTGGTGATCACCGCGCCACCGTAGGAATGGCCGACGGCCAGTACCGGCCCGGGAATCTGGCGGAACACGCTGGCGACATAGGCCGAGTCGGCGCTGATGCCGCGTAAGGGGTTGACGACTGCGCGCACCGGGACGCTGGCGGCCATCAGCCGCTCGATCACGCCGGCCCATCCCGAGGCGTCGGCGAAGGCGCCGTGGACCAGGACCACGGTCGGTGCACTGGACGCGGAGCTCGTATCGGTCATGCTGCTTCCTTCCGGTGCCGAGGGTGCCGTCCGTGGGCGCCCATTCGGCCCTACTCTCGACTTCGCGGCCTTGGGTTGGTAGCGTCGGATGACGACGGGGATGACTACGTCATCGGCGGTCGACTGGGGGCGCGAGGTGAGCGCTGATCCGCCGGGCCAGCGCCGTTCCCTGATGGGTCGCGCGGCCGAACTGGCCCTGATCGAAGACTTCCTGGCCCGGGCAGCGGCCGAGGGCGGTTCTCTACTCCTCGGAGGCGAGCCCGGGGTCGGCAAGACCGCGCTGCTGGAGGTCGCCGCGGATCGCGCCGTGACCGCAGGCACCCGAGTGGTGCGGGCCGAGGGCGTCGAGTTCGAGACGACGGGCGTGTTCTCGGGGCTGAGCCAGATCCTGATTCCCCTGTCCGCCGGCCTGGAGAAGCTCCTCCCCGTGCATCGGGACACGTTGGCCGTCGTGCTGGGTGTGGCCGAAGGTGACCCACCGAAGCCGCCTCAGGTGGCGCAGGCAGCGTTGCAGCTCATCCGCGGGATGGCGGCCGAGCGGCCACTGCTACTGGTCGTTGACGACCTGCAGTGGATGGACCGGTACAGCGCTGACGTGCTGAGTTTCGTGGTGCGGCGGCTGGGCGGCAGCCGCGCCGGCTTCCTGGCCGGGGCACGGACGGGGTCGCTCGGCGGGTTCGAGCCTGCGGGCATGACCCGTCACGATCTGGCCATCCTGGATCCCGAGGCATCGCTGGCCCTGCTGCGCGCGCGTTTCCCGACGCTCGCACCCCGGGTCCGCCAGCGGCTGCTGGACGAGGCCCAGGGGAACCCGCTGGCCCTTCTGGAGCTGCCGCCCGCGCTCAGCGGTCCGCAGCGGGCGGCATGGCAGGCGCTTCCCGCGGTGCTGCCGCTCACCGACCGCCTGCAGGCAGTGTTCGCAGGCCGGATATCGGGGCTGCCGGCGACCACTCGCGAGCTGCTGCTGCTGGCCGTCCTGACCGGGCCCGCCGACTATGCGCTGCTTGATCGGGCCGTCGGCGGTGAACTCCTGGAGCGCCTAACCCCGGCCGAGCGGGCCGGCCTGGTGCGGGCCGATGACGGCACACGACAGCTGGTCTTCCGGCACCCGCTGACGCGCTCGGCGGTCGTGGGGATGTCCACCGCGCAGGAACGGCGTGAGGCACACCAACGGCTGGCTGACACCCTGGTGAACCAACCGGACCGGCGATGCTGGCATCTGGCCGCGGCCACGCTGGCTCCCGACGAAGCGGTAGCGGCGCTGCTGCACGACAGCGCGCGGCGGATCCTGCGCCGTGGTGACCCAGCCGCTGCGGCGGTTCTGCTGGCCCGCGCTGCCGACCTCAGCCCCGACCCGGCCGATCGCAGCGGCCGCCTCGCCGAAGCCGCATTCATCGACGGCACGATGAGCTGGCAGATGGAGAGGGTCCCAACATTGCTGGCGCAGGCCCGGCAAACCCCGCTCGGGGCCAGCGCCGAACTGCACGCCGTGTCCGCCGACGCCTACCTCATGCTCAATGGCGACGGTGACATCGACGCTGCCCACGAGCGTGTGGTGACAACCATCAACGCCAACGGCGGCAACTTCGACGCGGATGACCGCGCCCTCATCGCCGCCATCGATGCGCTCTTCCAGGTGTGCCTGTGGGGCAGCCGAGCGGACCTGTGGCGGCCATACCTTGTCGCGCTGGCGCGCCTGACCCCAGCGGCGCCGGAGGCCAACGTCCTGCTCACCAACGGTTTCGATCCGGTACGGGCCACCCCGGCCGTCCTGAGCCGGCTCGATGAGGCCCTGGCGAGGCTGCACGCGGAGGTCGACCTGGATGAAATCGGAAAGCTCACCTCCGCGGCCGTGTACGTCGACCGGCTGCCGAACTGCCGCGAGCTGCTGCGCCGTCTGATCCGCGGAGAGCAGCAGGGCGGCGCCGTGACCCAGGCGATCGGCGCTCGCGGGAACCTGGCGGTGGACGCATTCTTCAACGGCCGCTGGGACGAGGCTGACCAGATCATCGCTGAGGCCGTCCAGTCGTGCGAGGCCAACGGGCATCTCTTGTTCGCCCAGAACTTTCACTACCTGGGTGGACTCATGGCAGCCGTGCGCGGCGACCACGATCGGGCTCGCCAGCAGACAGACGCGCTGATCCGGTGGGGAACGCCGCGCCGTGCAAACCTGGTGCGGATCTGGGCCGCGCACATCAACGCGCTCGATGCGCTCGGCCGGGGTGAGTTCGAGGATGCCTACCAGAGCGCGGCCACCGTCAGCCCGCCCGGAACCTTCCCGCCGCACACGGCGACCGCGGTCTGGGTGTGCCTCGAACTGGTCGAGGCCGCGATGCGTACCGGCCGGAAGGAGGAGGCCGCCATCCACGTGGCCGCCATGCGCGAGGCCAACCTGGCCGCCATCTCCTCTCGACTGGACTTCGTCGTCCGCGCCTGCGCGGCGCTCGCCGCCGGCAACGATCACCCGGCCCCGCTCTTCGAGGCTGCGCTCGGCCTGCCTGACGTCCAGCAGTGGCCCTTCGACATGGCCCGGGTCCGGCTCGCCTACGGCGAGCAGCTCCGCCGCGCCCACGCCACGGCCGCAGCCCGAGCACAGCTGACTGCGGCAAACGGCGCCTTCGAGCAGCTCGGAGCCGAGCCTTGGACTGCCCGCACAGCAGCGGAGCTTGGCGCCGCGGGCAGTAGCAGAAAGACCTCCACCACCGTCCTGACCTGGCAGGAGTACGAGATCGCCGAGCTGGCGGCGGCCGGCCTGACCAACAAACAGATCGGTGCGCAGCTGTTCCTCTCCCACCGGACCATCAGCACGCACCTCTATCGGATCTTCCCGAAGCTGGGCATCACGTCCCGGGCGGCATTGCGGGACGCGCTGGCCACGGTGTCCCGGCCGAGGCGCGACGACCCGATATCCCGTCTGTAGCGCCTGGTCCACGGCGTTCCTGCCGCCGAAAGAGCCACCCCACGCCCATCGGGGAGTTCGAGGGCATGGAAGAGGTTGTTGGACCCGGCCTGGCCTGCTGGTTTGTGGTGGAGCCCCCCGCCGGAATCGAACCGGCGACCCATCCATACCATCGATGCGCGGCGGCTCACTACGCCGCGCAGCGCTTCACGTTCCCATACATCTGCACAGGCGAGAAGCACGTCAGGGGGGTGGCGTGAGGTTGGGCGTAGCGCAGGTTCTGGCAAATCTCTGGCACGGTCCGTGCGGGCGTGCACCCGACCTGAGCTACAGCGTCGCCCTGGTCGCCCCGTTCCCGACCGCCCAAGCATCCCGCCAGCGGTCCAGGCGGTCCAGACCGCGGCGGGCTCTGCGCCGTTCAGGTCGACGCGGATACAGCCGTGCGCGCGTCTCGCGGCGCTTCATCGAGCGCGCGGCGGCGGACGCCGATGGTCAGCAGGTAGATGATGATCCAGAACTCGCCAACGGTCGCGGGATAGGCGAGGGCGTCAGCGACGACCTGTGCCTCGGGAGCGAGGTATCGGATGAACGCGCTGAGCACATAGCCGATGCCGCCGCTGACGAGCACCCAGCCGAGCGGGCGCGGCATCCACCCTGAGCGGAGCACGCAGGAGCCCATGGGGATCAGCCACAGGCCGAAGAAGAGGGCGCCGACGCCCCACAGGTTGCCGCTGACCAGGTAGAGGAGCTGGACGGTCGTTGCCGCATCGCCGATCGGGTTGAGCGCGATCTCGACTGCCGTCGCGAGGAGCGCCGCGCTGACCAGGACCGTGACGGCGTTGACGAGGCCGAAGGCGGCGATGCCGCTTGCGGCAAGCGGGTCGGCGGTCCGGAACAGGCGGTAGAACCAGATGGCGGCGAGTGCCTGGGTAAGGACGATGAGCAGCTCTAGAGCGACCCCGGCGCGCGCCAACGACGGGTTGTCGACCAGATGGGCCAGCGTCGCAGCGGGATCGTCGGCCGCGAAGAGCTGCGACCGGATGACCACGAACCCGAGCAGGCCGGCGATGGCCAGGCCGAGATAGAACAGCCCGGTTGTGCGGGCGGTGCGGATCAGCGGATGCATGACGGCTCCTTCAGCTGTGCCGGCTCGTGCGGGCCGGCCG
>Ga0307302_10001370_pt1 | contig 10725 bp, 13 predicted proteins | sample ER_DNA_183_FD_194490 | JGI IMG/M metagenome (GOLD analysis project Ga0307302, IMG submission 194490) | Bulk soil microbial communities from the East River watershed near Crested Butte, Colorado, United States - ER_DNA_183 | ecosystem: Environmental > Terrestrial > Soil > Floodplain | place... | reverse complement strand
GCGACTTCGGATGCGGGCTCCGCATCCGGCCCGAAGCACCGCACGACGACCGCGAGCGCGTCCGCCTCGCGCAGCTTCGCCATCCCCTGCGCGGAGACGGTCCCGCCCGGGACGTCGACGAACCCGACCTGGGCGTGGACCGTCTTGCGCGAGCGCTCGATCTCGGTCAGGACGTCGACGCGGGGGTCGGGAACGGGCACCACGGCATGGTTCGCCCGGCCCCCGTGACCGCCGGTCCGCGTGAGCGCGGTGAACAGCGTCGACTTCCCGCTGAACGGGACGCCAACCAGACCGATGTCCTTCACGCGGGCAGTCTAAGGAGCCGTGCCTACGCCTTGGTCTCCCAGAAGATCTTGCCGATCTCGTCGATCGAGTCCAGCAGCTTCTGGCCCTGAGCGGGGTCCTGCGCCTTCTTGGCCAGGCCCGCCTCCTTCGTCGCGTTCCAGAACAGCTCGTGGAGCTGCGGGTACTTCTCGAGATGCTCGGGCTTGAAGTAGTCGGTCCACAGCACCCACAGGTGCTCCTTGACCAGGTCGGCGCGCGCCTCCTTGATCGCGAGCGCGCGGATCCGGTAGTCCTCCACGCTCTCCCCGGCGGTCTTGAACTTCTCCGCGTCCTGGTAGCGCGTCTGGATCGCCTTCACCGACTCCGCCTCCACGCGAGCCTGCGCCGGGTCGTAGATCCCGCAGGGCAGGTCGCAGTGTGCATGGACGACGCGGCGAGGTCTGAGCCAAGCTTCCAGCATGGGTTCCCTCCTTCGGACGGTCGGGGTTCCGTGACCCGAACCTATCACCGAGGTGTGGAACGGCGGAAGGTGGCGATCGCGGCTGCCGTCATCGCCGGCATCGCTGCAGCGTACGGGTTCCGGCGCTGGCGTCCGTTCCGGATCGAGGTGGAGGGCGCATCGATGCGTCCCACGCTCGAACCCGGGGACTGGGCGATCGCGTTCCACGCCCGTCGGTTACATCGCGGCGATGTCGTGGTGGTCGAGCATCCGGATCGCGTCGGCTTCGAGCTCGTCAAGCGCGTCACGCACCTGCCGGGCGACGCGGCGCCCGACGGGCTCGGGCTGGTCGATCGGGTGTGGGTGGAGGGGGACCATCCCGAGGGCTCGAGCGACAGCCGTTCGTTCGGGCCCCTGCCGATGGGTCTCGTCCGGGGGAGGGTATGGGCGGTGTGGTGGCCGCCCGGCCGGATCCGGGCACTGGGACCCGGGTGAGCCCTGTTGCGCCATTTCCCATCTCCCCGGTAGCATTTGCAGTTGCAATGATCCGGACGCGCTGCCGAGGTCTCGTGGGGGCCATGATCCCCGACCGATGCTGCTGTCCCGGGGTGCCCCGCGGTCGCCGCTAGGCGTCGCACCAGGCACCGAGCCCGCCCCACTCCCGCACCGAAGAGCCACCACCGCGTTCCGCTCGAAAGGAGATCTCCGCCGATGGACGTCATCACCGCCACCGTGGATGCCCGGGGTCAGTCCTGCCCCGGCCCGCTCGTCGCGCTGCACATGGCGCTGAGGAGCGCGGGCCCCGGCGACGTGCTCGAGCTCCTAGCGACCGATCCCGGCTCGAAGTCGGACGTTCCGTCGTGGTCGAAGCTGTCGGGCCACGAGCTCCTGGATGCGAGCGAGACCTCGGGCGTCTACCGCTACGTGATCCGGAAGGTGTGATCGGGATGGTCCAGACCTCGCACGATGCGACGAACGATGGAGCCGTCGGCACCGACACGGAGGCGATCCGCGAGCTGATCGACCAGGCGCTCGCTGAACGCGACGCCGCTGACGGGTTCAACCGGAGGAACAAGATCACGATCGTCGCTTGGGACGGGCACCTCGACCGCGTGTGGCCCACGCTGATCCTGTCGACCACCGCCGCCGCCTCGGGGATGGAGGTGAGCGTGTTCTTCACCTTCTGGGGGTTGTTCGCGCTCGTGAAGCCGGAGCGGCGCCGCAAGACCGGGAAGGACTGGATGACCAAGGCGCTCGGCCAGATGAACCCGGGTTCGACCGCGAAGGCGAAGTTGTCTCGGTACAACTTCGGCGGCATGGGGCCGTGGATGCTCGGCAAGGTGGCCGAGGACTACAAGACCCCGCATCCCACCGAGCTGCTCGAGCTCGCGCGCGACATGGGCGTCAGGCTCATCCCCTGCCAGATGACGATGGACCTGATGGGGATCGGGACCGAGGACCTCATCGACGGGCTGGAGGAACCGATCGGCGCCGCCACCGCGCTGCTCGAGATGAAGGAGAGCGCGATCCAGCTGTTCATCTAGCAGGCCGTCCGAGCTTCGGCCGGTCCTGGGAGGAGCGGCGCAGGCATATCCTTCGCGACGCTAATTAGCGTTGCGTAGTATCATGGGGAGCGTGACCACCATCCCCCCCGTGGACGCCACCGCGCTCGCCGCCCGTCTCCGCCTCGGCGTGACCCGGCTCGCGCGGCGTCTCCGACAGGAGGCCGAGGCGGTGGTCACGCCCTCGATGCTCTCGGCCCTCTCGTCGGCCGAACGACAGGGTTCGCTGACGATGCGCGATCTTTGCCACGTCGAGCAGGTCCAACCGCCGACGATGACGCGGATCGTCGCGGCTCTCGTCGAGGCCGGGCTCGTCGTCCGCGAACCCGACCCGATGGACGGGCGCGTAGCCTGGGTGAGGGTGACGCCGGACGGACGTCGGCTGCTCGAACGGAGCCGGCGCCGCAAGGAGGCCTACCTGGCCAAGGCGCTCCGCTCGCTCGATCCGGAGGAGCTCGGGACCCTCGAGGCCGCCGCCGAGATCCTCGAGCGACTCACCGACGTGCCGTCCACCCCACTGTCCGGGGCACGCACGTGACTCCCGTCCGTCTGACCTTCCATCGGACGTTCCACTCGCTCGGCCATTCCGAGAACTTCCGTCGGTTCTTCATCGGCCAGGCGATCTCGGTGACCGGCACGTGGATGCAGATGGTGGCCGCCGCCTGGCTGGTGCTCCAGCTGACCGGCAGCGGGGTGGCGCTGGGCATCGACACCGCGCTCGCGTTCGGGCCGATCCTGCTGTTCGGACCGCTCGGGGGGTCGCTCGCGGATCGGCACGACAAGCGGCGGATCCTCCTCGCGACGCAGGTGACCTTTGGCGTGCTCGCGCTGGGGCTGTGGGCCATCGTGGCGACCGGGGTCGTCGAGCTCTGGATGGTCTACGCGCTCTCGTTCCTGCAGGGCGTCACCACCTCGATCGACCAGCCCACACGCCAGAGCTTCTTCTCCGAGATGGTCGAGGACCGGGATCTCCCGAACGCCGTGAGTCTGAACAGCGCCGTGATGACCGGGACCAGGATCGTCGGCCCGGCGGTCGCCGGTGCGCTGATCGCCGGCGTCGGGCTGTCGTGGTGCTTCTTCCTCAACGCCGTCTCGTACCTCGCGGTGATCGCGGCGCTCCTGTCGATGCACACGGAGGAGCTCCGGCGGCAGCGTGCCTCCCGCGAGGCGGGCGCGATCCGCGAGGGGTTCCGCTACGCCTGGCGAACGGACGAGCTCCGGCGACCGCTGGTGCTGATGTCGGTGCTCTACCTGTTCAGCTTCAACTACTCCGTGCTGATCCCGCTGTTCGCCGAGCGCACGTTCGGGGGGGACGCCGGTACGCTCGCCCTGCTCTTCTCGGTGGCCGGGGTGGGCTCTCTGGCGGGGGCGCTGGTCATGGCCAACCGCCCCAGACCCGGCGAACGCATGCTCGCCCTGGCCGCGGTCGGCGTCGGGATCGTGACGACGCTCGTCGCGTTCGCGCCGAGCCTGGACGTTGCGGTCATCTCGATGCTGCCGCTCGGCATCGCCTCGATCGTGTTCTTCGTGACCGCCAACTCGACGCTGCAGCTGACGTCGCGACCCGACATGCGTGGGCGCGTCATGGCGCTGTACGGGATCGTGTTCCTCGGGACCACGCCGATCGGCGCCCCGATCGCCGGCTGGGTCGGCGAACACCTCGGGCCGCGGGTCGCCTTCGCGGGTGGGGGCGTCGTCGCGCTCGCGACCGGGCTGGTGGGGCTGTGGGTCCTCTCGCGACGGGCCGCGTCCCAACGGCTCGAGCTCGAGCCGTCCGGGCTCGAGCCCGCCGAAGCGGCCTGATCCGGCGTCCCGCTATCCGGCGAGGCGGGCGTCGATGTTCAGCCGCACGTAGTCCAGCTCGAGCCGCGGCAGGCGAGTCGCGACGGCGTGCGCGAACTCGTCGGCATCCCCGTCGGTCATCGAGCCGACGTGGTCTCGGAGCACGACCGTCCGCATGAACGTCTCGAGCCCTTCGAGGGTCTCGAACGGGGTGGGCTCGGCGTGCAGCCAGCACTCGGCCTGGGCGAACCCGGCCGCACGCAGGCGGTTCTCGGTGCGCTCCCGCGTCGCGAACACCTTGCCGGTGAACGGTGCGGCGCCGAGCTCCTCGAGCGCGCGCACCACGGTGGCGAGGTTCCCCGCGCCGCCGCACTGCGCGACGAGCCGGCCCCCGGGCCGGAGCACGGCCGCGAGATGGGCGAACAGCGCGGCGTGATCGGGGACCCAGTGGAAGGTCGCCGTCGACAGGACGGCATCCATGGGTTCGTCGATCGGGAGCGGGGCCATCAGGTCGGCGAGCACGAACCGGATCCGATCGCCGAACGGCGCGAGCCGGCGCCGCGCGGTCTCGAGCATCGACGTCGAGCCGTCCAGCGCGACCACGGAGCCGTCGGAGAGCCGTTCGGCGAGGAGCGCCGTGACGCGTCCCGAACCACACCCGGCGTCCAGGACGGTCTCGTCGCCGTCGAGCTCGAGCCGGTCGACCACGGCCGCACCCCACCGGAACTGCGGGTCGGCGACCCGATCGTAGGTCTCCGCGTCCCACTCGCTCGACACGCCCCGGACGCTACCGCCCTAGGAGCGAGAAGTGCATGTAGTCCTTGTCGCCGCTCCAGTTCCCGCCCCACTCCCAGCCGATCGCGGCGAACGAACGGACCACGACGTCGCCCTCGTGAACCATGCCCTCCAGCTTGCGGCTGCGGACCGTGTAAGGCTCGGCGGCGCGGTTGCGGACGAACCCGTCGGTGGTGACATAGGGGTTCTGGAGCGGGTTGAGGTCGATCGCCAGCCCGTAGGCATGCTGCGAGAAGTCGTCGCCGGGACCGGTCGCGGTGACCACCGGCCTGCAGTTGAAGGAGGCGGTTACGCTCCGGTTGCTGTCGATCCGCCGATGCTGCGCGAACGCTTTGGGGTGGAACGGGGTCGAGAGCGAGACACGCTTGATCGGGAATCGCGCGTCGTAGAGCTTGTGGAACACCCCCAGGACGTCCTCGGCCACGGCGGCGTTCACGACCATGGGGCCGCGGAGCACGTTGCCGCCGAACCCCCAGTAGTTGAAGTGCAGCAGGCTGAGGCCGTCCAGGGGAACGGGGCATCCCGGGTGCCACGTCGCGCCGCGCATCTGGGCCGCGAGGGCGGTGGGGAGCGCGTCGATCTTGCCGTGGAACCCCGAGCGTTCGACGGGCTCCATGCCGACGGGGTCGGTCGAGGGCTCGGCCGTGGGGGTGGGCGACGAAGGTGATCCCGTCGAACCCTCCGCCCTGGGTGTCGCCGGGGGACCGTCGCCCGCGGACAAGCCGCACGCGGCGAGGGTCGTCGCCAGGGCGGCGGCGAGGACGAGACTTCGCGTCCCGCTCACGGCAGGAACTGCTCTTCGATCAGCACGACCCGGCCGTCCTCGATGGTGATCCAGTAGGGCGAGAGGCTCCCGGCGTACCGGCGGCCGTCGATCTCGACGAAGTCCTCTTGGGCGACCGCGGTTGCGAGCGCGTCGAGCTCGGCACCCGGCGACGTCTCGCAGCAGGCGTTCCAGTCGATCAGCCGCAGCTCGGTGCCGGGATCGACCGGGACGTCCCGGGTCGCCGGGTTGTCGTTCACGATGTAGACGTCGTTGGGCACCGGCACCTCGTCCCCGCGTTGCGCGGCCTGCTCGTTGGCCTCGTCGCCGGTGTAGAAGCAGGCGAGGTCGAACGCCATCGCGTCCGATCCCGTGTCGATGCTCTTCACGAACCCGAAGTAGGTGCCGTCGGCGAGCGTGGCCGGCGCCGGCGTGCCCGAGCAGCCGGGGTTCGCCGATCCCGTCACGCCCGTGGGGCCCGTCGCGTCCGTCGGGCCCGTCGGCTGGGCCGACGGCCCCGGGGTCCCGGTCGGCGGCGCCGGGCCCGTAGCGATCGGAAACGAAGGCTGGTCCTCGTCCTCCTCGTCGAGCGCGATCGCCGCGATCACGCCCCCCAGCGCCACCAGGGCGACGACGACGGCGACCACGACCCAGATGCGGCGGTCACCCCCGCCTCCCGGCGGTTGCGCCGGCGCCGCCGGATGGGGCGGCGGGGGTGGGACCGGTTGGGCGGGGTGGGTGGACACGAGACGGCTGTTCTACCACCGGTCCCGGGTTCGGCGGGGTCCCTCGGCCACGAAACCTCGGATCACTCGAGCTCGCGCTCGAGCGTCCAGGCACCGTCGGGCTCGACCTTCGAGACCTCGATCGTGGTCCCGTCCAGCATCCGCAGGCGATAGCGCGTTCGTCGCACGCCGTCGGTCTCCTCCAGCGACCGGCGCTCCACCTCGACGGTCTCCTCGACCCCGCCCCAGACGACCGCCCGGGGGTCCTCTTCGGCGCGCCCTCCCTCGTAGAACCGGATGGACAGCTCGGGGATCCGACCGATCCAGCGGGGGAGGACGGGGCTCCACAGGATGAACACCACGCCGATGATCGCGACCGCCCACGCCTCGCCGAACGCGTTCAGCAGCGGGATCGCGAGGAACGCCGCCGCCACGCGCGAGAGGTTGTACGCGACGTCGTACACGGCGAACACCCGGCCTCGGTAGCCGTCGGGGATCGCCTCCTGGACCATCGTGTCCACCGGGATCTTCTTCCACGCGAACGTGAGCCCGACCGCGAAGCTCGCGATCAGGACGCTCCAGCCCGTGACGTAGGTGGCGACCGCGATCAGCACCAGGCCGCCGGCGAGGAAGGCCAGCGCGACGATCCGTTCCTTGGGGAGTCGCTCCTCGAGCTTGCCGACCGTGAAGATGCCGAGGAGTACGCCGACACCGCCGGCACCGATCAGGTTCGAGAACGAGCCGACACCCTCCTCGAACCGATGGCGGAACACGTACAGCGAGAGCACCAGCACGATGCCCTGCCCGACCTGGTCCAGCGTGATCGAGGTGATCGGCGCGAGCGCCCGCGGCGTGCCCGCGAGCCGGGTGATCCCGTCGGCGAACTCGCGCGCCACGCGCCGGAGCTCGTCCCGCACCGGGGTCTGGGGCACGTGGTGCGGGAGGAGCGGGCTCCGGATCCTGGTCGCGACCATGGAGGCGGCCAGCCACTCGGCGCCGGCGATCGCGATCACCGGCGCGTTCCCGACAAGGTCGGCGATCCACCCGCCGACGAAGACGCCCAGGAGCAGCGCGACCGTCCCGCCGACGGTGGCCATCGAGTTGGCCATCAGCAGGTCCTCGGTCGGGACCATGCGCGGGACCACCGCCTGCGCCGTCGCGAGGTAGAAGCGGTTCACCGAGAGCACCCACAGCGCGCCGCCGAAGAACAGCACCGGCGCCGTCTTCGGGTCGAACAGCACCAGCCACACGGCCGCGGCTCGCAGCCACGGCGCGACCACGAGGATCTTCCTGCGCGACCAGCGGTCGATGAAGACACCGGTGAACGGGCCGAGGATCGAGAAGGGCAGGGACACCACCAGCGCCGCGATGGCGAAGCTCAGGATCGTGTTCTGCTCCTGGGGGTTGAACACGATCGAGGACACGAGCGCCGCCTGGAACAGCCCGTCGCCCGACTGGGTGATCAGCCGGATCGCGAACAGCCGCCGGAAATCGTCGCTCCGAAGGGCCTCGCGGGCGCGCTGCCGGGTCGATTTCACGCCGAGGATGGTAGGCGCACGGACCCCGGCCGGTGCTACCTCCGCAGGAACGGGACGATCGCGCCGAAGTCCTCGTCGCCCAGGCCGTCCTCGATCGCCTCGTCGCATCGGGCCGCGGCCGTCTCGGCGACCGAGAGTCCCGTGCCTTCCCGCGCGGCCTCGTCGAACGCGAGCGCGAGATCCTTGCGCGCGAGCGCGAGGCGGAAGTAAGAGGACTGGTCCTCGCCCTTCAGCCTGGGCCGCCACCGTTCGACGAGCGAGGCGAGCGGGCCGGCCTCCATGCTCCGCAGCACGGCGTCGATCCCCAGACCCGCGCGGTCGGTGAGCGCGAGCAGCTCCCCCAGCGCGACCAGCGTCGCGGTCGACGCGGCGTTGTTCACCAGCTTCAGCAACGCCCCCGAACCCGACGGCCCGAGGTAGATCGGCGTGCCGAGGAGAGAGAGGAGCTCGGTCCGGCCCTCGAACACCGCGCGTTCCCCGCCGACGAGGATCACCAGCTTGCCGCTCTCGACCGAGGGGACGCTGCCGAGCACCGGGGCGTCCAGCACGGCGACCGGTGCGAGCTGCTTGACCACGAACGCGATCGCGGTGGGGCCCACCGTCGACATCTCGATGAGCGTGGCGTCGCGAGGGATCGCCTGCGCCGCGCCGCCGTCGCCGAACAGCACCTGCTCGAGCGCCGGCGGGTCGGTGACCATCGTGATGACGACCTCGGCGTTTCGAACGGCGTCTGCGGGCGAACCCGCCCGACGCGCGCCGGCGGCGACGAGCTCCTCGTCCCGGCCGGGTGTGCGGTTCCAGACGGAGAGCTCGTGGCCCGCGCCGAGCAACCGATGTGCGATCGCCCCGCCCATCGCGCCGAGACCCAGGACCGCGATCGCCGTCATGCCGGCACCACCGCGACGAGGTCGACCTCGATCATCGCGGCGGGGACGACCAGGGCGACGACCTGGACGGCCGTGCTCGCGGGCGGCTCGGCGGTCAGGTACTCGCTGCGGACCTCGCGCATGCCGGCGAGGTCGTCGAGCGTGGTGAGGTAGGTCCCGATCTTCACGGCGTCGGCGAACGTCGCGCCGTTCGATTCCAGGATCGCCTTCAGGTTCTCGAACACCTGCCGGGTCTGGGCACGCACGTCGCCCGGTCCGACGAGGTTGCCCTCGAGGTCGATCGCGATCTGCCCGGAGACGTGGATCCAGACGGCGTCGCCGGTCTCGACGCGGACGGCCTGGGAGTACGTGCCCATCGGTGCCGCGACGGTGTCCGGGTTCGAACGGGTCGCTCGCATGCTCTCCTCCTCGGTGTCTGAGCTCGGAGGAGAGCGTACGAGCTAGTGCTGCGGGGCTACGCCTCGGCGGGCTCGATGTCGAAGAACGCCGTCCAGTCGGCGGCCTTGCTCGCGCCGTTGCCCAGGATGAACTGCTCGACCATGTCTCGGGCGGCCTCGTCGCTGAACTGCACCGGGGGCGACTTCATGAAGTAGGCGCTCGGGCCGATCAGCGGGCCGGCGACGCCACGGTCAAGCGCCAGCTTCGCGCACCTGAGGGCGTCGATCACGATGCCGGCCGAGTTCGGGCTGTCCCAGACCTCGAGCTTCAGCTCGACGTTGAGCGGCACGTCCCCGAAGGCCTGGCCCTCGAGGCGGATCTGCGCCCACTTCCGGTCCTCGAGCCACGGCACGTGGTCGCTGGGGCCGATGTGGATGTTCTGCTTGTCGAGTTTCTTGCGCAGCTGCGACTGGACGGACTGCGTCTTCGAGACCTTCTTGGACGTCAGGCGCTCGCGCTCGAGCATGTTCATGAAGTCCATGTTGCCTCCGAAGTTCAGCTGGTAGGTCCGGTTCAGCTTCACCCCGCGGTCCTCGAACAGCTTGGTCAGGACCCGATGGATGATCGTCGCGCCGACCTGGCTCTTGATGTCGTCGCCGACGATCGGCACCCCGGCCTCGACGAACTTCTGCGCCCAGGCCTTGTCCGAGGCGATGAACACCGGCAGGCAGTTGACGAACGCGGCGTGGGCGTCGAGAGCGGCCTGCGCGTAATGCTTGGCCGCCTGCTCGGACCCCACCGGCAGGTACGACACAACCACGTCGGCCTGCACCTCGCGGAGCGCCTTCGCGACGTCCACGGGTGGGAGTTCGGACTCGGCGATCGTCTCGCGGTAGTACCGGCCGAGGCCGTCGAACGTCGGACCTCGCTGCACGGTCACGCCGGTCGGCGGGACCTCCGCGAAGCGGATCGTGTTGTTGGGCTCGGAGACGATGGCCTCCGCGAGGTCGGTCCCGACCTTCTTGGCGTCCACGTCGAACGCCGCGACGAGTTCGACGTCCCGGATGTGGTAGCCGCCGAGGTCGACGTGCATCAATCCAGGGACGGTGTCGGTCGGGTCCGCGTCCTTGTAGTACTCGAGACCCTGGACGAGCGACGACGCGCAGTTGCCGGCGCCGACGATCGCGAGTCGGACCTTGCTCATGTTGCGCGCTCCTTTCTGCGAAGCGCGCGGCCGGTGCTCCGGCGCTTCGAACCCCCCGACGTCGTCTCCGCGGCGCGGCGCTCGGCGGTGATGAGGCCGTTCAGCCACGCGATGTCCTGCTCCGTGCTCTCTCGACCGTGCTGCATGAGCGACGTCGTGTACATGTCGCCGCTCGCGGTTGCGAGCGAGGTCCGGATCGTGGACAGCCGCTCCTCGAGGAAGGCCCGCCGGCGTTCGAGCAGGCGGATCCTGGTCTCGGGCGACAGGTACTTGAAGAAGGCCAGCCGGACGCGGAAGCGGTTGTCCTCGCCCGAGGACTCCGGGCCCGACTCCTCGAGCAGCTCCCGGAACAGCGCCTCACCCGTCT
>Ga0307302_10001369_pt1 | contig 10733 bp, 10 predicted proteins | sample ER_DNA_183_FD_194490 | JGI IMG/M metagenome (GOLD analysis project Ga0307302, IMG submission 194490) | Bulk soil microbial communities from the East River watershed near Crested Butte, Colorado, United States - ER_DNA_183 | ecosystem: Environmental > Terrestrial > Soil > Floodplain | place... | reverse complement strand
CGTCGGGGCCCGGGTGCTCGAGATCGCGGCCGGCAAGTACGACGTCCACGGCGAGGCCGTTGAGGACGCGCTCCGCCGCGAGCTGGCCGAGGAGCTGGGGGTCGAGGGCGGCACCCTGACCTTCATGGCCAGCTTCTACACCACGCCCGGGTGGAGCGACGAGATCCTCGACCTGTACCTGGCCGAGGGCGCCACCCCGATCCAGGGCGGCGCCCCGGAGACCGACTGGGAGGAGCGGGGCATGGAGGTGGTGCGGCTGCCGTTCGAGGAGGCGGTCCGCCGGGCCGCCGGCCCGCCCGGGGACGCCAAGACCCTGGTCGCCCTCGGCCTGTACGGCCTCATGCAGGCCGGGTCGTGGGCGCCCGACCAGGCCGACCGGCCCCCGCCGGACGCCCCGGCCCGCCGGGCGGCCAACCGGCCCTGACCCGGCGGCCCCCGTCTCGTAGACTTGGGCGTGCCCGGCCCGACGGTGGGCCGGGACGAGGGAAAGGCGGCGAGCATGGACGTTGGCATCCCGCGGGAGCTCAAGGACCACGAGTACCGGGTCGCGATCACGCCCGTCGGCGTCCGCGAGCTGACCGACGCCGGCCACCGGGTGTTCGTCGAGCAGGGTGCCGGGCTGGGCAGTTCCATCACCGACCTGGAGTTCGAGAAGTCCGGGGCGACCGTGCTCGAGACGGCCGACGAGGTGTGGGCCGAGACCGACCTCATCCTCAAGGTGAAGGAACCGGTCCCCGAGGAGTTCCACCGGCTGCGCAAGGACCAGGTGCTGTTCACCTACCTGCACCTGGCGGCCAGCCGCGAGGTCACCGAGGCGCTGCTGGACAGCGGGACCACCGCCGTCGCCTACGAGACGGTCGAGCTGCCGGACGGCCGGCTGCCCCTGCTCGCGCCCATGAGCGAGGTCGCGGGCCGGATGGCCCCCCAGGTCGGCGCCCACCTGCTGGAGCGCGAGTCGGGCGGCCGTGGGGTGCTGATGGGCGGCGTCTCGGGGGTCGCCGCGGCCAAGGTGCTGGTCCTTGGCGGCGGCATGGCCGGCCAGAACGCCGCCTGGATCGCCCAGGGCATGGAGGCCGAGGTCACCCTGCTGGACAAGAACGTCGACAAGCTCCGCTACGTCGACCAGATCCACAAGGGCCGCATCGTCACCCTGATGTCGAACCGCCAGACGATCGAGGACCTGGCGGTGGCCGCCGACCTCATCATCGGCTCGGTCCTGATCCCGGGGGCCAAGGCGCCCCGGCTGATCACCGCCGAGCACGTCCGGGCGATGAAGCGGGGCGCGGTCCTGGTCGACATCTCGATCGACCAGGGCGGCTGCTTCGAGACCTCGCACGTCACCACCCACTCCGACCCGACCTACGTGGTCGACGGGGTGGTCCACTACTGCGTCGGCAACATGCCGGGGGCGGTGCCGCACACCTCGACCTACGCCCTCACCAACGTCACCCTGCCGTACACGGTCGAGATCGCCTCGGCCGGCCTCGAGGCGGCCGTCAAGGACGACGCGCCCCTGGCCAAGGGCATCAACGTCTACCGCGGCGAGCTCACCTACCGGCAGGTCGCCGAGGCCCACGGCCTCGACTGGCGCCCCCTCCCCGAGGTCATCCCCGCCCTGGCCGACGGCGAGGGTCGCTAGCGGTGCCGGCCGACGTGATCGACTCCGGGGCACGCCAATCCGACCCCCCGCTGCGAGACCCCCCGGTGCCGACCGCGCCGGTGGGGCCGGTGGCGGGGGCGGCGGTGCGGCGCTACCTCGACTACCTGGCCGTGGAGCGGGGGCTGGCGTCCAACACGCTCAGCGCCTACCGCCGGGACCTGCGCCGCTACGCCGGCTGGCTTGCCGCCGCCGGGATCGACGACCCTGGCCAGGCCGGCGAGCCGGACCTGGTCGCCTTCCTGGGGGCGCTGCGGGCCGGCAGCACCCCGGTCGGCACCCGCTACCGGGCCTCCAGCGTCGCCCGCTCCCTGGCCGCGGTCCGCGGCTTCCACCGCTTCCTGGTCCGCGAGCGGCTGGCCGGCACCGACCCCTCCCGGGACCTCGGCACCCCCAAGGTCCCGGCCACCCTGCCCAAGGCGCTGTCGGTCGAGCAGGTGGAGGCGCTGCTGGGCGCGATCGCCGGCCACGACCGGCTGGCCCTGCGCGACCGGGCCCTGCTCGAGACCCTGTACGCGGCCGGCCTGCGGGTCAGCGAGGCCACCGCCCTCGACGTCGACGACCTGGACCTGGAGGACGGCACGGTCCGCGCCTTCGGCAAGGGGTCCAAGGAACGCCTGGTCCCGATCGGCCGTTCGGCCCGCCGGGCCCTGGAGGGCTACCTGGTCCGGGCCCGCCCGCTGCTGGCCGGTCCGCGCTCGGGGCCGGCCGTGTTCCTCAACGCCCAGGGGAGCAGGCTGACCCGGCAGGGCTGCTGGAAGATCCTGCGCCGCCACGCCAGGCACGCCGGGCTGGAGGCCGCGGTCTCCCCGCACGTCCTGCGCCACTCGTTCGCCACCCACCTGCTGGCCGGCGGGGCCGACATCCGCAGCGTCCAGGAGCTGCTCGGCCACGCCAGCCTGGCCACCACCCAGGTCTACACCCGGATCACCCAGGACCGCCTGCGTGAGGTCTACCTGCGCGCCCACCCCCGCGCCCGCCTGGCCCCGCCCGGCAGGTGAACCGGACATTCATGACAAGCATTCCTCCCGGCGGCCGACCGATCCTGTAGCCTCAACCCCTTGCTCTCGAGAGTCGACCGTCGTGCCGTCCCCGGCCGCGGCGGACAGGATCGCCACGGAGGACCGGGATGGACCAGCAGACCGTTGAGCGGCTGCGGGAACGGCTCGAGACCGAGCGCGGCGAGGTTCGTCGTCAGCTCGACGACCTCGGCGCCCGCCGCGACGCCGAGGGCATCGAGGACCCGGAGCTGGACGAGGGCTTCGCCGACGCCGGCCAGGCCGCCGCCGAACGGGCCAACCTCCTCACCCTGGTCCGCAGCCTGCGCGACACCCTGCGCGACGTCGAGCAGGCCCTCGACCGCATGGACGGCGGCACCTACGGCATCTGCGAGCGCTGCGGGCAGCCCATCGCCGACGAGCGCCTCGAGGCCCTCCCCGCCGTCCGCCTCTGCATGGCCTGCAAGCGCCAGCGGGGGTCGCGGTGACCGACCCGGCGCCCGGGGCCGACCCTGGGGCCGGTGGGCCCCTGCGGCGCCCCGGCAAGGTGGTCCTGGTCGTCTGCGACTCGCTCGGGGTGGGGGAGGCGCCGGACGCCGGCGACTACGGCGACGAGGGCGCCGACACGGCCGGGCACGCCGCAGCCGCGGTCGGCGGGCTGGAGCTGCCGACCCTGGGGTCGTGGGGGTTCGGGCGGCTGACGGAGATCACCGGGGTCGAGCCCGTCGACCCGGCCGCCGCCGTGGTCGGCCGCATGGCCGAGCGGTCGGCCGGCAAGGACACCACCACCGGCCACTGGGAGATGATGGGGGTGGTCCTCGACCAGCCCTTCCCGACCTACCCCGACGGCTTCCCGCCCGAGGTGATCGACGCCTTCTCCGAGGCCATCGGCCGCGGCGTGCTCGGCAACAAGCCGGCCTCGGGCACCGAGATCATCAAGGAGCTGGGGCTCGAGCACCTGGAGACCGGCAAGCCGATCGTCTACACCTCGGCCGACTCGGTATTCCAGATCGCCACCCACAAGCGGGTCGTCCCCCTCGACCAGCTGTACGCCTGGTGCCAGCTCGCCCGCGGGATCCTGCGGGGCGAGTACGCCGTCGGCCGGGTGATCGCCCGCCCCTTCGACGGCGACCCGGGGTCGTTCACCCGCACCAAGGAGCGCCGCGACTACGCCCTCCCGCCCGCCGGCCCGACCGTGCTCGAGGCGCTGGAGCGCGCCGGCGTCCGAACCATGGGGGTCGGCAAGATCGAGGACATCTTCTCCCGCCGCGGCCTGGTCGACTCCGACCACACCGGCGACAACGACAGCTCGCTCGACGCCACCGTCCGCTTCCTGCGCGAGGCCGACGGGCCCACCTTCGTGTTCACCAACCTGGTCGACTTCGACATGGTCTACGGCCACCGCCGCGACGCCGAAGGCTACGCCCGCTGCCTCGAGCGCCTCGACGCCCGCCTCCCCGAGGTCGTGGCCACCCTCGGCGACGACGACTGGCTGTTCCTCACCGCCGACCACGGCTGCGACCCGACCGCCCCCGGCACCGACCACACCCGCGAGTTCACCCCCATGGTCGCCTTCAGCCCCGGCGGCACCGCCGGGTGCCACCTCGGCGACCGGGCCACCTTCGCCGACCTCGGCGCCACCATCGCCGACCTGTTCGCGGTCCCCCCGGTCGACCCAGGCACCTCCTTCGCCAGCGACCTCCGCTGATCCGCTGATCCCGCCCGCCGCCCTGACCGTCCTAGCGGCCGGCGCCCTCGCACGAGCCCAGCCAGCGCGGCGGCATCCCGCATGTCCGGATGGTTGAGGCTTTGTCCACATTTCTCCGGGCAGTGAGTTTCCGCCCCGGCCGGGTCGACCACGGAGCGTGGTGCGACCACGGAGCGTGGTCAGCTTCCCGGGCTTCCTCCGCCGCCTCCGGGTGGGTAAGATGCGCGCGCTTCCCCAACCCCGTCGATGAGGCGACAAGTCCACTCGTCGCTCCATCGACCAGGACACAAAGCGATCTGACGACAAAGCGTTTCCGCCGGCGGTCCGGAGGTGCCGGAGATGGGGAAGGTCATCGCCCTGGCCAACCAGAAGGGCGGTGTGGGCAAGACCACCACCGCCATCAACCTCGGCGCCGCCCTGACCGAGCAGGGGCGGCAGGTCCTGCTGGTCGACATGGACCCACAGGGGGCGCTGTCGGTCGGGCTCGGCCTGAACCCCCAGGCCCTGGAGCACACCGTCTACAACCTGCTGATGGACCGCAAGGCCGACCCCGGCACGGCCGTGGAACGCACCAAGCAGGACGGGCTCGACCTGCTCCCCTCCAACATCGACCTCGCGGCCGCCGAGGTCCTGCTGGTGGGGCAGGTCGCCCGCGAGCAGGCGCTCTCGCGGGTCCTGCGGGTGCTGCGCAAACGCTACGACTACGTGCTGATCGACTGCCCGCCCAGCCTCGGCCTGCTCACCGTCAACGCCCTGACCGCCGCCGACGGCGTGCTCATCCCGCTCGAGTGCGAGTACTTCGCCCTCCGCGGCATGGCCCTGCTGATGGACACCATCGAGCGGATCCGGGAGGACCTCAACCCCGACCTGGAGATCGTCGGCATCCTCGCCACCATGTACGATTCCCGGACGGTCCACGGGCGCGAAGTGCTCGGCAGGGTCGAAGACGCCTTCGGGGGTCGCGTCTTCCGGACCGTCATCGCCAAGACCATCCGGTTCGCCGAGGCGCCGGTGGCGGGCGAGAGCATCCTGACCTATGCCGGCTCGTCGTCGGGGGCGGTCGCGTACCGCGAGCTGGCCAAGGAGGTATTGGCGTCATGAAGGGTCGGGCCAGCCTGCCCGGAGCCGACGAGCTGTTCCGCGTCACCTCGATCGAGAAGGGCCGAGGCCGGGGAGCAAAGCAGCCGGCCTCCGAGGCCCAGCAGGACGACCGGGAACCAGCCGAGCGGGTCCCCAGCGGGCGCCAGCGTCACGACGAGAAGATCACCTTCTACTGCACCGCCGACGAGCTCATGGACCTCGAGAACGCCCGCCTCCTGCTCCGCCGCGAGCACGGCGTGGCGGTCGACCGCGGCCGCATCGTCCGCGAGGCGCTCGCCCAGGTCCTCTCCGAGCTGGAGCGCGACGGCGCCGACGCCCCCCTGGTCAAGCGCCTCACCAGATGACCGGGGCGCCGCCATGAGCGGGGGAGTGCGGGCGGTCGACGTGATCGCCCGCAAGCGGGATGGTGGCGAGATCGCCGGCGACGAGCTGCGCGACTTCGTGCTCGCCTACGCCCGCGAGGAGCTGCCCGACTACCAGATGGCCGCCTTCCTCATGGCCGGGTACCTGCGCGGGTTCACCCGGGGCGAGACCGAGGCGTTGACCGAGGCCATGGTCGCCTCCGGCGACACGCTCGACCTGAGCCGGCTGAGCGGGCCGACGGTGGACAAGCACTCGACCGGCGGCGTCGCCGACGGCACCACCCTGGTCGTGGGCCCGCTCGCCGCCGCCCTCGGCATGCAGGTCATCAAGCTGTCCGGACGCGGTCTGGGCCACACCGGCGGGACCCTCGACAAGCTGGAGTCGATCCCCGGCTTCCGGGTCGGCCTCGGCGCCGGCGAGCTGCTCGACCAGGTGGAGCGGATCGGGCTGGCCGTGGCCGCCCAGACGGCCGACCTGGTCCCCGCCGACAAGTCGATCTACGCCCTTCGCGACGTGACGGCGACGGTCGGCAACATCGCCCTGATCGCCTCCAGCGTGATGAGCAAGAAGCTCGCCGGCGGCGCCGCGAGCATCCTGCTCGACGTCAAGACCGGCTCGGGCGCGTTCATGCGCGAGACCGCGGAGGCGGCCGACCTGGCCAGGCTCTGCGTCGACCTCGGCAATGCCGCCGGGCGCGCCACCGCCGCCCTGGTCACCGACATGAGCCAGCCTCTGGGCGAGCTGGTCGGCAACGCCGTCGAGGTGCGCGAGGCGGTCGAGGCCCTGCGGGGCGAGCGCCCCGGCCGGTTCCTCGACCTCTGCCTGACCCTTACCGGCCACATGGCCGCCCTGGCCGGCCGGGCGGCCGATCCCTGGGAGGGTCGCCGCGACGCCGAACGCGCCCTCGAGCGGGGCGACGGCCTGGAGCGGTTCCGCGCGTTCGTTGCCGCCCAGGGCGGTGATCCCCGGGTCGCCGACGACCTCTCGCTGCTGCCCCAGGCCCCGATCACCACCGAGGTCCTCGCCCCCCAGGACGGCTGGTTGGCGGCCGTCGACGCCGAGGCCGTGGGCCGGGTCGCGGCCGCCCTCGGCGCCGGCCGGCAGCGCAAGGACGACAAGATCGACCCCGCGGTGGCGGTGGAGCTGTCGGCCAAGCTCGGCGACCGGGTCGAGCGCGGCCGGCCGATCGGCCAGATCCTGGCCCGCGACGAGGATGCCGCCCGCGCGGCGACCGACGGCCTCCTCGCCGCCCTCCGCTGGAGCGACCAGCCGGTCGAGCCCCCACCCCTGGTCCACGAGGTCGTCGGCGCCTGACCCGACGGGCCGGTCGGGTGGGGGAGCCCTGACCCATCGGGCCGGCCGGAGCGTCGCCGCGCCGGGTCGGGCTCGCCCCGGTTCGGCGCGTGCTAGGGTGGCGGCCGACGGCGTGGTCCCGGCGCCGAACCCCCTGTCCGATCCGACCGAGGCTGACGCATGGGCTCACCGCTGTTCTGGCTCCGCGACGATCCCCAGCTGTTCGTGGCCTTCCTGATCGCGGTGGTCGTCGCCATCACCTTCCACGAGTTCAGCCACGCCGCCGTCGCCACCCTGCAGGGCGACGACACCGCCCGCTCCCGGGGCCGCCTCACGCTCAACCCGATCTCGCACCTCGACCCGCTCGGGTCCATCGCCATCCTCCTGGCCGGCATCGGCTGGGGCCGGCCGGTGCCCTACAACCCAGCGAACATCCGCAACCGCCGGTTCGGGGCCGTCCTGGTGAGCCTCGCCGGGCCGGCCTCCAACTTCGTCCTCGCCCTCGCCGCCGTGGTCGCGGTCCGGATCCTCTACACCACCGCCGACACAGCCTTCGATATCCCGTTCAGCTTGAGACTTCTGGACATCCTGGTCGTCGTGAACGTCACCCTCGGCGTGTTCAACCTCCTGCCGATCCCCCCGCTGGACGGGTCGAGCCTGCTCGCGCTCGTGCTGCCACCCTCACGCCAGTCCATCGTCGGCTTCCTCGACCAGTACGGGATCTTCCTGCTGCTCGGCCTCCTGATCCTGGCCCCCAACCTCCTCACCCCCGTGTTCAGCGCGATCACCGCGGCGCTCTACGGCCTGGTCGGCCTCTCGCTCGGCTGACCACCAGGCGCCGGTCGGCGGAGCAGGGAAGCGGGCCCTGGGAGACCGCCCGGGGGCGTCCGCATCGGCGGGTCGCCGGCGGACTCGTTGTCCCCGACGCCGGACGCTGGCTACCATCGGCCGGCTGCGCCGAACTCCCGGGCTGCCGCCGTTCCACCGCACCAGGGCATCGATTCGACGATGAGACGATGAATAGATAAGTAGACAAATGGACTACGTGGTCAAGACCGAGGTGTTCGAGGGGCCGTTCGACCTGCTCCTGCACCTGATCGCGCGCCAGCGGGTCGACCTCTGGCAGGTGTCGCTGTCCCGCATCACCGAGGACTACCTGGCCGAGGTCCGCCGGATGCGCGAGCTCAACCTGGAGGTGGCGACCGAGTTCCTGGTCGTGGCGGCCACCCTGCTGGAGCTGAAGGCGTCCCGGCTGCTGCCGGCCCCCGACGCCGACTCCGACGAGGTCGAGGCCGTGCTCGAGGAGCGGGACCTCCTCTTCGCCCGGGTCCTCCAGTACCGCGCCTACAAGCAGGTCGCCGGGCTGTTCGGGGCCCGGCTGGCCGAGCAGACGGCCTACGTCCCCCGGCGGGTCGGCGCCGAGGACCTCCTGCGCCGCATCGTCCCCGAGCTGCTGGTCGGGGTCACCCCCGAGGAACTGGCCCGGCTGGCCGCCGCCGCGCTCACCCCGGCGCCGTCCCCCCAGGTCACCACCACCCACATCGCGCCACCCAGGCTGTCGGTCGCCGAAGCGGTCGCCACCCTCGCCCGCCACCTCCATGACCGGGGGTCCAGCAGCTTCGAGGAGCTGGTCGGCCGCCAGGCGCCGCCGATCGAGGTCGTGGTCGGCCTGCTTGCCGTCCTGGAGCTGTACAAGCGATCGTTGGTCGAGCTCGACCAGGCGTCCACCTTCGGCGACATCGCCGTCCGCTGGACCGGCGGCGACCTGGTCGACCCCATCGACATGACGGTCGAGGAGCCCGCATGACCGACCCGACCCCCACTCCGCCGGCGTCCAGCCACGCGCCAGGACCGCCGTCGCCCCCGGCCCCGGAGCAGCCTCCGGCGCCGGGCCCCTCCGTGCCGTCGCCAGGGCCAGGAGCCGCGGGTCCAGAGGAGCGCCCGGCGCCGGCTCCCTCCGCGGCGTCGCCAGGGTCGGGTGCCGCGGGGATCGAGGGCGACCCGACGGCCTGGCCGCCCGACGAGGCCTTCGACGCCGTCGAGCTGGACGACCGCGGCTGGACCAGGCGCGACCTGGAGGCGATCCTGCTGGTCGCCGACGAGCCGGTGCCCGCGCCGGTCCTCGCCGAGATCGTCGGGTCGCGCCTCTCGGAGGTCGAGGAGCTCCTGGTCGACCTGGCCGGCGAGTACGCGCGCGACGGCCGCGGGTTCGTGCTCCGGGCGATCGCCGGCGGCTGGCGGCTCTACACCCACCCCGGCGCGCAGACCGCCGTCGAGGCGTACCTCCGTGCCGGCCAGCAGAGCCGGCTCACCCGCGCCGCCCTGGAGACCCTCGCGGTGATCGCCTACCGGCAGCCGGTGACCCGCTTCCAGGTCGCGGCCGTCCGTGGCGTCAACGTCGACGGCGTGTTCCGCACCCTGGCCTCCCGCGGCCTCATCCACGAGGTCGGCACCGACCCAGGCCCCGGCCAGGCCATCCTCTACGGCACCACCCAAGCCTTCCTCGAACAACTCGGCCTGAACGACCTCGACCAACTCCCCCCGATCAAGGACTACCTCCCCGAGGGCGTCGACCTCTTCGATCTCCAGGAGCAGCCATGACCCCCACCGGCCCACCGCCGCCCGCTGGTGGGGGGGATCGGTCGCGCCCGCCCCCCTCCGCCGGTGGGGAGCGTTCGCGCTCGCCTCGCGCTTCTGGTGGTGGGAGTCGTTCCCGCCCGCCTCGCGCCGCCGCCGGTGGGGACCGTTCGGGTTCGTCGGCCAGGGGGGGCGGGTCGCGCCCGCCCCGCGCCTCCGCCGGTAGAGGCCGTTCCCGCCCGGCCGACCCGTTCGCTGGTGGGGATCGCTCACCGAAGGCCGCGAGCGGGGACCGTTCCGGCCTGCCCCGCCCCTCGGGTGGTGGGGATCGTTCTCGCCCCCGCCGCTCCGCGTCGTCCCGCCCCGAGCCGTCGGGCGGCGGAGCGCGAGCAGGCGGCCCCGGCGGCAAGTCGGGTCGCGCGGTCGCCGGGGGTCGAGCCGGGTCGCGCCCGAGTGTGCCCGACCACGGGTCGGTGGGCCGCGCCGGGACGCGCCGGGGTGGGCCCGACCACGGGTCGGTGGGCCGCGCCGGATCGCGCCGGGGTGCGCCTGGCGACGCGACGGCATCCCGCGCACGGGGGACCGGCGCGGGTGGGGAGCCGGGCCGGCCACGCTCGGCCCGGGATGGTCAGGGGCACGGAGGGGAGCGGCCGTCCACGGCGGCGGCGGGGTCGACCAGGCGAGCTCGCGACCCCGGTCGGAAGCCGCCTCGGGCAAGGTCGGTCGATGGCGGGCCGGGCGGAGGGGCCGCGCGGGCGACGGGTGGAGGGGGCAGGCGGACGCCGGGCGGAGAGGGCAGGCGAACGGCGGGTGGCATGGCCAGGGCGGCCGCCGACCGGGGCGTGGAGCGGACGCACACCAAGGGTCCGGCGGGCGATGGCCAGGACGTGGAGGGGTTGCTCCGACTCAACAAGGCGTTGAGTGGAGCTGGGCTCGGGTCCAGGCGGGCGGTTGAGGAGCTTGTGCGGGCGGGGCGGGTGTCGATCGGGGGTGAGGTCGTCCACGACCTGGGGCGGCGGGTCGACCCGGTGACCGA
>Ga0307302_10001368_pt1 | contig 10740 bp, 9 predicted proteins | sample ER_DNA_183_FD_194490 | JGI IMG/M metagenome (GOLD analysis project Ga0307302, IMG submission 194490) | Bulk soil microbial communities from the East River watershed near Crested Butte, Colorado, United States - ER_DNA_183 | ecosystem: Environmental > Terrestrial > Soil > Floodplain | place: USA... | reverse complement strand
GAGGCCAACCACATGCCGCGCCTGGCGGTACGAGCTTCTCGCGCCGATCCCCTGGGCGAGGGCATACACCATGAGCCCGCCCAGCCAGTAGACGACGAGGCCGTAGAAGCCGCCCCCGAGAAAGGCCCAGGTCGCGATCGAAATCCCGTCGAACCTTGGGTCGTCGAGCAGCCGCCCGGCGAGCGACGTCGAGAGCACGCCTGCGATTCCGGCGAGGATGACGATCGCCATGACCGGCTCCTGACGAGCGTCCGCGGCCTCGCCGGAATCGTCACGCAAGGCCCCGAACACGGCACGCGGGCTCTGAAAAACCGAGAGCGCTCGCAGCCACCACTCCCGCTGGAGCGAAGGCGCGCCCTCGGCGGTCGCGTTCATACGATCAGCGTACTGTCTGCCGGGTGCCGCGAACCGCGCTCATCATCGCTGTGCCGGAGGCCGAGCCGGTCGTCGGCGAATGGCGCGAGCGCTACGACAACGCGCGTTTGGGCGTGCCGGCGCACGTGACGCTCCTCTTTCCGTTCGTTCCGCGCGAGCAGCTGGACGATGCACTCCTCGCGGAGCTCAGCGAGCTGATCGCCTCTCAGCCTGCGTTCTCCTTCTCTTTGTCCCGCGTCGAGCACTTCCCCGACGTCACGTGGCTCGCCCCTGAGCCCTCCGAGCCGTTCCGCCGCCTGACCCAGCTGATCTTCTCGCGGTATCCCGACTATCCCCCGTACGAGGGGATCCACGACGAGATCATTCCGCACCTGACCGTCGCCGCCGCGGCCATGCGGGATCAGGTCGACTCGGCGCTGACTCCGCAGCTGCCAATCGACGCCGAAGCTCGGGAGGTGACGTTGCTCGTCGAAAACCAATCCGGGCACTGGCGAAGCGGCGGGCAGTTCCTGCTTGCTAGACCTGGGGAATCGCGACGGCCAGGTTGACCGCGGCCTTTACTAGGCCGCCGCCGCTGCCTTCTTGGGCAGAACTTGCTGCAGGTACCGACCGGTCGCCGAATCCTCGACTTCGGCGACCTGCTCCGGCGTCCCGGTCGCGATCACCTCTCCTCCGGCCTCGCCGCCCTCGGGCCCGAGATCGATGATCCAGTCGGCCTGCTTGATGACGTCGAGGTTGTGCTCGATCACAAGCACCGTGTTCCCCGCGTCGACGAGCCGCTGCAGCACCTCGAGCAGCTTCTCGATGTCCGCGAAGTGGAGGCCGGTCGTCGGTTCGTCGAGGATGTAGAGCGTCCTCCCCGTCGCAATCTTGGACAGCTCCGAGGCCAGCTTCACGCGCTGCGCCTCGCCCCCGGAGAGCGTCGTCGCCGGCTGGCCGAGCTTGATGTAGTCGAGGCCGACGTCATGCAGCGTCTGCAGCCGCCGCCGCAGTTTCGGGATCTTCGCGAAGAACCGCAGTGCCTCCTCGACCGACATCTCCAGGACGTCCGCGATCGACTTGCCCTTAAAGCGCACCTCGAGCGTCTCTCGGTTGTACCGCCGGCCGTGGCAGGTCTCGCACGGCACGTAGACGTCGGGCAGGAAATGCATCTCGATCTTGATCGTCCCGTCGCCCTTGCACGTCTCGCAGCGCCCGCCCCGCACGTTGAAGGAGAACCGTCCAGGCTTGTAGCCGCGTACTTTCGCTTCGGGCGTGAGCGAGTAGAGCTCGCGGATGTGGTCGAAGAGCTTGGTGTAGGTCGCCGGGTTCGACCTCGGGGTGCGGCCGATCGGCGACTGGTCGATGTCGATCACCTTGTCGTAGCATTCGATCCCCTCGCAGCTCGCATGCTCGCCGGGTTTCACGCGCATGCGGTGGAGCCGGTTCGCGAGCGCCTTGAAAACGATCTCGTTCACGAGCGTCGACTTGCCCGAGCCCGACACGCCGGTGACGGTGATGAACTTCCCGACCGGGAACTCGACGTCGATCCCCTTCAGGTTGTGCTGCGAGGCACCGCGCACCCAGAACGAACCCTGGTCATCGGTTCGCCGTTCCGGTACTGCGATTTCCTGCTTTCCGGACAGGAACTGGCCGGTGATCGACTTCGGGTTCCGCTCGACCTTCGCCGCCGTCCCTTCGGCGACCACATAGCCGCCATGCTCGCCCGCCCCCGGGCCCATGTCGACCAGGTGGTCGGCGGCGCGCATCATCTGCTCGTCGTGCTCGACCACAAGCACGGTGTTGCCGAGGTCGCGGAGCCGCTCGAGCGTACCGATCAGCTTCCCGTTGTCCCGCTGGTGGAGCCCGATCGAGGGCTCGTCGAGGATGTAGAGGACGCCGACGAGTTGCGAGCCGATCTGCGTTGCGAGGCGCAACCGCTGCGCCTCGCCGCCGGAGAGCGTTGCCGCCGCTCGGTCGAGCTGCAGGTAGCCGACCCCCACGTTGTCGAGGAACGTCAGCCGCTCGCGGATCTCCTTGATGATCCGCGCGCCGATCAGCTGCTCGGTCTGGGTCAGCTCGAGCGCGTCGAGGAACTCGATCGCGCGCATGACCGACATGCGTGAGAACTCGTGGATGTTCCGCTCGCCGACGGTGACCGCGAGCACCTCGGGCTTGAGGCGCGCGCCGTCGCACTGCGGGCAGGGCCGGAAGCTCATGTATTCCTCGATCCGCTCCCGCTGTTGCGACGAGTCCGTCTCGCGATAACGGCGTTCGAGGTTCTTGACGATTCCCTCGAAGGCGAGCATGTACGAGCGCCGCCGGCCCATGCGATTGCGGTAGCGGACGTAGATGCGCTCGCCGTCGGTGCCGTAGAGAAAGAGGTCCTGCTCCTCGGCGGTCAGGTCCTGCCACGGCTTGTCGAGGTCGATCTCCCACTTGTCCGCGATCCCCTGGATGACCGCCTCGTAGAAGCTCGAGCCGCCCGTCGACCAGGGGACGAGCGCGCCCTCGCCGATCGAGCGCGTCGGGTCGGGCACGAGCAGGTCGGGGTCGATCTCCTGCTGCGCGCCGAGGCCCGTGCAGCGCGGGCAGGCGCCGTGCGGCGAGTTGAACGAGAAGATGCGCGGCTGGAGCTCGGGCAGCCCAACCCCGTGCTCGGGGCACGCGAAGCGCTCGCTGAAGGTGAGCGGCTCCCCGTCGAGCACGTCGATGACGACGAGGCCGTCCGCGAGCGCGGCCGCCGTCTCGATCGACTGCCAGAGGCGTGTGCGCAGATCCGGCTTCATCACGAGCCGGTCGACGACGACCTCGATCGTGTGCTTGAACTTCTTGTCGAGCACGATCTCGTCCTCGAGCATCCGCACCTCGCCGTCGACCTTCACTCGTGTGAACCCGTCGGCACGCAGCTCCTCGAAGACGTCCTTGTACTCGCCCTTGCGGTCGCGGACGACCGGCGCGTTGACCGTGAACTTCGTGCCCTCCGGAAGCCGCAGCACCTGGTCGACGATGGCCTCGATCGACTGGCCCGCGATCGGCCGCCCGCAAACCGGGCAATGAGGCCGACCGACGCGCGCGTAGAGGAGGCGCAGGTAGTCATAGATCTCGGTCACCGTGCCGACCGTCGAGCGCGGGTTGCGCGAGGTCGTCTTCTGGTCGATCGAGATCGCCGGCGAGAGCCCGTCGATCGAGTCGACGTCCGGCTTCTCCATCATCTGCAGGAACTGGCGCGCGTACGCGGAGAGCGACTCGACGTAGCGGCGCTGCCCCTCCGCGTAGATCGTGTCGAAGGCGAGCGAGGACTTCCCGGAGCCCGAGAGCCCGGTGATGCAAACGAGGCGGTTCCGCGGCAGGCGGACGGTGATGTCCTTCAGGTTGTGCTCGCGGGCACCGTGAATTACGAGCTCGTCAGAGGCCATAACCGACCTAGTCTAGCCACCCAGGATCGGACGAACAAGTGTTCGCGTGGCTATGAAGCGAGCCGCTCGACGAGGCGGCAGACCTGGCTCGGCGCGGCGATGTGACCGATCGAAAGTGGGCCGACGACGACGGTTCCATAGCCAAAGAGCTGGCCCAGAAGCGACTGGTCGATCTCCACTGCATCGACCGCCTGCAGGCGAACCGCCTTTGCGCGCCGATGGAGAGTGCCCCGGATGAAATACACCTTCTGGGTCGTGACGACGACACGCGTCCGCTCCCACTGCCAGACGGCGCGCAACGTGAAGGCCGCGCCGGCCGCGATCAGTATCGCCCCGAGAACGGCGGCGGCCGCCCACGGGATCAGCAAGGCGAACATTCCGAGCGCCACGAGCAGCAGAGACCGGGCAAGCGGGCGGGCGAGCACCACGCCGTGCAGGCGGGCATCCAGGCAGACCTTTTCGTCACGCTCGAAGCGCATGCAGGCCGCTTCGGTGGGCAAACGGCCATTCCTGCCCGTTTGCATCGGCGGCTGAGCGGCGAAAACCTCTGCTGATGCAGGACACTGCCCGCCGCGTCTTCCTCGCGACGCTCGTCGTCGTCGGCGTCGTCGTCGTCGTGCTCGCGCTCTGGAAGCTGAGGTTGCTGCTCGCACTGCTCTTCTTCGCGTTCATCGTCGCGGCCGCCATGCGGCCGAGCATCGAGGCGCTGAAGCGCCGCCATGTGCCCCGCGGCGTCGGGATCGCGATCCACTACCTCGCGCTCGCCGGGTTCGTCGCGCTGCTGCTGTGGCTCGTCGTGCCGCGCGCGGTCGACCAGGTGCAGGCGGCGATCGGGAGCGATTCCCTGCGGGCGGAGGCGCGGAACGAGACCGGCTGGAAGCATGATGCCCTCGTCGGGCTCGACCGGTGGCTGCGGGACCTGCCCAGCGCAGGAAACCTCGTCGACCGCGCGCTCGACGCGACGGTGCTCGGCTTCGAGATCCTCGTCGGGGTCTTCTTCGTGCTCGCGTCCGCGGCCTATTGGATTTTCGAGCGCAACCGCGCAATCGCAGTTGTCCTCTCGCTGCTGCCGCGCGACAAGCGGCGCGTGGTTCGCGACACCTGGGACTTGATCGACCTCAAGCTTGGCGCCTACGTGCGAGGCCAACTGCTTTTGATCCTCGCTGTTGCGACCGTCCTCTCGCTCGCGTTCTGGGCGATCGGCCTCCCATATTGGATCCTGATCGGCAGCTTCGCGGGGATCGTCGAAATCGTGCCGGTGATCGGCCCGCTCAGCGCGGGCGCGGTCGCCGTCGGGGTCGGGCTCACCGAGTCGTGGCAGCTCGCACTCACCGCCGGCTTGATCGTGCTCGTAGTCCGCCTGCTCGAGGACTACCTCGTGATCCCGAATGTGCTCGGCGACGCCGTCGGGCTCTCACCGCTGCTCGTCCTCGTCTCGGTGACCGCGACTGCGATCCTGTTCGGCGGCTTTGCAGTACTACTCGCGATTCCGCTGGCCGCGGTCCTGGCGACGCTCGTCAGTGTGATCGTGCTCGAGAGGGACCCTGCGGAGGAGGAGGTTCCGACCGTCCTGTTCCCGGCGCAGGACGCCGAACGCTAGGAGGGTTTGGCGGAATACTGCTCGTCGCCGGGGTGCGATGGTCGTTCCGAGGCAAGGACGCAGGGAGCCCAATGCTGAAAAGCATTGGGGTGACTGAGGACGCCGCCTCGGGGCGAGCAGCGCAGCCCGGGGGCACAGACTGTATTTCGCCAACCCCTCCTAGGCCTTGCGCCAGCGGCCGAAGACCAGGCCGCCGAGGGTGAAGCCGAGCCCGAAGGTCCCGATTGCGAAAGCGCCGATGGTCGCCGCCTTGCGGGCGCCCGAGAGCGACTCCCAACGGCCGAGCGCCTCTTCCTCTTCCATCGTCAGCGGCTCGCCACGGCGCTTCTTGCGCATGGCGCCGCCCGCTCGGAGACCGAGATAGAGGTCGTCGAAGATCTCGGTAGGCTCGTCCACCATCGCCATGAGTGTACCCAGTGTTTCGGCTCTCCCAACCCGCCTCCTCCACATCTCAGACCTGCACGTCGGCACCCCGGAGGCTCCGGAAGTCGAACGCAGCCTCGCTACGCTCATCGAGCGCGCGTCGCCGGAATTAGTCGTCGCCACCGGCGACCTCACGCACCGTGGACGGCCGGAGCAGCATGTGGCTGCGGCGGCGTTTCTGCGCGCCCTGGGCCCGCCTGTGCTCGCGGTTCCGGGCAACCACGATATTCCATACACGTTCCCGGCCCGCTTCACACGGACGTTCGCGGAGTTCGAGCGGCACTGGGGGACTACCGAGCCGGTCCACACCTCGCCGACGCTCCACGTGGTCGGCCTCAACTCCGTCCGCGCTTGGCGCCACCAGTCAGGCGGCATCCGCGAAGACCAGCTGCGGCGAACAGGGGAGCTCTTCGCGCAGGCACCCGCCGGCGCGCTGAAGGTTGCCGTCCTCCACCACCACCTGATCGGAGCGCCCTGGCGCTCCCGGAAGAAGCCCGTCTCGCGCCGCTCGCACGTCCTCGCCTCACTCGTGGACGCCGGCGCTGAGCTGATCCTCGCCGGCCACATCCACCAGGGCGCGGTCAGCGAACGCCACGAGTTCGAGGTGATCAGAGGTGACGTGCGCGGGGCGACGGTGTCGATCGCGCCGGGGCTCGGCCAGCCGCGTCCGCAACGGCGCGGTGAGGCCCGTGGGCTCCACGTCTACGAGTGCAGCGAGGACACGATCCTCGTCGAAACCTACGTCTGGCGAGACGAGGACTGGGGGCTCACAGCGGTGCGGCGATTCGCCCGCGGCCGTGAGCCCCTGGCAGTCGAAACACCCGATTAGCCCGCTTGCCGCATGGGTTGGGTGGGATGACCAGCCCCCCGGCCGCCCGTTTGGGTTTCGATGGGGCCGCCGGGGAGCTTCGAGCTCGAACGTCAGACGGCGGGGCTACTTCGCCTGCCGGCGACCGCCCGATAGATGAGCAGCAGGATGATCGAGCCCACGATGGCCGTCAGCCAGGTGCTGATGTCGAAGAACTCGTCGAGGGGATCCGCATCGAAGAGTGCTCCGGCGATGAAACCGCCCAGCAGCGCACCGACGACGCCGACGATGGCCGTGACAATGAATCCCCCCGGGTCGTCACCGGGGAGTATCGCCTTGGCGATCGCACCGGCAAGCAGCCCGAGGATGATGAACGCGATGATTCCCATGCAGCCTCCTGTTCGGGTTTGCGATGGGATTCCCATTACCGGTCCGGGAAAAACTCGGGCCTGGCAGCGGAGTCGTAGCTAGCGGCGCAGGCCCCAGCCGCGCGTCGGCCGCTCTCTCGTTCCAGGACCGGTGATTCCTCGGCCCTGGACGACGCGCCGGTAGAGGATCATGAGCAGGATCGCGCCGAGATAGGCGAATAGCAGGCTCCCGGCGTTTCCGAAGAGAAGCTGCGCGACGAGACCGCCGAGCATGGCGCCGCCGACACCGATCGCGACCGTCAGCCAGAAAGGCATCGGATCCGGCCCCGGCAACGCAAGCCTGGCCAGGGCGCCGAGCAGGAACCCGCCGAGGATGAGAACGAGAAAGAAGACGAACAAGCTCACGGCGCAACCCTATGCAGCTTCTAGATCTCGCAGGGGCGCGGGCGGCGCGATCCCGCCCGCGCCCCTGCAAGTGCTAGTCGCCCTGCACCCTCACCTGCGTCCAGGTGAGCCTGTGATCCGAAGTCGGGAATCCGCCAACGGGGCCCCACTCGGCGAAGTTGAAGACGCCCGTGAGCCGGAACAGCGGATCGGCCTGAACCGGCCAGAAGACCGCGCTGTCGACGATACGCAGCGACTTTCGCGGCAGCACGTAGTCCGCCCGCAGGTTCCCCGGCGCGACGTCCGAGAAGTCCGCGGTGTCGAACCTCGGATCGCTCCGATGCGTTGCGTTCGCTCCGCCCTGGAGGATTGCTGCCTCGGGCGCGCCCAGGCTGTCAGGCGTTTGGCGCGCGTTCACGAGCGGGTGCTCGAGCAGTTGCTGCGTCGAGCCCGGGATGCTGTCGCCGTCGAGAGGATCGGAGTTCTGATCGCCCGCGATCACGAACGGATCGCCGGGATGGAGCCCTCCGCGGTTGCCCACGTCGTCGTAGATGTACCGCGCCCTGTGCCCAGGCGAGATGTAATCGGCCCAGAAGCGGATCTCGTCATGATTCCGCCTGCCGTTGAAGTCGACCCCTGGCGGAAACTGCGGCGGATCGTCGAACACCGGCGGGGTCGGATGGCTGACGAGGAAGTGAATCGTCTTCTCGCCGACGTCGATCGGGATGTCCCAGTGGCTCTTGGACGAGAGCCGGAAGATGTTGAGCTCCGCCGGCGAGTACCAGTCGGCCGGGTCCGGGGTCCTCGGATCGTCCGGCAGCAGCGCACCGGGCATGTCCTTCCAGCGGAAGAGCTGGAATGTGCGCACGTCGTCGGTCTCGATCGGGTACTTCGAGTAGACGACCATCCCGAACTGGCCCGGGAAGAAGCCGAAGCCGTACGCGTCGTTGGGGCCGCCGATGACTCCGTCGTTGCTGAAGTCCATCCCGCTCGGGATGCCGGTGTTCGAAGGCGCGACGAACGCGAACGGGTAGTGGATCGGGGCCGCGCCGTTCTGTGAGACCTCGAGGAAGTTCTGCCGGAACAGGTCGACGGCGGCGGGATCGTAGTCGAACTCGTTGATCAGCAACACGTCGGGATGCGCACGCTGGATCACCTCGGCGACGTTGCGAATCTGCCGGCGGTAGACGTCGTCCGCCAGCGGATGCGAGAGGTGGTCGACGAGCTGGCCCGAGTTGCTCCGGTTGAGCGAAGCGTTGAATGTCGCAAAGCGGATCTGGGTCGCCGGCTCGGTCCCTTGCGCCGCCGGCGCCAAGGCCAGCACGATCAGTACTGCGAAGAGCAGTCGTTTCATACCGTTCTCCCCCCACTCGATTAGTTTCGGGGGCGATCCTAAGCCCGGCGCGGAGCAGATGGGTCGCCGTGCGGTGAAGGGCGCGTGCCGTTGTGGTTGGCGGCTATGCCGGCGCTTCGGCAGCCGCCTGCAGCTCGCGGCGGAGATCCTTGATCTCGTCCCGGAGTTTCGCCGCGTACTCGAAGCGGAGCTCCTCCGCGGCGGCGAACATCTCTTCCTCGAGCGTGACGACGAGGCGCTCGAGCTCGGCCGGGCTCATGCCCTCGACCTCGCGTGCACCTTTCCGCCGCCGGCGCGGTACGTGCGGCGCTTCCAGCGACAGGAACTCGGCGATATCGGAGACGCCCTTCTGGATCGACTCCGGCGTGATCCCGTGCTCCTCGTTGTAGGCGAGCTGGACGGCCCGCCGACGGTTCGTCTCGTCGAGCGCGCCCTTGATCGCCTCGGTCAGCTTGTCCGCATACATGAGGACCTTGCCGTTCGTGTTCCTGGCGGCGCGGCCGATCGTCTGGATCAGGGCTGTCTTGCCGCGCAGGAAGCCTTCCTTGTCGGCGTCGAGGATCGCGACGAGCGACACCTCCGGCAAGTCGAGGCCCTCGCGCAGGAGGTTCACGCCGACGAGGACGTCGTACTCGCCGAGCCGCAGCTCACGGATGATCTGGATCCGGTCGAGCGTGTCGACCTCGGAGTGGAGGTAGCGCGCCTTGACGCCGGACTCGAGCAGGTAGTCGGTCAGGTCCTCGGCCATCTTCTTCGTCAGCGTCGTGACGAGCGTGCGCTCGCCGAGCTCCTCGCGCCTGCGGATCTCGTTGAGAAGGTCGTCGATCTGGTTCTTCGTCGCGCGCAGCTCGACCTCGGGATCGACGATGCCGGTCGGCCGGACGAGCTGCTCGGCGATTCTCGTCGAGTGACGAAGCTCGAACGGCCCCGGAGTCGCGGAGACGAAGACGAGCTGCGGCACCTTTGCCAAGAACTCGTCGAAACGTAGCGGCCGGTTGTCGAGCGCCGAGGGAAGGCGGAAGCCGAAGTCGACGAGCGTCTGCTTGCGCGAGCGGTCGCCCTCGTACATGCCGCCGAGCTGCGGCACGGTCTGGTGCGACTCGTCGACGAAGACGACGAAGTCGGACGGGAAGTAGTCGATCAGCGTGTACGGCGCCGAGCCCGCGGGTCGCCCGTCGAGGATCCGCGAGTAGTTCTCGATCCCGTTGCAGAAGCCGAGCTCCTTCATCATCTCGAGGTCGTACTCGGTGCGCTGACGGATGCGGTGCGCCTCGAGCATCCGCCCCTCCGACTCGAACTTCTTGACCTGCTCCTCGAGCTCGAAATGGATCTCGTCCACGGCGCGCTCGATCGTGGGCTTCGAGGTCACGTACTGCGTGGCCGGGAAGATGTTCAGGTACTCGAGCTTCCCGTAGACCTCCCCGGTGAGCGGGTCGAAGTGCGTGATCTGCTCGATCTCGTCGCCGAACATCGAGATCCGGTACGCCGACTCCTCGTAGGCCGGCTGGATCTCGATCACGTCGCCCTTGACGCGGAACTTGCCGCGGCCGAGCAGCGTGTCGTTGCGCGCGTAGTGGATGTCGATCAGCTTGCGGAGGATGAGATCGCGGTCCTGCTCCTCGCCGACGTGGAGCATGACGACGCGCTTCTCGTACTCCTCCGGCGAGCCGAGGCCGTAGATGGCCGAGACCGAGGCGACGATGACGACGTCGTTGCGCGAGAGGAGGCTCGACGTGGCCGAGTGGCGCAGCCGGTCGATGTCGTCGTTGCGCGAGGAGTCCTTCTCGATGTAGAGGTCGGCCTGAGGGACGTACGCCTCGGGCTGGTAGTAGTCGTAGTACGAGACGAAGTACTCGACCGCGTTCGCGGGAAAGAACTCGCGGAACTCGTTGCAGAGCTGCGCAGCCAGCGTCTTGTTGTGGGCGATGATGAGCGCCGGGCGCTGGACCTGCTCGATGATCCAGGCCATCGTCGCCGTCTTGCCCGTGCCGGTGGCGCCGAGCATCGTCTGGTAGCGCTCGCCTGCCCTC
>Ga0307302_10001367_pt1 | contig 10742 bp, 8 predicted proteins | sample ER_DNA_183_FD_194490 | JGI IMG/M metagenome (GOLD analysis project Ga0307302, IMG submission 194490) | Bulk soil microbial communities from the East River watershed near Crested Butte, Colorado, United States - ER_DNA_183 | ecosystem: Environmental > Terrestrial > Soil > Floodplain | place: USA... | reverse complement strand
TGATGGCGCCGATGAGGGGATCGCCCACATGCACGAGCGTGACCGTGCCGGCGTACACCGAGGCGAGGGTGTACGCCTTGCGGACGGCTTCGGTCGCCGTGCCCGAGCCGTCGGTCCCGGCCAGGATCCGCGAGTAGGGCGGGGCGGGCTCCCGCGGGCCCGCGCGGCCGGTGGTATCCACGATCAGGAGGTCGCAGGGCGCATCGTGCGCGATCCAGTCGGGCACGCTCCCGAGTCGGAACCGGGTCGCCTGCCCCATGCCGCGGTTACCGACGACGATCAGGTCGGCGTCGTGCTTGATCGCGGCCGCGAGGATCGATTCCCCCGGCGTCCCCTCGATCAGCTCCGCGATCGCATCGACCTTCTTCGCCCGCGCGGCCTCCGCCGCCTCATAGAGGGCGGTCTGCAGGGGCTGCCGGGTGACGCCGTATGCGTCGAGCGCGCCGACGAGCACGAGCTTGCCGTGGAGACGTTTCGCGAGCTTCTGCGCCACCTCGACGGCGACCGACGCGGTCGGCGAGCCGTCGGTGCCCACGACGATCGTTCGGTAGGACATCTAGGCTGCCGCCTCCAGGGTGCCGTTCATCTGCGGATGGACGTCACATCGGAAGTAGTAGGAGCCGGGATCGAGTGCCGGCACGTCGTAGGTCACGGTCTTCGGCCCGTCGACGAGGTCGCCCACGAACAGCGACTCCGTCGCGGAGTCGTCCGTGTAGATCGCCACGTTGTGCGGCACGCCATCGTCTTCGTTGTCGAAGACCAGCCCGAACGCCTCGCCGGCCGGCGCGGTCAGCCGATCGCTCGAGAAGCTCTGATCGTCGGACGCGCAGACGCTCACGGAAGCTCCGGGCGAAACGGAACATCCGGCTTCCGTCCCACCGAACCCGAGCGTCGGCTTGAAGATCATCAGCCAGAGGATCAGGAGCAGCCCGGCGAACCCGATCGCGGCGATCGTGTACGGGCGCTTCGAATCGAGGATCTCCTCGAATTGCTCCTGGGAGACCGCCTCGGTTCCCCCCGCCTTCGCAGCGGAGATCGTCCGCAGCCGTTTGGCCCATGTGGTTCCCATGGCGTACATCGCGGCGATGACCGCTACGAGGATCACGATCGCCGCCCAGATCCACGCCTGCCCCCAGAAGTGACCCGTGAACCCGGCCAAGATCCCTCCCAGCAAGAGCAGGCCGATCGAGTTCCACATGAACCCGACCGAGGACGCCGAGAGCTCGAGCAGATGGCTCACCCGCGCCGGGTCGCGCTCCCTCGGGAGCCGCAGCGTCACGTAGGCCGACACGCCGTGCGCCATCAGGAAGCCGAAGACGCCGGCGATGTGAAGGAACACCCACCATCGGTGCACGGCCTACTCCTCCCCCACGGTGACGGCAGCGGCCGTCGACTCCGGCTTCGCCTGTTCCTTCTTCTTGATCTGGCGCATCACGAGACGCTCCAGCACGAACACGAGCACGGCCATGAAGACGCCGACGAGCCACCGCTCGAAGCGGCGGAAGGGCGAGCGTCCCCGCGAGGTCACCCGGTCGATGCCTCCCGCCCCGCTTCGACACGGGCGAGGAGCCAGAACCCGATTCCGGCGGCGACCGCGAGCCACGACCAGCCGCTCGGCGGCGCGCCCGCATAGCCGGCGAACACGAGCCCAGCCACGCCGAAGAGGATCGCCGAGATGGATGTCGCCGCGCTCGCGAACTCCCACCCAAGGCCGCGCAGGGACGTCGCGATCCCGGCGCCCGCGATCGAGAGCGCGGCCACGGCGACACCCGACCAGTGGTGCATCTGGACGTGCGGGTCCGCGGCCGGTCCGTGCTGGAGCTCCGCTTCGGTCACCGCGTAGATCCAGGCCGGCATCGTCGCGATCACGGCATAGATCATCAGCGCGATGCTCGGGTGGCCGGGGAGCCGGAGGAGCGACCGGGGATCGGGATGCAGCAGCAGCAAGACGATCACTCCGATCGGACCGGATACGTAGAAGCCGGTGAGGAAGTCACCACCCATCAACCCGCCGATCGTCCACGCGATCGCCTGGGCGACGAGGACGTGGAAGGCAGACGTCCAGCCGGGTCGCACCACCAGGACGATCGAGAACACGCCTATGAGTCCCCCGCCGGCGAGGCCTCCGAGGAAGTGGAAACGGTGGATCGTGTTCGAGGGGTCGCTGGACACGATCGAGAGCACGACGAGGAACAGTGAGTACCCGATCGTGAGCATTCCGAATACCCAACCCACGATGCGGAAGGCCAGCCGCCCCCGCGATACGTCCGGTGTGTAGGTGGATCCCATCTCCTCGATCGTTCCCTTCCGAGATCAAGCAGCGGTGACCGGCACACGGCCCGCCACGGTGGTGCCGCGGCCGGGTGCCGACCGGATCTCGAGAGAGCCTCCCACGGCTGCAAGCCGGTCGGCCATGCCCTGGAGACCGGACCCGGTGGCCACGGCGTCCGGGTCGAAGCCGCGGCCCTCGTCGACGACCTCGAACGAAAGGCTGCCGTTCGATTGCGAAAGATGGATCACGGTGCGATCCGCGTCGGCGTACTTGGCAACGTTCTGGAGCGCCTCGAGGGCGCAGAAATAGACGGTGGCCTCCACGTCGACGGAGTAGCGGCCGACAGCGTCCGCCTGCACGCTCACGGGGACGGCAGCCTTCCTTGACTGCGCCTCCAGGGCGGCGACCAGACCTCGATCGGCGAGCAGCGGTGGGTAGATGCCTCGGGCCAGATCTCTCAGGTCTTCCAGGGCTGTCTGCGTCTCTGCCTCGATCTGGACGAGCATCTCCGCGGTCTTCGCGGGATCGCGCTCCGTCAGCTGCCGGGCGAGCCGAGCTTTGACCGCGAGCGCGACGAGCTGCTGTTGTGCGCCGTCGTGGATGTTGCGCTCCAGCCGACGCCGCTCCTCGTCCTGCGCAGCGACCAGACGCTGGCGTGAAGCCCGGAGGTCCTCCACGAGACGGACGTTGCGAAGCACGAGGCCGGCCTGGGCCGCGAGGTCCCGGACCAACTTCTCCTTCGTGGGATTCATGGGGTCGGCGGCCGACATGCGAACCGAAAGCGCACCGAGGAGCTCTCCGCGATCGCGGACCTCGACGGCGGTTTCGCCCGGGACGCTCGATTCACCTTCCGGTGCTGTGGGGACCGCCGGGATGGCGGTCACGTCTTCAGGCCAGGCGGCCGCCTGGCGAAGCTCGCGTCCAGCCCGTAACCACACGCGGGCCACCTCCGCGCCGGCGCCCTCGCCGAGTACCTGAGCCATCCGAGGCAGTACGTCCTCGGTCGCGTAGGACGTCCCCACGCGCTCGGAGAACTCCGTCAGCACCTCGTACGGCGTGGCACGCCGACCGTAGACGAACCGATCGACCACCTTGCGGGCGATGCGCATGACGGGTCGGAAGGCGATCCCGAGCAGGAGTGCGATGACGAACAGGGATCCGGGACTCTGGCGGTCCGCGGCCGCTACGCCGAACAACGCGACCGCGCCCCCGTACACCGCGAGTGCCAACACCACGAGTGCTCCGGCGAGGAGCGCCTTCTTCACAACGACATCCAGGTCCCACAGGCGGTACTGCAGGATCGCGATCCCGACGGCGACGGGGATGCCGAGGAAGGCCAGGCCCGAGATGACCTCGCCGATGCGGCCTTCGGAGATGCCCAGACCCTCGAGGATCGCGCTGATCAGGAAGTAGGTGACGAGTGAGACGACCGCGAACGCGAACCATTTGAGCTGCTGTCGTTCGACGCCGCTTGACCGGCGGAATCGGATGACCATCGACGCGCCCGCCGCCAAGAAGAGGCCGAGGAGCATCGGCCAGATCACGGTGTCGACGGGTCCGAGCAAGTTCAACCCCGGCACGTGCAAGGGGTTCGCGACCTTGATCGTTGGCCCGACGTCACCGACTTCGAACGTGGCGTCTCCGAACCCGATCGAGATGAACGCGAGGAACGAGATGCCGACACCCGCCCAGGCGAGCCACCGCCAGCGAGGCGACGGCAGGCGTCCGTCCGGGAAGACCAGCGGGAGAAGGATCAGCAGCGGGAAGAGCCCGAGCGTCCAGAGCGCGTTGCCGGGCCAGGCGAGCCACGACGCGAGAGCGTGCTCGCCGTGCGCGACCGCGTAGATCGACGCCTCGCCCGTCGTGAACGCCGCGCCGACCGTGACGGCGACCCAGAGGAGGAGCCAGCCGATCCGATTGTCGGGCGCCCGGCTCAAGCTCAGAGCGCCGACCACACCCATCCCCATGAACGCGGTGAAGTTCGTGGTATCACCGAGAAGCGAGTACCCGTTGAGCGACACCAACACCAGGCCGACTGTCGCGAAGGCTGCCGCGAGCCCGAGGACGATCCACGGCCATCGAGAAGGCCGTACGGTCGGAGTCGAGGTCATGCCGCGCCGCTTCCCAGGATCCGGAAGACCTCGACCGGCTCTTCGCGGCCCTTGACGAGACGGGGACCGATCGACTCGGCGGCGACCGAGGGCGCCGCCGAGACGGTCGAGGCCGCCGCGACGACCTCGCCTCCTCCGGCTTCGGACTGGAGGCGCTGCGCGACGTTCACGGCATCCCCGATCACCGTGTATTCGAGCCGCCCGCCGCCGCCGATCGCGCCGGCCATCACGACACCGGTGTTCAACCCGATCCCCACGTGGAGCCCGTCGACCGCGTCGGTGCCCCACCCCATCGAGTTCAGCTCGCGCTGGCGATCCTGCATCGCGAGCGCGCACCTCAGCGCCCGCTCCGCGTGATCCGACGAGGGCTCGGGGGCGCCGAAGACCGCCATCACGGCGTCGCCTTGGAACTTGTCGATCGTGCCGCCGTGCTCGGAGATCACCTCGGCCATCGCGCCGAGGTGACGGCCGATGATCTCGCCGCTCTCGCGTGCCGTGAGTCGCTCCGCGATCGTCGAGAACCCGCGGATGTCGCTGAACAGGATGGTCACCTCGAGCTCGCGCTGGCTGGCGGCGTCCCCGCCGCGAGCCAGCGCGTCCACGAACTGCGACGGTACGTAGGACTTCAGCGACGTGGCGGTCGCCGACTGCTCGACCACCGCCGCGTGCAGCTTCTTGAACTCCCCCAGCAGGCCGGTGCCGGCTCCGTCGTCACCGGCCATCCGCCGGAAGAGCATCGTCACGCGCCCGTCCACCGCCTCTTGGGTCGTGCCCAGGGCGGCCGCCATCGCCTCGTAGCCGAGACCCTGAGCCATCATGTCGAGCACGATGCGGTCCTCTTCCTGGGACTCGGCCCGCCCCGAAAGACGCTCGGCGATCGTGGGGTCGACGACGCTCCCGCCGCGCTGCACCTCCCTGATCGCGCGGGCGAGCTCGTCGCCCTGCGCGATCCGGTCCTTGAGGAGGTACGCGAGCCCGCTGTGGCCCTTCCCGAGCAAGGCGATCGCGTACTCCTCGTCGTCGTGCGCGGACAGCACCACGACACCTGTGTTCGGATGGCGCTCACGGATCGCGTGGGCGCAGTCGATCCCCTCGAGCTGGAAGGACGGCGGCATCTTGATGTCGGTCACGACGACGTCGGGGCTGTGCTCCGCCGCCGTCGCGAGGAGCGTCGGCGCGTCCTCCGCGACCCCGACGACCTCGATGTCGTCGTAGGAGTTCAGGAGCGCCCGCACGCCCTCGCGGACGAGGACGTTGTCCTCTCCGAGCACCACCCTGATCGTCACGGAACCGCCCCCAACTTCCTCGCGTGTACCATCCGCGCATGCCGCTGCGGGTGGTCTTCGCCGAGGATAACTACCTCGTGCGGGAAGGCACCGCCGCCCTCCTCGCGACCGCCGACGAGGTCGAGATCGTGGGCACGGCCGCCAGCTTGGATGAGCTGCTCTCCGCGGTCGACGAACACGGACCGGACGCCGTGCTGACCGATATCCGGATGCCCCCGAGCGGGACCGACGAGGGGATCCGGGGTGCCAAGCAGATCCGGGCGTTGCACCCGGACATCGGGGTCGTCGTGTTGTCGCAGTTCGCGGAGGAGGAGTACGCGTACGACCTGCTGAAGGACGGCGCGGCCGGCCTCGGCTACCTGTTGAAGGAGCGCGTGGCCGATGTCGAGGAGCTCGTGCGAGCCCTGACAGAGGTCGCCCGCGGCGGCAGCGTGCTCGACCCGAAGATCGTCGAGGCGCTCGTGGCCGCGAAGGAGCGCCTCGCCCATTCGCCGCTCGCTCGATTGACCGACCGGGAGCGCGAGGTGCTCGGGCACATGGCTCAAGGGCAGAACAATGCCGCGATCGCGAAGTCGCTCTTCCTGACCGAGCGCGCGGTCGAGAAACACATCAACTCGCTGTTCCACAAGCTGGGCCTGACCGAGGAGCCCGACGTGCACCGCCGAGTCATGGCGGTGCTCGCGTTCTTGCGCGATCAGAGCTGACCGTCGGGCGACTCCCGAGCGCATGGCTACTGCGCTCTCCGCGTATCCACGATGTAGACGCTGCACGGGGCGTGCCGGAGCACGAGGTTGGGGATACTCTCGCGCACGTGCCATCGGGATCCCTGGGTTCCCCGGTTCCCGATCACGATGGTTTCGGCCATGACCTCAGCCGCGACATCGCAGATCCGAGAAGCGGCGTCCCCGTCCTCGATCCGGGTCGTGACCGAGGTCCCGGGGAAGCGTGCGGCGAGTCGCTGAAGGTGTGCCTTCGGGTCTGCCGCTCGGTCCGGGTCGACGACCGCTCGGATGTCGCCCTCCGGCTTCACGTACAGCACCAGGAGCTCTGCGCCGCGCTCACGCGCGAGCCGCGCCGCATCCTCCACCGCGAGATCCGCGGCCGCCGAGGTGTCCGTTCCCACCAGGATCGTCGTCATCGTGGGCCTCCTTCGTTCGTCACCGCGACGCTACGCGGAGCGCGTGCGGGTAACGACCCCGCTCGCATGCCGACTTCGGCGGGGTGCCAGCACCCAGGCTCGAGGGGTGTTCGAACACATGGAACCGCCGGTCGCCCCCCTTGGCCGCCACACGGTCGGGTGGCACGATGCCCTGGTCATGCCGCGAACCCGACGCCTTGCCTGGTCGCTCTGGGTCCTTACCCTCGCGATCCTCGTCGCGGCGCTCGCGTTCCTCATCCTGGGGAGGGCGATCCCGCTCCCGGCCGATTCCTTCGGCTTCCGCGGTTACGGCATCCTCCTGGGCATCGCGTTCGGGACAGCCGGCCTGCTGGTCGCCTCACGGGTCCCGTCGAATCCGATCGGTTGGCTCCTCTTGGCCGGCGGGGTCGGAGCGAGCATCCAGGAGCTCGGACAGCAGTACGCGATCTACGGAGCGCTCGATCCCACAGCTGCGCTGCCCGCGGTCGACGTGGCGGCCTGGATCACCCAGTGGATCTGGGTCCCCTTGATGGCGGCGGTGGCCGTCTTCATCCCGCTCCTGTACCCGGACGGACACCTCCCGTCCGCCCGCTGGCGGTTCGTCGCGGTCCTGGCAGGTGTCGGGACCCTGATCGGAACGCTCGGCTTCGCGCTCCAGCCCGGGGAGCTCCCAGGTTCCAGTGGCCTTCGCAATCCGGTGGGTCTCGAGAACTCCGGATGGCTCCCATGGGTTGGCAACCTCGGGATGCTCGCGTTCCTCTTCGGGCTCGTCGGCGCCGCGGCCTCCATCGTGATCCGATATCGCCGCTCCCGAGGAGAAGAGCGACAGCAACTGAAGTGGCTCGCACTCTCACTCTCGGTACTCGGCATCGCGTTCGCCGCCGGGGCCCCGTATTGGGCTCTGAGCGGCCAGGGAACCTCCCTCCCCCTGCTCGAGAACATCGTGGTCGTCGGGCTCGCCGCGATCCCCGTGACGATCGGCTTCGCGATCCTCCGCTACCGCCTGTACGACATCGACGTCGTGATCAACAAGGCCGTCGTGTACGGGGTCCTCGCCGCCTTCATCACGGTCGTTTACGCCGCGATCGTGGTCGGGATCGGCGCGCTCGTAGGGAGTGGCGGGAACGCCGTCCTATCGGCATTGGCCGCGGCCGTCATCGCGCTCGCGTTCCAGCCTGCACGACGGTGGGCTCAGCGGCTCGCCAACCGCGTCGTGTACGGAGAACGGGCAACGCCATACGAGGTGCTCTCGGGGTTCTCGGGCCGGCTCGCCGAGACGTACTCGATCGACGACGTCGTGCCTCGGCTCGCGCGGGTGCTCGCCGATGGCGTCGGCGCCTCGCGTGTGTCAATCTCGCTTGGCTCCGGCGATCACGAGCGGACGGTGGCGGCGTACCCGGGATCCGCCGACGTGAGAGGCGGTAACCGGATGTTCGAGGTGCGTCATCAGGGCGACCTCCTCGGCCGGATCTCCCTCGCGATGCCGCCGAACGAGGGCCTAGGGCCCGCACAGGAGAAGCTCGTCGCCGACGTCGCGGCGCAGGCAGGCCTCGTCCTGCGGAACGCCGCCCTGATCGAGGATCTGCGGGCCTCCAGGCAGCGACTGGTCGCAGCGCAAGACCAGGAGCGACGAAGGATCGAGCGGAACATCCACGACGGCGCGCAGCAGCAGCTGGTCGCGCTTGCCGTGAAGTTGAAGCTGGCCGACACGCTGGTCGGGACGGATGAAGCGCGCGCGCACGAGATGCTCGCCGACCTCCAAACCGAGACGCACCAGGCACTTGAAGACCTTCGCGACCTCGCGCGCGGGATCTATCCTCCTCTGCTCGCCGACAAGGGACTCGCGGCAGCATTGGAAAGTCAGGCACGGAAATCGATCGTGCCTATCTCGGTCGAGATCGACGGGGTCGGGCGCTACCCGCAAGAAGCGGAGGCCGCTGTGTACTTCTCCTGCCTGGAAGCACTACAGAACGTGGCGAAGTATTCGGGAGCGAAGAAGGCGACGGTGCGGCTCGCCCAGGCGAACGGAACGCTCAGTTTCGAAGTGGTCGACGACGGGCGCGGGTTCGATCCTGCAGCCGCGGCGCGCGGCTCCGGGCTGCAGGGCATCGCCGACAGACTGGCAGCCCTCGGAGGCGAGCTCGATATCAGGTCGGCCCCCGGCTCGGGTGCAACCGTCGCCGGCCACCTCCCGGTGGCGCCCCGGGAGGGGTCCCCGTGACCGAACCGTCGAGATCGCGTTGGCCCTGGCTGCTCTGTGGGCTCGCGTTGCTCCTGGTACTCACGGCGATCGCGCTGTTCGTCGTCGGCGGGCCCGGCGAAGGGGTGAAGACGGAGGACCTGGTGTTCCTGCCCGTGGTCCTCCTCACGATCCTGGGCTACTCGACCGTCGGAGCGATCCTCGCCTCGAGGAACACGAGGAACCCGATGGGCTGGATCATGTTGACGGTCGGGCTGGCCTTCGCGTTGGCACAGGCGACCGAAACCTATGCGAAGTACACCCTGGAGATCGATCCCGGCGTCCTCCCGTTCGGCGCCGTCGCCGCCTGGTTCGGAACATGGGACTACGCCGTCGCGTTCTGCGCCCTCCTCGTTCTGGCCCTTCTATACCCCACGGGCCGTGTCGTGAGCCCGCGCTGGCGGATAGTGCCATGGATCGTGGTGACGACCGCGTCCATCGCATCGCTGGGAACGGCGTTGGGTCCGGGATCGCTCCAGGTCGAGACCGGGTACGCGGTCGCCAACCCGTTCGGGCTCGAGGCGCTCCGTCCGATCGTGGAGGTCACCGGTGGGATCGGATGGCTCGGCTTGCTCGCCTCGATCCCCGTGTCGATCGCGTCCCTCGTGTTGCGCTACCGGCGATCGGAAGGTGAGTCTCGGCAGCAGATCCGATGGCTCGCCTTCATCGCCGTCGCGGTGATCGCAACCCTCCTGCTCGCCCTCGCGACCACAGTCATCTTCGGGAAGGGATTCGATCGGTCGATCGGCCCGTCGCTGTTCTTCGGCGTGATCTTCTCCCTCATCGGCGTCGGGGTTCCGGCCGCGATCGGCGTCGCCGTTCTGAAATATCGCCTGTACGACCTCGATCTCGTCATCAAGAAGACGATCGTGTTCGCGATCTTGGTCTTGCTCCTGCTGGCGATCGCCGGACTCGGGGCGCTACTCTTGGGAGGGTCGCTGGTTCCCTCGCTGTACAACCGTCCTCCTCTTCTCCTGCTGTTCGGGGCCGCGTTCGGGCTCCTGGTGATCCCGGCGTACCGGATGGCGAGGACGATCGCGGATCGCGTCGTCTATGGCGGCCGCGCATCCCCGTACGAAGTGCTCTCGGAGTTCTCCGAACGTGCGAGCGAGACGTATTCGACCGAGGACGTGCTGCCGCGGATGGCACAGCTGATCGGCCAGGCGACGGGAGCGGACGCCGCGCGGGTCTGGCTCCACGTCGGCTCCGAGCTGCGCCCGGCGGCGGCCTGGCCCGCCGAGGCGATCGGGAACCGCTCGATGCCCTCTCGTGATGGCGAGCTGCCCGCCTTCGAAGACGACGCCTTCCAGATCCGTCACCAAGGGGAGCTGCTCGGCGCTCTGACGCTCGAGATGCGACCGAGCGATCCGATGAACCCCTCGAAAGAGCGGATCGTTCGCGACCTCGCATCGCAGACCGGCCTGGTGCTCCGGAACGTCCGTCTCATCGAGGAGCTCCGAGAGTCCCGGCGAAGGATCGTCAACGCGCAGGATGAGGAGCGACGCCGGATCGAGCGCAACATCCACGATGGCGCCCAGCAGCAGCTCGTCGCGCTGTCCGTGAAGCTCGGGCTGGCCGAGCGGCTCGTGTCGCAGGATCCCGCGAAGGCCGTCGCGATGCTCGAACAGGCGAAAGCCGAGACCGGAGAGGCCATCGAGGACCTGCGTGACCTCGCGCGCGGGATCTACCCACCGGT
>Ga0307302_10001364_pt1 | contig 10758 bp, 12 predicted proteins | sample ER_DNA_183_FD_194490 | JGI IMG/M metagenome (GOLD analysis project Ga0307302, IMG submission 194490) | Bulk soil microbial communities from the East River watershed near Crested Butte, Colorado, United States - ER_DNA_183 | ecosystem: Environmental > Terrestrial > Soil > Floodplain | place... | reverse complement strand
AAATCGACCTATCTGTTCGGTGCGGTCTGCCCCGAACGCGGAGCCGGCGCCGCCCTCGTGCTGCCGGCCTGCAACTGCGAAGCCATGCAGCCGACGAGATCGCAACCAAAGTCGCCCCCGGGGCGCACGCCATTGTCCTCCTTGATCAGGCCGGCTGGCATGGCGCCAAAGCCCTGGTTGTGCCGAGCAACGTCTCACTCCTGCCGCTGCCGCCGCGCGCGCCCGAACTCAACGGCCAGGAAAACATCTGGCACATGCGTCAGAATTGGTTGTCAAACCGGATCTTCAAATCCTTCGACGATATCGTCGATCACTGCTGCTACGCTTGGAACACACTCATCGACCAACCCTGGAAAATCATGTCCGTCGCGCGACGCGACTGGGCAGCAGTCGGTCACTCAATCTGAGGCTTGGTATTAGCTTAGCAGCTGCTGCAATTTGCGTTTTCCACAACTGTATCCGGCTTTTGAGACCGGCGCTGTCGTTTGATTGCCGCTCATGCTTTGGCCGCGATGAGTTTTGGTAGACGGATCAAATTGTAGCCGGCCATCGTCAGGGTGAACTAAAAGCCGAGCTTCTTGACGCCCCGTAGCATGGCCGCGCAAGCTCGCCGATCGTCTTGCCCCAGCCGAACGGCTCTTCGATGCGCTTTCTCTTTCGCTGGCTTATATTACCCCATAGCCGGCATGCCGTGTGGTACGGGCGTCGACCGCGGAACGCCGTCCGCTGATATTCTGTGCGATATGCGGCGTCACGTTGAGTGCACGCAGGTCGGCGACGAATGCCGCTGCATCGTAGCCCTCGTTGGCGCCCAGGGTGATGCGACGAGCCCGGGCGAATGGTGCACGATCATCTCTATGGCGGCCTTTCGTTCAGCGGTACCGGTCGCCTGGGTTAACGTGGCCGCGACGATCAGTCCGCCGCGGTTTTCCACAGCGGTGTGGCCCATGAAGCTGAGCTTGGCTTCCTTGCCGCGTCCCTTGCGATAAAGCTGCGCCTCAGCATCCGTGGTCGAGGCATCCGTGGCGTTGCTGCGCTTCTCGCCGTGAAAATCGCGTTCGCCATTGCGGCCCGCGCCGGGCGGATCGCCCGAACCGTCCTTCGCCCTGAGGCTCTTCATCGAGGCCCAGGCGGCAATTTGCGTGCCGTCGACCGAGAAGTGCTCGTCCGACAACAGCCCGCGCCGCTCCTTATGATCCATGAGCTCGGCGAGGAACTTCCGCGCTACGTCGGCCTCGAGCAATCGATCGCGGTTCTTCGTGAACACAGTCGGCACCCATACCGCCTCGTCCACGCCGAGCCCGACGAACCAGCGATAGAGAAGGTTATAATCCAGCTGCTCCATCAGCTGCCGTTCCGACCGGATCGTATAGAACGCCTGCAGCAGAAGCGCCCGCAGCAACCGCTCAGGCGCGATCGAAGGCCGACCGCCACTTGCATAGGCCTTGGCAAAATCGCCATCGAGCCGCGACAGGACCTCGTTCACCCACCATCCTGACCAAACGCAATGGATGTTTCGCAGGCACACGCTTCTCGAGGTCAACATAAGAGAACAACTCCCCCGACCGTGCATCAGAGCCCCGCATTCGTGCCTCCCGCAAATCGCGCAGACAAACGAAACAGATTGTCAGGAGCTGTTTTTCAGCAGCCTGCCTAGTGTCTACCCGCTCCCGCGCATCTCGCGTGCCGAAGCCGCATGATCATTGGCGATGCGAGGCCGGGCGGAATGGCATCGATCAACCGCAAGCCGCCCATGGCAGAGAAGGCGGATACGCCTCTGACCAGGGTAGTGCGCTGGCGATCCCGATAGATCGGATCCTGCTGCAGGCGACGCACTGCATCACCCATCACGTGGCGATCGAAGGTCACGTCGAGACTGATCCGGCGCGCGATGCGACGAATCCGTCCGGCAGTCACGAAATTGAAACTGTCCCAAAGCCCCGGGTATTTGGTCATCAAGTGCGGAAAAACGTAACGCGTCGCCCTTGGAAAAACCGGAACCAACGGTATGCCGAAGTGCGGCTCGTAGGGCAGCGCATAGTTAGGGCAGTGATGGACCATGACGCCGGCCTCGCCCAGCACCCCCGCCATCGCGCGGAATGCCTCGTCGAGATCGTTAATATGTTCAACTACGTTGACCGAGTAAATGAGATCGAACAGCCCATGTTTTGCCGTCGTGAGGTCGCCTGCGCCGATCGGCAGCGGCTTGAACGCACTGGGTAAGTCAACGCGGGCGCGGATTGCCGCGGCCATCTCTGACATGAAACCGAAACCGATGGCGCCAGGCTCTATCCCGACGATCTCAGAACCGGCCTCGGCCAGAAAAGCCGAAAGTACGCCAATGCCCGAGCCCACCTCGAGGACGCGCGTGCCTGATGTCAGCAACGGCGCGATTAGGCGAAGTCCGGCAAAAGCCTCGTTGGCATAGATTCTCAGCAGGAATTGCGCCTCTTCATAGGGCATGCTGCAGCACGCGGCGGCATGCGACGCCAGATCGTGGGTCACAACACGTTCGATGAACTCCGCAAGCCGGCACTCGAGGTGGCCCGCGTCGCGTCGCGATATGTTTCCGTTTCGGCTCTCGCTCATACCGAATCGATCAGGCTTGACTTTGCAGGAAAGCGAGCGCAGCGACGCCACCTGCGATGACTAGGATAATCACGAACTCCAGCGGCGTCAGCCGCTCTCCGAGTAGGAGGTGGGCGCCGACCGCCACAAGCGGCGAGACGACGCCGCCGACGGGCAGCATGAGACTCAGCGGCAGCCGCGTCATGGAAGCATACCAGGCGGCCGCACCTCCGAAGATCAGAAGACCCGCAAACCACAGGCCCACATCGCTGAGCACGATCTGCGCCCAGGTCGGCCAGGAGCGCGCCTCATGACTGTCGAGGCAGAGCACGCCAAAGCGCCATTTCACCAGGATCTGCGACCCGGCCAAGCAAAAGAGGCTCACGACCAGGGACAGAGTCGCACCGCGATAAGTGAGCATGGCTTGGCGTCTCCGTGGCTTTCGCATGGGGCTCGACAAGCGGGCCCGGTGAGACTTATCGTTCAACTTTACAACGGAGGACGGTGAAATCCACAAGTTGGCCGCTGCCTGCGTTGCTTCATCTCCGCCCAGGGCGGAGAGGCAAATTTCGGGTCCCCACGATCTTGGGCCCGGGATTATCTAGGGCCTGTCCCGATTGAGGTGCAAATTGCAAACTTCGCGCGTTGCCATCTACCGCTGTCCAGCCGACCGGGGTGCGCTCAGCCTTGCGGACGCGCGCGAGGAGCGGGGCGAGGTGGTCTCGGGCGCTCTCGTCTCCGCCACGGGCCGACGGTACCAGATCGAGGACGGCGTCCCAAACCTCATCTATCCAGTTGTGCTCTCCAAGATAGAGGCCGACACGAAGGCCGAGTACGACCGGGTTGCCGACGAGATCTACGACCGGGCCGTCGACTGGCAGTTCGCCGCCTTCCTCGAGGACGAGAACAAGGTTCGAGAGACGATGGTGGATATGCTCGACCTCAAGCCCGGCATGAGGGTGCTAGAAATCGGCTGCGGAACGGGGCGCGACTCGTTCCGTCTCGCCCGACGTCTCGGCCCCAGCGGCGCGCTCCACATGCAAGACCTTTCTCCGTGCATGGTGAAGGTTTGCCGCGCAAAGCTGGCCCGCTGCGCGAAGGAAATGCGGCTAGAGTGCGCGCTTGAGTATTCCGCCTCGAATGCGAATGCGCTCCCTTATTCAGATGCGACGTTCGACGCGGTCTTCCATTTCGGGGGGTTTAACCAATTCGGCGATCCAAAGAAGAGTGCGGCGGAGTTGACTCGCGTGGCGAAGCCGGGGGGGCGCGTCCTTTACGGTGACGAGGCTGTCGCTCCCTGGCTCAAAGGCACCGAGTTCGACGGTATCGTCTCGGTCAATAATCCACTTTTCAAGGCCGACACCCCGCTTACGTCACTACCCGCCTCGGCTTGCGATGTGACTGTCAAATGGCTCATTGCCAACTGCTTCTACGTCATCGCGTTTACAAAGGGTGACGGCTCTCCGCGGCTCGATCTCGACCTCCCCCATACGGGCGTGCGCGGTGGCTCGCTCAGGTCGCGCTATTTCGGTGTGCTGGAAGGTGTCTCCCCCGAGGCCAAGAGCCTCGTGCGTGAGGCCGCCGCGAAGGCCGGCACGAGCATATACGAGTGGCTCGACAGGACGGTCCGGGAGGCAGCCCGCAAGGATCTCAGCGGATGAGCCGCGTCGTCCTCTTTGGCACAGGTCGCGGCGCTGCCGTAGCGCATCGCTTCCTCGCAGGCGATTCGGACCACGAGGTTGTGGCATTCACCGTAGATGGTGCTCATCTCAAGGAGACAGAGTTTCGCGGCCTGAAGGTCGTGGCCTTCGAGGACGTCGAGAAGTATTACCCACCTGAATCGGTCCGGATGCTGATCCTGCTGGGCTACCAGCAGATGAACGGGCTCCGGCAGCAGAAGTACGATGCCGCCAAGACCAAGGGCTACACGCTCGAGAGTTATGTGGCGTCCGATGTCTTCCGAGTCGAGCCGATCAAGGTCGGCGAAAATTGCTTCATTCTGGACAACCAGTCGATCAGCCTCGATGTGACGATCGGCAACAACGTTGCCATGTGGTCTTCGAACCATATCGGCGATTTGACCACGATCGAGGATCACGCCTGGATCACGTCGCATGTGACGGTCGCTGCCAGCGTGACGATCGGCGGGCGTGCCTTCCTCGGAATCGGGGCGGCGGTGGCCAATGGCACCGTGATAGGCGCGTGCTCATTCATCGGGGCGAATCTCTTGGTCTCGGCCGACACGGAGCCCAACAGCGTGCATCTCATGGGCCACGGTAAGCTTGACTTCGAGTCGCGCGCGTTCATGCGGATGATGATCGCCGGCAAGAAGCTATGACCTGGAGAAAGCTTGGCTGCATCTACAAGCCCGACGGCTCGCGGCCGTGGGGACTGAGCCACGCGGCAAATCCGGTCGGCGAGCACATCGCGGGCGATCGCTTTCGGATCTACTTTTCCACGCGCGACGTGGAGAATCGGTCGGCCATCGGCTGGGTCGAGATCGATCTCAATTCGCCGACCAAGGTGCTCGCCGAAACGACGGAGCCGGAGCTGCTTCCCGGCGAGGACGGCTTCTTCGATGACTCGGGCTGCTCGATCGGCTGCATCGTCCGTGTCGGCGAGAAGCGATATCTCTTTTACATGGGCTGGCACCTGACGCAGCGCGTGCCCTGGCAGAACCAGCTCGGTCTCGCGATCAGCGACGGGCCCGGCAAGCCTTTCAAGCGCTGGTCGCGCTTCCCGGTGGTCGAGCTCGATGAGACTGATCCCTATACGATTTCCTACCCCTGGGTGCTGATTGAGAATGGGCGTTTCAAGATGTGGTACGGCTCCAACATCGCCTGGGGCAAAGTCAAAGAGGACATGCGGCACCTGATCAAGTATGCCGAGTCCCCCGATGGCATCCACTGGGAGCGCAAGAACATTATCGCCGTCGATTTTGGCTTTTTGGGCGAGTACGCTATGTGCAAGCCCTGCGTGCTCAGGGATGGTAATACCTACCGGATGTGGTTCTGCTCGCGTGGTGAGCGCTATCGCATCCGCTATGCGGAGTCGCAGGACGGCGTTGTTTGGCGGCGTATCGGCGATCAGGATGCAATCGATGTCTCGGCGGAGGGCTGGGACAGCGACATGATCGAGTATCCCTGCGTGTTCGATCACAAAGGGCGTCGCTATCTGCTCTATTCCGGCAATGACTATGGCCGCGAAGGTTTCGGAATCGCCGTTTGGGAAGGAGGGGGCCGGTGAAGGTCGAGACCCTGTTGGCCAAGGTGATGCAGCGCCCGCTCCCCTGCGTTGAGGCGCCGACAGCGCTCAAGGACATTCCCGGCTGGGATTCCGTCATGATGGTTCGCCTCATGCTAGTGGTCGAGGAGCAGCTCGGGCGCGAGCTCAGCGAGTCCGAGCTCGAGGCGATCGCGACCGTCGGCGACGTGGAGCGCCTGATTGGCTGAAGGACGATCATGGCCGAGGCCGCCAAATCGTGGGTCATCGTGTCGGGCGCGGGTGGCGCGCTTGGGAGCGTGCTTGCGCATCGCTATGCCGAGGCCGGTCGCACAGTGCTGGCGCTCGATCAGGATGCCACGCGGCTCGAGACGCTCGGCGGCATTCCCGGGCTAATGACGGCGACCGCCGATCTCGCCGATCCCGCCGCCCTCGAGAGCGCCCTCGATGCGGCACTTCCGCGCCGCGAGGCGATCGGGCTCCTCGTCAACGCCGTCGGCCTGATCTGGAATGAGCCGGTGCTCGCGGTCAGAGGCGCGCGTTTCACCGCCCACGCGATCGGGAGCTTCGAGTGCGTCATCCGCGCCAATCTGACCGCCGCCTTTGTCACGGCGACGCGCGTCGCCGCGAGGATGGCGCGCACCGGCAGAGGAGTGATTGTGAACTTCAGCTCGATATCGGCCGGTGGCAACACGGGGCAGGCCGCTTATAGCGCTGCCAAGGCGGGCATCGAGGGCATGACGCGCGCCATGGCGCAGGAGCTCGGTCCCCTCGGCGTCCGTGTCAATGCGATCGCACCGGGCTTCATCGATGTTGCAACGACGCGCGGTGCGGTGGCCGAGCCGGTGCTTTCCGAGTATTCGCGGCACACGCCCATCGGTCGCCTCGGCACCGTCGAGGAGCTCGCGCAGGCGATCGACTGCCTCGAGGCGAATAAGTTCCTCAACGGTGTCATATTGCCGTTCGATGGCGGCTTGAGGATCTGAGGATGGTGGCCGACGACCCGCTCGACACTGCGGCCAATCTCTGGGCGGCCTTCTGCTCGACGGCCAAGGCGCGCGGTGACGCGACGGCGCTCGCTCTTGCGGATAGCGAGGTGACGTTCTCGGGTCTCAAAGATGCGGCCGAGAGTGCAGCGGCGTGGCTCGCCGAACATGGGATTGGACGTGGCGACGTGGTCGCAATCCAGCTTCCGAAGTGGCGCGAGACCTATGCCCTCTGGCTGGCGTGCCTGAGGCAGGGCTGCCCCTACGTCTTCATGGACCCGCGCAACCCCGCCCCACGCAACGAGGCCATTCTGGCGCGTCTCAAGCCGCGCCTGCTCGTGGCCATCGCCGAAACTCAAAACCCCTATGGGGTTACTCTGCGCCTCGCGACCCCTGATCATGGCCAGCGTTGGATGGCTTCGCTGCCATCGGGCGACCTCCCTCCCGCGCCAGCGCTTCATGGCCTCGATCCGGCCTATGTCATGTTTACGTCTGGCTCGACGGGCGAGCCCAAGGGGGCCGTTATTCCGCACCAGGGCGTGCTGAGCCTGATGCGATGGGCGCGAACGTTTATCGCTGCGCCTGAAGGCGCGCGCTATTCGAACCTCAACCCGCTGCATTTCGACAACGCCGTCTTCGAGCTCTACGGCGGCCTCGTCAACGGCGCGGCACTCGTCCCGGTCGAGACGTCGGAGCTAGCCAATCCCGCGCAGTGGGTACGCCGGCTGCGGGAGGGCGCCGCGACCGTGATCTTCGCGGTCCCGACGCTCTACCAGACACTCGATCGCCTAAAGCTCCTGAAGGCGGAGAACCTGCCTTCAGCATCCGTTTTCGTGTTCGGCGGCGAGGGGTTCCCGGCCGCCAACCTTGCCGAGTTTCATGCCCGCTTCAAGCATCAGGCCCGCCTCGTCAACGTCTACGGGCCAACCGAGACCAGCTGCATCTGTTCGAGCCTCGAGATCGACGAGGCCGCGCTTGCGGCCGCAGGCGCCGGGTTTCCGTCGCTCGGGCGCATGCATGCGGACTTCGATCACGCCATTCTCGACGAGGAGGGCCGCCCCGTGCCAGCGGGCACGCCCGGGGAGCTCTGGATCGGCGGCGCCAACGTCGGGCTCGGCTACTACGCCAATCCTGAGGAGACCACGCGGCGCTTTGGACAGGACACGCGTCAGACGGCCTACCGCTCGATCTGGTATCGAACCGGCGATCTCGTGCGCGAGGATGCGGCGGGTCTTTTGTGGTTCTCGGGCCGCGTCGACAACCAGGTCAAGATCCGCGGCCACCGCATCGAGCTCGAGGAGATCGACCTTGCGATGGAGGAGGTCGCGTCTGTCAAGCGCGCTGTTACCGTGGCCGTACCGGGACCCGATGGGCCGGAGCTGCGTGCAGCCTTTGTCGCGGAACGAACGCTGTCGATTGAGGACGTTCGGGCGCACTTGACAAGGCGCCTGCCGCCCTACATGCAGCCGGCTCACATCCACCAGACGGAGACGCTGCCCCAGAACGCCAACGGAAAGGTCGACCGCAAGGCCGTCGCCCGGCTCATCGGGGGCAGCCCATGAAGCTCTCCGTTGTCACGACGCTCTACACGTCAGAGATGACGATTGAGGAGTTCGTGCGCCGGTCGGCGGCGGCGGCCCGCGCGATCACGCCAGACTACGAGATCGTCATGGTGGACGACGGCTCCCCCGACGGCTCGCTCACGATCGCGATCCGCCTTGCCGGGACTGATGCTCGTCTCAAGGTGGTCGAGCTGTCGCGCAACTTCGGCCATCACAAGGCGCTGATGACCGGCCTCATGCATGCAGCCGGCGAGTACTGCTTCCTGATCGACAGCGATCTCGAGGAAGCGCCCGAGCTTTTGGCGGAGTTCTGGCAGAAGCTGCATGCGGACGGCAAGGACGTCGTGTATGGCTACCAGGACCAGCGGTCGGGAAACGTCGCGAAGCGCATGACGGGCGCGATCGCCTATAAGGTGTTCGACTGGCTGTTGTCGGCGCGCATTCCGGCCAATCATTTGACGGTCCGCCTCATGCGCCGCGAATATGTCGATGCTCTGCTGCTCCACCGCGAGACACAGCTCGTGATTGGAGGCCTCTGGGTCATCACGGGATTCAAGCAACTCGGGCTCGCGGTCGACAAGAAGGACAGGGGTGCATCGACATACTCGCTGACGCGTCGCTGGCATCTCCTGCTCGATTCCATCACCAACTTCAGCGAGACGCCGCTGATCGCGATCTTCTATGTCGGCATAGTAATCTCGACGGCTGCCGGCCTGTTAGGGCTATTCCTCCTTCTCCGTTGGGCCATTGGTGGTGTAGGGGTCGCGGGTTGGGTCTCCGTGATGTTGTCCGTGTGGCTCCTTGGAGGATTGGCGATCCTCTTCATCGGCGTGATAGGCATGTATCTATCGAAGATATTTCTTGAGACGAAGCAACGGCCTCTCACCATCGTGCGAAAGGTGCATCAGTCCGCGGCGGGGAAAGTTTCCTCATGAACGTGAATACGGCCATCGAGCAGCAGAACGTCCTGATCGAAGGCTCGGCACCGCTCAGCAGCGACGACAAAGCCAAGTTCGCCTACTTCGGCATCAATGCGAAAATCCTGCCGCCGTACCGGATCCTGAACCCGCAGAACATCATTGTGGGGGATCGTGTGGCGATCCGCGAAGGCTGCCACATCAATGCCTTCAAGGATCTCTCGTTCATCTACGACTACGTGGAACCGCGCTATCAAGCCGATCTCAGACGAGAGGACTACATTTACGACGGACGCATCACGTTCGAGCACACCTGTCAGATCGGCCGTTTCGTCTTCATGTCCTGTACGAACTCAATCGCGATCGAGGACCACGTGGTGTTCTCCGAGCGCATCTTCGTCGGCGATAACAACCACGGCTTCTCGCATCCGCACGTGCCGATCATGCAGCAGCCGAACGATCGCGGCGAGCCCGTGGTGATTGGGCGCGGCAGCTGGATCGGCGTCGGTGCGGCGATCCTCGCCGGCGCACGGCTCGGCTGGAACACCGTGGTCGGCGCGAACAGCGTGGTGAAACGTGGCGTCTATCCCGCACATGCCGTCATTGCTCAATCCGCGGCCGAGGTGCTCTATCGAAGGCACATCAATGACGCCTGAGATCGGTGCCAAGTACGATGCCTTCTATAAGGCGCGCGATTCGGCGCATGTCTATCCAGTCGAGTTCGTCGTGCGTGCGTTCCTCGGCACCTATCCGCGCTTGAAGCCCGAGAAATTGCTCTATCCCGGCCGCCACATTCTCGATCTCGGTTTCGGCGATGGGCGGAACATGCCATTGCTGTGCAATCTCGGCATGGAGGTGCACGGGCTGGAGATCACCGAGGAGATCTGCCGCCGGGGCGTCGAACGGCTCGCGGCCCTTGGCTACAGGGTCGAGGTGCGTGTCGGACGAAACCATCAGATCCCCTATCCGGATGGCTTTTTCGATCACGTCCTCGCCTGCCACGCCTGCTACTACGTCGATCCCGGCACGACCTTCGCCGACAACATTAAGGAGATCGCCCGCGTCATGAAACCCCGTGGCCGGTTCGTGTTCTCGGCGCCGATCGGAACCAGCTACATCATGGACGGCGCCACAGATTTGGGCGATGGCCACATGCAGATCGCCAACGACCCCTACAGCGTGCGCAACGGGTATGTGATGAAGAAGTTCGACACTGCGGCCGATATCAAGGCGGCCATCGCACCTTACTTCAAGAATGCGCGTATCGGCTCCGCCCGAAACGACTGGTGGGGCATCGACGAGCAGGTGTGGATCGTCGTCTGTCGCCGTGCGCGAGGCGGCCTGTCAAGGCTCGGTCAAGAGACCCCCGGGACGCTGGATTGATTGGAGATGCCCTCGTGTCTCGGGTCCGCAGCGCATCAGCGTGTCGATCACGCTCACGCCATGCTCGAATGCCTCCGATCTCTGGTCGTAGACAGGATAGCGCGAGTAGTCGGCATACAT
>Ga0307302_10001363_pt1 | contig 10758 bp, 10 predicted proteins | sample ER_DNA_183_FD_194490 | JGI IMG/M metagenome (GOLD analysis project Ga0307302, IMG submission 194490) | Bulk soil microbial communities from the East River watershed near Crested Butte, Colorado, United States - ER_DNA_183 | ecosystem: Environmental > Terrestrial > Soil > Floodplain | place... | reverse complement strand
GGCCTCGCCGGCACGACCGCGTCCGCGGCCACGACCTCCGCGGCCACCCCGACCGGCGCCGGTGCCCTCTGTCTGCTTGTCGGGGACCTCGGTCATCGACAGGTCCTCGTCGTCGCCGGCGACCCGTCGGCCCGAGCGCGAGGAACCCTTCTCGACCCTGGCGAGCTGGGTGATGTCGGTGAAGATGTCGGCCACTTCGATCAGGTCCGACGAGGTGTTCCCGCGGAAGCTGATGACCTCGACCCGGACGCCCATCTCCTGGACGGCCCGGATGGCCGGCGCGAAGTCGCCGTCGCCGGAGACGACGATGGCGACGTCGAGGTTACGGGCTGTCTTCATCATGTCGACGACCAGCTCGATGTCGAGGTTGGCCTTGACCTTGCCGTCGCCGTACTTGCGGATGTCCTTGCTGACAACCTTGTAATTGTTCCGGGCGAGGAACGAGTGGAAGTTCCGCTGGTTCTCGTTGTCCGGATCGAGGCCGGTGTAGGCGTAGGCCCGCACGAAATCGCGGCCTGCCGTTGCCGACTTGAGGAGCGTGACGTAATCGATGTCCACGCCGGCGGCCTTGGCCGCATAGAAGATATTCGCCACGTCCACGAAGACGGCGACGTTCTTTCCCACAATGACTCCTTGTTATCCCTTGTCCGCGGCGCCGGCGCGGTGACGCAGCTCGGCGCGCGGGATCATCGGTTCTGGCTGGTGGTAGTTGCCCCGACCACGGCCACCTGCCGTTCTATGTGCGGACCGCTTTCAATGAATCCGTGATGCTCCCAGCGGGTCCGCTCCGCTGGATCGCCCGGAAGGGCGGCTTCGATGACGCTGCAGCCCTTGTTGCGTGCCGAGCGGATGAGCTCCTCGAGGAGCGCGTCCGTGACTCGGTTCGCATCGTGGTCCGGGTCCACGACGAGGAGGTCCACGGTGCCGACGTAGCCGCCGGCCCGGACTGACGGCCGGAGTGCGAGAACCGCGCCTCCGACGACATCACGCCGAGCCTCGACGACGAAGATGCTCGCCTGCGGAAGATAGACCAGCTGTCGGAGCAGGTCTCCCGGGACGAGCGCGCCGACAGCGCCGGACGACTTGAGAAGCCCGGCGCTCAACGCGACGAGCCGCTCGATGTCCGTGATGCGAGCCGATCGAACCAGGTATTCCACGCTGGCAGGTGCCACCTCGTAGGGCTGGCGGTCACGATCGCTGCTGATCTTGCGCGACCTCGCGGGGTGGCGAGCGAGATGCTCGACAGCCACGCCCGGGTCGCGTTCGGATCGGTGTTGCAATCGGTCCGCCGATGCATATGATACGGCATCGCTTCGGCGGCATCCTGCGCGCCGCCCGAACCGGGATCCCGTGCCGTCGTCCGTCACGCACCGCCACTCCCGCAGTCGCGAGTCCTTCGAACCCATCAAGTGGGAGACGAGCGACCCTCGAACGGGACCAACGGGCAACGAACGGCCGGCCTGGACCCGCTGTTCGGACGGGGCCCACGGAAGCACCGACCGAGATCGACCGGGGACCGCCCGGCCGATCATCGACGAGGAGGAGATTGGATGAACTTTCGAAAGCTGAGCGCGATTGCCGGCATGTCGATGCTGGTGTTCGCGGCGTGCAGCACGACCCCGCCTGCCGGTTCCGGAGCTGCCCCGAGCGCGGGCGGCAGCGGCGGCGCCCTCACTCCGAGCACCCCGGCCCCGGCCGCGGACACCTCGAAGGGCAAAGTCAAGTTCGCCATCGAGCTGCCGCAGCAGGGCAGTGAGAAGGCGGCCTCGGACCCGATCATCAACGGCATCAAGCTCGCAGTGAAGCTGGCCGGCGGCGGTGCCGGTGGCTACGGCATCGACATTCCGCAGTCGGCGATCTACGACGACGCCCTCAACGGCGCGCATGATCCGCAGACCGGCGCCAACAACATGAGCAAGATCGTTGCCGACACCGATGTCGTCGCGGTCATCGGCCCGCTCAACTCGAGCGTCGCCAAGGCCCAGATCCCGATCTCGAACGAGGGCGGCGTCCTCCAGTGCTCGCCGGCCAACACGAACCCGGACCTGACCAAGGGCGATCCGGCCAAGCAGCTCCGGACCAAGCCGAACAACTACATCCGCGTCGTCACGACAGACGACGTCCAGGGTCCGGCAGCCGCCCAGTACATCTTCGATGTGCTCAAGAAGAAGTCGGTCTATGTCATCGATGACACCGAGACCTTCGGCAAGGGTGTCGCAGATGCGTTCGACGCCGAGTTCAAGAAGCGCGGTGGCACCGTCGTCAAGCACGACGCCGCCCCCAAGACGACCCAGGACTACGTCTCGATCATGACGGCCGCCAAGGCCCTCAATCCCGAGGCGATCTACTTCGGCGGCGTGACGGCGACGGGCGGAGCCCGGATCCTCCTGGCCGCCGCCCAGGCCGGCCTCGGCGACGTCCCGTACGTCGGTCCTGACGGCATCAACGACGGCTCCGGCGAGACCAAGGACTCGTTCCTCAACCTCGCTGCCGCAGCTGCCAAGAACTCCTTCAGCACGCTCGCCGGCATCGGCGACTTCCCGGGCAGGGCCCAGTTCGCAGCGGACTACAAGGCCGAATACGGCATCGACCCGACCGGCTACGCCGGGACCGGCTTTGCCTGCGCCCAGGTTGCCCTCGACGCCCTCAAGCGGGCCGGCGCCACGAGCCCGGCCGACATGACGGCCCTTCGTGAAGCCGTCCGGGTGGCCGGCACCGATACCGCCGCCAAGTACACGACGATCGTCGGCGACATCACCTTCGATGCCAACGGCGACACCAGCCAGAAGATCGTTTCGATCTACTCGGTCGATCCTGCCGGCGCCAACGGCAAGGGCGACTGGAAGTTCGAAACCCAGGTCGACTACGGCAAGTAGTCAACAACTCAAGGAGGCCGGGGATCTCGTGATCCCCGGCTTCTGAGTCCCGGCCCACAGCGACCAGCAGCCTCCGTCTTCGAGGGCTCAGATCGTGACCTCGCTCGCAAGCCCGGCATCAGCGGCGCGGCCGATCGGTCGAGGCCTGCGCTTCGGCGGGATCGCCATCGGGGCGATCATTGGCTACACCGCCGTCCTCTGGGTCTTTCTCCAGCTCTGGACCGGCCTGCCCTCCGGGCCTGCCCTGACCGTCGCGATCCAGCAGACCGTCAACGCCCTGTCGATCGGCTCCATCTACGCCCTGATCGCGCTCGGCTACACGATGGTCTACGGCATCATCGAGCTGATCAATTTCGCCCACGGCGATATCTTCATGGTCGGCGCCTTCGTGTCGGTCATCTTCATCGGCGGGATCATGGGCCAGTCGGGCCCGGTCGATAACATCCCCTTCCTGATCATCCTCATCGTCGGCGCACTCCTTTTCACGATGCCGATCATCGGCATCCTCAACGTCTCGATCGAGCGCCTCGTCTACCGGCCGCTCCGAAACGCTCCCCGGCTGGCGCCCCTGATCACCGCGATCGGCGTCTCGTACATCCTTCAGAACGTCGCCCTCGTCGTCGCCGGGTCCGGCGACCGGTCGGCACCGCAGGTCTTCCCGCTCAGCTGGCAGCTGAGGATCGGGGACGCGTCCATCTCGGTGCTGTCGATCTTCATCTTCGTCCTCGCGCTGACCCTGATGATCGGCCTGCAGCTGTTCATCAGCCGGTCGCGACTCGGCCGGGCCATGCGGGCGACGGCCCAGGATCGTGAGGCCGCGGCCCTCATGGGGGTCGATCAGAACCAGACGATCGCGCTGACATTCCTGCTCGGCGGGATGCTTGCCGCAGCCGCCGGCGTCGTCTGGGGCCTCCGCTTCGGCTTCGTCCGCCAGGACCTCGGCTTCAACGCCGGGCTCAAGGCGTTCACGTCGGCCGTCCTCGGCGGCATCGGCAACATCACCGGTGCGGCGATCGGCGGCTTCGTCATCGGGTTCATCGAGAACTTCGCCTCGGCCCTCGGCTTCTCGCGCTGGTCGGAGTTCCTCGTGTTCATGGTCCTGACGTTCGTGCTGATCTTCAAGCCGTCCGGCCTGTTCGGCTTCCAGACGGGTGACCGGGCATGACCGCCCAGCCGGCCCGTAACGCGCCCGCCCCGCCGCCCAGCGGACTGCGAGCCGGTCTCAACCGGTTGCGCGATGTCTCGGACAAGCACCGCTCGTCGACGATCGTCGTCGCGATGGCGATCACGACCGTCCTGATGTACTTCCTGCCGATCATCCCGCCGCTCTCGGTGATCCAGGGGCGGGGCATCTGGTACGACGCGTTCGCCAACGCCGGCGTCTTCGTCCTATTGGCGATGGGTCTCAACGTCGTCATCGGGATGGCTGGCCTGCTCGACCTCGGCTATGCGGCCTTCTTCGCGATTGGTGCGTACACCTACGCGTACAGCAACTCGCCGTTCTCGCACACGGACCTGCCGTTCTTCCCGATGCTGTTCGTCGGCGCGGCGGTTGCGGGCATCTTCGGCATCCTCCTCGGTGCGCCGACCCTCCGCCTGCGCGGCGACTACCTGGCGATCATGACGCTCGGATTCGGCGAGATCGTGCCGATCGTCTTCCTCAACCTCGATCGATTCACCCAGGGCACGAACGGCATCAGCGGCATCTACCGGCCGGAGGCGCTGCCGCTGTTCGGCCCGTTCAGCGCGATCTCGCCGTTCAACTACTTCATCGTCATGGTCGTCATCGTGACGATCACGATGATCCTGCTCTACCGGTTGCAGGATTCGCGCATCGGGCGCGCGTGGAACGCGATCCGCGAGGACGAGCTGGCGGCTGCCGCCAACGGGATCAACACGGTCACGACGAAGCTCCTTGCGTTCTCCCTCGGGGCGACAACGTCCGGGCTGGCCGGGGTCTTCAACGCCTCGAAGCTGACCATCGTCTCGCCGGACCAGTTCCTGTTCACGGTCTCGTTCACGGTCCTGGCCATGGTCATTCTCGGCGGCATGGGCAACATCTGGGGCGTCGCCGTCGGGGCGTTCATCGTCTACAACATCCAGGTCGTCTTCCTGAAGTCGATCAACGGCGTCATCGAGACGCTCGGGATCCCGGCGTTCAACCTCCCGATCGTCAATCTCCACATCGACCTGGCGAAGGTGCCGTTCGTCGACTACCAGTTCCTCCTCTACGGGGTCGCGGTCGTGCTGATGATGCTGCTGCGGCCGGAAGGGCTGTTCCCGAATCAGCGGCGACGCCAGGAGCTCCATATCGCCGAGGAATTCGACGACGGTGAGAGCGGCGAGATCGAGGGCGCGATGGGGGCCACGCCGGGCGCGGCGGCCAACGGCGGAGGGACGCCATGAGCCTGCTCGAGGCCTCCCGGATCACCAAGCGATTTGGCGGCCTCGTCGCCGTCAACAACATCGAGTTCACGATCCCGGAGAAGTCGATCGTCAGCCTCATCGGCCCGAACGGCGCCGGCAAGACGACCTTCTTCAACATCATTGCCGGGATCTACGATCCGACCGCCGGCGAAATCTCGTTCCACGGCCGGCGGGTGATCGCTCGACCGAAGCGAGCATGGCTCGAGCCCGTCCTGTGGGTCCTGCCGGCCTTCCTCGTTGCCCTCGTCACACTCGTGTTCGGGGTCGAGGGGCGGAGCGAGTCGTCGATCATCATCGGGCTGGCCCTGACCGTCCTCGCCCTGATGATCGTGCTCCTCATCGGCGTTGCCCGGCCGCCGAAGTACCAGCGGTTCCTCGTCCGGCTCGGCATCTTCAAGAGCGCCCGGCCGAATGACATGGTGGTCGCGGGCCTCGGGCGGACGTTCCAGAATATCCGCCTCTTCCAGAACATGACCGCGCTCGAGAATGTCCTCGTCGGAATGCATACGAAGCTCAAGGCGACCTGGATCGACGCCATCCTGTCGACCCCGCGCGACCGGCGCGAGGAGGAGGCGGGGCGGGTCCGGGCGCGGGAGCTGCTCGCCCTCGCCGGGCTGAAGGGCCGCGACGATCAGCTCGCCAAGAACCTGCCGTATGGCGATCAGCGCCGCCTCGAGATCGCGCGAGCGCTCGCCTCCGATCCCGTCCTCCTGCTCCTCGACGAGCCGACAGCGGGGATGAACCCGCGGGAGACGCAGCAGCTGACAGGCCTCATCAGCCGTCTTCGTTCGGACCTGGGCCTCACGGTCCTCCTGATCGAGCACGACATGCGCGTCGTGATGGGCATCAGCGACCGGGTGACGGTCCTCGACCACGGCGAGAAGATCGCCGAGGGGACGCCGGACGAGGTCCGTCGCAACCCGAAAGTCATCGAGGCCTACCTCGGCACGCCGCCGGCCGAGTCGCCCGAGGACGAGGCGCCGGTCGTGCCCGCGGAAGCGTCGATCAGCCCTGCCGTGGAAGGATCGGAATCGTGACCACTGCGAACGCGGTGACCGAAGGTACTCCGGCCGGCGGCGATCAGCCGATGCTCGTCATGAACGACGTCCACACCTACTACGGCCACATCCACGCCCTCAAGGGGATCTCGCTGACGGTCGAGAAGGGCGAGATCGTCACCCTCATCGGGGCCAATGGCGCCGGCAAGACGACGACCCTCAAGACGATCAACGGGCTCCTCCACCCGCGAGCCGGGACCGTGATCTTCGAGGGCCGCGACATCTCCCGCACGCCCGCCCATGAGCTCGTCAGGGACGGCATCGGCCAGGCGCCCGAAGGCCGGCGGATCTTCGCCCGTCTGACCGTCATCGAGAACCTCCAGATGGGGGCGTTCACCCGCAACCCGAAGACGATCGGGCCAGACATCGATCGCGTCTTCGAGCTGTTTCCGAGGCTCCGCGAGCGAACCCATCAGCTCGGTGGGACCCTGTCCGGCGGCGAGCAACAGATGCTGGCGATCGGCCGGGCACTGATGTCCGAGCCGCGGGTCCTCCTCCTCGACGAGCCGTCGCTCGGGCTCGCCCCGATCCTCGTCCAGCAGGTCTTCCAGACCATCAAGGAGATCAACGCCCAGGGAACGACGATCCTGCTCGTCGAGCAGAACGCCCTCCAGGCGCTCTCGATTGCCCATCGCGGCTACGTCCTCCAGACGGGCGAAGTCGTCTTGACGGGCGTCGCGTCGGGGCTGATCAAGAACGAGATGGTCCGCAAGGCCTACCTCGGCGAGGACTGAGCAACAGGTCGAATAGCCGGCAAGCCGACGCTCCGGGCGGCAGCCGCCGCGGGCGGATGGTGGCGGTGACACGGGACGGGTCAGCCGATGACCGACGACCGAAGACCGACAAACGACCATGGAGGGACCGACGACCGGCCTCCCGTCCGATTTGAGTCGCGCCTCCCCCACGGCGACCGTTCGCCGCTCGTCCCGATCGCGGCCCTGGTGCTCCTCGTGACGATCGCGACGCTGACCTCCACGGTCGCGGTGCCGCGTCAGGGCAACGGGCCCCCGCAAGCCCCGCCCCTTGCCGGAACGGGCCCCCGAGGGGGATCGCCGCCCCCATCACCCAGCTCCGGAGCTGACGCCGCCGTCGCATCGATCTGCCTCGAACCCGGCTCGTGGCGAACGGCGACGGTGGAGACGTGGCGAGACCGGACCGTCCGAGTCTGGCGGGCAATCGACCCCGCTCCGGCAACTGGCCCCGACGATCCGGCGATCCCGATCGTCCCGGCGGTCGGCAGCCGCATTGCCGCGATCGGCTTCTGCGCGCCAGTCGTTGGGCCGGACACGCCGGCCGGCCCGGCGACGATCGACGCCTGGCGGCGCGCGTCCGCGGCCGCGAACGACGGCAGTACCGGGCCGGCGACCGTCCCCATCGAGCTCCGCGGCATCGTCCCGGCCGGTTCGCCGTCGCCCTTCGGGGCGCTGTTCGGACCGCCGGATCCGGCCGACCGCACGAGCGGCTGGCCGGCCGGCGTCGTCGTCTTTCGCTACGCGCAGCCGGCCGCCGGATCAGCGACGAGCGTGACGTGGTTCGGGATCGAGGTGCTGCTGACGGACGCGTCGGGCAGGCAGCCGGCTTCCTCCGACCCCGCGGGCATCGGCGGCGGCCAGGCGCCGCGCCCGTGAGTTGCCGGGAACTGACGGCCTGCCCGACACTGGCACCGTGGTCCCCAGCCGGCGGCTCGCCGCGGTCGTCATCCTCGCCGCCGCCTCACTGACCGGCTGCGGCGCCTCGTCGCCGTCCTCACGGCCGACCACGTCCGGGGCGAGCGGCCGCGCGACGCCCGCCCTGCCAACCCCACCTGTCGCCGGCCTCAGCTGGACCAAGGCGATCGACGTCGCCCGCCCCGATGACGCGTTCGCTCAGCCCTCCGCGGTGCCGACCGGGCCGAGCGGTCCGGGCACCGCCGGCCATCCCGGCCACTTCCCGGGCCAGGCGATCGTCGACGACATCGCGTCGATCGGCGGGCGGCTCGCCGCCGTGGGGTACGTCGGCTTGAGCGGGACCTGGACGGCGATCGGCTGGACCTCGATGGATGCCCAGCACTGGAAACTGACCTCGATCGACCGAACGCCCGGGTCGCTCGCCGTGGCGATCGCGGCGGTCCCCACGACCGGTGGCTTCATCGCCGGCGGTTGGGTCGACCGGACACCGGCGGTGTGGACCTCGCCGGATGGCACGACATGGGACCGCCGGCCTGTGCCGACCCTGAGCGCCGGCGTTGAGTGGGAGCGCATCACGACGGTCCTCCCGACGGCCGGCGGCATCGTCGCCGGCGGCTCAGTCGGTCCGGAGCTCGGCGACCGACAGGCACGCTTCTGGTGGTCCGCCGATGGCACGGCGTGGTCGGCGGTCCCGGACGATCCCGCCTTCGAGGGCGCGGAGGTCGCCGATATCCTCAAGGTCGACGGAGGCTTCGTGGCCATCGGCAAGGTCGGGACCGGGCAACGCTGGAGCGGCTCCATCGCCTGGATCTCGAGTGACGGCCGGACCTGGCAGCGGATCGACAGCCCCGAGCTCCGCGGCGGGATCGCCTCGGCGCTGGCGGTCGCGCCGGGCGGCGGCCTGGTCGCCGTCGGGTCGGACGTCGACGAACGCGAGGCACTCGCCTGGCAGTCGACCGATGGGTCGACGTGGCATGCCGCCCCACGCGAGAACTCGCGGCTCTATAACGGCGAGAAGATCCGGATGACCGACGTGATAGCGGTCCGCGGCGGCCTCGTTGCCGTCGGCAACTACGTCGGCGTCCAGTACGGGACCGCGACCAGCTGGACCTCGAAGGACGGCCTGTCCTGGCGCCGGGCGGCCGACTACGCGGCCCTCGGCCAGGGCGAGATGCTGGCGATCGGCCGCGGTGGGCCGGGTCTCGTCGCAGTCGGCAGCTTCGGCGCGCCGGACAACTACATCCCGACGATCTGGCTGACCGCCGAGCCCTGACGCCGGCATGAACGGACGCCCGACCTCGGGCTGTCTCAGCGGGCGGACGACTCCCGAGCGAGGTCGTAGACGGCCCGGCTCAGGACGATCAGTCCCAGCGCCACCAGCCACAGGCCGGGCGCCCGGTCCGGCAATGCCAGCGCGCCCTTCGTGGCGAGGTCGATGGCCCGGACGACGAGGCCGATCCAGCCCACGACGGCGACCGCGGCGTAGCTGATGGGACGGTCGATCGCGACCGGCTTGTCGCCGGCGGCGTACGGCAGGGCGAGGAGTGCGATCGTGGCCAGGGCGGCGAAGAAGACCAGGATGCCGCTGCCCTCGAAGGCATTGCCCTGGAGCTTCGTCAGCTCGCCGGCGGCACCGCCGAATTGCCACCATGGCAGGAGGCAGCCGACGATCATGATCACGGCTGCGAGCGCGGCCAGGCGCCGGCCGCGGCCGAGGGGGCGTCGATGCATCTCAGGCCTGGTCCGTGTAGACCTCGGGGCGCAGGACGCCCACGAAACGAAGGTTTCGGTAGTACTCGCCGTAGTCGAGGCCGTAGCCGACGACGAACTGGTCGGGGATCGTGAAGCCGATGTAGTCGACCGGGATGTCGACGAGGCGGCGAGCCGGCTTGTCGAGCAAGGTGCAGATCTCCAGCGAGCGGGGGTTCTTGCCGCGCAGGTAGCGGAGCAGGTAGTTGAGGGTCAGGCCGGTGTCGATGATGTCCTCGACGATGAGCACGTCCTCGCCCTCGATGCTCGCCGAGAGGTCCTTCAGGATCCGGACGAGGCCCGACGACTCGGTGGTCGTGCCACCGTACGAGGAAACCTCCATCAGGTCGATCCTGAGGGGCACGCTGATCGCCCGCATCAGGTCGGCCATGAACGGCAGGGAGCCCTTGAGGACCGAGACGAGGGTCAGCGGCCGCTCGGCGTGGTCGGCGCTGATCCGCGCCCCGAGCTCGAGGATCTTCGCCTGGATCGCTGGCTCGTCGAGGAGCACCTCGCCGATGTCGGCGCGCAGGTCGATCGGTTTGGTCATCACGATTCGGGGTGCTCCTCGAGGGTCGGCGGATCGAGCTCGGTCGCGAGCTCGAGGGCGGCCACGGCGTCGGCAGACTCGGGCCGGATCGGCGTCACCTGGCCGGAGGTGCCGGACAGCTCGGCGACGAGGCCGAGCTTGCCGAACTTGAGCATGAGCGCCCGGAAGTCGCGGGCGTAGAAGAGCTTGACGCGGAGGTCCGGGTACAGCTCGAGGACACGCCGCAGCTTCCGGTTCTTCTTGCGCACGAGCTTCTGGCGGAGCGTCGTCATCTCCAGGTACAACCCGAGGTCCGGCAACCAGAAGTCCGGCGCGAAGCTCTCGACGACGGCACCCTCGAGATTCCAGACGACCGGGAAGACGTGCGGCTCGTACTCCCAGCGGACCTGGTAGAAGTCCAGGATCCGGGCCATCTCCGCTTCACTGGCGTG
>Ga0307302_10001362_pt1 | contig 10759 bp, 9 predicted proteins | sample ER_DNA_183_FD_194490 | JGI IMG/M metagenome (GOLD analysis project Ga0307302, IMG submission 194490) | Bulk soil microbial communities from the East River watershed near Crested Butte, Colorado, United States - ER_DNA_183 | ecosystem: Environmental > Terrestrial > Soil > Floodplain | place: USA... | reverse complement strand
TGTTCGTCGCCCAACTCGATGATCAGGAACTCGCCCTGCTCGAGCGCGCCCTGAACAAGGTCATCGTCGACTGCTCCTTTGGCTGACACCCAACGCCCCTGAACCCCGGCTGGAACTCACGGCTCACTTGCTCGTCGTCTCGACGGCCGCCGCGCCACCACATTCTCCTCACCGCCCGGCCGAGGGGCGGGTGGAAAAAGTGCCTGTAGTTCGGTTATCTGGGTCGAGGCCGGTGACGACCTTGAGCTCGGCACCGTCCTCGAGCATGACGCCGCCCATCACGTCGATCTGCCACAACTGCATGAGCCGGTCCCGCTCCCAGCGACCGAAGTCCTCCCGGCGCTTGCGCCGACGTCGGAGATCGATCAACCCGTGGCGCTTGAGACACCGGTAGATGCCCGAGCGCGACGGAACCGCACCCACCCCTGCCCTGGCGAGCTGGCACTCGATGCGCCGCGGCTCCGCCGTCAGGCCACCCTGCTGGTAGCGGGCGATCCAATTGTGGACGCTCTGGCGGCACACCAAGAGCCGCCGGGCCACCTCGACCACCTTCCACCCCTCCCGCAGGGCAGCGGCGGACGCTGGCATCCACTGACCACCTCCACCACGCCCGCCACCTGTCAAACACCTCAGAGACGCACCACAAGGTGACACGGTCCTTCTTATGCGGAGGCCGACTTGCCAGAAGCTCCAGGCGTCGGCGCGGCAGGCGCCCCCATCGCTGATCACCGGCTCGCCATTACAAGACAAGCCATGCGCTACGTCCAGCAGTCGACCTATTCAAGCTAGAGCAGATCGAGCCAGTTCCCTACATACGCAGCGCTACTCTACCCAGCACCGGCAGGATGCCCGCCAGACCATTTGCCATAACGGATGAAGCGTCGCCGTTCGCTCTACGCTCGACCCGCAATCTTCCGAGGAGAGCAGTGCGCCGAGGCGCGGCTTGGCCGGCGGAGCGACCGAGCAGCTGCCCGGTAGTGCGAGAGGCAGTCTCGTGCTAGCAGGTGGCCTCACGCCGAGCCGGCATGGGCTGCCGAGCGCTGCAGGCGCCGTCCACAGCAACACTTTGGGCGTCCCAGCGAGCGGTCGCTCGGCGTGGTGGGCCCCGGAGGTCCGGATGCCGGCCGTGCCGTCGTCACCCTGTCCGCGTCCTCGGCCAGCGTTCGGTGTCCAGTGTCCGGTGCGAGCGTCCAGTGTCCACACGTGCCTGTCCACGCGTCCGGTGTCCGGTGCGGGTGTCTGAGCGTCCAGGTGTCGGTGTCCGGTGTGGTCGTCCGGTGTCCGTGCGTTCCCGCGTCCGCTGTCCGACCGGAGTGAGGTCGTGGGGCGCGGCGGTGGGCCAGGCAGCCGCCGGCTGGGATGGCTGGGGCCGGCGTGGTCGCCCGCCGTATCCACGACCAACTCGGCGTCTGCCCAAGTCAGAGCATGGCGTCAAGCTGGCGCAGGCCGTGCTGGGCCAGCGGAGGCGTCGGCCCGGACTTGGCCGTCGTCGTGGAAGTGGTTGGGCAGTGGCCAGTCGACCGCGGGCCGCCAAGGATAGGCCGGATGCGCGCGAGGATCGCCCGCTGGTACGGAGCCGGGGTGCCCAGCGAGGTTCGCCCTCCTGTGCCAGGCTTCGCGGCATGTCAGGCCTCCACCATTGCTGCTCAGAGCCGGCCGAGGACCGTGCACCTACCCAGATGTCGAACTCACCCTCGGATCCTGCCACAAAGGCTAAAGGGGACGGAACGACGTTTTAGCCCATACTGAAGGCGGCGACTACCCTCCGTGGTCAGCGTGTGCGCCTAGGGCCGAGTCGCCTGGTCTCTGCGGGTCTTCCTGGCTGGACTGCGACGTGAGCTTGCGGCCGCGGCGCGGCCGCAACATGCAGGGAGCGCCGCCTGCTTGAAGCTGACGACGCTCTGACCTGCTGGTTTGGGGGTGGAGGTGAGGGGATTTGAACCCCTGGCTTCCTCCGTGCGAGTAAGGACCGGCCCACCGCCATGCCGACCAGCGTTTCCGCAGGTGGATCCGAACCGTCCAGGGCGAAGTAAGGTGGCGTGAGGGAGGGCGCTGAGACGGACAAGTGGGGGCCGACGCGTCGGTATAGCGTCAGACTAGTCTGCACACTGTCCAGGATCTGCACCGACACCTCCGTTTGGGAGACTCCTGCCCATCATCTGCTCTGGGCGGTCCATTGGGGGTCTGGGGAGGTCAGGATAGGCGGGGTCACCTTCCGCCTGCCGGCCTTACCCGCCGTGCCGGGCCGGCACTTCGGTCATCTCGCGCAGGAACTCGAGCAGCGGGTCGGCGACGCCTTCGAGGTCGTCCACGAACGGCCAGTGGCCGCTGTGGTCGAGCACGACGACCCTGGCGCTCGGGAAGGTCTGGCGCTGGCGCTCGGCCTGCTCGACCGGGATGTAGGGGTCGTTCCTGCCCCACACAACCAGGGCGGGGCGGTCCAGCGGGCGCAGCGTGGCCGACAGCATCCGGGCCGGCTCGCCTCCGGGGTCGTTGGTGGCCCGGTACAGGGCCAGGATGGCGCGCTTGGTGCCGCGGTCCATGTCGTGGTACATGCGGTCGACGAAGGTCCTGGGTAGCGGTGGCCGGTTGCCGTGGCGCAGCAGTAGCCGGAACGTGGGGCGCGTGGCGGTGGCCTGGAACAGCTCGCCCAGGATCGGGGTGCGCCAGATGCGGGCCAGGTAGTGCCAGCGGTAGCCGGGCAGCACGCCGGTGTTGATCAGGGTCGCGCTGGCGAAGCGGTCGGGGTGGCTGGCCGCCCAGCGCAGCATCCAGGCGCCGCCGAAGTCGTGGCCGACCAGGTGGGCGGTGGCGATGCCGAGGGCGTTGAGGCAGCGGCCCAGGTGGGCGGCGTAGCCGTCGACGGTGTAGTCGAAGCCGGCCGGCTTGTCGGCCTGGCCGAACCCGGGGTGGTCCCAGGCGACGGCGCGGGCGAGCTGGCCGGCCCGCTCTAGGAGCGGCACCCAGTCTTGGCTGGAGCCGGGGTTGCCGTGGACGAAGACGACCGCTTCGTCGCTGCGCGCCGGCCGGGTGTGCCTCCAGCAGCGGGGCGCGGATGCCGTCGACGGTCAGGATGGTCCGGGAGATCGTGGCTTGCATTGGGGCGTCCTCCTTGCAGATCAGGGCAGACGAGGTGGGTGCGGTTCAGCTGGCCGCGCGGGTGCCGCGCATGACCCGGAAGGCGAGCTCGGGGCTCATCAGGCGCTCGGGTGGGTCGATCAGGTTGACCACGCGTAGGAAGGCGCGGCCCAGGACCGGATCCCGCCCGGCGGCGACGTGCAGGTCGGCGGTGAGTGTCTCGGCCACGCCGCCAACGGTCCGGCCGATCGTGCGCACCCCGCTGACGCGGCGGCCGTCGCGCGTGACCTCCAGTTCGGCCACGTCCTGGTCGTCGACGACGCGCACGCCGGGCAGGGCGGCCAGCCGCCGCCTGACCTGTCCCTCCAGCAGCGGCCGGGTCAGGGCCAGGCTGTTCAGGCCGCTCGGCGCCTGGCGCAGGCGAACGCCCTCGTTGTACCAGCGGCCGTGGAGCTGGATGTCCCCGTACAGGGCGCCCTGGGCGACCAGCTCGTCGGTCAGCCTGGGAAGAGCTCTTCGAGGACCTCGCGGCCCCTGGCCAGTAGCCCGTGGGCGTGGCGACCCTGCGGCACGCCACGGCGCTGCGCCCCAGGGGCTGGCGCAGGTCCCGGTCGACCACGGTGACGCGCCCGTAGGCGTCGGCCAGCACCCTTGCCGCCGTCAGCCCGGCCATGCTGGCCCCGAGCACCACGGCGTGGTCGCCGGCGGGCAACGGCGGCCAACACCCCGAAGGCCACCGGGCCGACATTCTTCTGGCGGACATAGAACACAGTTTCAAAATATATGAGGTTTAGACTCGACAGGAATGGGTGATGCTTAGCGCCATGATGGGACGATCCGACACCAGGACTTGACGGACGTCGATTGCACCCGGACGAACGGAAGGAGGTGAACGGAATGCTCAAGCTGAAGGTTCGCCGTTCCAGCCTGGCCGGTCGCGCCGCCGTCAACTGACGCGATCTGACACCGTCACCTATGGGACGTTCGCGAACAGAGCGACAAGCTCATCCGACACGATCCCAGCTCGCTGAAGGAACTGGCGTCGGACGTATAGGTCGCTCGGTTCGCAACGATCGATTTCGCAGCGATCTCTAGGTGATTACCGTGCGCAGTGGCAGTCTAGTCTGCCGCTGCGCATGTCCTTTGGGATGACCTTCGTAGAGGAGGGGCGATGCTGGTGCTGGACGATGTACGGCCAAGGATCAAGCGCGTGTTCCCCGCCTTCCCGATCGAGCAGACGATCTATGTCCAGCGCTGCGGGGAGGTCGTCGAGATCGACGACGCCGACGGCAGGGCCCAGCTCCTTCTGGAGCTGCTCGACGGTACGCGAACCTTGGTCGAGGTGCAGCGGGAGCTGGCCGAAACGTTCCCGGACTCTTCCCTTGAGGACGTCCGCACCACGGTCCAGCAACTCGACCAGGCCGGGCTGATCGAGGACGGAGCCGCGGCTGTGCCGTTGGATGCCTATGCGCAAGAGCGCTGGAAGCGAGACCTCGGCTTCTACGAGATCTATGCCGACCTGGCAACGAGCAAGTACGAGCTGCAGCGGCGCCTCCGTCAGTGCCGGGTGGCCTTGCTCGGACTCGGCGGCGTCGGGAGTCACCTGCTCTATGATCTCATGGGCATGGGGGTCGAGGACCTCCGGGTGGTGGACTTCGACACGGTGGAGCTCTCCAACCTCAACCGTCAGATCCTCTACTCTGAAGCCGACATCGGTCGCCGCAAGACCGAGGCGGCGACCGAGCGGGTGCGAGGGTTCAACTCGCGCGCCCGAATCGAGGCACGCCCGCTGCGCCTGGCTTCGCCCGAGGATGTCCGCGCCGTGGCCGACGGACGCGACGTGGTGATCGCCGCGGTCGACCAACCCAAGATGCAGGTGGCCAACTGGGTCAATGAGGGTTGCGTGGCAGCGGGTGCAACCCTGCTGACTGGCGGCGTCGACCTGCAGCGCTCGTTCTTCTACACGGTGATCCCTGGGCAGACGGGCTGCGTCGAGTGCTGGCGCAGCGGGGCAGAGGCCGATCCTGTCTCGACTGCCATCTCGGCCGAGATGGAGCGGATCGAGGCGCGACGCCCGGGCGAGCGCTTCGGGCAGGACCTGGCTGCCTTCGGACCACTCGTCACCGCGCAGACGGCCTGTCTGGTGAATGAGCTGGTGCGGGTGGCGACTGGGATCGCCCCGCCCGTGGCCGCTGGGCGGATGATGGAGCTGCGCTTCGAGGACTTCACCCTGCGCGAGGCGGAGCGCTGGGAGCGGATGCCCGGCTGTCGCGTCTGCGGCGTGGACTAGCAGGGCGTGGACGAGCCCTTCACGCAGGAGGGCCCGGCGAAGGTGGCCCAGTGACGGCTTCAGCCGAGCGTCTGGGGCCGGCCCGGCCGACTGCCGACCGCGCTCGCAACCAGCTCTTCCTGCTGGGCGCATTCACCGTCTCGACGGTTGGCGACTGGCTCTACCGCCTGGCCCTCCCCTTCCTGGTCCTCGAGCTGACAGGCTCGGCCATCGGCGCAGGCCTCGCCTACGCGGTCGAGTACGCCCCGTACGTCTTCTTCTCGATGCTGGGCGGCGTCGCCGCCGACCGCTTCGACCGTCGCCGGCTGCTGATCCTTGCCGACCTCGGCTCGGCGCTGATCGTCGGCATGCTCGCCGCCCTGGTCACGGCCGGGGTCGACGCGGTGTGGCTCGTGTTCGTTGTCGCGTTCGCCGTTTCCAGCATCCGACCCTTCTACCACCCGGCCTTCCAGAGCATCTTGCCGAGCTTGGTCCCGGCCGAGGGGCTCACCAGGGCCAATGCTCGTATCCAGAGCATCGAGAGCGTGCTGTCGTTCGCTGGCCCGGTGCTCGGCGGGGCCGTGATCGCCGCCGTCGGGACCAGCAATGCGCTGTGGCTGAACGCGGTCTCCTTCCTGCTCTCCGCCCTGGCGATCGTCGGCATCCGGGCGGCGGTGGCGCGGGCACGACCCATCGGCCACACCAGGATCTGGCAGGACCTCCGGGAGGCGGTCGCCTACCTGCGTGGGGACCGTGTGACGCTGTGGGCGTCGCTGCTGATGGCAGGCACCAACGTCGGCCTGCTGATGATCGAGGCGAACCTGATCTTCTACCTCGTGCGGCTGCGCGGGCTGCCGGTGGCCGCCGTTGGCATCGTGTTCGCGGCCTTTGGCGTCGGCGCGGTGCTCGGCGCCATGAGCGCACCGTGGCTCTGCCGGCGCTTTCCACCCGGCCACCTGATCATCACCGGCATGATCGGAGCGGGCCTCATGACCGCACTGCTCGGCGTGCTGCCCGGCCTTGTCGGGACGGCGCTGGCCTGGGGGGCGGTCGGCACCTTCGTGATGCTGCTCGTGGTCACATGGTTCTCGCTACGGCAACAGATCGTGCCCCAGCGTCTGCTGGGGCGGGTGGTGGCTCTCTCGAGGATGCTGTCGTTCGCCACGATCCCGCCAGCGGCAGCCGTCGGCGGCGTGCTCCTCTCGCTTGGCAGCGGTGCTTGGCCGGTGGTCGCCACCTCTGCGGCGGTCCAGGTCGGCATCGGCCTCGCCGCCTGCGCGACGGCCCTGCGATCTGTCCGCTTCCCCACCAGCGAGCCCGAGCCGGAGCAGGCCCGATGAGCGCAGCAGCCGCCCGGCCCACCGATCAGGCGCCGCCCCGCTGGGACCTGGGCCCAATCGCCCCGCCCGATGGCGTACGCCCGGTCCTCGACTCCCTGCTCGGCCGCTGCCAGGCCTTCTCACGGTCCTACACAGGCCAGGTGGGGCGGCTTGACGGCAGCGGCATGGCGGCCCTGCTCAGCGACCTTGGCGGGCTCCGCTCGGAGCTGCTCTGGCTGTCCTCCTACGCCACCCTGCGCCTTGCGTCCGGCACCGCCGGCGCCGCAGAGCACGACCTCGACGCGGTCATCCAGGCCGGCCTCGGCGAGGTCGAGGAGACGCTGGCCTTCTTCGAGCTGGAATGGATCAGTCTGGACGAGACGACCACTGCCCAGATCATCAGCGACCCGCGCCTGGAGTCCGACCGGCACTATCTCCACTCCCTACGCCGCTTGGCGCCCCATGTGCTGTCTCCCGGTGAGGAGCATGCCCTCGCCTGCCGTGAACCTGCCGCAGCCGAGGCCTGGGTGGCGCTCTACGAGCAGACCCTCAGCGCCGTCGAGGTGCCGTTCGGTGGCCGTCACCGAACCATCGACGAAGTCGTGTCGGAACTGCGCAGCCCCGACCGGAATGTGCGCGTGGGCGCGCTCGGTGCACTACACGAGGCGCTTACGCCGTGCGCCGAGGTGGCCGCGCACTGCTACGACACCTTGGTGGCCGACCGCCTGGTCACCGACCAACTCCGCCGCTTTTCCGGGCCGCGGGCAGCGCGAGACCTGGAGAACGAGCTGGCTTCGGATGCGGTCGACCTGATGCTCGGCCGTGTGGAGGACCACCACGGCATCGCCCGCCGCTGGTTGGCGGGCAAGGCGCGCCTGCTTGGCCTGGAGCAACCGACGATCGCCGACGAGCACGCCCCGCTCTTCGACGAACTGCGGCTCCCGTACCCGGCTGCGCTGCGGCTCGTTCTGGAAACGCTGGAAGGAGTGGCACCCGAGCTGGCCGCGCCGGCCCGGCGGGCCGTAGCCGCACAGGCCATCGACGCCGAGCCGCGGCCTGGCAAGAGCGCCAACGCCTTTTGCCTGGCCCCAGGACATGGCCGGACGCCGTACGTGCTGATCAACTACACCGGACGCGTTCGTGACGCGCTCAAGCTGGCACACGAGCTGGGGCACGCCGTGCACTTCCAGCTCGCGGCCGAGCGCCAAACGCCGCTCTCCTTCGACACAGGGCTGGTCACCAGCGAGGTGGCGGCACTCCTGATCGAGCTGCTCGTCTGGGGAGAGCTACGGCGCGGGTCGGCGGGCGACGCCGCGCGGCAGGCGCTGGTGGAAGGGCTCGAGGCAGGTTTCGACACGGTCTTCCGGCAGGCCGCCCTCACCCGCTACGAGCAGCGTGCCTACGGGCTGCGCGCGAGCGGGACGTACCTCACCGCCGATCGTCTCGCCGAGGTCTGGCTCGAGGAGAACACGCGCTACTACGGCGAGACGCTGGGACTACCACAGGCCTACTCTCTCGACTGGGTGCGCATCGACCACTTCATCCGTAGCCGCTTCTACAACTACGCCTACGCGTTCGCCTACCTCGCGAGCCTTGGAGTGCTCGCCAGGCACCGGGACAACCGCACCAGCCTCGCAGCCCACCTGCTCGGGTTCCTGCGAAGCGGCGGTGCTGCCGCGCCGAGCGACCAGCTCTCGGACCTCGGTTTCGACCCGGGCGACTCGGGCTGCTGGGACCTCGCCTTCGAGGAGCTGGAGCGGATGTTGCGTGCCTGCCAGCGGATCGCGCGCTGACCGGCAGGCCACCGGACCTACGAGCCGGGAGCCGGCAGGACGAGCTCGAGGTACTGTCGCAGGGCGGCGGTGCCAGCATCGGTCACATCGAGCGCCCGGCCGCGTCCCCGCACCACCCATCCGCGGTCCAAGAACGCCTTGCACAAGAGCGCCCCGAGGGAGCCTCCCAAATGCTCCTTCCGCTCAGTCCAGTCCAGGCAGGCGAAAGCAAATCGACGCCGCATGACGAGCGCCTGGTCGACGTCGACGCCGAGGCGCTCGAGCACCGGGATGCCTTGCGGACCGAGGCGAACGAGCTTGTGGCCACTTCGACCGAGCTGGACCGCCCCCATGGCGAGCAGCGCGTCGAACACCTCGACGCCCAGCCGGCCGGCCAGGTGGTCATAACAGGTACGGGCGACGGCCAGCGGGTCGGAGAGGGGCAGCGCAGGGGTCCGCCGGTCCTTGGCGACCAGCAGCACCTCGACCAACTCCGCGACGGTCGGGTCAGCCAGCTCGTAGATCGACTGCCGCCCCGCCCGGCGCGCGTGGACCAACCCCCGCTTGCGCAGCAACGCGAGATGGTTGGAGACCCGTGACTGAGCGGCACCAGTGATCGAGGTCAGCTCCGTGACGCTGGCAGGCCCCCCCATCAACCGATCCAGCAGCGCTAACCGGAGAGGATCTCCCAGTGCCTCTGCGATCTCGGAGGCCTTGGTGTACTCATTCATCAGAAGCTGATGATATGCGAATGCAATGGTGGTGGCAACGCCGGTGGTGGCAATGCCACCACGCTGAGTGACCGGTATAGCCGATTCACGTCCGACGAGGGTTTGTCGGCCGACGCCAGCCCGGCGACCCACAACCGAGCCTACCGGCAGGGGTGGGGGGAGGGGCGGGCCCGGGACCACCGGTGGGGTCGGGTCGAGGGCCCAGGACGTCGGGGTTGGTGGACGGCCCAGGAAGGCGCGGACCCGGCCCGCGGTGCCCCTGACGAACGCCTGAGAGCAGCCACGCCCGAGGGCGTCCAGCAGTGGCAGCACGCGGGTCAGCTCGCGGTGGGCTTCGGGGTCGGGAGGGCCAGGGCTCGGTGGCGGCCAGGCGCCGGTTCACGGTCCGGCCCAGGGCATGCATCGCCTGCAGGGCGCGGCGGAGCTCGGCCGGCGATGGCGGTACCGACCTCGGACATGGCGGCCTTGGCCGCCTCGCGCACTGCCTGGCCAGCCCCCGGCTGGCCGAGCGCATCCGGCTGGGAAGCTTCGAGGAGGAGCGGCGCCACAGCACGCTGGCCACCCGGGGGCCGGGCCCGCGATCGCGCCGAGCAGGCCGGTGGCGGTCAGCTCGTCGACCTTGACCCAGGCATCTCGGAGTCGGCCGTCTCGGGACCGAGGGCGCACAGCGCGTGCCGCAACGGGTCGACGCCGACCCGTTCCAGCGACTCGTCGATGCCAAGGCCTTGCCCCCGGCTGGCCGAGATCAGGACCCGGTCCCCAGTCAGGCGGTGGTAGCGGGCGGCGACATCGGCTGGCAGGCAGTCCCCGGCCAGGTGGCCGAGGTGGCGCGCCCGGATGCATACGGCCAGACGACGCCGATAAAGACGTCCACGGGCGGTCCTCTCGTTCGACCGACCGGGCCGTGGCGCTCTGGTGGGAACTACTACTAGCCGGGTCCTTCGCACATGACGAGCTGTGGGAGGTCAGAGCTGTTGGGGCGTATCGGGTCCTCCTTGTGGGTTTGCTCAGGGGGCTGGGTGGGGTCCACGTCCAGCAGGCGCAGCAGTCGGGCTTGCAGCAGTGGGGGCTGGGGGATGACGGGTGGGTCGTGGCCGCTGGCCGGGATGAGCAGCAGGCGGGCCAGGGCCTGGAAGATCAGCCGCCCGATGGGCTTGGCTGGCTAGCCGTCGTACGTGGGCTGCAGCCGGTCATCCAACCCAGCCTGTGCCAAACCATACCCGTCACTACTTGTGACGCCCTGCGCTCAACCCTGGATCAGCCCCACGAGGCACTTGCCATAACGGATGACGGCCACCGTCGCGTTCTACTCTCGACCCGTAATCGTCCGAGGAGAGCAATGCACCAGGGTGCGTTCGCTCGCGCCAACGACGGCGAGGAGGGGAGCGGCGGGGTGGTGGCCGACATCGCGAAACTCTCGGTGGGGCGGGAGGAGTATTACACCCGCGAGTTGGCCACCGACCACGAAGCGTACCTGTCCGGCCACGGTGAGTCTCCAGGCCGGTGGTATGGCGCTGGCGCCAACGGCTTGGGGCTGGAGGGCGAAGCATCGGCGGCCGAGTTCGAGGCCATGTTCGAGGGCCGCGACCC
>Ga0307302_10001360_pt1 | contig 10772 bp, 9 predicted proteins | sample ER_DNA_183_FD_194490 | JGI IMG/M metagenome (GOLD analysis project Ga0307302, IMG submission 194490) | Bulk soil microbial communities from the East River watershed near Crested Butte, Colorado, United States - ER_DNA_183 | ecosystem: Environmental > Terrestrial > Soil > Floodplain | place: USA... | reverse complement strand
GCGGAGCGTCTCGTCGCCCATTCGGGCGGTCTCGACCGCCTCGAGCACGCCGGATCCGAACCCGCCGCTTACCACGCTCTCCTCGAACGTCACAACGAGCTTCTTGCCGCGAGCCTGGGCCAGGATCAGCTCCTCGTCGAGTGGCTTGGCGAACCGGGCGTTGACGACCGCGATCGACCAGCCGTCGGCGGCGAGGAGATCGGCCGCCTCCATCGCACGGGCGACGATCGGCCCGAAGCCGACGAACAGCAGGTCGGAGCCCTCGCGCAGGACCTCGCCCTTGCCGATCGGCAGGACGCTCGGCTCGACCGGCGCCAAACCGAACCCCGGGTCGCGCGGATAGTGAAGGGCGAACGGGTGGTCCTGGGCGAGCGCCGTGCGCAGAAGGGATCGCAGCTCCTGCTCATCCTTCGGGCTGGCGATGACGAGATTTGGTAGCTGACGCTGGGCGGGCAGCGTGAACATTCCCTGGTGGCTCGTGCCGTCCTCACCGACCAGCCCCGCCCGGTCGACCGCGATCAGCACCGGCTGATCGTTCTGGCACACGTCATGGACCGTCTGATCGAAGGCACGCTGGAGAAATGTCGAGTAGAGCGCCACGACCGGGCGCATGCCGCCCATCGCCAGGCCTGTCGCCAACGCCATCGAATGCTGTTCGGCGATGCCAACGTCGACAAATCGGTCCGGGAATTCGGCCTGGAACCGGGACATCCCCGTGCCGGTCGGCATGCCTGCCGTGATCCCGACGATCCGCCGGTCCGTTCGGGCCATCTCGATCAACTCGGCCGCCAGGACCGCCGTGTAGTTCGGGTTCTTGGGTACCGGCGGGGTGGCGGTCGGCGGGGCCGCATCGTCCGCCATCGATTCGGTCGGCATCGATTGGCGCGCGGACGGGGACGACGCCTTTGGGGCGGTCGCCGAGCCCTTGGCCGCCACGACCTCATCGGCGGCCGTCTCCTGGGCGCCGTTGCCATTGCCGTTGGCCGGGGCCGCCACGGCCATCGGCGGTAGGGCCGCCCCGTGGAACGCAACCTGATCGGCGATGGCGGGCTCGAAACCGTGGCCCTTCTGCGTCCGGACGTGGACGATGACCGGGCCCTTCAGCTCGAGGGCGCGACTAAACGTGGAGAGCAGTGCCTTCAGGTCGTGGCCGGGCAGCAGCCCGATATACGTGATCCCGAGATCCTCGAACAGCCGACCAGGCTGGACGAAGTTGACGACCGACGCCCGTAGGCGCTGGCTCAGATCGCGGACTGTCGGGCCGATCACCGGAATTCGGCCGACGAACTCGTCATAGGCGGTCTTGCTCGATTGCCAGGTCCCCGACAGCTTGATCTGGCTGAGGTATTTCGACAGGCCGCCGACGGTCGGGCTGATCGACATCTCGTTGTCGTTGAGAACGATGAGGAGCTGTGTCTTTCGCTGACCGATGTCGTTCAGTGCCTCGAGGCTCAGGCCGCTGGTGATCGCCGCGTCGCCGACGACGACCGCGATCCGCTCGCGTCCATGGCGCAGGTCTCGGGCCGTTGCCAGCCCCTCGCCGATCGACAACCCGGTCCCGGCGTGACCGCCGTCGAATACGTCGTGCTCCGACTCGGAGCGGCGCGGGAAGCCGCCGACGCCGCCGATCTGGCGGAGCGTTCCGAAGCGCTCGAAGCGGCCGGTCAGGAGCTTGTGGGGGTAGGCCTGGTGGCCGGTGTCCCAGACGATCCGGTCACGCGGCGATTCGAGCAGCCGATGCAGCGCGATCGTCAACTCGACCACGCCGAGCGAGCTGCCGAGATGGCCGCCGGTCGTCGCTACCGTCGTGATGATCGTTTCGCGGATCTCCGCCGCCAGCTCCTCGAGCTGGGCCTCCGTGAGGCCGCGCAGGTCGGCAGGTCCGTGAAGGGTCGGCAGGATCGGCACGCGGTGAGGGCTCCTTGGGGATCGGGACGGTGACGCGACCATGGTGGCGTGTGTGATGGATTCGCGCCACCGACGCGCCCGGGTCGGTTGTCGTCAGTATAAACGTGCGCGGCGCAAGTCGCACGTTTCTGTCTCGCGTCGCCCCCGGACTACGTATCGGTGGCGCCCGGCCCGCCGGTCGCGTCGTCGACACCAACCTCGCGGGTTTCGAGACCGCCGCCGGGCCGGGTGGTGAGCTGGCGGACTCGCAACTCCGCGTCGCTCAGCAACCTCTCGCAATGGCGCTGGAGGGCCACCGCACGCTCGGTTCGGAGGATCGTCGCCTCGAGCGGCAGGCCGCCCGCCTCGAGCTCCTCGATCGCGGTTCGCAGCTCGGCAAAGGCCGCATCGAACGGCAGGGCGGCGATCTCCGCCTCGATCTGCGTGCCGGCCTTGTCGGCCGCGTCAGTCGTCACCTGGCTCCTCGTCATCGTCGCCCAGCCGGTTGAGGCGTCGGGCAACGAGCATACCAAGGCCGATCCCGGCGACCATGATGAGCGGGACGATCACGACGAAGATGACGAGATCGCTCACCCGTCGTCCGATGTGCTCACTTGCCCGGCTCGACCCTCGCGTCGAGCTCCCCGCCCGAGACCCGGACGCGCAGCGGCGTGCCTGCGGGCGCCTCCTCGGGAACACGAACGATCGCCCCATCGGTCGTCCTTCGGACGATCGCGTAGCCGCGGTCGAGCGTCGCCTGCGGGTCGAGGACCGCAAGCGCCGCGCCGGCCGCATCGAGGGCTGCTCGCTCACGGCGCAACCTCTCGCTGACCAGCCGCGGGAGCGCGGTCGCCGCTCGGTCGAGCCCGGCGCGCCTGTTGGCCATGCCCGCGTCGACGGCCCGGAAGCCGCGGTCGAGCAGCAGGCCGACCCGCTCGCGGGACGTCGCGAGCTGGGCGAGCGGATCGAGTCGCGCGAGCGCTCGTCCTTCGGCCTCCACGTTCCGGCGGGCCGCGATCAGCTGCCGCGTGGCGGCGGCCGCGATCCGCTCACCGGCGCGCCGGAAGGCTTTCTCCCATTCGGCGCGGTCAGGGACGACCAGCTCCGCGGCGGCCGAAGGGGTCGGCGCCCGGACGTCGGCGGCGAAATCGGCCAGCGTGACGTCGACCTCGTGGCCGACACCGCAGACGACGGGCACGGAATGACCGACGACGGCCCGAACGACGCGCTCGTCGTTGAACGACCAGAGGTCCTCGAGCGAGCCGCCGCCGCGGGCGAGGATCGTCACCTGGGGGGCGTCGTCGGGTCGGCCGCCCGCGACGCACTGGTCGATCCAGCGTTCGAGGCGCCGGAACGCCGCGACGATGCTCGCCGGCGCCTCCTCGCCCTGGACCTGGCAGGCGACGAGGATGACGGCGGCGAGCGGCCAGCGCCGCGCGAGGACGTGGCCGATATCGCGCCAGACGACGCCGGTCGGGCTGGTGATGACCGCGATCGTCGTCGGGCGGGTTGGCAGCGAGCGCTTGCGAGCCGTGTCGAAGAGCCCCTCCTGGCTGAGACGGGCTTTGAGCGCCTCGAACCGGAGGGTCAGGTCGCCGAAGCCTGCCGGCTGGATCGATTCGACGTAGAGCTGGAGGGCTCCCTGCGGCTCGAACAGGTCGACTCGGCCATGGACGACGATCCGCAGCCCGGCCTGGGGCTGGAACGCCGAGCGAACACGCTCGTCGCGGAACCAGACGCACTGGAGCGCGCTGCGCTCGTCCTTGAGGCTGAAGTACGCATGCCCGGCCGTGCTGATCGTGACCCGACCGACCTCGCCCTCGACCCAGACGTCGCGGAGCCGTTCGTCGGCGCGAACCGCCTCCTTGACCGCTCTGGCCACCTCGCTGACGCCGAGGATCCGCAGCCCGAACGTGCCCGGCGGGGTGCGGGCCACGTGCGGCTTCGGCCCGAGCGGCGGGCCATCGCCGGCAGGCTCCACGTCCCAGGCCGGGAGCAACCCGTCGGGTCGGTCGTGCGTCGTCACGTGCCAATCATCGTCGAGAACGAGGCCTGCGGTGTCGCGCTACTTGCGTCATCCGCAATTTGCCTATTCATCCGAGATCCAATGACTACCCAACGGCGCCGAGACACGACCGACATGTGTCTGTCATCGATCGTCGCGCTGGGGGATGGTGGGACCGTCAGTTGAGAGTTCTTGCCGCCCGAATCAATGTCTCGCAGGCCTGGCAACTCGGCCGGTTGGTGCGTCCAGGCACAGAGCGTCAGTGTGCAGGGCTTCCCGCGTGACCGCCGGTCGGGCATGATCGCCCGGGCTCTGAGTCACGGCTAGAGCATCAACGAGGGGAACGGTTGCTCGTCGATCAACGCCATGCCGCTTCGGATCCAACCACGACGGCGATCGTCCACCGGTCAGCGGCGGCGCTGTCAGGCGGGGACACGGACGAGTCCGAGCGCTTGGCCCGGCTCGCGATCGGCAGGGACGCCGCATTCGTGCCGGCTCGGCTCGCCCTCGGACGGGCGCTCGAGGCTGCCGGCCGGCAGGCCGAGGCAGCCGCCGTCTACGCGGAGGCTGCCCGGATGTCGCCGTTCAGCACCGGGGTCGGCAGCTCGCTGCGGCGAGTCTGGGTCGCCCCGCTCGCAGGGATCGGAATCGTTGCCTTCGTCATCTGGTCCGTATTTCGTGTCGTGACCCGCCAATACGACCAGCGGACCGTGCTCGGTGGGCTTCTGATCAGCTCGGCCGTCCTTATCATCGGGACGCTCGTCATCCTCGCCCGCCGGCGGCGCGTGTTCGCGGGCTTGTCCAATGCCGACCGGCGGCTGCTCGAGGCCCACGGCGGCTTCGCTGGGTTCGGCTCGGCATCGGGCAAGCTCGTCTCCATTGGTGGCGTCATTTTCCTGCTCTCGGCCTCGGCGGTAGTTTTCGCTGTCGGGACGAAGCCATCCCTTCAATTGGAGATCGGTGACTGCTTCTCGACCGAATGGAACAGGACATTCGAAAGCGTCGCTGCCATCCCATGTGAACTGCCTCACGGGATGGAGATCTACGCAATGGTCCAGGACCCCGCTCCGCCGGGCGCGCCCTATCCGGGAATCGACGCCATCCAGGCCGCCGCGAAGCACGGTTGTGAGGCGGCCTACGAGCCGTTCATCGGGGCACCGTACACGACGACGTCGAAGTACTGGATGACCATCCTGTCACCTGAGGAGCCGTACTGGGTTCTGGACATCCGAACGAACTGGTGCGCGGTCTACGCCCACAAGGAATCCCAGAGCATCGGCTCTGCCGAAGGAGCGGGCCAGTGACCCGCGGGTGACGCGGTTCGACGGCAGGACGTCCTCGCCGTCAGCCGAAGCCGAGCTGCTGGAAGCGCCAGCGGTCGTCGCCGTCCATCAGGCTCCGGATGTGGTTGATCTCGCCGGCGTGGTAGGCATCGTGGGTGATCATGGTCGCGACGATCCAGCGGGTCGGGCGCTGCTCGCCCCAGTTGGTGAGGCGCGGCTCGTCCAGCTCGGCGTCGTCGGCCAGCGCCGCGACGTGACGCTCGAGCCGATCGTGAGCCTCCTCGAGCCACATGATGACCTCGTCAGGCGGCGCCTCGCCATCGGCCCACGGCTCGACCGCCGTCGTCCCGAATCGAAGCGTGCCCGCCCCGAACGCATAGTCGTCGTACATGACCTTGCAGGCGCCGACATGGACGGCGATCGACTCGATCGACCGCGCCCCACCGGCCGGCAACGCTCGCCATGCTTCGTCGGGGACGCTCTCGAGATTGGTCAAGAGTGCCTGGCTCTCGTTCGAGGACTCGATCCCGCGGCCGCGAAACGCCTCGTCGAGAAGGGCGAGGAGCGCTTCGATCCCGCCACGACCGGCCATGCCCAACCTCCCCGCTAGACCCGGGTCTGGTACTCCCCTGTCCTGGTGTCGACCCGGATCGAGTCCCCCGGCTCGACGAAGATCGGGACCTGGACGATGAGACCGCTCTCGGTCGTCGCGGGCTTGCGGGCACCGCTCTGGGTGTCGCCGGCGAAACCCGGCTCAGTCTCGACGACCTTGAGATCGACCGTGACCGGCAGCTCGACGCCGATCGTCTCGCCCTGGTAGCTCGTCCGGTCGAGCGTCATCCCGTCCTTCATGTACTGGGCCGCTTCACCGAGCTGGTCGGCCGTCAGCACGAACTGGTCGTACGTGTCGTTGTCCATGAAGTGGTAGTCGCTGCCCTCGTGGTAGAGGAACTGGACAGGCCGCTTCTCCATCGATGCCCGCGGCCACTTGGTGCCCGCCTGGAACGAGCGCTCGACCGTCTGGCCACGCTTGATGTTGCGCAGCGTGATCCGGACCTGGGCCGAGCCGCGGCCCATCTTGATGTGGTGGTAATCGAGGATCTGCCAGAGCTCGCCGTCGAGCTCGATCGCGACGCCCTTGCGCAGTTCGCCGGTACTGATCATTCGGGTTAGGGCTCCTGGATGCCCGGCGCGGTTCCGCGCGGCGGTCGGTGTTCGGTCGGCCGATTGTAACCTCGGCCCGGTCGCCTCGCGGGGCTCAGCCTTGGACGTCGAGCGGCATGCGCCGATCTAGCTGGGAGCTCGCTCGGTGCCGACGACGAGCACGTCGCGGGGGAATTGCGTGAGCCGATCGACCCGGCTCGAGCCCGCGTCGAGAGAGACGAGATCCTCGATCCGGACGCCCATCTCGCCCTCCAGGTAGATCCCCGGCTCGACCGAGAAGACGGTCGGCGACGGCAACGGCGCCTCCGTGGCGTGTCGGGAGAGCGACGGCGCCTCGTGCGTCGCCAGCCCGATCCCGTGGCCGAGACCGTGGCCGTAAGCTGGCCAGCGCCCGTCCGCCTCGATCAGGTCTCGAGCGACGGCGTCAAGGTCGCGCCCGCTCGGCAGGTCGAGCTCGCCCTCGACGGTCGCGATGACCTCCCTGATCACGGCGGCCTGAGCCCGGGCGACGAGCTCGTAGACCGCAAGATCCCGCTCCGTGGGATCGCCGACGAACAGCGTCCGGGTCATGTCGCTCCGGTAGCCCGCGACCTTCGCCCCGAAATCGAACAGCAGCACGGTTCCGGCGGCGACCGGTAGCTCGCCGGGCGCACCGTGTGGCAGGGCCGCCTGCGGGCCGGCGAGGCAGGTCGGCTCGAAGGCGACGGCCTCGGCGCCACCGGTCCGCATGAGCCACTCGAGCTCGAGGGCGAGCGATCGTTCCGTGACGCCGGGGCGGATGCGCGGCAGCAAGATGGCGAGGGATCGGTCGGCGACGGCGCAGGCCGCCGCGATTCGTTCGACCTCGCTCGGCTCCTTCGTCGCCCGATCCGCCTCGAGCCAGCCCTCGACGGGAACGAGCTCGACGTCGGGCGCGGCGGCCTCCAGCTTGCGCCACAGGGCGTGCGCCACGAAGCCGGCTTCGACCGCCACCCGCGTCGCACCGACCGCGGCCACGAGCGACGGCCAGGCGCCGGGCAGGTCGTAGCCAACGTCCACGATCCGGGCGTCAGGCGCCTCGCGTTGGGCCTGGATCGTGTAGCGCGAGTCGGCCAGGAGGATGAGCTGCTCGGCGCCGATGACGAGCTGTCCGGAATGGCCCGCAACGCGGTCCTCGCCGTCGCCGAGGACGAAGCCCGACAGGTAGCGGCTGTGCTCCGCCCGGACGGCGAAGTAGGCCTCGACGCCGGCGCCCTCGAATCGGCTGCGCAGGCGCGCCAGTCGGTCGGGTCGGGCGGCCCGATCGGCCTCGTCCCAGCGGGCCAGATCCTCGGCCGTCGGCGGCGAGGCGAAGTCGCCGGCCTCGGGGTGACCGGTGGCGGCGCCGCTCACCGCCCGCCCACGGACCCGGTCACTGGCCACTGCCGTACTTTGCGATGTTGGCGAGGTGCTGCTTGTTCGTCTTGGCGAAGGCCGTCTCGTTGGAGCCGTCCCGCTTGGCCAGGAAGTAGAGGTACTTGTCTTTCGTGTCCGGGTTCAGGGCGGCGTCGATCGAGCTGAGCGTCGGGGTGCAGATCGGCCCCGGGATCAGGCCCGTCGACGTGTAGGTGTTGTAGCCGGCGAGGTTGGCCGGCAGGTCGCCTGTGAGCGGCTTCTTCGGCTTGGCCCAGAAGTTGTACGTCTTCCACTCGGCCACCGGGATCTTTGCGAGCTCGAGCGTGTCGTTGACGTAGAAGACCGTCACGTCGGAGCCGAGGTGGCCGTTCGGGAACAGCTTCGGGTTCAGGCGGTTCTGGAAGACGCCCGCGATGAGCGGCTTCTCCTCCTCGAGGATCACCTCCCGCTCGACCATCGAGGCTAGGCTGAGCACCTTGTAGAACGACATGCCTCTGGCCGCCGGGACGTCCATCCGGCCCTCGATCGCGTTGTGGAAGTTGTCGAGCATGAGGCGGATGAGCTCTTCCGCCGTCGTGTCGGGCAGGACCTGGTAGGTCGCCGGCCAGAGATAACCCTCCAACGAGGCGCCCTTCGGCAGATCGAGCCAGTCGTACGCCTTGAGCAGCTCTGCGGTCGGATGCTCGGCCAGGTTGTAGAAGTCCTCGGGGTTCATCGTCAGGCCGTCGATCGTCTCGAGCTTGGCCGTGATCTGCTCGAGCCGGAGACCCGTCCGCAGGGCAATCTCGATCTGCTGGACCGCGTGCGGGTCGAGGAGCGCGGTGACGAGCTGATCCGGCGTCATCGACTTGCGAAGGATGAAGTCACCGGTCCGCAACTGGCTCGTGAGCCCCTTTTCCACGGCGATGAAGACGAACGCCCGCCGATCCGCGAGGAAGCCCTGGTCCTGGAGCCGGGTGGCAATCGTCGAGGCGCTCTCGCCGTCGGACACGGTGAACGGAACCTGGGCGGTGTCCGTTGATGCGGGGTCCGTCAACTTGGCCCCGAGATCCTCCTTGACGAGGTCGGCGACGAACGGCACGTCGAGAGCCGCGGGATTGTCGGAGGCCCAGCCGAGGACCGCATTGCGAAACATCGGCCGAAGGGCGGTCAGCAGGAGGGCCAGGACGATCGCCCCGAGAATCAGGGCGAACAGAAGGAAGCGCAGGATCCCACCGAACCCCCCGCCACGGCGCCGGCCGTAGCCGTTGCCGTTCGAGGCGTAGCCGTTGCCGTTGCCCTTCCCGCCCTTGCCGCCGCCGCGCGGCCGCGCGTACTCCGGCTCCCAGGGCTTGGCGGTGGTGGTGTCTTGGACTGGCTGAGCCGGGTGCGCCTGCTGGGCACGACGGCTGTCGCGGGGGCGTCCGCCGGAGCGGATCGTCATCGATTGTTCTCCACTGCGTCCCCGCTGGTTGGTCCCCCATCGCTTCGGGCTGCGGCTCGAGCATCCAGCTCGTCCTGGAGGATGATCGCGGCGGCCTCACGGTCGACGCGGCTGCGGTAGGCCTCGCGCTGGGATCGTGTCGGTGGGCCACCGGAGCGGCCACGCTTCATCGGTCCGAGACGCTGCTCGGCGAGGTGACTCGTCAGCCGCTCGTCGCGAAAGACGACGGGCAGCCCGACGAGCGGCTGGACGGCGGCGACCCAGGCACGGGTCAGCTCCGTCTGATGGCCTTCACTTCCTGAGGAGTGCAAGGGTAGCCCGACAACGAGCTCCGTGACGTGTTGCTCCGCGACGACCCGGGCGAGAGCCTCGGCGTCGAGGGCGGGCGTCGCGGCCCGATAGACGGTCTGCAGCGCCATCGCCGGCCCATCCTGATCGGCTACCGCCAAACCGATCCGCCGCTCTCCGAGGTCGATCCCGAGGATTCGCCTCACGGCGCCGCGCTCGCGGCCGGCGCGGCACTCGTGCCCGGCCCGGCCGGGGATGGGCTCCCGGCAGCGCCCGATGAGGAACCCGGGCCATCGATCGTCACGTTCAAGCGCGAGTCGACCCCGGTGATCGACGAGACCCATGCCGGCCAGGTGTCGATCTTCACCTCGCCGTAGGGCTCGAGCAGGGCCCGGGCCTGGTCGGTCGGCTTGCCCTTGACCATCGCCCGCAGCTCCTCTTGGTCGAGGATCCGGACGCGGGCCGCCCTGGCCGTGACCGGGAAGGTGACGACGCCATCCGCGACGACGGGGTCGCCCTGGACGATCTTGTCGGAGCCGTCGACGAGGCGATAACCGGCTCCGATGTTGGCAGTCAGGCGCGATCTCGCGATCTCCGCCACCGGCGCGGCGTCGACCGCGATGACGGTTCCGCTCGCGCTCAACCCGAGATCGAACGTCTCGACCTCCTGGCCGACGAGCTTCGTCGGGTCGGTCGTCGGCGTCACGACACCGAGGATGGCTGTCTCCGGGAAGATCGTCGTCGCCGCCGGCGCGCCGGTTCCCTCCTTGACCGCGGCAGAGAACGCCGCGTCGAGCTTCGTCTGGAGGGCGGCCAGGGCCGCGTCGACCTCCTTCTGATCGATCTTCGGGAAGTCCTTCCGCGCTCCGCCGTTTGCGGGATCCGGGTTGTTGACCTTGAGGAACTCGGGATTGTCCTCCCGGGGCACAACCCGGATCGAATTGGCCGGGACGTTGCCTGTCGGTCCGGATTTGACTGCCGCCACGGCAACCGAACGCCTGGATGGTGTGATCGGGAGACCCACCTGAAAGTCTGCCCGCGGCAGGTTGACCACCCGCAGCGTCTTGAAGCGGATACCACCTTCCGTCGATACGACGCTGCCGGCGGGGACTGTATTGGACGCCGTCGGATCGTAATTACTGAACGTGACCGACGCTGTCGCTGCCGTCAGCTCCACCCGCTTGCCGACTGTGGTGAACGTGTCGCTGACCTCCACTGGCATGTCGAGGGTGAGCGCCGGGATGACGTCGTTGACCGGGTCGACCGCGGTTGCTGCCGGGTCGGCGGTGACGGTCAGCGTGAACGGCTCGATCGCCTGCTCGCGAGGCGTGACCGTGATGTCCGCGGG
>Ga0307302_10001356_pt1 | contig 10786 bp, 10 predicted proteins | sample ER_DNA_183_FD_194490 | JGI IMG/M metagenome (GOLD analysis project Ga0307302, IMG submission 194490) | Bulk soil microbial communities from the East River watershed near Crested Butte, Colorado, United States - ER_DNA_183 | ecosystem: Environmental > Terrestrial > Soil > Floodplain | place... | reverse complement strand
GTCTACGCGGGGATCACGCCCTGGAACTTCCCGACGCTGATCCCCGTCGAGCTGATCGCGCCGGGCATCGCGGCGGGTAACGCGATCGTCATGAAGCCGTCCGAGTGGACGCCGATCGCGATGGCGAACTTCATGCAGATCATGGCCGACGCCGGGCTCCCCGAGGGCGTCGTCAACGTCGTCTACGGAGACGGCAAGGTCGGCGAGCGGCTGATCCAGGACGAGAACGTCGACTGCGTGGGCTTCGTCGGCTCGCATACGACGGCGGAGAAGATCGTCCGCGCGGCCGGGCTCAAGCGCACGCTGATCGAGGCGAGCGGGAACGGGCCGGTGGTCGTCTGCGTCGACGCCGATCTCGAGGCCGCCGCCAAGGGCGCGGTCTTCGGCGGCTTCTTCTGCGCCGGTCAGGTGTGCTGCGCCACCGAGCGCGTGCTCGTCGACAAGAGGGTGCACGACGACTTCCTCGCCGCCGTGGTCAAGGAGGCGGGGGGCTGGACGCTCGGCGACCCGTTCGACGACTCGACGCTCGTGGGCCCGATGAACAACGAGCCGACCGCGCAGAAGATGGACGCCCACCTCGAGGACGCCGTCGGCAAGGGCGCCGAGGTCGTCGTCGGCGGGTCGCGGGACGAGGGGCGGCCGACGAGCCTCTACTACCAGCCAACCGTGATCGACGGTGTCGGCGTGGACACGCTCATCAACCGCGACGAAACCTTCGGTCCGATCGTCCCGCTCATCACTGTGGACGGCGACGACGAGGCGCTCGCGGTCGCAAACGACTCGCACCTCGGGCTGCAAGCGGCGGTCTACACGTCGAACCTGAAGCGTGCGTTCCTCTACCTCGACAACCTGCGCGTCGGCAACGTAGTGGTCAACGACTCGACCGACTACTGGGAGGCACACGAGCCCTTCGGGGGCGCCGCCGGCACGAGGACCGGCTGGGGCCGGATCGGCGGCCGCTACACGATGCTCGACATGACCGACCTGAAGACCGCCGTCCTCGACGTCGGCGGGCTCGAATAGTCGTTGGCGTTCGCCGTCCTCTTCGCGCTCGCGGCGCTCGACTCCGCGGGCTACAGCATCATTGCGCCCGTCGTCCCCGAGATCGGGGATGCGACAGGCGCCGGCCCCGGGCTCATGGGCGCACTCGTCGCCTCTTTCGCGGTCGGCCAGATGATCGGCTATCCGCTCGCCGCGCGGGTGCTGCAGCGAAGGCATGCACTCGCGGTCCTGTTCGTCTCGCTCGCGCTCGTGATCGTGGGAGACCTCGGCTTCGTCTTCGGTGAGAGTCTCGGCGTGTACTTTCCGGCCAGGCTCGTGCAGGGAGTCGGCGCGGGCGGCCTGTGGATTGGGACGGCGTTCGCGATCATCGAGCGCTATCCCGGCGAGGAGTACAAGCGGCTGACCGGCATCCTCGCCGCGTACGGGCTCGGGGCGATCGCGGGACCGGCGATCGGCGGAGTCGGAGGGATCGGCGCGCCGTTCGCTCTGCACCTCGTTCTCGTGACGGCGCTCACCCTGGCGCTGGTCGCGATCGGCGCTCCCAAGAAGCTGGCCAGGTTCGGCTCGGACCGAGCGGCGCTCAGGACTCCGGGCTTCTGGCTCGCTTCGGCCGGGATCCTGATGGTGGCGCTGACCCTGGGCACGTTCGACGGCCCGATGCCGCTCCACTTCGCCGAGCGGTTGAGCCGGCGGAGATCGCAGCGCTCTACGTCCTCGCGGCGCTCGTGTCCTCCGCGGCGGCCACGGTTGCGGGCCGCCAGGCACCGCGGCTCATGCTCGGGGTGGCGACCGTCCTCATGACGTTGTCGATCGCTCTTGGAGGCGCGACCGAGATGATCGGCTTTTGGGTTGTCGTCGCGATCCTGTGCGGAGTCGGCGTCGGCGCGGGCGAAGCCGGCTCGCTCGGCGTGCTTCTCGAATCGATCGGGGTCGACCGCATCGTCCTGGCGATGGTCGTCTGGTCCCAGGTGTGGGCGATCGGTTACCTCGTCGGGCCGGCGATCGGCGGAGGCGTGGCCGAAGCGCTGGGCTACGGGGCCTTGGGGCTCGTGCCGCTAGTCGCCAGCTCGTTCGTGTTCGTCGGGTTCGCGCGGCTGCGTTCCGAGCCTGCTGCCTCCGTCTGACCCTCGAAGCGGAGCTTCGCCAGCTTGAGATCCTCGGGGATCCGCGTCGGGTAGCTCTTCGTGAGGCACGCGCGGCAGAAGGTGCCCTCCGGCCGGCGCGTCGAGTCCTGCAGCCCTTCGAGCGAGAGATGGGCGAGACTCGTCGCGCCGAGCATCTCCCGCACCTCGTCGACCGAGTGGCGGCCGGCGATCAGCTCGTCCTCGTCGGCCATGTCGATGCCGTAGAAGCATGGGGAAACGATCGGCGGAGAGGAGATGCGCAGGTGCACCTCGAGCGCGCCCTCCTCGAAGAGCATCGCTACGATCTGCCTGGTCGTCGAGCCGCGCACGATCGAGTCGTCGACGACGACCACGCGCTTGCCCGAGACCTCCCCGAGCGGGTTGAACTTCGTCTTGATCCCGTGCTCGCGCAGAGCCTGGTCGGGCTGGATGAAGGTTCGCCCGACGTAGCGGTTCTTGATCAGGCCCTCGGCGAACGGGATCCCGCTCGCGCGCGCGAAGCCAATCGCGGCCGGCGTGCCCGAGTCCGGAACGGCCATGACGAGGTCGGCCTCGACGGGCGCCTCGGCGGCGAGCTGCTCGCCCATCCGGACGCGCGCGCCGTGCAGCTCGACGCCGCGGAGCTTCGAGTCGGGCCGCGCGAAGTAGATGAACTCAAAGATGCAGAGCGCTCCTTCGCCGTCCTGCTCGACCGCCTGGACGATCTCGTACCCGTCGTCGTCCACGATCACCATTTCGCCGGCCGCGAGCTCGCACTCGAGCTCGGCGCCGAGGAGGTCGAAGGCGCACGTCTCGGACGCGAGCAGCCAGTCGTCTTCGAGCCTCCCGAGCGCGAGCGGCCTGATGCCGTGGGGATCGCGGAAGCCGACGAGCTTTCCGTCGGCGAGGAGAACGGCCGAGAACGCGCCCTCGATCAGCCCCATCGCCCCCGCGACGGCCTCTTCGAGCGGCCGCTCGTCCCTGGCGATGAGCGCTGCGATCACCTCGGTGTCCGAGGTCGAGCGCAGCCGCGCTCCCTCGGCGAGAAGGCTGGCGCGGAGCTCGCTCGTGTTCGTGAGGTTGCCGTTGTGGCCCAGCGCGACCGTGCGCGCGGGCCCCTGCTGGATGATGGGCTGCGCGTTCGCCCAGTGCGTCGAGCCCGTGGTCGAGTAGCGCGCGTGCCCGACTGCGATCTGGCCCGTGAGGCCGCGGAGCTTCTGCTCGCTGAACACCTGCGTGACGAGGCCCATGTCTCGAAGAGCGGTGACGCGGCCTTCATCGGAGACGGCGATTCCGGCCGACTCCTGGCCGCGGTGCTGCAGGGCGAAAAGGCCGAAGTAGGTGAGGCGCGCGACGTCGCGGCCGGGAGCATGGATGCCGAAGACGCCGCACATCAGCGTTTCCCCGCCGCGTTCGCCAGGTCCGCGAGCTCGATCCCGAAGAGCTTGGTGCCGCCGGCGACGCCGATGCGGCGGTAGGGCAACCCCTCGAGCGCCGACTCGTCCTCCGGCCGGCACGAGACGACCGCCTGGCCGCCTCCTTCGCCGAACCAGACGACCGCGTTCTCCTCGAGCTCGACGCGCGCTCCCGTTCCCGACCAGAGCGCGAGCTCCGCGAGGGCGACCGCGAGCCCTCCCTCCGAGGCGTCGTGGGCGGCTGAGAGCGCCGAGCCGGCGTGCCAGAGGAAGCGCACGAGCGCCGCTTCGGCGCCGAGCTGCGGCCGCGGCGGTCGCCCGGCGGGCCCGCCGAGGAAGCGAGCCTGGTACTCGGAGCCGTCCAGCGCGAGCTCGGGCGAGCCGACGACGTAGACGGCGTCACCGTCGCGCCACGCCGAGGGAACGAGCCGCACGTCCTGCACGAGCCCGACGCAGCCGACGACGGGGGTCGGGTGGATGGCGACGCCGTCCGTCTCGTTGTAGAGCGAGACGTTCCCGGACACGACCGGAATGCCGAGCGCCTCGCACGCGAGCGCCATGCCCTCGATCGCCTCGGTCAGCTCCCACGCGACCTCCGGCTTCTCGGGGTTGCCGAAGTTGAGGCAGTCGGTGACGGCGAGCGGCCTCCCGCCCGCGCACGCGACATTGCGCGCGGCTTCGAGCACGGCGAGCGTGCCGCCCGTTCGCGGGTCGAGGGAGGCGAGCCGTCCCGCGCCGTCGAGCGAGACGGCGAGCCCCCGGTGCGACGGGCGCAGGCGAAGAACCGCCGCGTCGAGCCCCGGCCGCCGCACAGTGCGGGAGCCGACGAGATGGTCGTAGCGGCGGTAGACGTCTTCGCGACTGCGGACGTTCGGGGTGCGGAGCAGGTCGAGGAGCTCAGCCGGCTCGGGCTTGATGGGGCGATGCGAGATCGGCGCCTCGAGCTTCCGCGGCCTCGTCTCGACGCGGTAGCGGGGTGTCTCCTCGGTCAGGAGCTCGGCCGGGATCTCGCCCACGACCTCATCGTCCCAGAACGTCCTCAGGATCCCCGACTGCGTGACGACGCCGATGTCGGCGCACTCGAGCTCCCAGCGCTCGCACACGGCGGCGACGGCGTCCGGCCGGCCGGTGACGCAGACCATGCGCTCCTGGCTCTCGGAGATCATCACCTCGACGGGGTCCATGTCGGCCTCGCGCAGTGGCACGCGGTCGAGGTGGACGTCGATGCCGACGCCGCCGCGCGCCATCTCGGAGAGGGAGGAGGCGAGGCCGGCCGCGCCGAGATCCTGGAGCGACTGGACGAGCCCGTTCTCGACGAGCGCGAGGCTCGCCTCGATCAGCTTCTTGCCCGTGAACGGGTCGCCGACCTGCACCGAGGGGCGCTTGTCCTCGTCCTCGTCGGAGAGCTCCTGGCTTGCGAGGACGCTCGCGCCGCCGATTCCGTCGCGGCCGGTCGTGGCGCCGAAGAGGACGACGTGGTTCCCTGCGCCGTCTGCCTCTGCCCGCGTCACGCGGTCGGTCGGCAAAAGCCCGACGCACATCGCGTTCACGAGCGGGTTGGCCGCGTAGGCGTCGTCGAAGACGGTGTCGCCGCCGACCGTGGGCACGCCGACGCAGTTGCCGTAGTGGCCGATCCCGCCGACCGCGCGGCCGAACTCGAACCCGGGCTTGCCGAAGCGCAGGCCGTCGAGGAGCGCGACCGGGCGCGCGCCCATGGCGACGATGTCCCGGAGGATCCCGCCCACCCCGGTCGCCGCGCCCTGAAAGGGCTCGACCGCCGAGGGGTGATTGTGGCTCTCGACCTTGAAAGCGACGGCTTCGCCCTCGCCGAGGTCGACGACGCCCGCGTTCTCGCCCGGCCCCTGGAGGACTCCCGCGCCCTCGCTCGGGAAGCGCTTGAGAAGGAGCGCCGAATGCTTGTAGCCGCAGTGCTCCGACCAGAGAAGGGAGAAGACGGCGAGCTCGAAGTCGTTCGGCCGGCGCCCGAGCAGCATCTCGATACGGTCGAACTCCCCGTCCGTGAGGCCGAGCGCGCGGTGCAACGGGCGGTGAGCGACGGAGCTCAAGAGGCCTGCCCCACCATAGCGGCTCGAGCGGAAGGCGAGGAGGTCGTTCGTCGTTAGGGTCCTAGGCGTGCGCGGCTATGTCCTCATGCTCGGGACCCTGGCCGCCTCGTGGGGGGCGTCCTACTTGTTCATCAAGGTCGCGATCGAGGACTTCGAGCCCGCGACGATGATGTGCCTGCGGCTCGTGCTCGCCTTCGCCGCGCTCTTCCCGCTCCTCGCCGTCGGGTCGGGTTTCCGCGGCGCGGTTGCGGATATTCGCGATACCGGGCGGGGAGGAGCGCTGCTGGGTCTCATCAACATGGCCATCCCGTTCACGCTCATCGCCTGGGGCGAGAAGCACATCGACTCGGGCGTGGCGGCGATCGCGAACTCGACCGTCCCAATCTTCGTCGCGCTGCTCGCCATCCGCTTCCGTCCGAGCGAGCGCATCAGGGGCGTGCGCCTGGGCGGCGTGATCCTCGGCCTCGTCGGCGTCGGGGTCCTGACCGGCCTGAACCCGGAGGGCGGCTGGTGGGCGATCGCGGGAACGCTCGCGGTCGTCCTCGCCTCGCTCTCCTACGCGTGCGCGAATCTCTACGCGCCGGCGCGCTTCGCGGACACGTCTCCGCTCGTCGTCGGGGCGACGACGACGTTCTGGGCGATGGTCATGCTCTTCCCGATTGCGCTCTTCCAGCTGCCGGACCACATACCAAGCTGGAAGTCACTCGCCTCGGTCGCCGCGCTCGGCCTGCTCGGGACCGCGTTCGCGACCCTGATCCTCTACCGGATGCTCGTCGTCTACGGCTCGTCGCGCACGTCTCTCGTCACGTACCTCCTGCCGCCGATGGCGCTCTTCTACGGCGTCACGATCCTCGGCGAGCAGATCCATCTGAACGCTGCGCTGGGCCTCGTCCTCATCCTCGCGGGCGTCGCTCTCGGCTCGGGCCTCTTCCAGCTTGGCCGGTCGCGGGCGCGGGCCGAGAAGCCGGCTGCGGCGACTCCGCAGCCGTGACGGAACCTCTGCAGGGGGACGGCTTCATGGTGCGTCGGGCGGTCGAGGACGATCTCGAGTTCATGGTCGCGCTCTCCACGCACGACGAGGTGTTCCCCTTCATGGCTGCCGTCTCCGCGCGGGAGCCCGAGGAGATTCTCGCCGAGATCCGCCGCTCCGAGGACGACCACGAGCGCTTCGGGCGCTTCGTCCTCGAGGTGGACGGCGAACGGGCGGGTCTCCTCGCCTTCCAGATTTTCAGCGAGCGCAGCCGGATCGCCGACCTCCGCGGTCTCATGCTGCACCCAGACTTCCGTGGCCGCGGATTCGCCGACGCCGCCGCGCGCCTCCTGGTCAGGCACCTGATCTTCGGCCTCGGCTACCACCGGGTTCAGCTCGAGTGCTACGGCTTCAACGAGCGCGCGATCCGCCATGCGCAGCGCTCCGGCTTCACGCAAGAAGGCGTGAAGCGCCAGGCCTACTGGCGTCATGGGGAGTGGGTCGACGGCGTGCTCTTCGGGCTGGTGCGGGAGGACCTCGAGGAGTAGTCCTCGGCCTGGTCGCGCGCGGGTGAGCGCCGGCTCTCGAGGACAGCCGAGAACCCGAGGACCGCGGCGGCGGGCAGGAGCAGGACCTGGGGCAGCTGGTAGCGCCACGAGAAGGCGACGAGGATGACGCTGCCGAGGCAGACCGCAAGGGCGACTCCCGCGAAGAGGAAGGCGGGCCAGCGGAGCTTCGACCGGCCTGCGCCACCCAGGCCAATGAGAGCAGCGAGTGCGGCGAGCACCCCGAGCGCAAGGAGGGGACCGGGCGCATAGCCGAAGCGCTGGTAGCCGCGCAGGAAGGAGGCGAGCGACCCACGGACGTCGCCCCGTTCGCCGTCCCGATACTGCGGCGGCGGGGACGACGACCAGCTTCGCGGATAGCCGGGGATCGGGAACCTCGTCTGGAAGCGCCACTGCTCGACGCGGTGCGTCTGCGAGGACGTCGACTTCGTCGGAGCGAAGGCGCGGAGGAAGTCGGAGCCGACCGCCTTCGCATACGCCATGGGCCCGTGGACGATCGCGCGCCTCGAGAAGCTCGCCGCGAGCGCGTTGCGGGTCGTCCCGGGCGGAGGATCGAGCTGCGTGATCGGCGACGACTCTGACCACACCAGCTCGTAGGGGCGCGGCCGGCTTCCGATCGGCTGCGCTGGACAGAGCGGCCGCTCGACGGCGGGCACCTCGAACTTCGAGCAGTCGACCCAGGGCGCGACGCGCCCGTAGATCCGTCGTCCCGTCGAGCCCGCGATGGAGTACGAGCCGTACAGGGAGTGGAACCAGAGCGCGTAGCCGCCGAGGAGGACCGCGGCGACGCCGCCGAAGGCGAGCAGGCGGTAGATCCGCTGGCGCGGCGCGAGCCTCCACGTGAGCAGCACGAGGCCGACGAGGGCGGGGACGAAGGCCAGGATTCCCACGACGCGCGTGAGCGCAGCGCTCGTGAGAAGGGCCGCGCTCAGCGCCGCGGCGCCGATCCCAAGCGGCCGGTTCCAGAGGAGCGCCGCGATGCCGCCGACGAGGAAGAGCCCGAAGATGGTCTCCGAGAGGACGTACTCCTCCACGTTGAGCCAGTACGCGTCGAGGAGGAGCGGCAGGGTCGCGAGTGCAGCGAACGTCGGGCGTACGTCGAGCCGGAGGAGCAGCGCGTAGAGGAGAACCGCGACGGCCAGGCCGAGCAGGTGCTGGACGAGCGGGATCGTCCATAGTTCGCCGACGGCTTCCACGAAGCGCAGGAACGCCGGATACGCGATCGGCCAGAGCGGGGAGGGCTCGAGCTTCTCGCTCGTCTCGAAGTAGAGGCGCGCGTCCGGTGAGAAGAGGGCCGGCCAGTACGCGAGGAAGGCGACGACGCGGAGCGCGAGGCCGGCGGTCAGGAAGGCGGCGAAGAGCCAGTGCGCTCGGACGCCCGCGACGATCGCGCGGGCGCCCTGGCGTGTTGGCGCGGAAAACATGGGCGACAGCCTAGTGTCATGGCTGCCGCCCTCTTCCGGACCCGGGCTAGCGGCCGGTGGCCGCGAACCAAGAGCCGCCGCCCGATGTCACGAAGACGATCGGGGCGATGCACGGCGTCGGAAGGTCAACCGTCGCGTTGATCTCTGCGTCGCCGGTCGGCGTCGCGGGGACCGGGTCGGTCGAGACGTTCACCGTCGTCGGCGTGGTTCCGTCGGTGGAGAGGCAGCTGACGATCGCCTTGAAGGTCGCCACCGGGTTCGCGCCGCTCGAGGCGAGCACGAGCCCTTCGACCTCCACCGTCAGCCGGCCGTCGGCCCGCAGCCTGCCGTGGGCCGAGCCGATCACCCATGGAACTCCGCCGCCGTTGATCCCGCGGATCGGATTGGTCGCACCGGTGTACGGCGCGACAACCGGCGCCATGGCGTCGAACTTGAGCACGTTGCGGGAATCACCGCCCGAGACCGCCGCCGAGACGCCGATCGCGACCAGGACCACCGCCGCGACAAGCACAGCGAGAAGCTTCTTCATCCCGTCTCCTTCCCTCGAGGCTTCGTTGGGAAGGCATACGCGCCGCGCGCCCGGGTGGTTCACTGCGGGCGAGATGGCGTCCGATACCTGGGTGCAGCCGCGTGTCTCACCCCTCGGCCCGCCTCCGGCCGCCGGGCCCGGCGCCGGCTGTGGCCGAACGACGAAGCTCGCCTCTCGCCCCATATTCGCGCGGCGCCGAGTGGGATACGATCGGTATCTGGCAGCGTGGTCTGCACGGTGGCGTAGCCGGTCTTCTGAATCAGGGAGCGCTGCCGGTCCCGAGGAGGCCGATCGCGACACCTCGATAGAGCTCGTAACTCCGTTCCAATCGACAGGTCCTCTCTCTTGCCGAGCACCACGGGCGACAAGCAAAACCAGCTCCTTTACCGCGAAGTCAACCTGCGCATCCGCGAGGTCAGCGATTCGGTCGGATCGGATGCGAACCTCGAGTTCCTCTGTGAATGCGGGCGTAGTGAGTGCACCGAGACCTTCGAGCTGACACAGGCGCAGTTCGACGAGCTCGTCAACGGCGGCCGCCTTCATCTGCTCGTTCCGGGCCACAAGGGCTCGCTCATCGGTCAGCGGGTGATCGCCGAGCACGCAGACTTCCTCGTCGTGGTCGACGAATCGCCCTCGGGCTCGACGACCTGAGTCGTTCCCGAACCCTCGCTCAGCGGTCTTCGACGAGCTCGGCCTGTAGCCGTCGAGGAAGCGCACGCTCGCAAGTTGAGCGCTAGCTAGCAGCCAGCAGGAGGTTGTCGAGGCCTCGGGTGAGCCCGACCAACTCGTGCACCTTGCGTACCGCGAGCAGCGTGCCCTCGACATACGGCCCGGCCGTTCCCCCTGCGTCATGGCGGATCGTCAGCCGTTCGTCGGGCCGGGCGAAGACGACTTCGGTGGAAACGACGAAGCTCGGAAGCCGCAAAGAGTGGATTTGGGCACCGCCGACAGTGACGCCGCGAGCCTCCTTGCGCCCATGGAGATCGCGGAGCGGGTAGCCCACCTCGGGCTGGCGAATCTCGCCGAGGCGCTCCGCGAGCTCGCGCGCCGTCCCGCTCGGGACGTCGGGCTTCGCTTCGCTCGCATAGTCGATGATCTCCCAGTGCGCGAGGTGACGCGCCGCCAGGAGGGCCGCCGCCTGGCACATCGCTGCGGTCACGGAGAAGTTTCCGGACGCGACAACCCCGACCGAGCGCTCGCGGGCCGCAGAATCGATCTCGGCGAGATCGGTCGCCGTCAGACCAGAGGTTCCGACGACGACGCCCACTCCCGCCTCGATCGCCGCCATCGCGTTGGCCTTGACGGCCGTCGCGGACGTGTAGTCGACGAGAACGTCGACCCCGTCGAGCGCGTCCTCGACGCCCGCATGCACAGGAACACGGAGCGCGGCGCCGCCAAGCGCCTCGCCGAGGTCGCGACCCGCCGCCGACCGGCTGACGGCCGAGGTCAGGGTGAGGTCGGATGCCTCGAGCACGGCGGGCACGAGCGCGCGGCCCGTCCAACCGGTCGCACCCGCAATGCACACGGGAGACGGTCCTGGGCACCTGAACGGCTACCGCGCCTCGATCAACTCAACCCGGTAGGAGTCAGGATCTCGTACGAAGCAAATTCGCGACCCGCCCTCGCGCACGGTGTAGGGCGCCCGCTCAGGTTCGATCCCCTTCTCGGCCAGGGCCGAGAGGGTCGCGTCCAGGTCGTCGACCGTGAGCGC
>Ga0307302_10001355_pt1 | contig 10787 bp, 10 predicted proteins | sample ER_DNA_183_FD_194490 | JGI IMG/M metagenome (GOLD analysis project Ga0307302, IMG submission 194490) | Bulk soil microbial communities from the East River watershed near Crested Butte, Colorado, United States - ER_DNA_183 | ecosystem: Environmental > Terrestrial > Soil > Floodplain | place... | reverse complement strand
TTCATCGGTCTTCCAGCCGATCGTCGGCCTCGTCGACCGGTCGCCGTTCGCGTTCGAGGCGCTCACGAGATTTCACGATGGCAGTCCGCCCGATCGGCGGATGGTCGAGGCCGAGGCGGTCGGGATGGGCCTCCGGCTGGAGGCCGCGACGCTCGCGCTTTCCCTCAAATCGGTGCGGCTGATGCCGACGGGAACCGCGCTTGCGCTCAACGTCTCGCCGGCGCTCATCCTCGAGGGGCGAACCTTGAAGCGTCTGCTTGGCCCGATCCGCCAGGCCGTCACCCTCGAGGTGACCGAGCATCGCCAGATCGTCGATTACGAGGCCGTGCGCCAGGGCCTGCGCGACCTACCAGCCACCGTCGGGCTCGCGATCGACGATGCCGGAGCGGGTTTCGCTAGCCTCCGCCACGTCATCGAGCTGCGTCCGGACTACGTGAAGCTCGACCGCGGGCTCGTTTCCGGCCTGGATGCGGACCTCGCCCGTCGGGCCGTCGTCGCCGGCATGGTCCAATTCGCCCGAAACGCCGGCTGCAGCCTGATTGCGGAAGGCGTCGAGACGGAGGCGGAACACGAGACCTTGCTCGAGCTCGGCGTCGAGAACGGCCAGGGCTATCTCTACGGCCGGCCTTCGACATTCGCGCAACCATCGGGCCCGAAGAATCGTTCGTAATCTTCCGCGCTGAAGCTGATCGGCGTCGTCACTGTCCTAATCTCCCTCTCATCTGGCAAGGTCTAGCGTTCGCCGCACGAGCACGAGGGAGTGAGATCGTTGAGGGTCCTGGTGGTAGAGGACGAGGTGAAGATGGCCGGCCTCCTCAAGCGAGGGCTGGAGGAGGAGGGCTACGCCGTTGATCTCGCGCGGACAGGTTCGGACGCCGTGTGGGCGGGAAGCGAGACACCCTATGACGCGGTCGTCCTCGACGTCATGCTCCCCGATCTGGACGGTTTCGAGGTGTGTCGCCAGCTTCGGGCGGGCGGTCGCTGGGCGCCGGTGCTCATGCTCACAGCGCGGCAGGCCGTCGCCGATCGCGTCGCTGGGCTCGACGCCGGAGCCGACGATTACCTGACGAAGCCGTTCTCTTTCAGTGAACTCTTCGCTCGCCTGCGGGCGCTGATCCGGCGCGGCGTTGGCGAACGACCGGCGGTCCTTCGAACTGGCGACCTCACCCTCGATCCGGCGTCCCGGAAGGTGGCGCGGGGCGACGCCGCGGTCGACTTGACAGCGAAGGAATTCGCCCTGCTCGAGTACTTCATGCGCCGCCCCGGCGAGGTTCTGACCCGATCGCAGATCCTCGAGCACGTCTGGGACTTCGGCTATGACGGCGACTCCAATGTCGTCGACGTCTATGTCCGCTATCTGCGGGAGAAGATCGATCGGCCGTTCCGGAAGGACTCGATCGAGACGATTCGAGGTAGTGGCTATCGGCTTCGGGATGTCGCGGATGGCCCTGCCGATCCGCGCTAGGCTCGCCGTCGTCTGCGGGGCCCTCGTGGGTGGGCTCGTGTTCGGGCTGGCGGCGATCGTCTACTTGCGCCTGGAGGGCGACCTGCGGGCCGCAGCCGATGACGCACTCCTCGCGCGCGCGACAGTCGTTGCCGAGGAGCCGTCGGAGGGGTCGGATCTCGTCGTTGGCCCAACGGAATCCGGCGACGTATTCGCCCAGGTCCTGACGCCCGCGGGAAGCGTCATCGCGACGACGCCATACCTCGCTCCCGGTCCGGTTGTCGCGGCAAAGGACCTCGAAGGGCTCGACCAACCGCGCTACCTCGACGCCGTCGTGGCAGCGGCCGATGAACTGGTGTTGGCCCGAATCCTCGAGCTGCCCGCCACCGACGGTCGCGTCGTCGTCGTCGGCGTCGCGTTCGAGGATCAGCGCGAGGCGCTGAATCGCCTCCTGTCCCTGTTCGCCGTGGCCGGGCCCGTCGTGGTCGTCTTGGCCGGCGCCGTCGGTTGGCTTGTCGCCGGCGCTGCCCTCCGGCCCGTGGAGCGCATGCGCATCGAATCTGAAGCGATCTCCGGCTCCGAACCGGGCCGGCGCCTCGCAATACCGCCAAGCGGCGACGAGCTGGCCGCGCTTGCGGGCAGCCTGAACCGCATGCTTGACCGCCTCGAAGGGGCCGTTGAGCGCGAGCGCCGATTCGTTGCCGACGCCAGCCACGACCTGCGGACGCCTCTCGCCAACCTCAAGGCCGAGCTGGATCTTGCCCTGTTGCGCGCCCGATCCCCGTCGGAGCTGGTCGACGCCCTGCGGAGCGCAAGCGAGGAGACCGACCGCCTGAGCCGCCTCGCGGAGGACCTGCTCCTGCTCGCGAGCGCCGACGGCGGTCGCCTGCCAATGCGGCGCGAGGACATCGATGTCGCCGGCCTCGTTCGGCAGACGGTCGAAAGCTCGTCGGGTCGAGCTTCGTCGCTCGGGATCACCCTGATGGCCTCGGGCGAAGGTGGCGTGCGTGCCCGGCTGGACGCCGACCGAATTCGGCAGGCGGTCGGGAATCTCATCGACAACGCCTTGCGACAAACACCAGCAGGTGGACTGGTGACCGTCGAGGCGTCCAGCACGGCCGCGGCCCTCTCGATTGCCGTGGCGGACACGGGGGCAGGCTTCCCGTCATCGTTTCTCCCTCACGCCTTCGACGCGTTCACGAGAGCCGATGCGGCACGGACGCGACCGACCGGCGGCGCCGGTCTCGGCCTGGCCATCGTCCGTGCAGTCGCCGAGGCTCATGGCGGAACCGTCGAGGCGCGCAACCGGGAAGAAGGAGGAGCGATCGTGGTGATGCGCATCCCCCAGTAGGTCCGGCTCTCATCTCGGGCTCACCGTCCTCTCACTGATCACTTGACATGCTCGTCCTCCACAGGAAATAGCCGGAGGCGATGCCATGAGCCTGCAGTCTTCCCCCAGCCGCCGACCTTCGAACGTCATCCGTTTGTCGTTGGTCGCCCTGGTCGCAACCATCGGCCTGCTCTCGGGATCATCGGTACTTGCGGTCAACGGCGGCGCCTGTGCCGCCGACTACGACCCGGTCGTCGTCCCGACGGACTTCTCGGGCGCTCGCGGCCGACCGAACCCGATCGACAACGCCTTCTTCCCGCTTCGGCCGGGCACGGTCTACGTCTACGAGGGCACGGTGGACGGTGAAGCCCAGCGTGATGTGTTTACGGTCACTCGCGAGCGTAAGACGATCATCGGCGTCTCGACGGTCGTCGTCCGCGACACCGTATTCGTCGCCGGGATCCTTGCCGAGGACACGTTCGATTGGTTCGCCCAGGACGATGCCGGAAACGTCTGGTATTTCGGCGAGGACACGAAGGAATACGACGCCCAGGGCAACGTCATCAGTACCGCTGGCTCCTGGGAAGCGGGCGTCGCCAATGCTCTGCCCGGGATCGTCATGCAGGCGCAGCCTGGCGCGGGCGACACGTACCGGCAGGAGTTTGCGGCCGGCGACGCCGAGGACATGGCGACGGTGCTGAGCCGGTCGAGGCACGTGTCCGTGCCTTACGGCTCATTCGACAACGTGGTTGAGACCAAGGAATTCTCTTGCCTCGAGCCGGGGATTGCTCACAAGTACTACGCGCCTGGCGTCGGGGCGGTCCTGACTGTCGCCGGGAGTGGCGGAGACGAAGTGCTCGAGCTCGTCAGCGTTTCTAAGGGAGGCTAGGAACGGTGTCTGCGCCACGTTCATTGGCGACGAGGGCCTTGGTATCCTCCCTCGTGGTCGCGATTCTGACGGCTGCCTGCGGCGACAACGTGTCGCCCAGTCAGCGCCCAGCGTCGGCCAGCCCGAACTCCAAGTCCAACCCTCCCTCGAGCAGTGAAGCCAGCGGCTCGCCGACGACAGCGAGTCCGCAGGCCGTCCGCATGATCGAACAGCCGCCGGTGCCATCCGACGTTCCGCTCGCCCCCGACAGCGCTCGGGTGGACCTCACCATGCCGACGTTCTCGGACCCTACCCAGATCACCAACCCCCTGTTCCCGGTCTCCCGGCAGGAGTCGGTCCTGATGCTTGGCCACGTGGACGACAAACCGTTCCGGACCGAGGTCACGCTCCTGCCCTATACCCGGATGGTCGTGTGGGAAGGGCAGCAGGTCGAGACGCTGGTCTCCCAGTATCTCGCGTACCTCGATGGGCGAATCCAGGAGATCGCCTTCGATCTCTACGCCCAGGCCGACGACGGATCTGGGTGGTACTTCGGCGAGGACGTGTCCGACTTCGAGGATGGCGCGATCGTGAGTAAGGAGGGCACCTGGCTCGCCGGGAAGGATGCTCCCGCGGCAATGATCATGGTCTCCGACCCGAAGATCGGCGACGTGTTTCGGACCGAGAACAGCCCGGGATTTGCCTTCGAAGAAGTCACCGTCAAGGCTGTCGATCAGTCGCTAGAGGGTCCGCTCGGCGCCGTGCAGGGAGGGATCGTGATGAGCGAGCTCCACATGGACGGGGCGATCGAGGACAAGACGTTCGCACCCGGTTACGGCGAGTTCCTCACGACCGGCGGCGGCGACGTCGAGGCCCTGGCGCTCGCGGTACCCACTGACGCAGCCGGCGGACCGATCCCGGCCGACCTCGCCGGCCTCGATGCCGCGACGACCGCGGTCTTCGAGGCGGCCGCCTCGAAGGACTGGAAAGCGGCCTCCTCCGCGGTCGACAATATGGCGACGGCTTGGAAGGCCTACCAGGCCGGTGGCGTCCCAAAGTTGATCGCGCCGCTCCTGACCGAATCCGTGGATGCTCTTCGCCGCGCTGTCGCCGCGCGTGACGCGACCCTGACGCGGCAAACGGCAATCGAGGCCGCCCGCTCGGTGCTGGACCTCGAGCTCCGTTACCGACCGGCGACCGAGATTGACCTCGCCCGCTTGGATCTGTGGGCGGCCCAGGTCCAGATCGACGCCGCAGCGGAGGACGCTGGTAGCGTCGGCGGCGATGCCTTCACCCTCGTTTACCTCCGAGACCGCATCCTTCGATCAATGGACGCCGCTCAGCTCACGAGCATCAACACCCAGCTCCTGGCACTTCAGGTCGCGGCGATCGATGGGGACTTCTCGGCGGCAACCGACGCGGCCACTGAGCTCCGGACGATCGTGGCGGGACTCCAGCACTAAGCCGCCACACATGACCAAAGGCCGGGCGTCGTGGTACCTACATCCGAGCTCAGGTCGGAACCTCTTGGCGCCCGGACCGCTCATCTCTAGTGAAGGGAACCTGCGACGGGTCCCCCACAGAGGTGTACTCATGACAAGGATCCACCGACTCGCGCGCAGCCTCGGAGTCGCGATCGTCGCGCTGTTGCTGATCGTCGGTTTCGCTTTCGCCCGCGGCATCGCTCCCCACGCGACGCCGGGCAGCTCGACGATCGGCCCCGCTGCCGACGCCGCCACAGTCCAGCAGGTCGACGTCGAAGAGCAGGTCGATGTCGAAGACCCGGCCGAGGACGCGGATGACGGTGCCCTGGCCGACATCGAGGATCCCGCAGAGGACACCGACGACGGTGCTGTTGTCGACGCCGAGGACTCCGCCGAGGGTGCCGACGACGGCGACCATGCCGACGTCGAGGATCCCGCGGAAGACTCGGACGACGGTGACGCAGCCGAGGTCGAGGACCCGGCCGAGGATGCCGACGATCAGGGCGAGGACGAAGCCGACGATGCCGACGATCAGGGCGAGGACGAAGCCGACGACGCCGACGATCAGGGCGAGGACGAAGCCGACGACGCCGACGATCAGGGCGAGGACGAAGCCGACGGTGCGGACGACGGCGACGCCGAAGACCCGGCCGACGAGAACGACGACGGCGAGCAGGACGACTAAGTCCGAGCCGAACGGGGACGAATTACTGCAGGCCCTTGCCTACCCTGGGGGGTTACTCCCATGGGTAGGCTTGGGACAATGGCCAAGCAGCGGGAGTCCGTCCCCGGAGGTCAACCCAGATCGATCGTGATCGAGCGCCAGCAAGAGGACCGCCAGCTTGTCGACGCCGTGATCGCCGGCGATCACGAGGCGTTCCGTGCGCTCATCGATCGCGAGTCCCAGTTGGTGATCGCCGTCTGTCATCGGATGTTGGGCGATCCTGTCGAGGCTCAGGACGTTGCGCAGGAGGCGTTCCTCCAGGCCTACCGAGCGCTGGCAACATTCAGGGGCGACGGACCGTTCGGGGCGTGGCTCCGGCGGATAGCGATTCGAGCGGCGACTGCGCGCCAGTCCGCCCGCCGCGAGGTAGTCCGGCTTGACGCAGAGGCATTGGACCCGCGAGCGGCGGCGCTCGAGTCCGGGGATGACCCGGAGGCCGCGGCGATAGACGTGGAGCAGCGCGCCGTCGTTCTCGACGCGGTGGAGACGCTACCCGACGCGCAGCGCGACGTGATCCTCCTCCGCTTCTATGGCGAGCTGTCACTTCTCGAGATCGCCGAGGTCACGAGGCATCCGATCGGGACCGTCAAGTCGCGTCTCCACCGTGGCATGGCGGCCCTCCGCGATCAGCTCGAGCCCAGGTCTGTGCCATGAGCGGGGCAAAGGAGGTTCTCGACCGGTCACCCCTCTCATCCGACGCATTCGCCGAGAGCGTCATGGCCGCGATCCGGCGCGAGACGCCGCCAACACCCACCCGAACGTTCGTGTCCGCCGTGCGGGCCCGGTCGCCAGGCGACGCCGGTTCGGCACTCTGGACGGCTTGGCATCTCGGGACCGTCCGCGCCTGGAGTATCGCGCCAGGCGTTCGAGTGCGGTCGATGGCCCTCGTCCTCGCCGTGGCGTGCGCGCTCGGGACCGGCTCGCTCGCAACGGCCGCGGCAGTTCGAGTCGCCGCGCAGCCGGTCGTGGAGCTCCTCCAGTCGGGCGCCGACGAGCATGGCCCGGTCGATAACCATCCCGCAGGCATTGACGAGCAAGGCCCAACGGAGCAGAAGCCGGCGGCCGAGGGCACGCAGCACGACAGCGACTCAACCGACGAGGGCCAATCGGAGGAGGCTGCGCCGGGTGATGCCGCGGGCGCGGATCAACCGATCGATGGCGAGACGGAAAGCGACGAGTCGGGGACCGACGACGCAGACGAGGGCGATGCCGACACCGACCAGCCTGGCGTCGACGAGGATGCCGATGCAGAAGCCGACACCGACCAGCCTGATACCGATGATGGAGCCGGCGAGACGTCCGACGACGGCGAGTCCGACACGAACGATGCAGAGGCGACGGAGGACGCCGGGGATGCCGAGGAATCCGAGGATCCGTCGGCCAGCGACGAGCCCGACGCCGATGAGCCTGGCGACGACGACAACACGGAAGGCGGCGGGGAGAGCGACAGTGGCGAGGGGAGCGACCCAGCTCCCTGAACAGCCCGTTCGGTCAATCGCCCGGGTCGACCGCGGATGGCCGCGGAACCGGGAGCGTGCCATGATCGTCGCTGCACCATGAAACGCCTGAACCCCCTCTTCGCCCTTTCCACCGTCGTCATCATCGCCGTCGGCTGTGCCGGCGGCGCCGCATCCACCTCTCCACCCACTCCCAGTCCGAGTCCCTCCCCAGTCACGATCACCACCCCCGAGCAGGCGGCGGCCCGCGTCGCCGAGGTCGTGCCGAGCTTCGCAGGCATCGGGCCGCGGAAGAAGGACCTGATCGGCGGCTGCTGTTTCTGGGAGGCGGTCGATACGCCGAACGGATTCGAGCTCACATTCGAGGTCGGCTGGGGCGACTGCCAGTCCGGCTGCATCGAGCGCCATCGCTGGGTCTACAGCGTGTCGCGGGACGGCACAGTCACGCAGCTCAACGAGAACGGACCGCCGCCTCCATCGGACGTCCCGGGCCCCGGTAGTGGCAGCACCGGCGGGATCCTGCCGGGCGGCACGGGCATCCAGGGTCGCGTCCTCGCCGGGCCGACGTGCCCCGTCGTCTCGGTCAACGATCCATCCTGCAATGACCGTCCGGTGGCCGGCGCGACCATCGTGATTCTCGATGCACGCGGGACAGAGATCGCCCGAATCGTGACCGACGTGAACGGTAACTACGGAGTCACCCTCCCGTCGGGGCTGTACACGGTCGAGCCACAGCCGGTCGAGGGGTTCATGCGTGTCGCCGACCCGATCCCGGTCACCGTCGGCGATGGCATTGCCAGCGTCGACATCTCCTTCGATACCGGCATTCGCTGACAACCGACCGCGACAACGGCCCGCGACAACAGAATGAGCCGCGTCCCAGATGGGACGCGGCTCAATGAGTTCGGCTGAGCCCGACGGACGGTCGGCGCCTGATTGGCTGCCGCGCCTGACCCAACGAATGAGGTGGGCGATGAGGTGGCGGTCCGCCTTCGGTCAGTCGATGAGGTGGAGGACGTAGACGCCGGTCAGGAGCTCGGCGTCGCCGCCGGTTGGCGAGACGACGAGCTGGGCCGCGTTGACTGGTGAGACGAAGTAACCGCGGATGACCTTCTCGCTGGCGCCTTCAACAGACAGCAGCTTGAAGTAGGCCCAACCGACCATCTCGCCTTCATCGTTCACGATCGGTACCGGGAAGACGCCGCCCGTGTGGGACTCCAGAGCAGAGAACAGCGTGGTGTGGGCGCCCGCGTTGAGTGGCCCGATGTCGTCGTTCAGGTAGATGGTGTCGGACTCGCCGCCGCCGTCGATAATGTCTCGGACACCGTTCGAGTTGGCGTTGCACGGGTTGCCGCTTGCCTGGCAGAAGATCGTCCAGTTGAACTGGGTGGCGTCCTGCGGTACGTCCTCGTTGCCGTGGCCCGGCTGCTGATAGACCTCTGGGGTGCAGGGCCCCTCGGTCTCGTCGCAGATCGCGCCCGGGAAGGCCTCGGCGTTGAAGAGCAGCGGCATCGCCCCGATGGCACCGTTGGGCTTCTCGCTCGTTTCGGCGGCCGCGGTGACAGACACGTCCCAGGTCGACATACCGATGAGCGACGCGAAGTTGTTGCGATGGGCATCCGTCACGTTGGCCCGAACGATCGCCCCGGAAGGGTTGCCGGCGACGATGATATCGACGCTGGCGTTGTCGACGCCGTCCACGTAGCCGTTCGCGGCGGCGATCAAGTGCCCCGCCGCGTCGGCCGCAGCGGACTTCGTGGCGATGTCGCCCTGGGTGCTGAGATAGGAGGTCGCGCCCGCCATGGAGGCGAGGTCCGCGACGCCCTGCTCCGCGCGGCGCTGAGCGTAGGCCGCCCCACCGTCGAGGACGAGGCCGAGCATCCCGACGATCACAAGGATCGCGAGCGTGAACATGATGAGGATCTGGCCGCGCTCGCCGCGGTGCGCGAGGTCTTGGCGAAGCATGGCGCGAGGCTCCTTCTTCATGGGATCAGCATCCGGCTGGTCGACTCGAACGTGTGCGAGCCGAAGGCGCTGACGAGGGGGGTGATGGGTTCAAAGGGAGCGGTCACATGGACCTTGATGTAGTGGACCTTCGGGGTGCAGAAGCCGACGACGGGCTGGTCGAGCGCGTCGACGCAAGTGATGTCGGTGGCCGGATCGATGTCGAGTCCAGGAATGAGGTTGCGCTGGGTCGCGATGACGGCCGTGGTGTCGGCGCTGAAGCCGAGGTTGCCGGAGCCGTCATCAGGGTGGACGATCGTGACGCGGCTGATCTCGCGGGCGGCTTCGGATGTGCCGTTCATCATGTAGATGCCGCGTCCGAGATCGAAGATCGCCATCAGCAGGATGAGGAACGGGATGACGGCCAGCGAGAACTCGACGAGGGCCTGGCCGCGCTGGGCCGACCGAACGAGTCGGTTCATTGGTCGAAGCAGGGTGTGCACGGCGCTCCTCATCAGTTGGGCCGGTAGTGGAGCGTGATCATCGTGGTGAGCGCGATGCACTGCGTGTGATCCGGGTTCTGGGCCTGGATCTTGTTCTTCTGCCCGGTCGTCAGGTCGTTGAAGAGGGTGTAATTCCTGAAGCCTGCGGCCGCGAGATTGATCTGTGCGTTTATCGGGGTCTGCCCGATGACATTTGGCGGATAGGCGCAGGCAGGCGTCGGCGCGGGAGTTGGGGCCGGGGTCGGTGTCGCACCGGGTGGCGGGGTTGGCGGGGTCGGCGTTGGGGCCGCGGTGACGACGATGTAGCCGGTCTTGACCTCGTTGTCGACGCCCGACAGATTGACCACCGTCAGGGAGACCGTGTAGGTACCCGCTGCCGTGTACTGGTGGACCGGGTTCGGCTCGATCGAGTCGACGATGCCGTTGCCGTCGAAGTCCCACTGGAACCCGGTTGGGTTGCCGGTCGAAGCGCTCGAGTCGAAGTCAACGAACATGCCGGGCGCTCCCGACCGTGGATTGCCGACGAACAAGGCGACCGGCGGGGGCGGCGGCGTGGCGGTCGCGGGATCCGGCAGATACTCGATCTGGGCGACGGCGCTCGAGCTGAGATCGAGATCCTGGCCACCGAAGACGATGGACAGGAGCGGGGTGATCAGGCGAAACCTGCCGCGAACCTCGACGGTCACCAGGCTACCGGGGTCGTTCGCACAACCGGGCACGCTGCAGGTCATGTCGATGTCGGTCGGGGCGATGGTGATCATCGACCCCCTGGTCTCATTCTGGATCCGGCAGACGACCGAGTTCGTGACCTGGTCGCAGGGTTGGTCTTCAACGTATTCATGAGGTTTGATTGCAGCCTGGAACGCGCCCTCACGGGCGGCGTTGTTCAGGGTGATGTTGGCGTAGAAGACGCGGCCCAAGTCGAGGGCGGCGGCAAAGAACAGCAGGAACACCGGCAGGACGAGCGCGAACTCGACGAGGCTCTGACCGAGCGTACGGTTGCGAAGGTGGGCCCGGAGGTGCGCCGCGAGAC
>Ga0307302_10001353_pt1 | contig 10790 bp, 9 predicted proteins | sample ER_DNA_183_FD_194490 | JGI IMG/M metagenome (GOLD analysis project Ga0307302, IMG submission 194490) | Bulk soil microbial communities from the East River watershed near Crested Butte, Colorado, United States - ER_DNA_183 | ecosystem: Environmental > Terrestrial > Soil > Floodplain | place: USA... | reverse complement strand
TCGGTCCGGTTCTGGCAGTAGGTGGTGCCGGCGTCGACCACCCCCGGGGTGCCGACGCCCGGGACGGCCACGAGGTTCACGTCCGGAACCGCGTCCAGCAGCGCCAACGCCCGGCGGTAGTCCTCGTCCTGGGGGGTGGTCTTGGACTCCTCGTCGGTGGTGGGGTCGTCGTCGGGGGCAGGGCCGTCGCGCCCCAGGGTGACCTCCTTGGTGGTCCCGCCCGCTTTGCCGTCGCCGACTAGGTAGGTGCCCGGTGCGGGCCGGAGCGGGCCCCACCCGGTCGACTCGGTCCCGCCGTTGCCGACGCCCAGCTTGAGCGACTTGGCCGCGTTGGTACTGGCGTCGGGGTCGTTGGTCACCTGGACCGAGGACCGCGGGCCGGGCTCGCCCGAGGTGAGCACGTACACGCCGTTGGAGAACTCGGCCGTGAACGCGGTGAACGCGCTCGCCGGGGTGGAGGAGCGCAGCGGCATGAGCGCCCTGACCGCGTTCTGAATGGCGGCCGCGACCTCGGTGCCCGTGGTCACGGGGTCGGCCAGCGAGATGGTCTGGGGCCCGTCGCCGTTGAGGCTGACCCGCAGGCGCCGGCGCTTGTCCTGGAGCTGCGGGAGGGCGCCGGGGCCGCTGGTGCTCGTCCCGGCCTCGGGAGCGCCGGATGGCTCGACGGCGACCCGGACGAGCTGGGACCTGGCGTTGACGACCGTGTCGGCGAAGCTCGGGGCCTCGGGGTCGACGCTGAGCTCGTCGAACGCCTCGGCCACCGAGCCGCGGTAGCTGATCGACAGCTTGAACTTGTCGGCCGGGTCCAGGGTGGCGTCGGAGACCACGACCTCCAGCTCGTTGCCCCATGCCCCGGGGCTGGTCGCCGAGACCGTGAGCGTCGCCTCCGGCTGCGCCTTGCGGTCGCCGATCACCACCCCGGCGCTGGCGGTGTCGGCCCTGGCGACCCGGGCGACCCACAGCCGCCGGCCGCCGTTGTCGAAGAACTGGAGGGCCGCATGGGCCAGGTAGAAGCTCCCGAGGAACCCCCCGTACCGGTTCTGGAACTCGATGAAGCTGGTGACCAGCCGCGCGCGGTCCAGGGGGCCGCGCTCGGCCTTGCCGAGGAACGCGGCGGTGGAGGTGCTCACGCCCTCGATCGGGCGGGCACCGCTGGGGACCTCCTCGACGTAGACGCCTGGGTGCAGCCGTTCCATTGCCGCTCCTTTCGGGCTACGCCCGGGGCGACCGCTTTCGTCGGGCGGCCGGTCGAGCCTTGGCCGGGGCGGGCGCGGGCTCGAGCTGCTCCACGGCGATCAGGTCGCGGTCGAGCAGCCGCTGGACCCAATGGTTGCCGGTGACCTCCAGGTCGTGGAGGGATCGCGACGTCTCCGACGACGCGAGGTGGAGCGACTCGCCGCTGTTCAGCTCCAGCGTCAGCAGGCCGCCCGACCGGTTGGTGATCTGCACAGGCAAGGGGAACCCCCCTTTGACGGCACCGGCGCCCGGGCCAGACAGGCTCGGACATGCCGGAAGCATCTCGCAACTTCGACGAGCGCGGCAAGAGACATTTCCGTCGGTTACCGTTGGGTGTGTACGACCCGCGTGATGCCGACTAAGCTGCCATCGGTCGGTGACGGGAGAGGCCATGAGCGTCCAGGGGATCAACGACGTCACCAAGGCCCTCAGCCAGCTCGTGGAGAGCCAGATCAAGCGGAGCGTGTCGAGCGCGACGGTGACCCTGCTGCCGCCGGGCGACACGCTGCCCGAGGACGTCGGGGTCAACCTCTACCTGTACCGGGTGGCGGAGAGCCCGGCCATCCGCAACCAGCCCTGGCGTGGCGACCGCTCGCGCGGGCCGTCCGACCGGCCCGGGCTGGGCCTGCAGCTCCACTACCTGCTGACCCCGCGGGGCAAGGCCTCCGAGGCGAATTCCACCAGCGGCGACGTCGCCCACACGATGCTCGGCGTCGCCATGCTCACCCTGCACCAGCATCCGGTCCTGAACGACGTCCACCTCCAGGGCTTCGACGCCGACGCGGCGCTCTCCCAGCACCTGCAGGATAGCTACGAGAAGGTCAAGGTCACCATCTCGACGGTCGGGATCGAGGAGCTCTCCAAGATCTGGGCCACGATCAACCAGCCCTACCGCCTCTCGGTCGCCTACGAGGTCTCGCTGGTCGAGCTGGTGCCCGAGCGGCCGGAGTCGGTCGCCCCGGGGACCGTGTCCCGCACCCGCGTCGAGGTGCTGCCGCTGGGCCGGCCGCGGCTTGCCGCCCTGGCGCCGGCCTCGGGGGCGCTGGCTCGGCTGGTCGGCGGCGCCGTCACCGCCAACCCGCTGGCCATCTCCGGGTCCTTGCTCGGGGCGACCGGGCTGGACCCGGTGGTGCTGGTCGGCGGCCGCCCGGTCCCGCTCCAGGCACCCGCCGAGCCGCCGTTCACCGAGCTGACGGCGTCGCTGCCGCTCGAGCTGGACGCCGGTCCCCAGGCGGACGTGCGGGTGTCGCTGGCCGGGTCGGCCAGCGACCCGCTGGCGTTCCTGGTCAGCCCGTGGCTTGCCGGCATTACCCCGGTGCGGACCGCGCTCGACCCGGCGCTCCCGGCCGACGCCACCCTGGCCCTGACCGGCCAGGGCCTGGCCGCGCCGTTCACCGTCCGCTTCGACGGCCCGGGCGGGCCCGGGACCAGCCCGGGCACGGTCGCCGCCGACGGGACGACCAGCGCCGCGGTCCCCGCGGACCTGCCCAACGGCGCCCACCAGGTCCGGGTAGTGCTCGGGGACGCGGACCACAGCCTCTCCAACCCCCGGACCCTCCAGGTGCTCCCGCGGGTCGACGCCGGGCCGGCCGTCTCGGTCGAGCCGGGCAGGCACCGGCTGGACCTGACCGGCGCCCGCCTCGACGGGTCGGAGATCCGCGTCGTCCTGGACGGCGTCGCCCACGAGGCGTCCGCCAACGCCGACCCGGCGGCCCTCTCGTTCCGGTTCAACCGGCTGCTGGGGAGCGGCCGGCACGCCGTGGCGGTCGAGGTCGACGGGCAGCGGTCGCGGGCGGTGGCCTTCACCGTGCCGCCGGGGTGAGGATCATGGCCGGTACGCTCCCGACCGGCTCGACCGCTGCCGAGGAGAACCAGCGTGCGCTGGTGGCCGCGCTCGATTGGCTGCGGGACCGGCTCGGCCGGCACGCCGCAGCCGGGGACGCCGCCGGGCCGACGGCCGCCATCCCGCCGTGCCCGGCGCTGGACGCGCTGGCGGCCACGTTCTCGCTCTCGCCGTTCGAGCGGGCGGTCGTCCTGTTGTGCGCCGGGGTGGACCTCGACGCGGGCGTCGCGGCGGCCTGCGCGGCCGCCCAGGGCGACCCCGGCCGCCCGCAGCCGACCTTCGGCCTGGCCCTGGCCGCCCTGCCGGAGCCACACTGGAGCGCGCTGGGCCCGGACGCCCCGCTGCGCCGCTGGCGCCTAGTCGAGGTCGGCCCGATGCCGGGGACGCCGCTGACCGCCCGCCCGCTCGGGATCGACGAGCACCTCCTGCACCTGCTGGCCGGCGTCCACCACCTCGACGAGCGGCTGGCCGGGCTGGTCGAGCCGGTAACCGATGTCGCGCCGCTGGTCGGCTCCCACACCCAACTGGCCGGGCGGATCGCCTCGATGTGGTCGCGCCGGGCCGTCCCCCTGCCGACGATCGTCCTGGCCGGGCCGGACAGGGCCGCCAAGCGGGACGTCGCCGCCGCGGCGTGTGCGCAGCTCGGGCTGTCGCTGGTCGAGATCGGCGTCGCCGAGATTCCGGCCACCCTGGCCGGGCTGGTCGAGCTGCTGCGGCTGTACGAGCGGGAGGCGGCCCTGACCGGCCTTGCCGTTTACGCCGACGCCGGCGAGCTGGACTCCGCCGGCTCCGAGCAGCACAGCGGCCTGGTCCGGCTGGTCGAGCGGGTCCCGGGCCCGGTACTGGTCGGCGTCCGCGACGGGCTCCCGGGCCTGCGGCGCACCGCCGCGCGGCTGGAGGTCGGCCAGCCCACCGCGGCCGAGCAGCGGGAGCTGTGGCTGGCGGGGCTGGGCGAGGCCGGCGCCGGGCTCGACGGCCAGGCCGACGCCCTAGCCGCCCAGTTCGACCTGAGCGGGGCGCGCATCCGCGCCTCGGTGGAGGAGGCGCTCGGCGCGGCCAGCGACAGCGCGGCGCTGCCGCTGGCGCTGTGGGACGCCGGCCGGGCGCGGGCGCGGGCCAACCTGGACGACCTCGCGCAACGCATCGAGCCGGTCGCCACCTGGCGCGAGCTGGTCCTCCCCGAGGAGTCGCTGGCGCTGCTCCACGAACTGACCAGCCACGTCCGCCACAGGGCGACGGTCTACCAGCACTGGGGCTTCGGCGCCGCCGGCCAGCGGGGGTTGGGGATCAGCGCCCTGTTCACCGGGCCCAGCGGCACCGGCAAGACCATGGCCGCCGAGGTGCTGGCCACCGACCTGCGCCTGGACCTGTTCCGCATCGACCTGTCCGGGGTGGTCAGCAAGTACATCGGCGAGACCGAGAAGAACCTGCGCCGCGTCTTCGACGCCGCCGAGGAGGGCGGCGCGCTGCTGCTGTTCGACGAGGCCGACGCGCTGTTCGGCAAGCGCAGCGAGGTCAAGGACAGCCACGACCGCTACGCCAACATCGAGGTCAACTACCTGCTGCAGCGGATGGAGAGCTACCGCGGGGTGGCGATCTTGGCGACGAACCTCAAGGGTGCGCTCGACCCCGCCTTCCTGCGCCGGATCCGGTTCGTGGTGAGCTTCCCCTTCCCCGACGCGGCCGCCCGAGCCGAGATCTGGCGCCGCGTCTTCCCGGCCGCGACCCCCACGGCGGGCATCGACCCGGAGCGGCTGGCGCAGCTCACCGTGGTGGGCGGCAACATCCGCAACATCGCCGTCAACGCCGCCTTCATGGCCGCCGCCGCCGGCGAGCCGGTGACCATGCCCCACCTGCTGAACGCCGCCCGGATGGAGCTCGCCAAGCTCGAGCGGCCATTCCCGGACGCCGAGGTCCGCAGCTGGGTCTGATGGCGGCCAAGCTGGCCGGGAGGTGAGCGCCAAGGGTGGTACGAGCGTCGCCGTCCTCTGGTGTCGTTTCTCCAGATGGAAGAGGCCGGGGAGCGGGTGTGGCGCAGGTCGATGGCCCAAGGGACGAGGGTAGAGCGGAAGGGTGGCCTGGAGCGGTGGGTGCCTGGGCTGCGCACCTTGCGAGAGTACCGGCACTCCTGGCTGCTCAGCGGCCTGGTCGCCGGGCTCGTCCCAACCGCCCTGCTGGAAGCTGGTCTGGCCCAGGCCCACCCGTAGCCCCTCCAGCACCTGGGTCATCGACTGGGCGATCGCGCTCACCTGGACCAGCCGCTCGCCCTGAGCGGCAACCTCCCGTTCGCGGGCCAGCAGGTCGGCCTCGTGCCCGGCAAGGCCCCGGTCCTGCCGCTGGAAGGCGGCCAGGTCGATCACCTCGGCCAGGTAGGCCTCCAGCAGTCGCTGACGTTGGCGGGTCACGCTCGCCCGTACCTGGCGTAGGGTCGTCCCTGCCGGCGGCGTAACTCCTGGGGCACCTAGGCGTCGCTGTGGGCGCGCTCCAGCGCCTGGGCGAACAGCTCCGGATGCTGCAAGACCACCCACAGGTCCGCCCCACCAGCTCCTCGAGCTGGTGGCCGGGATGAACCGCGCCGGGCAGCAGCTCGAGCGGCCGGAACTGACCTGCGCCAGCTTGCCGCGGCAGCGGTAGTAGCGATACCGGGTGTCGGTGGCCGTGCGAGTGACCCCACTGCAGCTCAAGCGGCAGACCCCGCAGCTGACCAGCCCGCGCAGCAGGTACGGGTGGGTAGTGCTGCGCCGGGCGGCCCGCTGGTTGGCGGCCAGCCACGGGGCGACCAGATCGAACTGCTCGGCGGTCACCAGCGCCGGACCGGCACGGTGATCCACTCCTCGGACGGATGAGCCCGGGTGCTGATCCCTCGGCCGACCGGCTCCAGCGCCGACTTGCGCCGCCGGGCCGGGGTGGTCCACAGCCGACCGCTGGCGGCCTGGCTCTTGGAGGCCGGGTTGGTCAGCAGGTTGCGGATGGTCGTTGACCGCCACACCGGCCTCCCGGGCGGGGTCGGTACGCCTCGGGAAGTGAACTGCGCGGCCAGGGCGTGCAGGGTCACCCCGCCGGCCGCATAGGCCGCGAACAGCTCCTGGACCATGGCGGCGGCGACCGGGTCGACCTGGACGGCGGCGGGATCGCGAGGTCGTTCGGGGTGCAGCCGGTAGCCGTAGGGTGCCCGCGTCCAGGGCAGCAACTGCCCGCTGCGCAGCCGCGCCTGCCGCCCGCGGCGCATCCGGTCGGCGATCAGGGTCCGCTCGTACTCGGCGACCGCGCCGCGGATCTGGGTCACCAGCTGCTCGTGGGGTCGTCGCTGAGTGGGCCGGTCACAGAACACTACCCGCACGCCGCGGCGCTCCAATTCCTCCAGGACCACCATCTGGTGCACGAAGTTGCGGGCCAGCCGATCCGGCGAGCAGACCACCACGAGATCAAACGCTGCCCGCGCCGCCTGGTCGCGCAGCGCGTCCAGACCAGGACGGTCCAGCCGGGCGCCGCTGCGGCCGTCGTCGCGAAAGATGTGCTCGGCGGCGACGGTCCACCCGACGGGACCTCCACCAGGTCCAGGGTCAACGTCGAGGGCCTGGCCTTCGACCACCCCGGGTACGGCATGTACGGCGGCCCCTTCGAGCTGAAGGGCTAGTGGCACCCCTCGGCCCGAGGGACACGCTGGCCGGGCGGCCGGGCGCAGGCGCCGCCGACCCGCGGCCCGCCCGGGATCCGGCCGGCGCCGTGACCGGTGGTGGCCGGCCGCCGTCGGCCTGACCGCCGGGCGCTCTGGTTCGTGGTCTTCCACCAGCGCTTCCATCAGGGCACCCTGGCCGTGGGGGGACCCCACGTGCGCCCCGCGCCCGCGGCGGGCGCTGCCGTGCCCGCGTTCCTGCTGTCGTTCACGGTCGGTTCGCTGGCCATCTGGATGCCGTGGGTGCTGCAGATGGTCAGGGTTTTCATGGGCGCCCGCGGGGTTCCGCGGGCGATGGTTCTTCTCTTGCTACGTCGAGGCCTCCGCCGGGCTGGGGCTGCTGGCCACGGCGCTCGGGCGGGCGCTTCCGCCGCCCACCTGGTCGGTGCCTTGCAGGTCATCGGCGGGCGGCTCTGGCCTTCATCGGCCTGTATCTGCTCGGCGTCTTCCGCCGCCGCCTGCGCCCATGTGGGACGGCCCACGGCTTCGCCCTGAAGACCGGCCGGCTGTACCGGTTGGGCCGCTTTTCGACCGGCGTGGCGTTCGCCGCCTACTGCGCCGGGTGCTGCGGCCCGCTGCTCTACCCGCTGCTCCTCTTCGCCGCGGCATCCTCTCCATTTGTCGTCGGTGGCGCGGTCACCGCCGGATTCGCCATCGCCATGGCGCTGCCGATCGGGCTGCTGGGGTGGCTCGGGCACTGGTCGCTCGGCGTGGCGAGGCTCGTCGCCGACAACTATGCGCTGACCCGCCGCGCCTCAGGGGCCGCCCTCGCGGTCTTCGGCGTGCTGCTGGCCGGCAATCACGCCCTGGTCTATGCCATCGAGCTCGCTCACCGTCTCAGTGTCTGACGGCCGCGCCGGCGTCGCTTCCTCGGTGGCGCCGCTCGGGCGGTCACATCGCCTCTTCAAGGTCTCCCGTTTCGAAGTAGAACTCCACCTTCGGCCGGAGCTGGATGCGCTGGGAGGTTCCGCCGACCTCGGCGACCGCGGGCACCTGCTGGTCGACGTCCGGCTTGATCCTGGCGTCGATGGTGTTGGGACGGTCGCCGACCTTGACGAGGATCCCTTGGCGCAGGTCCTCATCGGAGAACTGCGGGTCGGTTTCGACGGAGACCAACTGGTCGTAGTCGGGCGGACGGCTGATGACATGGCCCACGAAGATTTCCGGTCCCTTTCCGAACAGGATGTACCGCAACTCTGGCAGTTCCTCGCCCGGCTGGAACTTGTGGTGGTAGATGACGTTGCGGACGCGCGCGGCGACACCCGACGCGATCTGCACCGGCCTGGTGGCCGGCCGCTCGAAATGGTTGCGGTGCAGGGTGCCCTGGAACGCGTCCGCCCGGGGCGGGTTGCCGTCGGCCGGCAGGAGGTCGGCAAGGACGAACGGAATGGGACTGAACGTGTACAGCCGCGTCTCGGGATGCTCCCTGCGGTCGCGGAAGTAGACCTCCTGCGGATTCCCGTCCCCTTCGAACTGGGCCTCGGCGATCAGTTGCCGGTCATGAGGTCGCATGAACATCCCGAGGTGTGACAGGTACACGGTCTGTTCACCGATGACGGCCATGCCGTGCCCTGCTTTGGGTTCCGCAGGCGAGGTGGGGTGCGTCGAATGCCCGGACATGTGGTCCACAGTGGGCCCTCCCTTCGCCGTCTGGCGATCTCTGGTTTTGCTGTTCAGGAGCCGGCCACCTGCCGGCACCAACGCTCGAGGAGGTGTCGTTTGCCGGCGGACAGGTCGCGGGTGCGGGGCATGTAGCGGGCGCGGTGCCAGGTTGCCAGGGTCCGTCCGCTGAAGCAGGGTGTCGGCGGCGGTGGTCACCGCCTGCTCGTCGCTGAGGTCCAGCACACGGCTCATGGCCGGGTGGAGCAGGTGGTAGTAGCGGAGCACCTCCTGGTAGACGAGCGGGAATGTGAGCTCGTCGTCGCCTAGGCGGCCGTAGTCGTCCGCGGGGAGGACCCGCACGTTGATGTAGGGATCGCGGGCCGTGTCGAGCGGGCGTGGGCCAGGGGCCCGGGCCAGGCGGAGCACCGTGCACCCGGGGTTGGCTGCCCGCAGCGTGAGGACACCGTCGGCCACCGCGCCGACGGTGATCGTCTCCGGGAACTCCACGACGGGACGGCGGGCGTCCGCACCGGGCTGGTCGGTCACCACGAAGCGGACCGGTTCGACAAGGGGCGCGCCCCGGGCGAGGGCCGTGAACCGGATCGTTGCCGACTCGCCCTGTTGCAGGTACACGCAGCGGTCGTCGGACTCGGCCATGACCGGCGCTTCGGCCAGCAGCTCGACGCCCTTCTCGGCCACCAGGACCAGCTCGCCGGTGGCGATGGTGGGCTCCAGCGCGGGGTGGAAGGGCACCTCGACGATCCCCGCGGTCTGCTCGTAGGTCCCTTGGTCGTAGGGGACCGAACCGATATCGTGCGTCTCGTTCCCGTTGCGGATCCGCAGCAGGGCCTCGCCGAGGGACGCTTTGCCGCCAACCTCGTCCGCCTCAGGAAAGGTGTTCACCAGGTCCAGAGTGACCCGATGGGCGGCGTCGTCGACGGCCACGATGGCCGGACCGAGAACGATCGGGGAGTGGTCGCCGACCAGGCTGCCCGACGGCACCAGCAGCCGGCCCATCGCCACAGAGCCCGACTCGCCCGACCGCCACACGCCAAGCGTCCCCACCACGCGGCCAACCGCCGGGTTGGCGACCGGCCCCTCCGCCCGGTAGCGCTCGGCGACCGCCTCGTCATCCAGACCAGGCGTGACCAGGTAGAGGCAGAAGCGGATGCTCACCCCGCCGTCGCCCTCCACGTCCGTACGGAAGCGCTCCAGCGCAGGCGAATCGGCCACCTCCCAGTCCAGCTCCGAGTTGGGGATCGAGCCGTGGAAGACCGCCGAGGCCCCGCCGAACCCCCGGATGCTCAGGTTTCGCTGCCGGTTGAGCCAGCGCGAGTGGAACCAGCCGTGACGGCCGCGGAAGCGCAACCCGCCTTCGCGCACGACCTCCAGCGAGTCGGCGAAGATCTGCGTACTGGCGACCCCCTGCGGATCGAGGTCGACCATCACCGCCAACCCGAGCCGCACCTGCGCACCGACCACGGGATCGTCCTGGACGGTCGTGATCCTTGGCGCGTCGCGCGGCTCGACCGCAGTGACCGACACGTCGATGAAGTCGCAGCGGTTGTCCCCATAGTAGTTCCAGCCCCCTCGGATGCGGCCGGGGCGGGTGGGATTGGCCGAGGTGGTCTGGCCCTGCATCCAGCCCCGGAACTCCGCGTCCCCCATGTTCCCGGGGGGGTGGACGGTCACGTTCGCGGTATCGACCACCGGGGGGCGGTCCTGGATGTCGTCGTTGTTGCCGGTGCCCACATTGGTCTGGAACGTTCCTTCGAAGTGGATCCGCGGACGCATGAGCTGGCTCACGAGCCTGGCCGTCCTTCCCATCCGCCCGCGGACACGGGAATCGAAGGCGTGAGTGCAGCGACAAGCATGTCGGATCGTAACGCATCGGCTGAGCTGCCCCAAGGCTCTCCCGCCGTCATCTCCGACCGGCCTGTCATGGGAGTCCACTGGGCGCCTCCCGACACCCGGTGACCAGGCCGCTGGGACCGCTCCTATCGGTGGCCTCTGCGTCAAGCTCAGCAACGTCCCAGCTTCCGCGCGCCCGCCGAAGCCGGAGGCGGGCGCCGCGCCCGGCTACTGGCTCGACCCAGGTGCCCCGCAACCGGTAGCCGTTCGCGCCCGTGCAGCTTCCCCTGACCCGAGTCGATCCGATTGCGGCTCCGTGCCGAGCACCGGCGGTACCGACGAGGCTCAGCCGCGCGAACTGCCCTCGGCCGGCGGCGCTGTTGCATCTGCTGTGAGGGAGCCGCTGGCAGGCAGACTGTCGCCATGAGACCTCGCCGCTCCCGCTCTGTTCCTCTCACACGATCTGCCTTCGCCGGCTTCTGCTTTCCATCCGACGTGATCGTGCTGGCGGTTCGCTGGTACCTGCGCTTCGGGCTGTCCTATCGCGACGTCGAGGAACTGCTCGCCGAACGCGGGGTCGAC
>Ga0307302_10001351_pt1 | contig 10800 bp, 9 predicted proteins | sample ER_DNA_183_FD_194490 | JGI IMG/M metagenome (GOLD analysis project Ga0307302, IMG submission 194490) | Bulk soil microbial communities from the East River watershed near Crested Butte, Colorado, United States - ER_DNA_183 | ecosystem: Environmental > Terrestrial > Soil > Floodplain | place: USA... | reverse complement strand
AGGATCCCCGGGAACTGCGGTTCCCGCCCGCGCCGGCGACGGCGCCACAGCGTGAACCCGCCGAGGACGAACAGCCCGAGCACGCCGACGGCGACCCGGTACTCCACCACCTCGCCCCAATGGTGGAGCGCGGCCGCCTGCGCGCAGCCACCCGCGTTCGGGAAGTACTCCAGGAACTCGGCACACCGCTGCGCGGTGTAGGTCACGCCTGGCAGGTCGCCCGCCACGAACGCGGGGCCGAACACCCGGCCCAGCAGCTCCGCCAGGGCGCCGCTGGCACCGATCGCGACCAGGCCGACCGCGCCCAGCAGCACCGCGACACGAGCCAGCTCCGCAGCGACCGCGACCGGCGGGACCGGGGCCAGGCGGGTCGAGAACCGCCGGGCCAGGGTGCCGGGGTCGCCGAAGCGCGCGATCGCCTGCCGCTGAGCGTCCGCCTCGCTCGCACCCGCCGCCACCAACTCGGCGGTGGCGTCACGCAGGTGCTCCTCGGTCTCGGACAGGATCCGCCGCACGTCGTGCGCCGACCCGCGCAGCTGTGTCAGCAGCCGGTCCAGGTAGCCCTCGATGAGGTCGTTTGGCACACCGGTCCCCGACGTTGCCTCATCGCCGCCAGAACGCGGGTCGGATGCCCCATCGGGCGGTTGGGGCGGGCCTCGACGGCGCCGGAGCGGCGGCCGCCGGCAGGAAGGGGACGTCGGCCAGCAGCCGCAGGAGCACGACCGCGGCAACGCTCTCGGCCGCCAGCAACCCGACCAGCACCACCAGCTGGAAGCGGGCCGCCGCCAGCGGGCTGGCGCCCCCGAACAGGGCACCGACAAACGCCCCGGGCAGGGTGACCAGCCCGGTGGTGCGGGTCTGGTCAAGCGCCGGCACCAGCGCCTCGGCGACCGCGACGCCGACCAGGTCGGCGGTGGCCTGCCGCGTGGTCGCCCCCAGGGCCAGCTTGCCCTCGACCTCGGCACGGCGGCCGCGCAGTTCGGCCACAAAGCGGCGGCCGGCCAGCGTCGAGGCGGTCATGGCACCGCCCACGGTGATGCCAACGAGGGCCACCACGTTCCGGACCTGCAGCGCCAGCGCGCCGGTGGCGAAGACCACGCTCGTCGTCACCGTCGCGCCGGTGGTCACCGCCGCGACCACGGCGATGGGCCGCCACCAGCGGCGCCGGGTGGGCAGTTCCGCCAGCCGGGGGGTGACGGTCGCCGTGGCCGCAGCCACCATCACCGCAAGCACCGGCAGCACCGCCAGGGGCGCCCGGAACACCGCCCCCAGCACCAGGCCGACCGCGAGGAGCTGGATCGCCCCCCGGGTGGCCGACCACACCACCGCGCGGGTCTGGCGCACGCCGTCCACCAGCGGCACCACCCCAGCCACGAGGAGCAGGATCGCCAGCGCCAGGACGGTCCGGGCAACCTGGTCCATCCGCTCACCGCTCTCTGTCCGTGCCGGCCGCTCGGGTGCTCAGGGTAGGCGTTGTGCTGCCCAGGCAGCGTTCAGGTTCGTGTCAGGTTCGGCGTGGTCTGATCCCGACGCGCGGAGAGCGCGACGCCCAGCGGGAAGGAGAGGCCCATGCCCAGACGCATGGCGGCAATCCTGGCAACGATCGCCGTGGTGGCCGCGGTGCTGGCTACGCCGGCGGCGGCCGGCGGGAGGTCATGTCAGCTGCCGAGGTTCGGCCCTGGCCGCCAGTACCATCCCCACATCGACCCGGCGAGCTTCAGCCCCAACGTCACCAACAAGTTCTTCCCCCTCAGGCCAGGCACGACGCTGGTCTACACCGGCACCAAGGACGGCGAGCAGGCGCTGGACCTGGTCGCCACCACCTCGCGGACCCGGATGGTCGCCGGGGTGCGGACCCGGGTGGTCGAGGACCGGCTGTACCTCGACAACGTCCTGGCCGAGCGGACCAGCGACTACTACACCCAGGACCGCTGCGGCAACGTCTGGTACTTCGGCGAGGACACCGCCGAGCTGGACCGCCACGGCCACGTCGTCAGCACCGAGGGCACCTGGCATGCCGGGGTCGACGGCGCCCAACCCGGCGTCTTCATGCAGGCCCACCCACAACTCGGCCGCAGGTTCCGCCAGGAGTGGTCCGAGGGCCAGGCCGAGGACGTGTTCAAGGTGGTCAGCCGCCACTCGCGGATCCGCGTGCCCTACGGCTCGTTCCGCCACGCCCTGCGCACCGAGGAGACCAACGCCCTGGAACCAGACGTACTGGACAACAAGTACTACGTCAAGGGCATCGGCGAGGTCGCGGAGCTGTCGGTCAAGGGACCCCGGGAGGCGCTCAAGCTGGTCGAGATCATCTCCTGACCTGGACCGGGTTGGCGAGGGCGCCACGGCCCTGCGCGCCGGCCGTGCGAACCGCCGGAGCGGAGTTCATCCCAACAGGAGGTTGGCCCGGGACCGACCCGGTGGGAGGATAGTCCCGAGGGTCCATTTGGGTCGGTCGCAGACGACGGTCGGCGTACCGCCTGAGGAGGGTGAGGACGATGGGAGTCGACGAACACCCCGAGCACGAGCACGAGCACCATCCGGAGGGCGGCGGAGGCGCCGACCTGGGGCACGTGCACGACGCCATCGTGGAAGAGGCGGGGGAAGGTCCCGGCCTGGCGGCGTACCGCGACCACGAGCACCAGGCCCATCCCGAGGGCGGCGGAGGCGCCGACCTGGGGCACGTGCACGACGCCATCGTGGAAGAGGAAGGACCTGGCCTGGGCGGGTACCGCGGGGAGCCATAGGCCACCCGGAGGGAGGGCGCAGCACGGACACGACGGATTCAGGTCCCGGTCGGCCGCCACGACGGCCACTTGGGTGAGCCGTGCCACCAGCAGCCGTAGCGGGATGATCACCACCCATACCAGCGTCGCGTACCTGGGGGCGAACATCCCCACCGGCACCGCCGCGCCGAACAGCACCAGCAGGCCCAGCAGGACCCGGCCGAAGCCGGTGCGGACCTCGTCGGGGACCGGTTCCCGGAGCAGTTCCCGGTGTTCGGGCCGGGTCACGTCCAGCCAGATGAGGCGCTGCAGCTGCATGGCGGTGATGAAGGCCACCGCGTAGATGGCCACCGCCAGGGGCCGGTTGGAGTAGTCACTGAGCAGCCGGACCGGAAACGGCATGATCGCGATCAGGCCCAGGAACACCAGGTTGCGCACCAGGACCGCGTAGTCCACGCGGGCGATGACTCCGAAGATGCGGTGATGGGCCAGCCAGAGCTGCCCGAGGATGACAAAGCTGAGCGCGTAGGCGCCCAACGCCGGCAGGACCTGGTGGAGGGCGCGGGTGAAGTCGGCGCCGTGCAGCCCCGGCCGCACCTGGAGGTTGAGGGTGAGCAGGGTGATCGCGATGGCGAAGATGGCGTCGGAGAAGGCCAGCACCCGGTCGGCCTCGACCGGCCCGCCCCATAGCAGCCGCTGCTGCTCGTGTCGTTGTTGCCGCAGCTCCTGGCGCCGTGCCCGCTGCCGTTGACGCCACGCGTCCAGCTGGTGCCACAGCCCCGACAAGCGCTTGGACATGCTTGGCAGCCTACGCCTGAGTGGGTGGAGGACGGCTCGGTGGAATCCAGGCGGGCCGCCTGGTATAGCTTCTGCGCTGTCGTTCGCAGCTTGGAGGCCGGGATCATGGAGCCAGGAATCCAGCTACCGCCTGGGAAGTGGCGGGGGCCATTCTCACGGCCTGTGGAGCTTGCCGTTCTGGTGGTTGGGGTTGGGCTCGTTGCGGCTGGTGCCGTCGCCGTATTCACCACCAGTAACGACGCGGGTACAGCGGCGCTTCTGGCGGTTGGGACAGTCTTCGTGGCGCTCGCCATCGTCGGTGACCGCATCCAGACCATCAAGTATCGGGAGCTGGAGATCATGCTCGTCGAGCGGCACGCGGAGCTCGCTGGACGGCGTGTGGAGCTGGCTTTTCGCGCGGCCACAGCATTGGAAAGCGCAGGCAAGACCGAAGAAGCAACTCGGGTTCGCGAGGAGGCGCTGGAGGAGCTCCAGGAATTGCGCTCGATCGGCATGAACTACGTGGCAACTCGATCGACGATGCCTTCAGGGTGGGAAAGAACCATGAAGATGGAGCGAGACTTCGACAAGGCGCGCCAACAGGCTCGCATGAAGCCTCCCAGCCATGAGCAGCTGGAGAGGCTGCTGAGGGGTGACGACGGAGAACGTATCACGGCGCTGGCAGCGATGAAGGAGCGTCCAGACGTCCGTGACTTCGATCGCCTGCTCGGCGTTATCCAGGATTGGCGCAGTCCATTCGAGCATTACCATGCAATGGACATCGCAATTGATATGATTCCGCAATTGACTGCTGAACAGAAGGACGAGCTCGGACGCACGGTTCAGAGCGAAAGGCGTCGCTTCGGCGGCGACCGTAGTCGGTATAACGTTGCTGACCGTATTGAGTCAGCCATTCGACGCCATCCAGCCGGCGATCTGGGCTCGTGAGTTGAACCCGAGCTTGTTGAGGATGCTGCGGACGTGGCTGTCGACGGTCCGCTCGGAGATGAACAGGCGCGCTCCGATCTGCCTGTTGCTCAGACCCTCGGCGACCAGCCGCGCGACGTCGGCTTCCCGCTTCGCGAGCGGCGCCATGCTCGCATCGTCTGGAGTCGCGGCGACGACATGAGCCGGCTCGCCAAGCGCCGTTCGGATTGCGGCGTCCCGGCTCAGGCGCTTTCCGGCGTCGAACTCGGCCTCGAAGCTTGACGCCCCGAGCGCCGCGACCGCCGCCGCTTCGGCCTGGGCCACCAGAGGGGCGGCGGTTGGGAGGAGGGTTGCGCCAACCCCGATTCGCACCGCTTCAGCGGCCCCGAGCAGCTGCGCCGCGCGCCGTGCCCGGCCGGAGCTGGCGGCATGGCAACCCAGCAGATCGAGCAGGATGTACTGCGCCACCCGATCGTCGATCTCGTCACTGATCCGCAACGCTTCTGCGAAGAGCGGTTGTGCCTGGTGAAGCTCGCCCGTCAGCAGCGCGGCGCTGCCCAGGTTGATGAGCAGCATCTCCAGACCGTAGGTGTCACCTGTCTCTCGGCTGAGACGCACGCCTTCTGACGACGAGGCTCTGACCGTGTCGAGATCGCCCTCGAACAGGCCGTTGAGCGCTCGAGCCTGGAGGGACGCGAGCATGGCGGAGGGTTCATCGGTGCCCTCTGCCACGACCTGGCTCTCATCGAGCAGCCGCCTGGCAGCCGTGCGGTCACCGGCCATGTTCGCGGCGACGGATCCGATGGCGAGCGATTCCGCAAGCAGACGGAGCTGTCCTGCGTCCCGAGCCAGGATCACGGCTCGTGCAAGCGGTGGCCTGGCGGCCGCCGGATCGGTCTGCAGCACGGCCAGGAAGCCACGGAGGAAGTAGGGCAACCCACCCAGCGCCGGCGTGCCAGGTCCTGACGCGAGCAGCTCATCGAGCCACCTGACACCCTCAGAGGTGGCGCGCGTGATCCAGTACCAGCCGATGGAGCAGGCAAGCTCGGTCCCGCGTGCGTAGTCCGCCTGGATCAGGCATCGCCGGAGCACCGATCGGATGTTGTCGATCTCCAGCTCCATCCATTCGAGCCACCCGGGAAGCTCATACCGGGCTGGTTGCTCTGCTCCTCGCTGACACCTCGACACGTAGTAGTCGGCGCATCGCAGTTCGACGACGTCCTCCTCACTGGCCTCCCTGAGCTTGAGGTGGGTGTATTCGCGCATCGTCTCGTGCAGCCGATAGCAGGCGCCGCCCTTGGCGTCCTCTCGCATCACCAGAGACTTGTCGACGAGCGATGACAGCAGGTCCAGTGCGCGGGCCGCGGGCACGTCGTCGAACGCACAGACCGACTCGACGTCCTCCAAGGTGAACCTGCCCGCGAACACGCCCAACCGCCTGAGGAGCGCCCGCTCGGCCGTCTCCAGGAGGTCGTGGCTCCAGTCGATCGTGGTTCGGAGCGTCTGATGACGAGGGAGCGCGGCGCGGCTTCCCCCCGTCAGCAGACTGAACCGGTCGGTCAGGCGGTCGAGGATCTGCTCGACGGTAAGGGCTCGCGTCCTGACCGCCGCGAGCTCGATCGCCAGCGGCAGACCGTCGAGCCGGCGGCAGAGATCCACGACGGCCGCCTGGTTCGAGGCGATCAGCTCGAAGTTGCCCGATGCCGCCACCGCCCTCTCCGTGAAGAGCAGGACCGCCTCGTTCTGACGCAGCCGGGAGAGTGGCTCGGCAGCGACAGCTGCGGGCAGTTCGAGCGGCGGGACGGGGACCACGTGCTCACCCGCCACCGACAACGGCTCGCGGCTGGTGGCGATCACCCGTACACCGGGCGCGGCACGGATGACCTCGGTGACAAGCTGAGCGGCTGCTTCGAGCACGTGCTCGCAGTTGTCCACCACCAGCAGGAGCTCCTTGTCCTGCAGGTACGAACGCAGCAGCGGCAACGGCTCGGTCGCGGTCTGGTCGCGCAGGTCCAGAGCCGCCATGACGGCGTTGCCAACCAGTGCGGGGTCCTGAACCTGCGCGAGCTCGACCATCCATGCGCCGCCCGCGAAGCCACGTGCGAGATCGGTCGCACCCCGAACCGCCAGGCGCGTCTTGCCGACACCGCCGGGCCCGGCGAGGCAGACCAGGCGGGCCCCGGCCAGCTTCTTCCGAAGTTCTGCAAGCTCGCGGCGGCGGCCAATGAAGCTCGACGCCTCGGCCGGCAGGTTGCCCGGCCGTCGCGTGGATCTGGCCATCGTGACGAAGAGGCTAACACGGGCGGCACGCCACCGAGACCGCCCGGCTAGGTACCGCATCGGTGATCCCACCGATGTCAGCGCTCGGCCTCCTGCCTAGGCTCACGACCATGACCGAGGAGCTACCGGTACAGCGGGTGGAGGTCGGTTTCCTCGGCACCCCTCCCGTCCGAGCGATCGAGCGCGCATCGGGAGTCAGCGAAGTGGAAGTTGACGGTGCGACCCTGCGCTGCCTTGTCCTGGGCAGCTTTCAGCCATTCCTGGAGGCGTTGCGCGGCCACGAGGTGATCAGCCTCACGTCGACGCCGACGTACGCATCCTCGGAACCGAGCATGCGGAACGCCCCTGACGCCATGGCGACCGACCCGACGACCGAGAGAGGGTGACTGGACGGATGCCGGCGCGAAGTCTGGAAGAACAAGCCCGCGAGCTTTTTGCCCCGCTCGGGCCGACCTACGACCGCGTCGGCGCCGCGCTCTCGCTGGGACAGGAGCCGCTTGGGCGCCGCTTCCTCGTCTCGCGCCTTCCGCGCGGCGGTCACGTGCTCGACGTGGCGACCGGGACCGGGCTGGTCGCGGCGACGCTCCTGCGGCGGGGATTCGAGGTAACCGGACTCGACCTGAGCCCCGAGATGCTGGCGGTCGCACACCGTCGCTTCGGCGACCAGGTCGGACTGATCAATGGGTCGGCGGAGGCGCTCCCGCTTGCCTCGGAGTCCTTCGACCACCTCACGGTCACGCACGTGCTGCGCTATGTCGCCGACCCGGGGGCGACGCTGGCCGAGCTCGCGCGGGTCGTGCGTCCGGGCGGCGTTGTCGCCGCGCTCGAGTTCGGCGTGCCGCAGGGTCTCGCTCGCCCGCTCTGGGGCCTGTATGTCCGAACGGTGCTGCCGCTCGCCGGCCGCCTGCTCCGGCAGGGCTGGCGGGAGGTCGGCGACTTCCTGGGAGGGTCGATCCGCGACTTCTGGGAACACCACCCGGTCGAGCGCCAGCTCCAGTGGTGGCACGCGGCGGGCCTCCACGGGGTCGAGGTGCGGCGGTTGAGCCTCGGCATCGTCGTCGTCATCTGGGGACGGAAGCCATGAGCCCGCCCGACCGCGCGGCCGAGGGCGGCATCACGCGAGCGGTTCCGCCGGTCTCCCGTCCTGCCTGGTACGCGTTGGAGCGCGGCGGCTGGCGGGACTACGTGACGCTCCTCCATCCTCCCTACACGGCCTGGCATCTGTCGTACGTCGTCATCGGCGGCTGCCTGGCGCCCGTCGGCGCCTGGGAACGGCTCGCACCCGTCGGCGCCTGGGGACGGCTCGGTGCCGCCGTCGCCGCGTTCGCCCTCGCCGTCGGGGTCGGTGCCCACGCCCTCGACGAGCTGAACGGGCGACCGCTGCGCACGAGGATTCCCGATCGTGTGCTCGTGGGGCTCGCGAGCGTCTCGATCCTGGGCGCCTGCGCGGTCGGCGTCGTGGGCGCGGTTACCTTCGAGGCCTGGCTCGCGCTGCTCATCCCCATCGGGATCTTCCTGGTGCTGGCGTACAACCTGGAGCTCGCCGGGGAGCGCTTCCATTCGGACGTCTGGTTCGGGCTGGCATGGGGCGGCTTCCCCGTACTCTGCGGTTATGCGGCCGTGGCGGGCGACGTCCGAGTCGTCACCGTGCTCGCCGCGGTCTTTGCGGTGCTGCTCTCGCTCGCTCAGCGCGTGCTCTCGAGCCACGTGCGGTACGTGCGACGTCGGGTGATCGCGGTTCGCGGTGAGCTCGAGCGCGCCGACGGGAGCAGGGAGCCGCTGGACGCCAGGCGACTCACCGCTCCTGCCGAGGCCGGGCTGCGGCTCCTGTCGCTCGCCACCGTCGTGCTTGCCGCGACCATGATTGCCTCCCGCATCTGATCGGCTGGCCGCCGGCACGCGGGTGAAATCTAAGAAGGGACCAGTACCCATGCCCGAGGCGGTGAGGTCATCCGGTGAACAGCGGATCTGCGTGATCGGCGCAGGGCCCTGTGGCCTGACCGCGCTGAAGAATCTCCTTCGAGCCGGCCGCCGCAACGTTGTCTGCTACGAGGAGCACAGCAGCATCGGCGGCAACTGGGCGTTCACCGACGATCCCCAGCGGGCAAGCGTCCATGCGAGCGCCCACAGCATCTCGTCGCGGCGCATGTCGTCGTTCGGCGATTTTCCGATGCCGAAGACCTATCCGGATTTTCCCTCGCACCGGCAGCTGCTCGCCTATTTCGCCGACTATGCAAGAGCGTTTCAGCTTGAGCCGTACGTCCGCCTCGGCTCACGGGTCGAGCAATGCGAGCTGGACGGCGATGGCCGGTGGACGGTTCGCGTCAGCACCAACGGCGAGACCAGGGCCGAGCGCTTCGACAGCTTGCTGGTCTGCTCTGGTCACCACCGCGAAGCGTTCGTACCCGCGTACCCGGGCACGTTCAGCGGCAGGATCGTGCACTCCTCCGCCTACAAGCGCCCCGACCCATTCCGCGGTCAGCGCGTGCTGGTGGTCGGTGCGGGCAACTCCGCCGCTGATATTGCCGTCGATGTCGCCAGCCTCGCCTCGCGCGCCGCGCTCAGCCTGCGCGAGGGAACCCACCTCATTCCGAAACTCATGTTCGGACGGCCGATCGACGTCGTCCACGCGTTCTGGAGCAGCAGGCTTCCAGAGCCGCTGCTCCGGTCGGCCCTGAAGCTCTGGCTGCGGCTGGTGGTCGGCAGGTGGGAGGACTACGGCCTGCCGGCTCCCACCCACGCGCCGCTCGAGAAGCACCCGACGGTGAATTCCGGCGTCCTGGAGGCGCTCCGCCATGGGCGGCTGGTCCCACGCCGCGGCATCGAACGCTATGACGGACACACGGTGCACTTCGCCGACGGCACCCAGGAGGAATTCGACGCCATCATCATGGCAACCGGCTTTCGCGCCAGCTTCCCGTTCCTGTCCAAGCTGGTCGCCGGCTGGGACATGGCCACCACGCCGCCGCTCTACCTCAAGATGATGCATCCGACGATCCCCAGCCTGTTCTTCATCGGCCTGTTCCAGCCGATCGGCTGCATCTGGCAGCTCGCCGACTACCAGGCGCGCATCGCGGCGCTGCAGCTCAGCGGGCGGCTGCAACGTCCCGCCGACCTCGCCGCGCGCATCCGCCACGAGATCGCCCACCCACATCATCGGTTCGACCCGTCGCCCCGGCACGCGATCGAGGTCGACTATCACGCCTTCCGACGCGAACTCATGGACGAACTTGCCGCCGCCGAGACGTGAGGCACAAGGTTCGCGACCCCGCCGACCCGAAGGCCCAGCTTCACCGAAGCTGCGGTCCGCTCCAGATGCACAACGGATGACCCCTGCCGTTCCGCGGGGCTGATCCGGGCACCCCTCTGTTCAGAGGGCTCATCGTGCTTCCTCGGGGTCCAGCTGCAGTCGCCCGTCCGAGCGCTGGCTGAGCGCCTCCTGAAGCTCCGCGCGGGTCCTGAACCCCAGCACATGTGGCGCCTGGCCAGCCAACTCCCCGTTGGGGTCGTTCACCAAGTGCAACTGGCTGGTGACACACCCACCGGGGAACTGGTCATACCAGGTAACGGCGAACTCGCCGTTGCGCGACTCGGTTCGCTGGTAATGCCGCACGCCGGTTGTCTGGGACGGCCCCTCCACCGCCCCGCCCGGGGTGCAGGCGGCGGTCAGCCGCACGACCAGGGCGGCGTAGCCGGCCCAGTCGTGGCTCAGCGTGAGCACCGATTGGCCGTCGTTGACCGTCACCTTTGCCAGCGTCCAGCCGACCGGCAGGAACTCCACGCAGGGCACCATCGACGCCGACGGCACCGACTGGGCCTCCAGCCACAACGGCTCCAGATCGGTGCAGGCGACGTTGCCGATGTACAGCGGCGTGGCGTTGGCCTCATCGTTGGCGATGCTTCCAGCGATGGTTTGCACGACGAACACCACCAGGACGACCGCGACCGCCAAAAGCCCGATCCGACGCAGGCTCCAGCGCTGGATCCGGATCGGCGGCGGCGGGGTCGGTAGGAGCCTCGTGAACTCGGCGTGCAGGTCGCGGCCCTGGGCCCGGAGCATCCGGCGCAGCTGGGACGGCAGGGCGAGCCCGCG
>Ga0307302_10001350_pt1 | contig 10816 bp, 11 predicted proteins | sample ER_DNA_183_FD_194490 | JGI IMG/M metagenome (GOLD analysis project Ga0307302, IMG submission 194490) | Bulk soil microbial communities from the East River watershed near Crested Butte, Colorado, United States - ER_DNA_183 | ecosystem: Environmental > Terrestrial > Soil > Floodplain | place... | reverse complement strand
TCCAGCACCCTGCGAAGCCGTTCCTTCAGAGTGGTGTCAAGCTCCAGCCAGACCTCAGGCATCGTGGCCTCGGAGCGTAGCGGGCTGATCGTGCAGCCGTCGCTGGAGCGCCGCGCCGTCGAGGATCGGTACGAGCGCCGCGGGGTCGGGCATCGACCCGATCTCCTCGGATTACTAAACCGAGTGCGACCCCGACGGGAGCCTGCTCGAGCTCAGCTCGTAGGAGTAGCCCGCCTGCTCGAGGTGCTTCGTCAGGCCGCCCATGAAGAACGGGAAGCCGGCGCCGAGGATGAGCGCCGTGTCGATGTCCTTCGGCGACGCGACGACGCCTTCGTCGAGCATGTGGCGCGTTTCGTCCGCTAGCGCCTCGAGCGCAGCGTCCCGGATTTCTTCGACACTGCGCGGTCGCGCCGCACCCTTGGCGATCTCCGTCGAACCCGCTGCGTAGTTCGCAAGCGTCTGCGAGAGCGGGAAGCGCTCCGGGTAGGCGGCGTGCAGGGTTTGGAGAACGTGGTTTGCGACCCCCGGCCCCACCATCTGGAGCAGGACCGAAGGCGCCATCGGCAGTCCCAGGCCGAGGAGAGCCTGATCGGCCTCGTCAACGGTGTTCCCGTGCTCGATCGCGTCGAGGACGACGCCCATCATCCGTGTGAGCAACCGGTTGACGACGAATCCGGGGGCGTCGTTCACGAGCACGGGTCGCTTGCCCAGGCGATCGGCGACGGTCCACGCGGTGGCGAGCGACACGTCGTCCGTCTCGGACGTGCGGACGAGCTCGACGAGGGGCATCAGCGCCACAGGGTTGAAGAAATGCATGCCGACGAGGCGCTCTGGGTGCTCGAGCCCAGCTGCCATCGCCGTCACCGAGAGCGCTGAGGTGTTCGTGGTGAGAATGCACTCAGGCGCGACGACGTCCTCGAGCTCGGCGAAAAGCTGCTGCTTGACCTCGAGCTTCTCGAAGATCGCCTCGATCACGAAGTCGCAGTCGTCGAAGCCCTCGTAGGAGATCGTGCCCTTGGCGAGCGCGGCCAGCGAGACGGCGTCCTGTGGATCGAGCCGTCCGCGGGAGGCGGCGCCGGCTAGGTCGTCGCGGATCGACTCGAGCGCATGGTCGACGATCTCCTGGTCGAGGTCGCGCAGCACCACCGGCACCTTGAGGCGGCGCAGGAAGAGCGTGGCGAGCTGGCTCGCCATTAGGCCCGCGCCGCCGATTCCGATCTTCGTCACCTCGCGGGGCTCCGCGGAGGGCCGCCCTGCTCCGCGGCGAGCGCGCCGCTCGACGAGGTCGAACGCGTAGAGCGACGCCTGGGCCTGCGGCGTGAAGAGCAGGTCGGCGAGCGCTTCCTGCTCGGCGCGGTAGCCGTCCTCGATGCTCCAGCTCGCCGCGCCCTCGATCAGGTCGAGTGCGCGATACGGGGCAGGCGCGGCGCCGTGGAGGGAGTCGTCGAGCTGCCGGCGGGCGCCTGCGACGACTTCAGCGATGTTGGAAAGGTCCGCGTCCACCCGCGCCGGCCGTTCCGCCGCGATCGCCACTGCCTGGTCGATCAGCTGATGAGGCTCGACGACCCGGTCGACGAACCCGAGCTCCTGGGCCTGCTCTGCGTCCAGCATCTTGTTCTGGCGCATCGGGTTGAGAGCGATCAGCTTCACCGCGGCCTGCGGACCGGCGATGCGAGGGGCGAGCTGGGTCGCGCCCCAGGCGGGGACGAACCCGAGCAGGCACTCAGGCGAGGCGAAGTGGCGCACCGAGCTCGAGATCACGCGGTACTCGCAGTGCAGCGCGAGCTCGACGCCGCCGCCGAGGCAAGCGCCGTTGATCGCGGCCACGGTCGGACACGGGAGCGCACGCACACGCGCGAAGAGCTCGTGGCCCGCGCGACTCCCCTCGATCGCCTGTTCGCGACGCTCGATGCGCGGGAACTCGTCGAGATCGGCGCCGGCGGCGAAGCTGCCGGGCTTCCCGGTGATCACGAGCGCGGCGAAGTCGCCCCCCTCCAGCACGGGGAGCAGCCGCGCGAGCGAGTCGAGGGCCGCGCGACCGAAGACGTTCGGGCGTCCCTCGCCACTTCCGTCCTCCATCGTCACGAGCGCAACGGCGCCCGCCGCCGAGTCGATCCGCTCCAGGCTGAACTGGGTCACCGGCTCGGCCATGTCTCGGAGTCTAGGCTTCGACGCCGTGGTGGACTGGAGCGAGCACGTCGAGCGGGAGATCGTGCGCTACCGGGACGGCGAGGAGCGCCTGCCCCACGCCGAGGATGCCGATTCGCGCCAGCGGCAGCTGACGCGTATGGGGAACGCGGCAGGCGGCGCGGGTCTCGCGCTGCTCATGAAGGGCTGCCGCGAAGACGCTTCCGAATGGCTGCACCGTGCGGCCGAGCGGTATCGGGAGAGCTTCGCCGACGCGCCTGCGGGCAGCTGGGGCCGGCCCATCGGCTCGATGAAGGCCCTCGTCCTCGCCGACGACTGCCCGGGTGCCGAGAATGCCGCTCGGTGGACGCTCGAGCTCGGCGCCGGCGAAGCCGAGTCTCCGATCGGACGCTACGCGGCCTCACTAGCACTCCTCATCCTCGGAGGCGACGACGAAGCTCGGCCCCTCGCAAGCTCGCTCCGCGAGCGGGGCGACTTTCCCGGCGATGTCGCCGATGCCCTCGCGACGCTCGCCTCCGCGGACCGCCTCGGCTACACGATCGCAGTCGAGAGCGTCCTCGAGTCCTTCGAGACCCGCGAGGAGTATCTCGAGGACATTCCGGCCGCGGACACGGTCATCGTGCTCCAAGCTCTCGCCGGGCGGCGTGACATCGCCGCGGAGCTCAGCTCGCCGCTACTCCCTGGGAGGATTTGAGCTGGGCGGGTGCAGGAAGGCGGTGATCACGATCGGGTCGACCGAGGGGTCCTCCATGTCGCGGCCCTTCTCGACGAGCTCCGTGATCAGCTCGATCGCCTGCTCGGGCGTCACCCGCGCAGTCACCTGAGCACTCCGAAACTGCCCTCCCTCGCGCTTCGCGAAGCCGTTCTGCACCTCGTCGAGCATTGCCCCCTGGAGATCGCCCGTCAGTCGTGAGCCGAGAAGCTGCGGCGCGACCCGGACGGTGCTGGCCACGGCTCGGTACGGCTTCTCCCTGCCCTTCCCGCCCTCCGCCCGCTCGATGAGCCCGGCTCGGAGGAGCATCTTGACGTGGAAGTGCAGATGGCCTGGATCGACGTTGAGCTTCTGGGCGAGCTCGCGGTTCGTCAGCGGCTCGGCGGCCTCACCGCCCAGTGTCTCGAGCACCCGCAGCCGGAGAGGATGGCCGAGAGCCTTGAGCTGTTCGGCTCGCTCGATGGTGAAGACATCGTCGGGCACAGAGGGGACGGCCTCCGGCATCGAAAAGCTACATATAGGATTTCAGTGTCCGTTGTCAAGTTTGGCGGCGGCGGCTCGATCGAGCAGGACGATGGTTTCTCCCTGCTCCGAGCGCAGCAAGCTCGCGGGCGTCGCGGGGTTCGGAAGGCCCGCAAACGCGCGCGCCACGGCCTCCGCCTTCGTCTCTCCAAGGACGAGAAAGACGACGCGGTCGGCGGCCGAAAGGACAGGCAACGTCATGGTCACCCGCTCGACGTCCTCGTGCGGGACGGCAAGCGCACGCCGTTCCCGCTCTTCGAGGGCGGGCGAGTTCGGAAAGAGCGAGGCGGTGTGCCCGTCGGGCCCGAGCCCCTGCAGCGCGAGACCGAGCTTCACGCCTACCAGAAGGCGGTCGTACTCCGCCGCCGCGGGCTCTCCGCCGAGCTCACCGCGGATCCGCTGCACCTCGCGCGGCTCCCGCTCGACCCGATCGAGGAGCGTCTTCTTCACGAGCAGGTAGTTCGAGCGCTCGTCGTCGGGCGGCACGCAGCGCTCGTCGCCCCACCAGAGGCGCGCGCTGCTCCAGTCAGGCTCAAGCTCGGCGGCCTGCTCGTATGCGGGCCCCGGCGCGCCTCCGCCCGAGAGCGCGATCGGCTCGCCTCGGCGGGCCTCCTCGACGAGGAGCTCGGCCGCCGCGTGCTGCGCCTCGAGAGGAGCGTCGAAAACCCTGAGGTCGACGCTCAGGAGTCGCCCTCGGCGAGCTCCTGCGAGCGCTCCATCGCCGCCTGGATCGCGTTCAGGAAAGCCGCGCGCACGCCCGCGCGCTCGAGCTCGCGGATGGCGCGAATCGTCGTTCCGCCGGGCGAGGTGACCATCTCGCGCAGCTCGACCGGATGCATCTTCTCGTCGCGGAGGAGCTTCGCCGTGCCGAACATCGTCTGGACGACGAGCTCCGTCGAAACCTCGCGCGAGAGCCCGAGCAGGATCCCGGCCTCGATCATCGCCTCGGCCAGCAATGCGAAGTAGGCCGGGCCGGAGCCGGACACGGCGGTGACTGCGTCCATGTACGGCTCGGGAACCTGAACGACGCGCCCGACGTGCGTCAGCACTTCCTCGGCCATTGCCAGGTGATCGCCGTTCGCATGCGCGCCCGCGCACAGCCCGGCGACGCCCTCGTGCACGGTCGCCGGGGCGTTCGGCATCGCCCGCAACACCGGCACGTCGTCGCTCAGGTGCTTCTCGATCTGCGCAGTCGGCACCGCGGCCGCGACCGAGAGCACCGTCTGCTCGGACGTGAGGAGACCGCCGACCTCGCCGAGCAGCACCTCGAAGTCCTGGGGCTTGACCGCGATCACGATGAAAGCGGCGCCGGAGACGGCGTCGGCGTTCGAGAGCGTCGTCTCGACCCCATAGCGCTCGGCAAGCTCGTCGATGCGCTCCTGTCGCCTGCCGGTGACGACGATCTCGTTCGGCTTTCGCCAGCCGGCGCTGAGCAGCCCGGCGAGGAGCGACTCGCCGATCTTGCCGCCTCCGAGGATGGCGATCCGCCGTCCGTTGCCGGCCATCAATTGAGTTTAAGCCGCGTAGCGGGCCTTTACGCGCTCGCGCCGGACCTCGGGTCGGTTGAGCTTCAGCGGCACGAGGCCGCGTCCCGCGCCCACCATCAGGTACATGCATGCGAGGCCTGCCCACTCTCCGTAGCGGCCGAGGATCCGAGCCGTGTCCTCGGCCTCGACCCAGCGGCCCTCGATCGCCGAGCAGATCTTGAGGAGGCCGAGGTCGCCGACGATACCGCGGTCGAAGCGACCGAGCCCTTCCGTCCAGACGACGCCGATCGAGTACGGACCGATGCCCCGCTCGCGCTCGAGCCTCGCCGCCGCCGCGTCGGGAGGGAGCCTGCGCAGGCGTTCGGGATCAAAGGTTCGGCAGATGCGAACGAGAGCGGTCGCCTTCCGCGCCGGCAGACGGAAGCGATAGAGCTCCGCGGGAGCGAAGTTGCCGAAGTGATGAGGAAGGGGCGGCGCCTGAAGGCCACCGACCGCTTCAGTCGTTGCGTGAATGAGCCGCCACTCGATCGAGCGCGCCTCTCGCATCGTGATCAGCTGGCTGGCGATCGCGCGCAGGAGCGCGTGCGTGACCGTCGCGGTGCGGATGGGCCGCAGGCCCTTCAGGTGGCGGATCGGGCCCGCGAGCAACTCATCGTCGCGAAAGCGCTGGAGGAACGGCGTGTGGTCGTCGTCCGCGCCGAGCACGAAGCGAAGCTGTTCGAGCCCGGCCTCGGTCTCGGTGCGGAGAACGAGCCTGCCGTCAGGAAGCTGCCGAGCCGAGGCGAGCTCTCCGCCTGCGAGCACGCAGGTGAGGACGCCGTTGTCGAAGCGCCGGGTCGAGTCAGACGCGCGCCGCGCGGAAAGCGCGAGCGAGAAGGGGCCGCGCGGCCTGATCGTCGTCTCGAGCGGCACGACGCAAGCCTACGCGCCGGGACGGCTGGGTCTTCGCCTGCCGCAGGCGCTCGACGCGCTCGCGGCTGAGAAGCGACTGGGTCTGGGAATCGAGCGGATACATGCGGCTCCCTTCGACTTGGAGTATCTTGAGATCGAACTAAAAAGAAGTTAGCATAGAAGTATCTTGACGTCAAGACTCTTTCTGTTAACCTTTTCCCCGTGGCTCAGAAGGCACAAGAGCGAGACCACGTGGACCGGTTCCTGGAGTCCACCTGGCTCGAAGAGATCCCGAACCTCGATATCGAGGTGGAGGGGATCGTCGACCGGATCGGCGGCCTCGCCCGTCGCTTCAAGCGGAGCCTCAACGAGACGCTCGCCGCGTACGGCCTGAGCTACGGAGAGTGGGACGTCCTCGGTGCTCTCCGGCGAGCCGGGCCGCCCTTTCGCCGGTCGGCAGGCGAGCTGGCGGAGATCTCAGAGCTCTCGAGCGGCGCGATGACGAGCCGGCTCGACAAGCTGGAGAAGAGTGGGCTCGTGAAGCGCCTGCCCGATCCGAACGACCGACGCGGCGTCCTGATCGAGCTGACCAAGGCCGGTCACAAGGCCTGGGACGAGGCGACGGGAGCCGAGGTCGCGCGGGAGGCCCTCATCGCCGGCGTCCTGAACAAGCGCGAGAAGGAACAGCTGAATGCGCTTCTGCGTCGGCTGATGCTCCAGTTCGAAGAAGATGAGCACCGTGGCTGACCCGATCGATCCGGGCGTAGACATCGGGCATGTCCACCTCAAGGTCGCGGACATCGATCGCTCGCTCGCCTTCTACCGGGACGTCCTTGGCTTCGAGGAGCAGCAGCGCTACGGCGACCAAGCCGCCTTTATCTCGGCTGGCGGCTACCACCACCACATCGGCCTCAACACGTGGGAGTCGAAGGGCGGCTCGCCGCCGCCGCCAGGGACGACCGGCCTCTACCACGTCGCCATCCGCTACCCGTCGCGCGCGGCGCTCGCCAACGCGCTCAAGCGGCTTGTCGAGAACCGCATCCCGGTCACCGGCGCCTCGGATCACGGTGTCAGCGAGGCGATCTACCTCAACGATCCCGACGGGAACGGGATCGAGCTCTACCGCGATCGCCCGCAGGAGGAGTGGCCGCGGCCTCCCGAGGGCACGGGCGTCGCGATGACGACCCAGCCGCTCGACCTGGAAGCGCTGCTCGCCGACGCCGATGCCTGAGACTTCACAAGACCCTTGGGCCGCGTGGGTCCTCGAGCGCCGCTTCACCGATCCGGAGCAGGCCGAGCAGGCGATGCGCAACCTCGTGTCGATCCGCGAGCGGGTGCTCGAGGGCGCGAGCATCCGCGAGGGCGACGTCGTCCTGGATGTCGGGGCAGGCGATGGGTTGATCGCGTTCGCAGCCCTGCCGCTCGTCGGCGAGAGCGGAAAGGTGATCTTCAGCGACGTCTCGCAGGAGCTGCTCGATGTCAGCCGAGGCCTCGCCCGGGAGCTCGACGCGCCCGACCGCTGCGAGTTCCTGCTCGCGCGAGCCGAAGACCTCGGGCCGGTGGCCGACGCCTCGGTCGACGTGGTCACGACTCGCTCGGTCGTCATCTACGTCGAGCAGAAGCAGCGTGCGTTCGACGCCTTCCACCGCGTGCTCAGGCCCGGCGGCAGGCTCTCTATGTTCGAGCCGATCAACAGCTTCGGCCATCCCGAGCCCGAGGCGCAGTACCTCGGCTTCGACCTGGCCCCCGTCGCGGCTCTCGTCGGGCGCGTGAAAGACGCCTACGAGCGCCTCTCGAAGGGCGGCGACTCGACCCTGCTCGACTTCGACGAGCGCGACCTGCTCGCGTTCGTAGACCGCGCGGGCTTCAACAAGGTCGAGCTCACCTATGAGGCCGGGCTCGAGTACGGCGCCGGGGCCCGCTGGGGGAACGAGCTCAGCTGGGACAGCTTCCTCCGCATCGCGCCGAACCCGCGTGCGCCGAGCCTTGCCGAGACGATCGACGACGCGCTGACCCCGGAAGAGGCGGAGCGCTTCGTGGCGCACATGCAGCCGCTCTTCGAGGGAAAGCAGGGAACGAGCCGCTCGGCCGTCGCCTACTTGCGCGCGGTCAAGTAACGGCCAAACAGTCCTCGTTTTCGAAACAGGCCGAGGTCGCGCCGATGGCTCGCGCTGCTAAGCGGCGAGCCGCTCGAGCTCGCGCTGGGCAGCCGGAGCGGTTGGCATGGGGCGATTGCGCCGCCTCACCATCGCCCAGATCCTCGAGACAAGCGGCTTTGGCGGTGCCTGCGCGCTCTCACGCAGGCGCTGAACGTGCTCTTCCACGAGGACGGATGAGAGCTCCAGGTGCATGGCGTCCACGCTAGAGACAGCATCGGCTGTTCGGGGAAACCGGCTGGGAAGATGGGGTGTCGGAGGTGGTGCTATACCTCCGAGAGAGGAATGGCCAAGCCCGTCGAGCAGCTGGAGCAGGTAATCATCCGGTTCGCCGGCGACTCCGGGGACGGCATGCAGCTGACCGGGGGCCGTTTCACGAGCGAGACCGCCCTGCTCGGCAACGACCTTTCGACTCTGCCGGACTTCCCGGCCGAGATCCGCGCGCCCGCGGGGTCGCTTCCGGGTGTCTCAGGCTTCCAGATCCATTACGCGGATCACGACATCCTCACTCCGGGCGATGCGCCGCACGTGCTCGTGGCGATGAACCCGGCAGCGCTGCGCACGAACCTCAAGGACCTGCCGCCGGGTGGGACGCTGATCGTCAACAGCGACGCGTTCAACGACCGCAACCTCCAGAAGGCCGGCTACTCGGCGAACCCGCTCGAGGACCGCACTCTCGACGAGTACCAGGTTCACGAGGTGCCGCTGACGTCCCTGACGCTCGAGGCGCTGAAGGACGTCGACGTCTCGAAGCGCGAGGCCGAGCGCTCGAAGAACATGTTCGCGCTCGGGCTGATGTCGTGGCTCTATACGCGCCCGACCGAGGGGACCGTCACCTTCATCGAGCAGAAGTTCGCCAAGCGGCCTGAGATCGCGGAGGCGAACACTCGCGCCTTCCGGGCCGGCTACGCGTTCGGTGAGACGAGTGAGGGGTTCGCGACGCAGTACGAGGTGGCGCCCGCGCAGATGCCGCCCGGCACCTACCGGAACGTGACCGGCAACCAGGCGCTTGGAATGGGCCTGATCGCGGCGAGCGTCCAGTCGAAGCTGCCGCTCTTCCTCAGCGCGTATCCGATCACGCCGGCCTCGGAGATCCTGCACGACCTCGCGCGCCACAAGAACTTCGGCGTCCGCACCTTCCAGGCAGAAGACGAGATAGCTGCAGTGGGTGCCGCTCTGGGCGCGAGCTTCGGCGGCGCGCTCGGCGTCTGCACCTCGAGCGGCCCGGGCATCATCCTCAAGCAGGAAACGATCGGGCTCGCGGTCACGCTCGAGCTGCCGCTGCTGATCCTCGACATCCAGCGCGCCGGCCCTTCGACCGGGATGCCGACGAAGCCGGAGCAGGCCGATCTGCTGGCCGTCATGTTCGGACGCAATGCGGAGTCGCCGGTGCCGGTCGTGGCCGCGTCCACTCCAGGCGGCTGCTTCGACACTGCGCTCGAGGCGGTGCGAATCGCCTTGAAATACCGCACGCCGGTCTTTCTGCTCTCTGACGCGTACCTCGCCAACGGCTCCGAGCCATGGCTGCTTCCGGACGTCTCGGAGCTGCCCGACATCTCCACCGAGTTCGCAACGCAGCCGAACGTCGACGGCGGATTCATGCCCTACCAGCGCGACGCCGCGACGCTCGCCCGCGCATGGGCGATCCCGGGCACGCCGGGTCTCGAGCACCGGATCGGCGGGCTCGAGAAGGAGGACGTCACCGGCAACGTCTCCTACGACCCCGAGAACCACGACCACATGGTTCGCCTGCGCGCCCAGAAGGTGGCCGGAATCGCCGCCGACATCCCCGAGCTCGAGGTCGACGACCCCGACGGCGCGACGCTCCTCGTGCTCGGTTGGGGCGGGACGTATGGGCCGATCCAGTCCGCAGCGCGCCGGCTGCGGAAGCAGGGCAAGAAGGTCGCGCACGCGCACCTCACGCACCTGAACCCGTTCCCGCGCAACCTCGGCGACGTGCTGGGCCGCTACGACAGGGTGCTCGTGCCCGAGATGAACCTCGGCCAGCTGCTGAAGCTCGTGCGCGCCGAGTTTCTCGTCGACGCGGTGGGTTACAACCGCGTGCGCGGCCTGCCGTTCCGCTCCGACGAGCTCGCCGAGGCGATCGAGGCGATGCTGTGAGCGAGAACGGCGGCAACCGGAAACCGCTCGTGCAGTTGACCGGGAAGGACTTCAAGTCCGACCAGGAGGTGCGCTGGTGCCCCGGCTGCGGGGACTACGCGATCCTCGCCGCGGTGCAGAGCTTCATGCCAGAGCTCGGCCTCCCGCGCGAGCGAATCGTCTTCATCTCCGGAATCGGGTGCGCCGCGCGCTTCCCGTACTACATGCAGACCTACGGCATGCACTCGATCCACGGGCGCGCCCCGGCGATCGCCACCGGGCTCTCCACGTCCCGTCCCGACCTGTCCGTCTGGGTTGTGACCGGCGACGGCGACGCCCTGTCGATCGGCGGCAACCACCTGATCCATGCGCTACGCCGCAACGTGAACGTGAAGATCTTGCTCTTCAACAACCAGATCTACGGGCTGACGAAGGGGCAGTACTCGCCGACGACCCCGCTCGGGACTAAGAACAAGTCGACGCCGATGGGGTCGCTCGACTACCCGTTCAACCCGGTCTCGATCGCGCTCGGCGCGGAGGCGAGCTTCGTCGCGCGCTCCATCGACACCGACAAGAAGCATTTGACCGAGGTGCTACGCCGCGCGGCGAACCATCCCGGCTCGGCGTTCGTCGAGATCTACCAGAACTGCAACGTCTACAACGACGGCGCCTTCGACGCGGTCAAGGAGCAGACCGAGAACCAGATCCGCCTCGAGCACGGCCAGCCGATCCTCTTCGGCGCCGAAAGGGAGCGCGGAGTGCGGATGCGCCCAGACGGCTCCTGTGAGCTCGTCGCAGCC
>Ga0307302_10001346_pt1 | contig 10825 bp, 7 predicted proteins | sample ER_DNA_183_FD_194490 | JGI IMG/M metagenome (GOLD analysis project Ga0307302, IMG submission 194490) | Bulk soil microbial communities from the East River watershed near Crested Butte, Colorado, United States - ER_DNA_183 | ecosystem: Environmental > Terrestrial > Soil > Floodplain | place: USA... | reverse complement strand
GCCCACCGCCGGTGGTCCTTGCTCCGGCGGCGATCCCGCTGGTGCCGGCTTCGAGGAGGTCCATCCAGTGGGAGCTTTCGAGCTCATGGATGGCGAGTTCGAGCAGGTCGTCTACAACCACGACCCGGCCTCCGGCCTGAAGGCCATCATCGCCATTCACTCCACCGCACTCGGTCCCGCCCTCGGTGGCACGCGCTTCTACCCGTACGCCTCCGAGGAGGAGGCGCTGATCGACGTGCTGCGCCTGGCCCGCGGGATGAGCTACAAGGCCGCCGCGGCCGGCCTGGACCTCGGCGGCGGCAAAGCGGTGATCATCGGCGACCCCAAGCGGATCAAGTCGGAGGCGCTCCTGCGCGCGTACGGCCGCTTCGTCGGCAGCCTCGGTGGCCGCTACATCACCGCGGAGGACATCGGTACCTTCCCCGCCGACATGGACATGATCGCCCGCGAGACCAGCTTCGTGACCGGCCAGTCGCAGAGCCACGGCGGTGCCGGCGACCCCTCGATCATGACCGCCTACGGCGTCTTCATCGGGATGCAGGCGATCGCCGAGGAGCTCTGGAAGGACCACAGTCTGGCAGGCCGCCACGTGGTCGTGCAGGGCGTCGGCAAGGTCGGCTATGACCTCTGCCGCCGGCTCCACCAGGCCGGCGCCCGCCTCACCGTGGCCGACGTCGACGTCGACCACGTAGCCAGGGCGGTCAAGGAGTTCGCCGCCGAGACCGCCGAGCCTGACAAGGTCCACGCCGTCGAGTGCGACATCCTCGCGCCGTGCGCGCTCGGCGCCGTGGTCAACGACGACACCCTGCCCGAGCTGAAGTGCGCCGCCATCGGTGGCTCGGCCAACAACGTCCTGGCCCGCCCCGAGCACGGCTACGCCCTCCGCCAGCTCGGCATCCTCTACGCCCCCGACTACGTGATCAACTCCGGCGGCCTGATCAACGTCGCCGACGAGCTGCGCGGCTATTCGGAGGAGCGCTGCCGGGTCAGGACCGAGCGGATCTTCGGGGCGCTGCGCTCGATCTTCCACCGCGCCGCCGAGGAAGGCATCCCGACCAGCGAGGCCGCCGACCACCTCGCCGAGGACCGCATGCGCGAGGTCTCACGCCTGCGCCTGCTCCGCGTGCTCCCCGGGGTGAAGCCGGAGCGCTAGCCGGTCAGGAGCCGGCCACCTGGCGACGGAGCTGCTCGAGCACCACCGGGTCGAGCTTGCCAGGCGCCAGCCGCTCCTCGTAGTTCTCGGTGCCCGCCCAGGCCATCAGCGCCTCCTCGAGCCTGGCCCCGCCGTCGCTCGGGTAGCCGAGCCGCTCCAGGCTGGCGGCCACCTCGGCGGCGAGCTCCCCTTCGAGCGGCAGCAGGCTGTCCGGGTCGGGCTTGCCGAAGTACAGCTCGTGCAGGTCGAGCAGGCGGGCCAGCTCCCCGACGGGCGCCCGGTGGTCGTCGACGCGAAGGTCGACGGCGAGGTCGAGCTCACCGCCGTAGGCGGCGCCCACGCGCCAGACACGCAGGGCCGCGCTCTGCCGGCCACGCCGGTCGCCGCCTGCCTGATCGCCGGCGGCCAGCGCCGCGACCAGGCGCCTGGCCAGCACCTCGCCGCCACCGTCGTGCCAGGCGGCGAGCATGGCGGCGACCACCTCCGGGCCGGTGAGGATGTTGCCCTGCACGGCGTAGCCCTCCCCCGCCTCGCCGCCGGCCCAGTCCATGCAGGACGCCCCTGTCCAGGTCGAGCCGCGGCCGGCCGCGTCGACCACGCCGAGCTGCCGGTGCTCGCGCTCGCCGTCGGCGGCGGTCAGCCGGATCACCACCTGGTCGGCGGAGAACCCTCCGGCCAGCAGGTCGAGCCCGCCGGGACCGTAGGAGAGGTTGGCCATGGCCTGGGTGGCGACCGCCCCGGCACCGGCCCGCCCCCACGGCACCACCGCGCCGACCGCCAGGAACTTCGACGCGACCGCGACCCCCCAGGATGTGGAACCGGGGTCGTACGCGACGATCGAGAAGGTCATCTCCCACCTCCAGTCAGGCCGGTGCCACCTCGCCCATGACCCAGGCGTCGATCCCCCTGCCGGCCAGGAAGGCGGCGGCGCGGTCGGCCGCGGCCGGCGGCAGCACCAGCACCATGCCGACGCCGAGGTTGGTGGCCCTGGCCATCTCCTCGTCAGCCACCCCGCCCAGCTCCTGCACCACCCGGAAGACCACCGGCGGCTCCCAGGAGGTCTGGTCGACTCTGGCGGTCAGCCTGGGCGGCAGGCTCCGTGGCAGGTTGCCGGGCAGGCCGCCGCCGGTGACGTGGCACATGGCGTGCACCTCGACCCCGTCGGCCAGCAGGTCGACCAGGTCGGGGGCGTAGATCCGGGTGGGCACCAGCAGCGCCTCGCCCACCGGCCCGCCGAGCTCGGGCACCACCTGCTCGTAGCCGACGCCTGCCCTGGCCAGCGCCTGCCGGGCGAGCGAGAAGCCGTTGGCGTGCAGCCCGGTCGAGGCCAGGCCGAGCAGCACGTCGGCGGCGTGGACGCGGTCAGGGCCGAGCAGGCGCTCCCGCTCGGCCACGCCGACGGCGAAGCCGGCCAGGTCGTAGGCGTCGGGCGGGAGGGCGTCGGGGTGCTCGGCGGTCTCGCCGCCGAGCAGGGCGCAGCGGGCCAGCCGGCAGCCCTCGGCCACCCCGGCGACCACCGCCGCCACCCGCTCTGGGTCGAGCCGCCCCACGGCCAGGTAGTCCAGCAGGAACAGCGGCTCGGCGCCGACCACCACCAGGTCGTCGACGACCATCGCGACCAGGTCGAGCCCGACCGTGTCGTGGCGGTCGAGCGCCTGGGCGACCAGCACCTTGGTGCCGACCCCGTCGGCCGCGCTCGCCAGCACCGGGTCGCGCCAGCGGCCATGGTCGAACGACCACAGCCCGGCGAAGCCACCCAGCCCGTCCAGCACCCGCGGCCCGTGGGTGGCCTCGACCGCCGCCCGCATCATGGTGACCGCCCGCTCCCCGGCCACGACGTCCACCCCGGCCGCGGCGTAGGTCAGTCCGGGCTCCTTCCCGGCGGCGGCGTCATCCTGGTGGCGAACCACGGCTCATGGCCGGCGGCCGGTGGCCGCGTCCTCGAGCACGGTCTTGCCGAGCGTCCTGGGCTCCACCGGGATCGGGTAGCGGCCGGTGAAGCAGGCGGTGCACAGCCCGGCACCGTCCGACCCGGCCGCCGCCACCAGCGCCTCCTGGGAGAGGTAGCCGAGCGAGTCGGCGCCGATCTGGGCGCCGACCGCCTCGACCGGCCGGCCGCTCGCCACCAGCTCGGCGCGGGTCGGCATGTCGATGCCGTAGAAGCAGGGCCAGCGCACCGGGGGCGAGGTGATGCGGACGTGCACCTCGAGCGCGCCCGCCTGGCGCAGCATGCCGACGATCGCCCTGGTGGTGTTGCCGCGCACGATCGAGTCGTCCACCACCACCAGGCGCCTGCCCGTGATCGCCTCCCGCAGCGGGTTCAGCTTCACGCGGATGCCGAGCTGGCGGATCGTCTGGCTGGGCTGGATGAAGGTCCGCCCGACGTAGCGGTTCTTCATCAGGCCCTCGCCGAACGGGATGCCGCTGGCTTCGGCGTAGCCGCCGGCCGCGCTGGTGGCGGTGTCGGGGACGGGGATCACCAGGTCGGCGTCGACCGGCGCCTCGTGCGCGAGGGCGGCGCCGAGGGCGCGCCGGACCTGGTGGACGTTGCGGCCGGCCAGCACGGAGTCGGCCCTCGCCAGGTAGACGTACTCGAAGACGCAGAGCCCGGGGGTTGGCGGCGCGAAGCGCCGCGAGCGCAGGCCGTTCGCGTCCAGCGCCACCAGCTCCCCCGGCTCGACCTCGCGCACGAACGACGCGCCCACGATGTCGAGCGCGGCCGTCTCCGAGGCGATCACCCAGCCACCGCCCGGCAGCTGGCCGATGCAGAGGGGGCGGAAGCCGTGCGGGTCGCGCGCCCCGTACACGGTGTGCTCGTCCATCACCACCAGCGAGTAGGCGCCCTTGAGCCGCGGCAGGGTCCGCGCGATCGCTTCCTCGAGGGACCGGCCGGTCTCGGCCGCCAGCAGCTCGGCGACCAGGTCGCTGTCGGTGGTGGCGGTGCCGTGGCGCTCCAGCCCGCTGGCCAGCTCCGCGGTGTTGGTGAGGTTGCCGTTGTGGGCCAGGGCGAGCCCGCCGCCGGCGGCGTTGATCTTGAAGGTCGGCTGGGCGTTCTCCCAGCGGGAGCCGCCGGTGGTCGAGTAGCGGGTGTGGCCGATGGCCAGGTGGCCCTGGAGGGTGGCGAGGGTGCGTTCGTCGAACACGTGGCTGACCAGCCCCATGTCCTTGTAGACGAGCAGGGTGCGGCCGTCGCCCACCGCCATGCCGGCCGACTCCTGGCCACGGTGCTGGAGCGCGTACAACCCGTAGAAGACGAGGTTGGCCACCTGCTCACCGGGGGCCCAGATCCCGAAGACCCCGCACGCCTCTCGCGGATGGTCGGCGTCGAGCATGATCCTCCCATTGGACCGCGCGATGGGGGGAAGCAAGCCGATGGTACACCGGCCCCCCGACGCCGGCGTGGTCGCTTTCCGGGGTGTATCGGGCGTCAACGCGTTGATCTCGGGTATCTTGCGGCCCATGGAGCCGATCCCGGTGGCGGCCGCGCCACAGGTGGAGAAGGCGCTCGACCGCCTGCGGACCGGTGGGCACCTGCGCGTCCCGGTACGGCTGGTCGGCCTGGACGACGACGGCCGGGCCGAGAAGGAGCAGGCCGCCGGGGTGCGGGTGCTGTGGCGCCGGGGCCTGACCTCGGAGGAGTGGTTCGCCAACGCCCTGGCGACCCTGCCCGACCTCACCTGGATCCACTCGGACTTCGTCGGCGCGGACCGCCTTCCCGTCAAGGAGCTGACCGCCCGCGGCATCACGCTGACCAACGGCGGCGACAACTTCGCCCGGCCGATGGCCGAGTGGGTCCTGCTCTCGATCCTGGCGGCGGCCAAGCGCTTCCCCGAATTCGTGCGGCGCTCGGACGCGCGACGCTGGGACCCCAGCCCGCGCTTCCTGTCCGAGCTGGAGGGGGCGGTGCTGCTGCTGCTCGGCTTCGGCGAGGTCGGCAGGCAGGTCGCCGAGATGGCCCGGCCCTTCGGGATGGACGTGCGGGCGGTCGCCCGCACCCCGCGCGCCGGGCCGCCGGGCGTGACCCGCCTGGTGACCGGGGAGGCCTGGCGGGACGAGCTGCCCGAGGCCGACTACGTCGCCCTCGCGATGCCGCTCACCCCGGCGACCAGGGGCATGGTGGACGAGGCCGCGCTGGCCGCCATGAAGCCGTCGGCCTGGCTGGTGAACGTGGCCCGCGGTGCGCTGGTGGACGAGGACGCCCTGGTCGCCGCGCTGGACGCCGGCCGGCTCGGTGGCGCCGTGCTGGACGCGTTCGTCACCGAGCCGCTGCCCGACGGGCACCCGCTCTGGGGCCGTGACAACGTCATCGTGATCCCGCACCACACCTGGTCGTCGCCGCGTTCGGCCGAGCGGGCCGAGCGGCTGTTTGCGGCCGAACTCGGCCGCTTCGCCGCCGGCGAGGCGCCCGCGCACCCGATCGACCCGGAGGCTGGGTATTGATGTAGGGCGTGCTGGACGCCAGCCGATCAGACGCTAGCCGGGACGCTGGAAGGTGGCGCGCTCCGCTTCCACCACGGGGCGTGAGTCGCAGCCGTCGAGGTGGTCGTTGACCAAGCCCATCGCCTGCATGAACGCGTAGGCGGTGGTGGGGCCGACGAACGACCAGCCGCGGCGGCGCAGGTCCTTGCTCATCGCCTTGGACTCGCGGCTCTGGCTGAGCGCCGTCAGGGCGGCGTGGTCCAGGACCGGGGGCCGCGAGCCCGGGTCGGGCTCGAACCCCCACACGTACGCGGCGAAGCTGCCGAACTCGTCGCGCAGCTCGACGCAGCGGCGCGCGTTGTTGACGGTCGCCTCGATCTTGGCCCGGTTGCGCACGATCCCCGCGTCGGTGAGGAGCCGGTCGACGCTCCCGGCGTCGAAGCGCGCCACGGCGTCGATCTCGAAGCCCTCGAACGCCCGGCGGAAGTTCTCCCGCTTGCGCAGGATGGTGAGCCAGCTCAGCCCCGACTGGAACCCTTCGAGGCAGAGCTTTTCGAAGAGCCGCCGGTCGTCGGCGACGGGGTGGCCCCACTCCCCGTCGTGGTAGCTCCGGTACAGCGGGTCGCCACCGCCCCACCAGCAGCGGGCGACGCCGTCCTCGCCGAGCAGGATGCCGGTGGTCGAGGCGGGCCTCCCTTACTCAAACGCTCGGTGGCCTCCGCCGCCCGATGCGCGGCACTACTCCCTCGAACTGGCGGGGGCGAGCTCCTCCTCCGCCGCCGGCTCGTCCGGTAGCTCGCCGGCCACCTCCAGCGCCTCTTCCCCCTCGGCACCCCGGTTCCGGCGCATGGCGACCGGCTCGATCACCAACATCAGACCAAACACAACCAAGCCGAGCAAGAGCGCGCCGAGCGCGTAGCGCTGGGCCGACCGGAAGTCGGACGGGGCGATCAGGATGATCAGCTCGTAGGCGAGCCATACCAGCGCCCCGACGACCACCGGTCCTTCCCAGCGGCCGAGGTGGAAGTAGCCGGGCTGGGGCTGGGCCCTGCGGGCGACGGCCACGTACAGCACCACCGTCGCGGCGTACAGGATCGCCGGCATCAGCACCGAGGCGGTGAACAGGTTGACCAGCGCGTCGGTGTTGTTGCGAAGGACCAGCACGATGCTGGCGCTGAGGAAGGCGACCAGCAGCGTCGCCCAGGTCGGACCGCCGGTCGCGCGCGGCACGCTGGCCAGGAACTGGTGACCGGGCAGGCGTCGGTCACGGGCCATCGCCCAGACCAGGCGCGAGTTGGTGGCCATGATCACCATGCCGCAACAGAAGATCGAGATGCAGATGAACAGGAGGAAGATCCGCTCGATGCCGCTCCCGAGCGCGCTCTTCAGGATGAACGCGACCGGGGCCGCGTCCTCGGTGGCCGCGGTCACGTCGCCGACGGCGAGGGTGAGGGCGAACAGGAACACCATCCCGATGGCGCCGGAGGCCACCACCGCGCGGATCATCGCCTTGGGCACGACCCGGCGTGGCTCCCGTGTCTCCTCGGCCAGGTTGCTGGCCGACTCGAAGCCGACGACGGTGTACGCCCCGAGCAGCGTGGCCAGCATGAACGGGCCCAGCCACGACCACCACCCGGCGACGGGCACGGTCCCGGTGGACCAGAGGTTGCCCCAGTCGCCGCGGCCCGCCAGGAACGCCGCCGAGAGCAGCACGATGGCGAGCTCCACCATGCCGATCACCTCGAAGATCACGGCGGCGTTGTTGATCCTGGTGGTGACCGTGGTGGAGGCGATGATCAGGCCCGCCTGGACGGCCAGGACGGCGCAAGTCTGGATGGCCGCCCCGAGCGGGGTGTACTCGATGCCGAGGAGGGGCTGGAAGGCGACCTGGACGAAGGCGTAGTCGACCGAGACGGTCACGATCGTCAGGAAGGCGAACGACATCCAGCCGAGCCACCAGCCGACGGTCGGGCTGGCCAGGCGTGAGGCCCACTGGTAGGAATAGCCGGCCAGCGGGATCCTGGCGGCGAGGGCGGCATAGACCATGGCCACCAGGGTCTGGCCGAGGATCACGATCGGCCAGGTCCAGATGCCACGCGGGCCGGCGTTGACGAGCACGAAGCCGAAGGTCGTGAAGATCCCGGTGGTGATCGAGATGAACGAGAAGGCGAGGGCGAAGGACTCGAACGATCGCAGCGAGCGGTTGAACTGCGGGCGGTAGCCGAAGCGGCGCATCAACCGTTCGTCACCGGTCTCGGGCAGGGGGCGCATGGAAGGACCCTCCTCGTTGGACCGCCGGGGTGGTGCAGCATCGGGGTCGACCGGTGGGGACTGCTTTCGGGCACGCGGTCCGCAGCTGCAGAGCCTGGGCAATTCGCCGATCCCGCCAGCCGCAGCTTCTACCATTCCGGAGGTATGTCGACAAGGGTGCAGAGCCGATTGTGGTGTTCGGTATACGCAAAACAGGACGTATGCCGACACTCGTAAATACCTGCCTGAATCTAACTATTTTCCAAAACTTCCGTTGTCGCCGATTAGCCTGCTCAGGGCATGCACCGTCAGCCGTCGCGCACCAATCAGGCTCGCGTAACCGGACAAGTGCGCCGTGTCGACAGCTGCTGACATGTATGTCTGTTAGCGGCGTTACGTATGTAACGGCAGCTTGGGATGGGTATGCGGCAAAAGGACGTCGGCGGGTGGAAATCAACCGTTGCCAGGGAAATGAGCAAGAGATAAATTTTCGCGCGGTCCCCCGGCCCGCTCGTGTCCTCGTAGCCGCCACGAGTGAAGCCTGCCCACGCGTCGGAGCGACCGGGGACGGCCCGGCCAACCGTACGAAGGACGGCAAATGTTCCAGAATGTGCAGATCCGCTCGAAGCTGATCGCCATCCTCGTGGGACCGCTGCTCGCCCTCGTCATCCTTTCCTCGGTCGGGATCGGCACCAACCTTGCCCAGAGCGCCGAGGCGGACCGCGTCAACCGGCTCTCCCTGTTCTCGGGCAGGCTCAGCGCGCTCGTCAACGAGTTGCAGGAGGAGCGGAGCCTCTCCATGGTCTACCTCGGTGCCCGCCGGGTAGAGGGACGGGACCGGCTCACCGCCCAGCGACCCGCCACCGACCGGATGGTGGCCGACTACCGCGCCGCGGCTTCCGACCTCGAACTGGCCACCAGCGGCGGCGACCGCCGCGGCGTCCGCGAGATCGAAGCGGTCATCGACTACGGTCTCAACGAGCTCAACAAGCTTCCCCAGCAGCGCCGGCAGGTGGACGGTGGCCGGCTGCCGACGGCGTCCATCTCCAGCCCGGCCGAGCCGGAGGAAGAGGTGCCCCTGTCGAACACCGGCATCCCCAGCGACCACGGCGCCATCGACAGCACCGAAGCGGCGCTCGACCAGTACAGCGACACCATCGGCGACCTGCTCAACGTCACCGACCAGCTGATCTACCAGGGCGTGGGCAACGACCGGGAGCTGCTCCGCGGACTGGTGACCTTCTCGGCACTGGCGAGGGCCAAGGAGTTCGCCGACGTCGAACGCGGCCTCGTCGGCAGGGTGCTGGCCTCAGGCGGGCACTTCGCGCCAGGGGAGCACGCCGTCCTGGTCGCGGTGGTCGCCGGCGAGCAGGTGTGGCTCTCCCGCTTCCAGGCCAACGCCGACGTCGCCCAGCGTGGGCGCTACGACAACACGGTGACCGGGCCGGACGTCGAAGCCGCCGAGAAGCTCCGCCAGAAGGCGCTCGTCTCGGCCGCCGCGCCGCGCGTGTCGATCGACGGCGGGCAGTGGTACACGGCCACCAGCCGCCGGCTCGACCTGATGCGCAAGGTCGAGCTGGCCGCCGGCGCCGACGTGACCGCCATCGGCACGGCGCTGAAGCGCTCGGCCGACCGGCGCGCCCTGCTCTACAGCATCGCGCTCACGATCGTGCTCTGGGTGGCGGTCGGGCTGTCGCTGCTGACCGCGCGCTCCATGGTCTGGCCGCTGCGCCGGCTCAAGGCCGCCGCCGAGAACGTGGCCAAGCGCACCCTGCCCGGGGTGGTCGAGCGGCTGCAGCAGGGTGAGCGGATCGACCTCGACGCCGAGGCGACCTCCCCGATCGACATCCACGCCAAGGACGAGATCGGCCAGGTCGCGGAGGCGTTCAACACCGTCCACCGGGTGGCGGTCCGGGTCGCCGGTGAGCAGGCGGCGCTGCGCAAGAGCGTCGGCGACATGTTCCTCAACCTCGCCAGGCGCAGCCAGGGGCTGGTCGACCGGCAGCTCGAGCTGATCGATGACCTGGAGCGGAGCGAGACCGACCCGGACGCCCTCGAGAACCTGTTCCGCCTCGACCACCTGGCGACCCGGATGCGGCGCAACGCCGAGAACCTGATCGTCCTGTCCGGCTCCGAGCCGGCCCGGCGGTGGAGCGACCCGGTGCCGCTGATCGACGTCGTCCGGGCGTCGATCGCGGAGGTGGAGGACTACACCCGGGTAGAGCTGCTTCCCGTCGAGCCGCTCGCCCTGGGCGGGCAGGCCGTCAGCGACGTGGTCCACCTGCTCGCCGAGCTGATCGAGAACGCCACCTCCTTCTCACCGCCCGGCACCAAGGTGCAGGTGGCCGGTCAGCACGTCAGCAGCGGCTACGTGGTCGAGATCGAGGACCGCGGCCTGGGAATGACCGACCCCGAGCTGGTGGAGGCGAACGAGCGCCTGGCCAACCCGCCGATGATCGACTTCGCCCTGTCGCGCATGCTCGGCATCTTCGTGGTCGGCCGGCTCGCCTCCCGGTACGGCATCAAGGTCCAGCTCCGCCACTCCTGGTACGGGGGCGTGACCGCGCTGGTGCTGTTCCCCGAGAACCTGGTGGTGCGGCCTACCGGCGCCACCGCGCCGCTGCTCCCCTCCCCGGACAGCGTGCTGGCGCCGGCGCAGCTCCCGGCGTCGGACGCGATGCCGGCGCTGAGCGAACTGCCGGCCCCACCGCTGCCACCGGTGGACCGCAGCCAGCTCGACTCGCTGCCGATCTTCGAGGCGGCCCGCTCCGACTGGTTCCAGGACGGGCCGGACGGCAGCCACCTGCCGTTGCGGCGCCACGCCACCCAAGTCGGCTCGGCCTCGGCCGGCGCCGACGACCAGGAGGTCACGCAGCGCGGGCCAGAGCCGCCCGCCGTTGACGGCCGGTCGGGCGCCTGGCCGGAGGCGCCCCAGCCGGCCAGGCCACCGCGGAACGATGAGCAACCGGCCCCGACGGCGAACGGACCCGCCAACGCCCCAGC